>Ga0074197_1000304_pt1 | contig 67778 bp, 69 predicted proteins | sample EPASupsiteSAE305_FD_64526 | JGI IMG/M metagenome (GOLD analysis project Ga0074197, IMG submission 64526) | Bioremediated contaminated groundwater microbial communities from EPA Superfund site, New Mexico - SAE3-05 reassembly with SPADES | ecosystem: Environmental > Aquatic > Deep subsurface >... | reverse complement strand
CAATTTTAAGTAGATTACAGAAGAGAGCGGTCATTTTCTCTTTTTTGACTACCCCAAAAAACATCTCAAAGATAAAGAAGATTAAAGTCTTCTTTTCAAAAAGAGAATCAATCCTGTCATCACTAAAGCACATCCTGCCATTATAAGCGTTACTAAGCTTGTACCATAAGGAATTTCGTTAAAAGGAAGTCCTTGAGAGTTCATACCAAAATAGCCTGCAACAAAGTGTAGTGGTAAAAAAATACCCGAAAGAATTGTCAAAAGATAAATCGTACGATTCATTTTTTCATTGCTACGACTGGTATAAAAGTTGTAAAGGTTGTTCAGCTTATCGGTAGCAAGAAGGGCAGAACGATTTGTTCGGCTGATATGTTCATGAATATCTTTAAAATGAATTGCTAAAAAATCTTCTTCTTTAAGGTAGGTTGTAATAAAAGTATTCAAGACTTCTACGCCTAAATTCAAGACTCTGTGAATTCTACTCAAATCTTTTTTATTTGAAAGCCAATAATGCATAAAATTGGAAAAACGTGTATTGTCATACAGCTTTTCTTCCATCATATCGATGCTTTCATGCATCGTTGCAACCATTTTCATGACATTATTTGTTTTTTCATTAAGAAATTCATACACACGTTGCATCGTTTCAAAATTGACAAACTGAGCTGCTTGTTTATCAAAATAGTAGTATGACTCATGATCAAACACAAAAGCATGAGATTCCATTTTTAGGGACAGATCCACCATACTTGGAAGCGATAAAATAAGAATATCATATGCTTCTTCTTCAATGAAAATAGAAGGATGTGTAGGGTTTTTGATGTCCGATAGGTGAAAACTATCTACTTTTTCGAAAAGATTTTTCATGAGAGTCCATCCATTGTATCTGCTGCAATTTTTAGCCGTTCTTTATCAAAATGGGTATAAATACGTGATGTATTCAAATCAGCGTGTCCAAGAGCTTCTTGCACCAAAATAAGATCACGATTTTTCTGATAAAGCAGTGTAGCGAACGTATGACGAAGCATATGCGCTCCATTTTTTTCTTTGCGTATGCCTGCACTCATCAGTATTTTATCCATGATATAACTCACATACGCTTGGGTGAGAGGCTTACCGGTTCGGCTTTGAAAAAGAAGCAAATTATCCGAACTTCTATACTCCATCCATTCATGCAAATCATGTTCGATATGTTCACATTTAATCATAGCCGTGCGAGGTTTATTGCCTTTGCCTCGAATTTGAAAGACAAAATACTCTCCATCTTTCACCATGTCTTTCACTCTAAGTCCTAATGCCTCACTGACACGCATTCCAGTAAAAATGATGAGTTTAATCAGCAGTCTATTTTTAGCCTGTGCATAGGGCTTAAACTCAGTTTCATCAATGGCTTTAAAGAAGCGAGAAAGTTCTTCTTTGTACATATGAGCAGGCAATTTTTCGCCTTTACGCCCCCCAAGTCCACCCCAGTTTTTCAGCTCAATGCGAAATTGATGGGAACTTCCTTTTTCATCCTCATTTTGTTTATCAATGAATTTAAAAAGCCCTAGTAATGCAATTCGATAGTTTTTTTTCGTAGCATCAGAAAGTGAGCCTGTTTGAGAGGCTAAAAATTCACTCAAAAGCTCTTCATCAATCTCTTTTAATGATGAAAGACCCATAGGAACAATGTAATAATAAAACTTCTCCAAAGGATTAATAAAAAGATTAATCCCAATAAGCCCTATATTTCGGGCTTCTTTAGCAAACTGTTTAAGCTCTTCCATACTTTCAGAGCCACGATTTAAAGAGCCTATGATGGAAGAGAGTTTGGCATTTTCTTCAACATGGCGATTCGACAAAGAGGTCAGCTTTGACTTGATAAAACGATCAAGCCAAAAGAGCAAACTTTGCTCAAAACTCTCTTTGACATCCACCTTGTAGCGCATTATTTGCCTCGTTTCCTGTAAAACTCTGCTTTAAAAGCTTTAAACTCACCTTTTAAAATCGCCTCTCTCATTTGCTTCATTAAATTGAGATAGTAATGAAGATTGTGAATCGATGCTAGCCTAAAATAAGTCAGCTCTTTTGCACGGAAAAGATGGTGCAAATAGCCACGTGAATAGTGCTGACACGTGTAACAGTTACATTCAGGATCAAGAGGACTTTCGTCACGAGCAAATTTAGCATTTTTAATACTTAGTTTGCCAAAGGAGGTAAAAAGTGAACCGTTGCGAGCATTCCGTGTTGGCATAACACAATCAAACATATCAACGCCGCGTTCAACGTTTTCCACCAAATCCTCAGGTGTTCCAACACCCATCAAATAACGTGGTTTATCTTTTGGCATCAAAGGAGTGACAAACTCAACAGTTTCATACATCAAATCATTACTTTCACCCACACTAAGACCACCAATAGCAAAGCCATCGAAAGGAAGAGCACAAAGCTCATTCGCGCTGATGTGTCTAAACTCTTTATCGGTTCCACCTTGAATAATCGCAAAAATATTTTGATGTAAGCCAACACCCTCAGCTTGTTTTTGTTGATGATACGTTATCGCTCGTTTTGCCCAATCGGTTGTGCGTTTGATGGAGAGAGCAACGCGCTCTTTGGTTGCAGGAAGTGCGACTAAATCATCTAAAATCATCATAATGTCAGAATTGAGGTTGTACTGAATGTCAAGCACTTTTTCAGGTGTAAAGTAGTGCGTTGAGCCATCAATGTGGCTTTTAAACATAATACCGTTACTGTCTGCTTTTGAGATATCACTCAAACTAAACGCTTGAAAACCACCACTATCTGTTAAAAAGCTGTTAGGGAATTTTGTAAAGCCATGAAGCCCTCCAAAATGTTTAACCACTTCATCATTAGGACGCAAATACAGGTGATAGGTGTTGCCTAAAATAATCTTCGCACCTAGCATTTCATTCATATCGACGGCGTCTAAGCTTTTAACACTGCCAACCGTTCCTACAGGCATAAATACAGGGGTTTGAATGGTACTGTGTGCCGTTTTTATCGTACATGCACGAGCTAATCCATCGGTTTTATCTATCTGAAATTCCATTTTAGTTACAATATCCTCTCGTAATTTAGGAGCAAAGGTAAACCTTTATAATGAAAAAAATTTTAATCATCGCTGATGGCATTCTAGCAAAACAATTTTTAGAAAAGGTTATGGAAACCGAAGCAGGGGAAAATAGCTATACTATTGTGACCTACAAAGAGGAAACTTTACCTAAAAAACGTCCTGAAAATTTCAAATTTTTCGAGTTTGATCCAACCAGTTACGAAAAACTTGCCGTTATTTTGAATGAGCAATTTTTTCAAGTAATGATCATTATGTCTAATGAACTAGACGTTAAAGCAACCTATACCAATATCAGACGCGTCGATAGCAAAGTGCGTATTGTCATCATGGACAGATGGGACTTACAGATCGAAGACAAACGTCTTTTAATGCTCAATTCACGTGAAATTCTCGCTTCTCGTTTTACCGACCATCTACCAAATACACCGATTGTTGCACAAAATATCGGTCTTGGGATTGGTGAAATTATGGAAGTCTCTGTTCCTGTTGGAAGCTCTTACGCCTACCGTCATCTTGCTTCCATTGAACAAAGTAAATGGCGTATTGCAGCGGTTTACCGTTCAAACACACTGATTTTACCTAGACCTGCACTGATGCTTTTACCAAACGATCTTTTACTTCTTGTGGGTGATCCTAAAGTACTGCAAAGTGTCTTTAAAAGTATTAAACGTGAACTAGGACAGTTTCCTTCGCCATTTGGTAGCAGTATTTACTGCCTTGTCGATATGCTACGTATGAAAGATGATGAGATTGATGTACTGATTAATGATTCGCTCTTACTGCATTCAAAACTCAATAGCAACAAATTACATATCAAAATCATCAATCCAACTTATTCAAAAACACTTGAGAAAATTAAAAGCTATAGCAATCATCACATCAATGTTCTTATTGACTATTTTGAGACAAATCCACGTAAAGTTTTGCGTGATGATACGGAGAAAATGGATATCGGTCTTATCGTTGTGATGAATACCTTTTTTCAAAAGAACAAACGTACACTGTACAAAACAAAACTTCCTATTTTCAAAATGGGGAAACGTGGTTTTGGTAGCCTTAATCAAGGTGTCGTTCTAAGCAATGATGCCCATGAAATTGAGCAAGAATCTTCTGTCATCTTTGATGTTGCAACACAACTTTCACTAGAGCTGAAACTCTACTCATACAATCCAGATCATGAAAATGAAAAAAATAGCCTCATTGAACACTTTGATAATCTCTCTAAAATTTTTGGACGTGAAGTGGATGTCGTACAAAGTGATAAAAACCCACTGATTAAACTTAGAAATCGCGACAATATTTTGCAATTTTTACCATTCAGTCCAAAAATCTTGGAAGCGAATTTTCTCTCAATTTTTTCAACCGATATGGAAAAATTACACTTTAAACTTGCCGACAATTACCAACTATTCATCCCAATCAATGCATAATTAAGTGCTTTTTGAGTATTATAGAATAAAAAAATTTTGGATAGCGCATGCAAGTCAATGTTGTCTTAAACAAACAGAGTTCGAAAGATTATAGTGTTCATATTGGAAAATTAGAAAAACTTGTATTTGACACAAAAGTTTTAGTCGTAACAAACTCCACCGTTGCGGCTTTGCACCTTGAAACACTCAAAAACCATATTGCTGCAAAAGAGCTTCATACCATCATTTTACCTGATGGGGAAATGTACAAAAACTTTGAAAGCCTAAATCTCATTTTAAATGCGTGTTTTGAACATCGATTGGATCGTCAATCCCTGCTGATTGCTTTTGGCGGTGGTGTTATCGGTGATATGACAGGTTTTGCCGCTTCAATTTATCAAAGAGGCATTAACTTTATCCAAATACCAACAACACTTTTAGCACAAGTCGATGCTAGTGTCGGCGGAAAAACAGGTATCAATAACAGTTATGGCAAAAATCTCATCGGTTCTTTTTGGCAACCACGCGCGGTTTATTGTGACAGTACATTTCTTCAAACTCTACCAAAACGTGAATTTGTGGCAGGTGTTGCTGAGATTATCAAAATGGCAGTAACGTTTGATAAAAACTTTTTTGAATGGCTTGAACGACACGATTTAAGTGATGAAACAAATCTTAAAATCGCAATTCATAAAAGCATCGCAATTAAAGCTGATGTCGTTTCACAAGACGAGACAGAAAAAGGCATACGTGCTGTTTTAAATTATGGTCACACGTTTGCACATGTCATTGAAAATCAGACCCATTACAGTACCTATCTGCATGGAGAAGCCGTTGCTATTGGTATGGTCATGGCAAATACGCTTGCCATCAAACTAAACCTTCTTAGTGCGGAAGATGCTTTACGTATCAAAGCTCTCTTAGAGCGTTATGAATTACCAACACACTATAAAATTGATTCGCTAGAAACATTTTATGATGCATTTTTATTAGATAAAAAAAGTGCCAATGATAAAATCACATTTATTTTAGCCAAGGGTATCGGCGGTAATGAAATGCGTAGTGATGTCCCTAAAGAGACTGTTTTAAAAGCACTAGGAGAAAGCCATGCTTAAAAAAATTCTTTGGCTTGTTTTACTCTCATCGACTCTTCTTTTCGCAACAGACAACAATAGCACCAAACTAGAAGATGCCATCAAAACAGATGCCATTCATCAAAAAATTGCAGCCATTGATGAAGCTATCAAAGATAATTTATGGTTCAAGCGTTATGGAAATTATCTGAGCTATCAAAAGCTCATTGAAGAGCTCTCAACGGTTGATGCTGAGATTAAAAAATTTAAAAACACCAAAGATAAAGTTACTCTTGAAAAATACGAAAAATTGGTCTCAAAACAAGAATCTTTAGAAAAACAGATTGAATTATTGCAAGAGTTCAAAAACTCTCCATTTAGCAAAATGGTTGAGCCTGTTGAGCTTGAAAGTTATCCAAAAATCACCAACCCTTTTGCGATTATTTCAGCACTGTCATATGTTAAAAAGATCAAACAAGACAGCATGGATTATAAAGTACGCCTTGATCGTTTGGACTTTTTGGTCGGAAAGCTCAAAGAAAAACTCTCGTTACTTGAAGAGTTGTATCAAATTGAACCTATCATGATCAATGAAGATATGGTCTATGAAGCACAAAAAGAGCTCAATGCCTTTATCGCTGCCCAAGAAATCGCCAATACCAGTTACACATTACACGTTAAAAAAGTTGAAGAAGCAATCATCCGTGTTACTCAAGACATTACGTTACAAATGAAACGTGCCTTTAACATTGGTATTTTCATTGTTGTCGTCATCGTTTTCACACTTTTACTCAAATTTGTTGCAAAGCGCTATATTAAGGACAATGATCGTTTTTATACTGCCAATAAAATCATTAACTTTGTGAACGTCACTTTAATTATTCTCATTTTACTTTTTTCCTACATTGAGAACGTTTCCTACCTTGTTACAGTATTAGGATTTGCTTCTGCGGGTATCGCGATTGCAATGAAAGACTGGTTTATGAGCATTTTGGGATGGATGGTGATCATCTTTGGTGGTAGTTTCCATGTTGGTGATCGTATTAAGGTTAAAAAAGACGGTCTTTCGTACGTAGGTGACATTGTCGATATATCTTTGCTTCGTATGACAGTTTTAGAAGACATTACTTTAACAAGCTATCTTGAAAATACACGTGCAGGAAGGATTTTCTTTGTTCCAAACAATCTGATCTTTTCCTCTGTTATTTCCAATTATACGCATAGCACTATGAGAACGGTTTGGGATGGCATCAATATTTATATCACGTTTGATTCAAACCACAAAAAAGCAGTCCATATTGCACGTGAAATTACCAAAAAATATTCAAAAGGTTATACTGACATCGCGAGAAAACAGCTCAATTTACTTCGCAGTCAATACAGCCTTAAAAATACAAATGTAGAACCTCGTATTTTTGCCTTTGTTGAACAACAAGGTTTTTGTATCAATTGTTGGTATATGACCAATTCATATGCGGCACTTTCTCTTAGAGGTACTATCGGATGCGAAATCATCGATGCATTTAACCAAGAGTCCGATATCACCATTGCATACCAAACTCAAAATATCAATTTTGGGAAACAAGAAAAACCTGTTCCTTCTGAACCACCAAAGAGTCCCGATGAAAAAAGTCTTTTTTAAAACGTTTGGCTGTCGTACCAATATTTACGATACCCAAGTGATGATGGAAAATCTCACTGATTTTGAAATCACCGAAAATGAACAAAATGCTGACATCATCGTTGTAAACTCATGTACCGTTACCAATGGAGCCGATACGGGTGTTCGTAGCTACATTAATCATGCAACAAAAGAGGGCAAAAAAGTCATCGTTGCAGGCTGTGGCGCGATCAGTAAAGGGGAGAGCCTTTTTAATCAAAAAAAAGTTTTTGGCGTTATGGGGCACTCTGAAAAATCGCAGATCAATACACTCTTAAAACAAGATACACCGTTTTATCAAATCGGTGACCTTACCTCGCTTGATGAAACCATTGTGCATGAATACACAGGTAAAACCAAAGCTTTCATCAAAATCCAAGAAGGGTGTAACTTTAGATGTAGTTACTGCATTATTCCCTACGTTAGGGGTAATGCACGAAGCCAAGACGAAGCAAAAATTATCGAACAAGTGCAAAAATTGGCACTGAATGGCTATGGTGAGTTTGTTCTGACAGGTACAAACATCGGTAGTTACGGTAAAGATAAAGGAAGCTCTCTTGGAAAACTTGTTCAACGCTTAGGCGCTATCAGGGGTGTTCGTCGTATTCGTCTTGGGAGCATTGAGCCTGTACAGATTGACGATAGCTTTAGAGAGATTTTGAGTGAGCCTTGGTTGGAGCGCCATTTACATGTTGCACTTCAACACACTTCTGAGCGTATGTTAGAGCTTATGCGAAGACGCAATAACGTTAAACGCGACTTGGAACTTTTCACAGAACTTAGTGAGCGTGGTTTCGCGTTAGGAACCGATTTTATCACGGGACACCCAGGAGAGAGTGAAGAAATTTGGCAAGAAGCATATGCCACTTTGGAAAAATTTCCACTCACACATTTGCATGCTTTTACCTACTCAAAACGTGACGGAACACCCTCTGCAACCATGAAACCAGAGGTCAAAGGCGATATTGCCAAAGAGCGTCTTAAAAGTATTGAAGCGCTTATAGAGTCGAAAAACATGACTTTTAGAGCAAAAAATAATGCAATACCTCTCAATGTCTTAGTCGAAGAGTTCAAGGATGACCACTACATCGGTTATGACCAATTTTTTAACAAAGTGATTATACAAAGTTCACGCGACCTACTTAAAGAGTGGGTGACTATCGAAAAATACGAAGTAAAACAGGAGGGAAATTATGCACATTTTTAAATCCCAAAAGCTGATGCTCTCTTTAATGGCACTCAGCATTTTTATCGTTTTACTTGCTTTTGGGTATGTGCGAGATTCTGCTAAAATTATTGACCTACCAACCTACCATGCGCTTTTAGAAAGTGGTGGCATTAAAAAAGCAAAAGTTGAAGATAACGAAGTCTGGTTGTATGGGCTTAAAGATGAATTTGTCATTATCAAAGATGGCATTGACATTGGAGAGCTTCTTAAAAAAGTACCTATTGAAGTTAAAAAATCCAATCCTATTTTTGAAGACCTTATTATTTTAGGCATGCTTGGGAGTTTACTGTTTGCACTGCTTATTTATGCACGCAAAAAACGCGCAGAAGATCTTAAAAAAGAACAAGACAACAACCAAAAGGCTTATGCAAGCTATGATCCTTTTATGAGTAGCATCATTCGTCCAGTTCGTGCACAAGTGAGTTTTAGAGATGTTGCAGGCATCAAAGATGTCAAAGAAGAGCTTGAAGAAATCGTAGATTTTCTAAAAAACCCTGCTCGTTATAAACGTTATGGCATAACTCTTCCCAAAGGAGTCCTTCTTGTAGGTCCTCCAGGTGTGGGTAAAACGATGATCGCTAAAGCCGTAGCAGGAGAGGCAAGTGTGCCTTTCTTCTATCAAAGTGGCGCTACGTTTGTGCAGATTTACGTTGGTATGGGCGCTAAGAGGGTTAAAGAGCTTTTTTCTCAAGCGAAGGCTCATGCACCATCCATCATCTTTATCGACGAAATTGATGCCGTAGGACGTGCGCGTGGCGGTATGCGTAATGATGAACGCGAATCAACATTGAACCAGCTTCTTACCGAAATGGACGGCTTTGAAGATAGCAGTGGTGTCATCGTCATCGCTGCAACCAATAAAATCGACATTATCGATGAAGCATTGCTTCGCTCAGGACGTTTTGATAGACGCATCTTCATCCCACTTCCCGATAAAAATGACCGTTTGGAGATTTTAAAAACCTATATGCGCAACAAACCAACCGAGGTAGACTTAAACGAGCTTGCCAACATGAGTGTGGGCTTTAGCGGTGCAGCACTGGCAACCTTTGTCAATGAAGCTGCCATCAATGCGCTTCGTCGTGGTTCAACCATCTTAGAATTGGGTGATTTTGTTGCTGTGCGCCAAAAAGTATTGATGGGTAAGAAAAAAGTACTCAGTTTCTCCGATGAAGAGAAAAAAATCCAAGCGTTATACCAAGCTGCAAAAGCGCTGTGTGCGTACTGGTTTGAGATAGACTTCGACAAAATCACCATCGTCAATGACCGACTCAAAGATATGGATCGAGAAATCGAGTCAAAAACCCAAATGCTCTCAAAAATCAAAGTCTATCTTGCAGGTATGGTCGCAACCAAACTGGCTTATAATGAAAAGTTTACCAACGCTACAGAAGATTTGAGTCGTGCGACGGCCATCGCCAAAGAGATGGTCGAAGTCTATGGCATGGGAGAAAAACTCATACCATATGAGAGCGATATACTGCTTATTTTAGAAAATGCACACAAAGAACTGGAGCACTTTTTAGAAGGGATGAATACTGTACTAGAGAAAGTCTCTCATGAGCTTTACACCGTAGAGAGCATCTCCAAAGTGCGCTTAAAAGCCATCATTGATGAAGTTCTTTAGTGGTTTTTGCCTTGCCAATGAGCAAGAACTCTTTGCTCCATACCTCATCCGAAGCGACTTTACCGTTGCTGGGTTTAGTTATGGAGCAATAAAAGCCCTAAAATGCGCTCTTTCCTCTACTACACGCATCGACACACTCCAACTCTTTTCACCTGCCTTTTTTCAGGATAAAGACGCCAAGTTTAAAAAGCTTCAAACCTTGTCTTTTTCTAAAAATAGCGAAGCTTATACACAAAATTTTATGCAAAATATTGTGTATCCTTCTTCGTTTGATATGCAACCCTTTTTCAAACAAGGAAGCTTAGAAGAGCTGAGTGAACTTTTACACTACACATGGAATGAAGCAGCATTAAAGGCTTTAAAAGAGCGTGGCATAAACATCGAAGTCTATGTAGGTGAATGTGACACCATCATCAATGCTATGGCAGTCAAAGAGTTTTTTGTGCCTTATGCTACGGTCTATTATTTCAAGCGTGTTGGGCATATACTTAAAGATTAAAAAGGAAGTTTTCATAATGAAAAAATTAGTTTTAGTGGCACTTTTGAGTTTAAATGTTTTTGCAGGTACACCACTGTGTGACTCTGGTAAAGTTATCAAACTACTTAGTGATGACAACGTGGGCAATCGCCATCAACGCTTTATCGTCAAACTTGCTTCTGGCAAAACACTCCTTATAGCCCATAACATAGACCTTGCACCCAAAGTGACGACGTTGCAAGAGGGTGGAGTAGTAAAATTTTGCGGTGATTTGGAAACCAACGATAAAGGTGGCGTAGTACACTGGACACACCGTGACCCACACAATAAACACGTTGCTGGGTACTTAGAATATAATGGGCAGAAATACGAGTAATTTGGAATCGATCGAATGAATAAACCACAAACCCTTTCCAAAGAACTACTCGTCCTCAACAAACCTAAGGGCTATGTGGTAACGCGTTCGGATGACCTTGGGCGAAAGACAGTTTATGAGCTATTGCCCCAGTGGGCGTATGATGAGGGGTGGATGCCTGTTGGTCGGCTTGATTTGGAGTCAAAAGGGCTTTTACTCTTTACGACCAATAGCAAACTAAACCACGCACTCACCACACCTAAAAAGTGCATCAAAGTCTATGAGATTTGGGTGAGAGGGCATGTCATGGATGTGCACATCCAAGAAGCCTTAAAAGGGGTGCAAAGCCCCGTGGGGTTGCTTCAAGCACTAGAGGTTGAGAAGATAAGCACAGGTGGGGCAAAAACAAAACTTCGTGTAAAGATAGACGAGGGAAAAAACCGACACATTCGCCGTCTTTTTGGCGCACTGAAAGATCCAAAATTTGGTACACCTTTAAAAGTTTTGGAGCTAAGTCGAATCAGCATCGGGAGTTTTAACCTTGACATCTCAAGCGGTGAGTGGCGTTACTTGAGTGTCGATGAAGAAAAGATGCTCATAAAAAACCTTGTTTAATACAAAATGTTTAAGTGATTTAATATTTAATTTTTTTATGAGAAGAAAAGGCTCAAAGTTTACCTTTTAACCCTCGCTTTCTTTAGATATAACATTTCTCTTTTTGAACACTTTTTATATAATATCTCAAAATAATGTTAGAGGAGGGCATAATGATACTGTTGGAGAACATCAGCAACGATATACTAAAGCTACTAGGTGAATTAGAAAGCATCTTAAAACATGCAAACATCAACGACATTGCGACAAAAACTAACACACAACATCGTACTGTGAAGCAGATCGTCGGTCATCTGTGCGATTCGGCATCGAACAACACGCACCGCATCGTTCATTTGCAGTATCAAAACAACCCACTCATCTTCCCAGATTATGCAAATCTTGGCAAAAACGATCTTTGGATAAAACTCCAAGACTATAATAACTACGATTGGGAAGACTTGCAAGCACTCCTTAAAGCCGTGACCAAACACGTTGCCCATGTCATCAGAAATGTCGACAGCTCAAAACTCCAAAATGAATGGATCAGCGCATTAAACGAGCATATAAGTTTAGAAGCGATGATCGTGGATTATCCACGTCATTTTAAATTGCATCTTGATGAAATCGTTGATTTGACGCATTAAACGATTATTTCAAAGGAGTAAACGATGCCACAACACTTAGAGATCTTCCAACTAGGCGCTCCCATCATCCGCATGGTAGCAAAAAGAGTGCCTGACATCAAAGCAGTAGAGATTCAAACGCTCATCGATGACATGATCCAAACGTGTGTGGAGTCCAAAGGTGTGGGTATCGCAGCGCCTCAAATAGGGCATTCTCTAGCCATCATGATTATGGCCTCTTACCCAAATACACGTTATCCTTATGCTCCTAAGATGGAGCCTACAGCATTGATAAACCCAAAAGTGATAGATTATACAGAAGAGCAAGTCAAAGACTGGGAAGGGTGTTTGAGTTTACCAGGTATTAGAGCGCTCGTACCAAGACATACGCACATCGAGGTTCAGTATTTTGATAGAGAAGGAAAAGAGAACACCGTCATCTTCAGAGACTTTTTAGCACGTCTTTTCCAACATGAGTATGACCACCTTATCGGTAAAGTATTTATCGACAGAGTGGAGAGCACACAAGACGTCATTATGGAGAAAGAGTATCAACGTCTTATGCAAAAAGAAATTGACTAATTTTTTTCTTACCCCATACAAATAATTTTAAAATCCATTGACTTTCAAATTGAAAAGATGTAACATTTCATAAAATAAATGACTGACGGTCATTCATTATTGGAGTATTATGGCTAGAATAATAGATAAAGAAGAAAAGCGGTGCGACATAGCACTCTCAGCTATTAATCTTTTTTGCGAAAAGGGCATACAACAAACCAGTATCGACGAAATCGCAAAAAGTGCTGGGGTAGCAAAAGGCACAATTTACCTCTACTTTAAAAACAAAGAAGAGATTGTCTTTGCTATTTGGGATGTAATTGCGGGGCGTCATCGTGAGGCATTTGCAAAACGTGTAAGAGCTGATATGAGCGCTAAAGAGAAAATTTTAGAGTTCTACAACTTTACAGAATGTGAAGAAGAGCAAAACAAAGAACAAGTTCTTATGCTCTATCAACATTTCGTAAGTTCTATGCTCATCGATAAAACAGGGTTATACACAGCATACTTTGAAAGCTTTTTTCAAGAGGATTATGACTTTATCATGAATGCCTTAAATGAGGGCATTGCGCGAAAAGAATTTTGTGTTGACAACATTGAATTACTCACCACAACAATCATTTTACTCTTAAAAGGCGTTTTAATCAGAGCCAAAGCTAACAATATGGGCTTTCATGAAGCTCAAACATCACTTATCAACCATATTACCTATTTACTTGATATAGGAACAAGGAAAGTATCATGAAAAAATTAAGTCTTTTATGTCTCTTTCCACTGTTTGCGTTCTCAGGAAATCTACAACAGCTTCTTACTCTTGCAGAACAAAACAAACACGTGGAATCTTCACGCTATGAGCTTGAAGCAGCAAAAGAAAAAGAGTATGCCACGAAGAGCGGTTATATGCCAAGCCTTAGTTTTGGAGCCAATCAAACATACAATCAAGAAGAGAGTATGCTTTCTCCAGAAAAAAGTCGTACAGGCGCAGCAACACTCTCTTTTACCATTTACGATGGTGGAAAACGTGAAGCACTGTTCAGTCAACAAGAAGCCCTTGTCAAATCTGCCACATTTTCTCTTGCATCTGTTCAAAATAACGTCTCATTAAATGTCATCTACTACTATTTCAACTACATCAGTACTCTTGCAAGTAAAGAATCAACGCTGCAAAAGATGGAACAGTTAGAAGCAGAACGTTATAGACTCGAAAAATACCTTTCAGTAGGCTCCGCAACGGCAGATGAACTTCAAAAGATCATCTCATCCATTGAGCAAACGAAAGTCGATCTTTTAACCCTAGACAACACGCTTAACAACATTTCCAACACCTTAGAGTACTTAACAGGCAAAGAGGTAAGTGTTGAAGCGGGTTCATCCGTTAGACTGCAAGAAACACAAAGTAGCGATGATGCAAAACGTTTCGACATCCAAGCGCTTGAAGAAAGCGTACAAAGCGCTAAAGCGGAAGCAGAAGCTGCAAAAGCTCCTCACTTGCCAACGATCAAAATAGAAGATACATACTCTCGTTTCAAATATGACTATGCTAATCCATTATGGAATTCAGATGCAGATCATCAAAATACTGTGCAACTCAGTATGCAATGGAAAATTTTTGACTTTGGTTCAACCTCAGCCTCTGTACAAGCTGCTCAAAAAAACTATCTTGCTAAGAGCAGTGATTTAGCCTATGAAAAACAAAAAGCCAAAGCAAGTTATAAGAGCGCTCAAAACAGCTATAAAACAGCACTTGCAAAGATAGATGCCGCAAAAGCAAGACTCTCTGCCTCAGAGATGACGTATGAACTTGTTAAAAAGAAATTTCAACAAGGCATTGTCAATAACGTTACGTATCTTGATGCATTGACGGACAAATTCAATGCAAGGTCACAACTTCAAACAGCATTGAATGAAGTCGAATACCAAAAAGCCGTACTACTCTACGAAATGGGTAAAGAAATAAAAGGAGCCATCCAATGAAAAAAACGTTAATAGCCACACTACTTATGTTTCAAGCTCTTGTTGCAGGGGAAGTTTACGCAACATTTGATGTTGTCAGTGAAAAGAGCTCCGAATTAGGACTTTCTATTTCAGGTGTTGTGGGCACACTGCATGTAGAAGTGGGAGACCGTGTAAAAAAAGGAGATTTACTTCTTTCTTTACAAAACGCTCAAGAAAAAAATGAGTATGAAATCGCACGCAAAAATGCTGAACATTCTGTAAAAACCTATGAGCGATACGCAAAAATATCAGATGTAATCGATAAAGAAAAGATGGAAAACTATCTCTACGACAAAGATATACAGCTTTTAAATGCCCAAAACAAAGAGATTATCTTCAAAAAAACAGAACTTCGCGCACCTTATGATTTGGTCGTTACAAAGAAAAATACCGAACTTGGTAACATTGTTTTAGGTTCTCAAACCAAACTTTTAACCGTTGAAAGCACACGTGATGTCAAACTTGTTCTAAAATTTGATGAAAAATATTGGACCAAAGTTAAAGTAGGGCAAAAATTTACCTATAAAGTCGATGGAAGCGATAAAAAATATGATGGTGTCATTAGTAAAATCTATCCTACTATTCTTCAAAGTACACGAGAAATGCAAGCTGAAGTCAAAGCAACAGATCTAATGCCAGGACTCTTTGGTAATGGCATGATTAGCGTGGAATAACCCATGTATAAATTAGCCATCAATCGTCCCATAACCACCCTTATGGGTGTTCTAACTTTTATTGTTTTTGGTTTGATGTCGTACAACACCATGCCAATCAACCTCTACCCAAACGTAGATTTTCCTATTGTTACGGTGCAAACAACCTACAATGGTGCAGATCCTTCTACCGTTGAGACAAAAGTAACCGATAAAATTGAAGAAGCGGTTTCTGGAGTTGACGGCATCGATAAACTCATGTCAACCAGTTATGAAGGTCTTAGCGTAGTCACCATTCAGTTTAAACTGACTAAAAACATCGATGTTGCGACCAATGACGTCCGTGACAAAATAGGCGCACTGAACCTTCCTAGTGAAGTTGAAAAACCTGTGGTGAAAAAGCTAGGTGCAACAGGTGGTGTCATCAACCTTTTTGTCGCAAGCGATGGAAAAAATGATATTGCCCTCATGCGTCTTGCCGATGAAAAACTCAAACCAAAACTCCAGAGAGTTAAAGGTGTTGGTGAAGTCAATATTATCGGTTTTCAAGATCGTGAAATTCGCATTTTCCTTGATCCGTTTTTATTAAACAAATACAATCTGAGTGCATCTGATCTTAGTGGCATTATTTCAAGACAAAACGTTAAACAGGGCGCTGGAAAGATGATCAACAAAGATCAAGAGATCATCATCAAAGCTGAAGGCGATGCTGCAAACATACAAGAGATCGAAGAGCTACTTGTCAAACCCGGTGTTCGTCTTAAAGACATCGCTACCGTTGTAGATGGACTTAGTGATGCTAAGAGCTTTTCTTCTTACAACGGACAAAGAGGTGTTACACTTGAAGTCAAAAAAATCGCAGGTGAAAATGTTCTGAACATTATCGCTGGTGTTAAAAAAATCTTGCCAGATCTTCAACTCTTAGCAGGAAAAAATAACGAAATTAAAATCTTGCAAGACCAATCTGAAAAAATTATGGTCAATATCGACAATGTTCGTTTTGACCTCATCTTTGGTGCATTTTTATCGATTGTTATTGTATTTGCATTTTTACGTAATATGACAGCTACGATTGTTTCTGCCCTTGCCATTCCAACATCGGTTATTGGAACATTTGCCATTATGAATTCGCTAGGGTATGACCTTAACCGTCTTACACTTATTGGTCTGACACTTGCGATTGGTATTTTTATCGATGACGCCATCGTTGTTATCGAAAATATCATGAAAAAGATGGAAGAGGGGCAAAAGCCTTTCCAAGCCTCATTTGAGGGTATTAAAGAGGTTGCGTTTTCGATTCTCGCGATCTCATCTGTTTTATTAGCTGTATTTATTCCTGTTGCCTTTATGGATGGTATCGTTGGTATGTTCTTTAACTCATTTGCGATGACAGTAGCTTCAGGTATTGTTATTTCTTATCTTGTAGCGGTTATGTTTGTTCCTTCCATTGGTGCAAGACTGTTAAGTGCAAAAGAGAGCAAGTTTTATTATGCAACAGAACCTATTTTAAAAGCCGTCGATAAAGGGTATGTTTCTATCTTAAAACCGTTGCTTCGCTTTAAAACACTGACTGTTCTAGCAACGTTTGGATTCTTGTTTGCATCTATGACACTCAAAGTAGGTATGGACTTCCTTCCTATGCAAGATAACAGTGAATTCCAAATCACAATTAAAGGACCAGTAGGCATTAACCTTGAAACAATGAAACAAAAGGTTATTCCTATTGATGAGATGTTAAAAGGCGATCCATCTATCTCTTATTCTATTGTCTCTGTGGGATATGATTCGGCAAAAAGTATCCATAAAGCGCGCATTTATGTAAAATTAAAGCCTGTTAAAGAGAGAACCGTTTCACAACTTACACTTATCCAACAGTACAGAGAAAAAATGAAAAACATTGAAGGACTTGTTATCGCTGTTGAAAAAGTAGATGACTTTAACACAGGCGGAACAACAGCACCACTTCAAATTGTTCTTACTGGTGATAAATTTGAAACGTTAGATGAAACTTCAACCAAGTTGATGGAATTTTTGAAATCAACACAAGGCATTGTTGATGTCGATAGAGATTATGAAAGTGGTAAACCTGAGATGAAACTCAGCATTCTTCGTGAAAATGCCCAAAGAGTAGGAGTTAGCGCTAAAGAAATCGCTGCAGTCGTAGGTTCAGCATATTCAAGCGATAGCGCAATTTCGTACTATGAAGACAATGGTAAACAATTCGACATTACTGTTCGTTTTAGAGATGACTTTAGAATGTCTCTTGACGATATGAAAAAACTACAAGTTAAAAATGCCAATGGTGAATTTGTAGCGCTTGAAGGCTTGATTGATTTTGAAGAGAGTTTGGGAACAGCTTCCATTAACCGTTTCGACCGCGAACGAAAAATTCTCGTAACAGCAAGCACCGTAGGGCTATCACTTGATAAAGTTGTTGTAAAAGTCGAAGAAGAAATGAAGAAAATCTTACCTGAAGGGTATCATTACCGATTTACGGGTGATGTTGAAAATATGAGTGATACAGGCAAAGCCTTTGGTGCGGCTGTACTTCTAGCAGTTATTTTAATTTACCTGATTCTAGCAGCACTTTACGAATCACTCATTCAACCATTCATTATTATGATTTCTATGCCGCTTTCATTAACAGGTATTATGGTTGCCTTATATCTAAGTGGCAACACCTTTAGCCTTTTTGTTATGATTGGTATTATCTTACTCTTGGGTATGGTTGGCAAAAATGCTATTTTGGTTGTTGACTTTGCAAACCGTGCTATAAAAGAGGGCAAAAGTATTGATGATGCCCTACTAGAAGCAGGCGAAAAACGTCTTCGCCCAATTTTAATGACAACCTTTGCGATGATAGGCGCTATGATGCCTCTTGCCTTTGGTAGTGGAGCAGGGCATGAAGCAAACGCGCCTATGGCGCTTGCTATTATTGGTGGTCTTTTAAGTTCTACTATTTTGACATTACTCGTTGTTCCTGCCATCTATAAGTTTATGTACCCTATGGATAGTTGGTTACGTAAATGGTATGAAAAAGGCACGGTTCACTAAACACTTTTTTGAAATGCAAGAGGCAATTTTTCATCAATGCCTCTTGCAAAAACTCCTATTTTCACTCATTTATTCCAAAATCGGCATACTTTTTGCTTTCATCTTTCCGTATTTTCAATCGTTGCGGTTCTTGGTTATCACACCAAGCGGATAAAAGAGTCTAACTCTTTTTAGGTATGAAAAAAATCTCATACCAATGTCTGAGTTTTCAGGCATGCCTTATTATTGTTTCAAAGGATGAAGATGAAAAAGGTCTTATGTTTGGCTTCAATTGCAGCAGTGCTTGCGTTGAATAGCTATGCGAAAGATTATGGTGAGTATGTACATGGTAGCATTTCTAGTGCCAGTGTTGATGGTGAGCATAAAGCAGCGTACACTATTGGTTATGGTATCACGAAAACTCTTGATAATAAAGTCTTTTTTGGTGTTGCATTTGATGGTGAATATTCCAATTTATCGGATGGTTCACTCTATGGTGCAGGAACTGATTTTAAATTAGGTTACAATGTTTGGGACAAAATGAATGCTTATGGTATTCTTGGTGCAAAACTCCAATCTGTTGATGGTAATGCAGGTTATGGTTTAGGATACGGACTTGGTGTCGATTATCCTATTACACGAACAATTTCAGCAGCTGTTGAGTATAAAAACTACAATATGAATGCAAGCAACATTCCAGATTATGACTATAAAACTTTAGGTCTTAATCTTAAATACGCGTTCTAAAATTCTTGCAGGGAGGTCAAATCCCTGCACATCTTCTTATTTATTTCTCTTTCTATCTTTTTTTGCCTGCTTTGCTTTTGCTTTTGCCTTTGCTTTTTGGGCATCACTCATTTTGGCTTTGTCTGAATTTACAGCACCAACATTGGTTTGCTTGCCTTGGTACGGAACTGTGTGTTTTTGTTGCGTTGCTAAGGCTGCCATTTTATAGCCATTTTCCATCTTCACACTATTATTAATTAATCCACCCATTATGTATCCTTTCTGATGATTTAAAAGAGTATTGGAGAAAAATCGTTGAGAGTTTTATAACGATATAGTTTTATTATACTTGAATCTTGCTTCAAACCATGTAAAAATAGCTAATACATTTAGCCTTGTTTTCAGCCTAGTTGATTACAATAGCATCTACAATTTACAGCCAAAGAGGGAAATGTATGTTAGAAGAAGAGAACTTACTAAGCATCCAACAATATGCACTCAAACATAAGATGAGCACTTTTGCTGTTCTCAAACTGGTCAATGCAAAAAAACTGAAAACTGTAAAAAAATCTCATGATGGCGAAGAACAAGAATACATCATCGACGATACATTACCACGTCGTAAAGAAACAAACGATGCGATAGCAACAGTAGAATTGGAACAAAATACAAAAATTGACTATGAAGCCGAATTTCATAAACTTTTAGCAAAATATATTGAAGTTCAAGAAAAATACACCAAATTGATAGAAGAAAATAAAAAAGCTTAAAAGAAGAGGGCATATGTGTATATGCCCTGCAAACTGTAGAAATTTAATGATTTAAAATATCAAGTGTTTTCTCATACACACTCAATTTTTCAAGCTCTTTGTTTAACTCATCGGTTAAACGAGATTGAGATCGAAGTTCATTGGAAATTGTATGACTTTTACCTGCCAAATTCTCCATATCAGAAGAGAGTGCATTACTTTTTGAAGAAACTTCCAGTAACCCACTACTGACACCACTCATCGTTTTACTGATGTTTTCAACCGCTTGAATAATCGTACTGACAGATACATTGGTTTCAGAAAGACTTTTTTGGGTACGTTCTGCTAACTTTCGTACTTCATCTGCAACGACAGCAAATCCACGACCATGTTCACCTGCGCGCGCTGCTTCAATAGCCGCATTCAGCGCTAAAAGATTGGTTTGATCTGCAATATCAGAGATCACACTCAAAACAACACGAATATCACGAACGTTATTGGTAAGGTTTTCTACTTCAATGGCAAGATTTGCATTATCAGCGCTTCCTTTTTCCATACTTGAAGAGAAGATCACAAACTCTTTTTCAACCGTAGACAAGTTTGTCTCTATTGCGTCTATAGCTGCTCCAGCATGTTGCAGTGTTACGCCGATGGTCTGAAGAACTGGCATACTCTGTTTCATTTGTTCAAGCATCGCTTTGTTGATATTATTGATCATATCTTGGCGATTTATCTTGCGTTGTAAGAAATAGCTTTTAAATCCAGCATATTTTTGAACAAAATTATCAATGTATTCATCTTCAAAATTTGTTCCATCTACCTGATAAAAAAAGATCGCTGTTAATGTTTGATTGATATTAACACCTAAAAGCTCCCCAAACGTTGAAAAGCCTACAACAGGTATCTCTTTAAATGTAAACAGTTTATTGATCTCTTGGTTATTACACAAACGCCTTAAAACACAATCATTAAAAATTGCACCAATGCTCTTAGGTTTATTGCGACTAAATTCAGCATAATCATGATTCGTCGCCTGAACAAAATCTGTTTTTTCAAGCAAAATAAGCTCTTCACCAGATTCGATATCACAATAAAAATGAATAGTATCATTTGCTACATCTATTGCTGCAACAGAACGAATGTAAATCTCTCCATTAATTTCAATACCAAACGTATAATTGGTAAGTTTTGTATTTAATTCATTAGCAGGACACCTAAAATGCTCACTTAAAGCACTCACAACACCGATACCCATATTTGTTTTATGGTCTAAAAAAGCATGAATAGTACGTGCAATCGGATTGGCTGCTAACACAGTAAATGATGTTGATGTTTTTCTAAAATTTTGACTTTTAAAGACACCAAAACGATACTCAGGTGCCAATTTGATGAATGTAACAACTGCATGATGGCGTAACGTACGTGTTCCATCATAAATATAAGTGTTTTGAAAATCAAGTTTACCACCAGCACTACCACCAATCAGCAAACAGGGGAATTTAGCTACATTGTAAACGGCTTCCATAAAAAAGCTCTCACTAGCACTTAATCCATCGATGAGTGTATAGCCCAAAGTGTCATCAGAACGCATTTTAAATGGAACACGTACTTTTTTGACCTCTTCAGCAATCATAGCTGAACGCTCAGCTGCTGTTTTTTTACTTGTTGCCATATCTTCGCTTTTTAATGGTATAGAAGCGACATAAACATCACTCACCATGGAAGAAGAAAAAAGCATCAAAACAATATTATCGCCTTCACCAGCATTTGCGCCTGAATAGAGTGAGGGAAGGGGATTTGTACCATTAAGACTACATAATTCGCCTGCTGTTGTTGAGAGAATTAGCGTGGTATCATTTGGAAGAACATTTTTTAATTTTGATGAAATTGAATTAAAATCTAAAGAGGGCGAAACAAAACCTAAAACAACTTTTGGTTTAAAAGAAACGTTTTCAAGCAACGATGTAATCATAGCTTCTTTTAATGCTAAAGTTACAATGGCGTCATTTACATTTGCTTGAGATTTATGGAAGGCTGTTTGTTCTTGTGAACGAAAGAAACTTAACATTGGGCTTTCCTTTTTGCATATTGGTATAACTCATAATCTACACAATTATTCATCCTAACTTAGGAATAATAAAGATGTTCTTAAAATCTATTTTCAAAGTATTTTGAAATCACTTAGCTCACATCAGTGTTTCAAAATCGCTTATCTAAAATATAGTACATAAACTGCATAGCATGAAAATAGCGTTCATATCGTCCATAGGTGTTTATAGTTATATTGAAGTCATTGAAAGGAAGTATGGTTACACGTGGTTTATTTAATTATTGAAAACTGTAATTTTCAAAGTTAAATAGATAAAAAAAAGGGTACATAGAGTCCACCATTCTGGCAGACTCTATACAACAAATTAAATACCTAAATCTTGACGTTTGAAGTACTCTTTACCAACTTTACATAAAGGACAAGCATTTGGTGCTTTTTTACCTCTGTGAATATGTCCACACACTTCACATACCCAAATCTCTTCTTCCTCGTCTGCAAAGAAGCCATCTTCTCTCATTGCGTCTTGAAGTGCTTTATATTCACGTTCATGTTCAACTTCAACTTTACCAATAGCATTAAAAAGACGCGCAAGTTCTTTATGTCCTTCTTCTTCTGCAATTTTTGCAAAACCAGGATACATCGTTTCATGCTCATAATGTTCACCAGCCATTGCTGAATCAAGATTTTTAAGTGTGATTTCTGTTTCTGCACCATCTACTAATTTATGGTATGCTTTAAATTCTGCACGTGCATGCCATTTTTCATTTTCAGCCGCTTCTCTAAAGTGACGTGCAACTGCATGCCAGCCCTCTTCTTGTGCAATGTCTGCAAATAAGTCATATTTGTTTCGTGCTTGAGATTCACCTGCAAAAGCTTTCATTAAATTGACAGCAGTTAGATCTGTAGTAATACACTCCATTGCTTGTCCACAACAGGTAAGCTTACCGCCACCTACATTTTGAACCTCTACTTCGTTACCGCATTTACTGCACTTATAGGTCTCATACTGTCTCATTTTTTCTCCTTAAAATTTATGGTGTTATTGTAATCAAGAACTACTTAAATAATAATTAATTCTAAATAATAAATTTTATTATCTATAATATCTCATTTATAGAGAATTATTTTATTGAGAATGTTTTTTGCCTTTTACAAGCTTTTTTTTGAGATTTTTTGCTATCCCATACAGTGTAATAATAATCCAAAAGACCTCTATTAAGAATGAACCTAAATTAAAATGTACCAGTAAAGAGATAATTAATGCAATAGCGCCTAAAAGATTTAAAAATTGATAGCCAATTGAATGTATATCGTATTTGCCTATCTGTAATAAAAAATAGGCTAAAACGATACAAGCCATTCCTAAAAAACCAAGCCACTGATAAAAATCCATCTCAATAGGTGCCATCATTGACTATAAAATTCCTTTTTTACTAAAAAAATCTTCAATTGCTTTCACTGAAAATGCTTTATCATACATATAAAGCTCTTGCCATGTTTTTCCTTCTAAAAACGTCTTTGTTTCGATTTGGTATTTGTGTTTAGTGTATTGAACGAACTCCAAAACAGTGCTAAATAAAAGCGCATACTGTGCAGAAGTAAACTTTTTGAGAAGATCAAATAATCGATAATAATTTACCATCTTTTTACTTGACTCTTCACCCATTCTTAGAGACCAAATGCGCCCAGCAAATTCATGTTGGTACTCAACGCCACTGCGGATTTCTAGAGAAAATTCTCTTAGTCCTTGTAAAAATGTCTCTTTGGGTAAAAAATCTGTAGTATTATGGAAGAAAAGATAAATGCTAAAAAGAAAAAGATCTTCAGCGCATGGTGCATATGCTTTAATTTCTGCATATGTCTCTTGTTCAACACCTAGTTGCATTCGAAGATAGGCTAAGTGTTTTACACGCCAGTTATCTTTTTGTTCTGCCCTCTTCTGCCACTCTATCAATGTCGGTCTTGGTATATCATAACGCTCAACTAAAGGCTTGTAAGACGTCTGCATAGCTTACTCCCAAGTCAGAATACATTATTTTATTACATTTTGTTAAATATTTCAATACTTAAGATGTGGGTGTGAAAGGTAATGACAAAAAATGTATATCATTCCTCAACATGAGAAATGATATACAAAAATAGAGAGCTTAAATGTGGAAATGTTTTAAAAATTGTGGATTATTTTCAATCAAACCAAGCTCTATTAAATGACTTATAACAGTTTGATCGCAATCAGTATCTTTTGGCCACTCTCTTGTATAGCCATCCAATGCATTTTTAGTGGTTGCATCAATACCAATAAACTCATCTTCAACAAAAATATCACGCAGTGCATCGATGTTATTGACCACGCGCCAAATAAGCATATAAGCATTATCGACGTCATTACCATTTTTATCGACAACAACTAAAAGCTTCATATGCTCTTTAAGAGGCTTCAATGCTTCGTAAACCTCTTTTCCTGCTCTTTGTTTATCAATCGTTATCACAGTAATAGGTGTTTTTGTTTCCGTTTTGTACTGTTTTAGTGTACACACTTCTGGAACCAATGTTGTAACTTTTAAGAGTAGTTCTCTATCGCTCAAAATCGCTTTAGAAGGAGCATCTACTATCTCACCTGTACAATCAACTCCTAGTTTTCCACCAAAAAGCGCATTTGGAGAAGCATGATCGAGTGCATCACATACGCCTTCACTGATTAAGAGACGTTTTGCACTGATTCGATTTAAAATATAATCGCTTAGCTTTTCATAATCTTCAAGCTCTGGAGCATTTTCATCGACAAAAATAGCATGTTTCACAAAACTCATCTGTCCAACACCCCAAAATGCGTGCATAAATTGCTTCGCATGCCCTGGATACAGTACATTCATTTTTGCCAAAATCAAGTTATGGAATACCCCATTTTCAGGCATATTGTAGTCAATCAAATCCGGTGCTGTGGTTTTAAGAAGCGGTAAGAAAATACGCTCTGTCGCCCACCCCATATATTTGTCTTCCAAAGGAGGTTTCCCTACAACGGTTGCTTGATACACAGGCTTTTCTTTACTGGTAATGCACGTCACATCCATTACAGGATACGGCTCTTTTAGTGTGTAATAACCTGTATGATCGCCAAATGGTCCTTCTATTTCCATCTGACTTGGATCAACCCACCCTTCAATGACAATATCTACATCTTCTGGTACGTAAATTGGATTAGTAAGTGACTTCACTAAACGCGCATTTTTATCTTTGATAAATCCATACAATAAAAGCTCAAACATACCAATTGGCATTGGCGCTTGACCACACCAAATGTAGAGCGGATCACCACCAATTCCAATACTAACAGGCATTTTTTTACCTGCTTTTTTATATTCGTGGAAAAAGTGTGCACTGTCTTTATGAATTTGCCAATGCATCCCTAAACGGTTTTTATCGTATACTTGTAAACGATACATACCTAAGTTTTGTTTGGTACCATCTAGGCTTTGCGTATATACTTGTCCCATTGTGATAAATGGACCACCATCTTCGCTCCATGTTGTCAAAATCGGAAAATCATAAAGATTTGGCTCTGTATATACCTTTGTTTGGCAAATCCCCTTTCCTGAAAGTCGCTTTGGAAGAGCATTTTTGAGATTGAAAAGTGTACTAAGCATGCCAACCTTATCCATAAAGGATGTTGGGGGCTTCATATGCATCAATGCCTCAATTTGTTTTGAAACATCATTAGGACTTTTACCAAAGATAAGCTCTGTTGCTTTGGGAGAACCAAAAACATTCATCAAAACTGGCATATCAAAATGTTTACCCAATCTTTTACTCACGGGTTTCGTAAAAAGAAGAGCTTTAGAATCTTCTTTTTTAACTTCAACATACGCTAAATGAGGAATTTCTAAATCAATATCTAATTCAGTATCTATGACTCTCAGAAGATTATGGTTACGTAAAAGTTCTATGGTTTTTTGCATATATTCCCTTTAAAATACTTCGCTTAATGCCATTTTTTCAGCACGCTCGAGTAAGCCTTTTGCACCTTTGTCAACAACTTTTTGTGCTAATGTTTTACCTATAGTCAAATAATCTGTACGTGTGCCATTCATTGATTCTGTCATAATTTCAGAACCATCAGGAAGTCCTAAAATAGCCTTCACTTGTATTGAATCGCCCTTCACTTCTGCATTAACACCTATTGGAACTTGACATCCACCTTCTAGAACGGTAATAAATGCACGCTCAACCATCGTCTCAACAATCGCATCTGAATCATTCAATACAGAAACAATACGCTCTACTTCTGGATTATCTACAATCTCAATTCCTAATGCGGCTTGTCCAGAAGCTGGAATCATAATTTCTTTTGAAATAGGACTAAAATAACGCACTTCACTTGCAAGACCAAGACGGTTAATACCAGCACTTGCTAAGATAATTGCGTCAAATTCGCCTTCTTTAAGCTTACGAATACGAGTGTTGACATTACCTCGAAGGTTTTTGATGATTAAATCAGGACGTATTTTTAAAAGCTGCATTCTTCTTCTTAAACTTGTAGTACCAACAACGGCACCATTTGGTAATTCTTCAAGGCAACTATATTTTTCAGAAAGCATTGCATCTCTGACATCTTCGCGCTTGGTTATGACGCCTAATTTTAATCCTTCTGGAAATTCCATAGGCACATCTTTTAGACTATGAACTGCGATGTGTGCCTCGCCTCTTAACATTGCTTCTTCAAGTTCTTTAGTAAAAAGACCTTTCCCACCGATTTTTGCTAAAGGGGTATCAAGGATTTTATCACCTTTTGTCATCATTACAGACAACTCAACTTCTAGACCAGGATGCGCTTTTTCAAGCTCGGCTTTAACATGTTCTGATTGCCAAAGAGCAAGTTTACTACCACGTGTTGCAATAACTAATTTTTTCATTTTGTCTCTTTTATAAAATTTCTGTAACTTCGTTTACTATCATCTTTTTTGCCATCAAAATAGATGGTAGGTGTGCCATTAACCATTAAGTTAGTAGCGAGGTCTTGGTCATCGTTTAATTGTTTGAGAATATGTGCTTGATTAATTTGCTCAACCGTAAAGTTTTTATTGAGTGCTTTGTTAAAAATGTCTAGAACGACTTTCTCATCGCTCTCTTTGATATCAAAAAACTCTTTATACACTTTTGCGACAATTTCTTTATCGCCCTTCTCTTCGGCTAGGATCATTGCTTTTACAAGCGTTGGAGCCGCAGGATGAATATTGAGTGGGAAATGATAATAAAAAAGAGCAAATGTTTCAGGATTTTTTTGTACATCCGCAATGACTTCAGGAATAAAATCCATACAGAAAGGACACAAAGGGTCACTGAAAACAACAATTTTATGAGGGGCATTGAAATTTCCAACTAAAAGATGCTCTTTATTGTATGCGCTCACATCCATATCAAGCGAATACCTTCCTTTAAGGCTTCTGCCACTATTAATGTCTGCAAAATCTTTACTCAAAATCTTTCCATTGGTAAATACAATGTCATTAACAGACAGTTTTTTCCCCTCTTGCTTTGTCAGCATAAGATCAATACGCACAAAATAGACCATCCAACCAGCGAGATCTTTCATCTCTTCTTTTTTGAGAATGACGACTTTATCGAATGTATAGCTCTCATTAGGTGCAATTGCTTTTTGTAAAAATGTCGTTACTTTTTGATCGAGTTCAGCATTGACATCAGCCGCAAATAGAGAAAAACTACTTAAGGCGATGATTGTCGTCAATAACTTCAACATCAATGATCTCATCTTCATTTCCTTGTCTAAAATGGTGTGGAGGATTTGCCTCTTTATCGTGAAAAAATTTTGAAACAAACAACGTTACAATAGAACTAAATTGCAGCAAAAGACCTACAATATCACCTAAAAAACCAGGCAATATCAATAAAATAGCTCCAACAATCGTCCACAGGTTTAAGCGTTGAAATGATTCAATACTAATCTCTCCTTGCATCAATGCATTAAGATTTTGCATAAGTGTTATACGCATATTGGCAAGTAAGATAAGTCCTATAACTGCAGATAAGACAAGTTCAGCAAAAGTTGCAACTGCACCTATGGCTGAAGCCATATTAACACTTACCATCACCTCAAAGAAGAGATAGATCAAAAAGTATTTCACGCTAAAAGTTCCTTCAATTTTGCAAGAGCTTCTTCTTTTTTGACAACTATTTTTTCTAATGTTTTACGCTCAACGATCTCTACAAAACCCTCTTCAAGTTCTTTACCAACAATAAGCGCATACGGTAATCCGATAAGTTCATAATCTTTCATTTTAAAGCCAAAACGCTCATTTCTATCATCAAGAAGTACACTTAATCGCTCAGCTTTTAGAACGTTATAAATACTCTCAGCATAGGCACTCTGCGCTTCATCTTTGCTGTTTGAAACAATGATATCGAGTAGATATGGAGCGGTTTGTTTGTTCCAAATACATCCCTTCTCATCGTGACTTGCTTCGATCATTACCGCAACTAAGCGACTCACACCAATACCGTAACATCCCATATAAAACGGCTGTGCTTTACCATTTTTATCTAAAAAGGTTGCGCCCATGGCTTTAGCGTATTTTTGTCCGAGTTGAAAAATGTGCCCTACTTCAATACCTTTAGTGATTCCAAGTTCTCCGCCACAACATGCACAACGATCACCTGCTTTGACACTCACTAAATCTTTATAACGGTCCTCTTTGAAGTTGAACATTGAAACGCCTACCATATGGAAGTCTGTTTCATTGGCGCCACAAATAAGGTTTTTAGCCTCTTTTAATTCTAAATCTATGTAAAATTTTACACATTCTAATCCAACAGGCCCTATAAATCCTGCTTTTAAGCCTGCACGTTCGACTTCTTCAAGGCTTGCATCGACAAGGTCAAGTGCCCCACATGCATTTTGAGCTTTCGTCTCTTGAAGTTCATCATTACCTCTTACAAAGAAGACAATAACCTCTTCTTTATCGACATAGATTGCTTTTTTTACGACTGCTTTAATACTATAAAATGGGTCAACTTTGAAAAAGTTACAGACATCTTCAATCGTTTTCATATCGGGAGTTTTAAATTTAGAGAGATTTGCTTCAGGTGCATCCGCACTTGTTGTTTTAGGAGCACGTTTTGCTGCTTCAATATTGGCAGCGTACGAGCATTGTTGACACACAACGATGTCATCTTCTCCATTTTGTGCCAAAACCATAAACTCTTTACTACCACTACCACCGATAGCACCACTATCTGCTTCAACAGCTCTAAAGTTCAGTCCTAAACGTGTAAAGATTTTGGTATAGGTTTTTTCCATAACGTCAAACTCTTTTTTCATACACGCTTCATCTTCATGAAAACTGTAACCATCTTTCATCGTAAATTCACGACCGCGAAGTAGTCCAAAACGAGGACGCGCTTCATCACGGAATTTGGTTGTTATTTGGTATAAATGAAGAGGGAGTTGTTTGTAACTATTGATACGATTGCGAACAACATCGACAACAACTTCTTCATGTGTCGGTCCTAAAACAAATTCGTTCTCTTTTCGATCTTTAAAACGGCATAACTCTTTGCCAAATACATCATAACGTCCACTTTGTTTCCAAAGTTCAGCAGGTGTGACCACATCCATTTGGATCTCTTGAGCACCTGTTTCATCCATCTCTTCTTTGACAATATTTTTGATTTTGTCAAAAACGATTTTTCCCATCGGCAAAAAGTTATACAGTCCACTTCCTACTTGAGAGATAAAACCGCCACGCACCAAGTATTGATGGCTTGGAAGCGTTGCATCTTTAGGTGCTTCCTTTGTTGTTGGTGCATACAGTTTTGAAAATCTCATTTTATTCCCCCCATTTGGTATTCACATTTATACATATTGATTCGTTTTGTTTGGTCTTCGTTAATGTTAAAAATATATTGAACAGCTTGGACAATCGTATCTGCTTCTGGTTTTTCTGCAACTTCTTTGAGATTTTTTGTAGCAGAGTGTAAAAAGGAGTTAAACGCATGATGCAATACTTTAGAAACTTGATCTTGTAATTCTTCAGGAATGTACCCTTTTTTGACTGCTTTTTCTAACTCTTGCATAGAACACTCTTTCGCATGATCACGGATCTCTTTAATGATTGGATCAACACACATGCTTTGCAACCATTTAAAGAAGTCCATTGTTGAGCGACCAACAATAGAATAAGCAATTTTTGCTTGCTCTTCACGAAGTGACATATTTTTATTGACAATTTCTTCAAGGTCATCAACTGCATATACATGCAAATTAGCATGATCTTTGACATCAATATCGCGAGGTACTGCTATATCAAACCAATAACGTGAGAACTCTCTCTCTTCAACCATATCATCTGTAATAACGCTATGAGGTGCACCTGTAGCACTAAAAACTAAACGGTAACGGTTGATAAACTCTGTAAGCTTAGAATACGGAGCTGTTGTAGCAAGCTCTCCTAATTCTGTTGCTAAAGCTTGAGCATGCTCTAAATTACGATTAATAATAATAACATTGACACCGTTTGAGACAAGGTGTTTTGCCGCTAACTGACTCATTTCACCAGCACCAACAACCAATGCGCTCAGTCCACCAATGCTACCTAAGAGATCTTTTGCTTTATTGACAGCTACACTTGATACCGAAACAGGGCTTTTTGAGATATCCGTACGGCTACGCACTTCTGCAGCACAGCGAAACGCATGGTGCATTGCTCGACCGAGTTTTTGTCCACAGTAATTGTTTTCAAACGCAAATTTAAACGCTTCTTTAAGTTGTCCTGCAATTTGAGTTTCACCGATAACTAAACTGTCCAATGAAGAGCAAACAGTAAAAAGATGGTGAATTGCGCCATTATCCTCATAAATATCTGCTCTGCCTTCTAATTCCTCACGCTCTATTCCCGAAACATGACTTAAAAGATCAAACGAATCGCTTAACGCTGAGGCACATTCTGTTACACTTGCGATCACTTCGACACGATTACAGGTTGAAAGTAAAATCACTTCATTTACAGCGGCACAGTTTTTCAATGTTCCCATAAAGTGGCGGCATTTTTCTTCTGAATTGAATGCTAATTTTTCACGAATGCTAATATCTGTATTTTTGTGTGTGAAACTAATAGTGAGATAGTGCATATTAAAAATTCCTCTCGATCATCTCTTTTATAATGGAGCTTAAGCCTACATCTTCTTCTTTCTCAATCACTGCTAATGCTTCTAACCCTAATTTTCTTGCATAGAAAATAGAGTCTTCCAATGCTTTTGTTTCATGCATTTTTGACTTAATCCACTCTTTTTGTGCATCGTTAAGTTCTTGTTGGAACAAAGACAGAAGTTGTGTTTGGTCGTCATGAGAAAGTCTTTGATAAAGATAAAGATATGGAAGCGTTGTTTTACCTTCTTTAAAATCGTTGAGTGAAGGTTTACCAAGAGTCTCGCTTGATTGTGTAATATCTAAAATATCGTCTATGATTTGGAAAGCAAGCCCTAAATTTTTGCCATATAAAGCGTAAATATCGCCATCTTTTCCGGCCAATAAAGCAGCGGCTTTTGCAGAAGCTTCAATCAATGAAGCTGTTTTTTTGTAGATCATATCAAAATAACGCTCTTCACTATCGTTAAACGTATTTGAGAGTTCAACATCTAGGAGCTCGCCTACTGAAAGTAATGCAACCGCATGAGAAATGCTGTAAGCAACATCTTGAGGCATAAAAGTAAGTTCACTAAAGCCTTTTGAATACAAAATATCACCGAGCATAATCGCTGTTTTATTGCCAAAAAGCGCATTGATCGAATCCTCACCACGTCTCGTGAATGCATCATCAATCACATCATCATGAAGCAAACTTGCCGCATGAATCAACTCAACAATCGCTGCTAATTTCAACGAAGCATCGCTCACTCCAGCAATTTTCAAAATTAACTTTGCGCGTAAACGTTTACCTTTAGGAACTCTATGAAAGAGCTCAACACTGCGTGCGTCGCCTAAAGAAGCGACCATCTCTACCATTAAATTTTCAACTTTTCCTAGCACCTGCAATCCTACGGTTTCTTTTTAGGTTTAAACTCAACTTCTAAACGTTGCTGATTATCTTCTATAAATATATCTAAAATTGCCTCTTTATTTCTTTTATCGAATTCAGTAAAGACAATTCTTGCATATGTTTTAGAAAGTATCTTATTCTCTCCATCTGGCAAAAGAGGTATAACAATACTCTCTAAAGGGTATTTTTGCTCTAGTACATACTGCGTTGGGTAACCTCTATAGTTGACAAGAAGCGTCAACATATTATTGGTAAAGAGTGTCCAACGAAGTTTGAGCAAATACTCATTATTAGGGTTATCTGCTGTTGGTTTTTTTGTAACTTCTTTGTGGTTGATTAAAACCAGCCCTACTTCATCTTTTTTGAGAACGAACTTATGTTCGTATTCATACTCAATTTGTGCGAACAATGAAGTTGAACACAACAATACCCCAAAAAACAAACACCGTATTTTATTCATTTTGAGTTAATATTTCCCCAACAGAACTGATAAAAAGATCATTATTATGATCAACAACAGTATCCATATCTTCTGTCAGTACTGTGCGAATCATTCCTTCTAAGGCATCAGCTCCTACTTGCTTTTCAAGTAAAATTTCCATAGCACTGTAACGATCGACAATTTCTAAAAGTTTTGTCTTTACAAGTTCGCGGTTAGCATTAAAGAGGATGTCAAAGAACTTGCTCTTAGGGCTCCCCATAAAAAAGTCATCTTCATCTTCATATAACATCAACTTCTCCTATGCTTAAAAAAAATGATTATAGCACAGTAAAACTTGCCTCATCTGAAAAATGGACGCTAGATTTGAGAATTTAAAAGAGATTATAGAGCTAACACAATGTTAGTGAGAAAAAATATATCACATAAAAAATAGTTAAAAATATGTCCTAAATATCAATATTTACATATAATTTTATGTATAATAATCTCTATAATTTTTTCTGTTAGTTTCTTTATATTACATTGTGATTTGCGTATTATTTTCTATTTAATGCGTTTTTTATATTCTATAGATCATTATTCATTTTGCCCTCCTCTTTCTAAAAAATCAATCTCTACTTTTTTAATCATTAGTTTTTTGATAAAGTTACTTGACATTAGAAAAAAAATAGTCTATACTTTCAGCAACAAAACAAAAAAAGGATTTGAAATGAATCAAGAAACTCTCGCTTTACATTATGGATATGACAAGCAACAGTTTGGAACAATGTCAGTTCCTGTTTACCAAACAACAGCATATGATTTTGGAAGCGCAGAGACTGCTGCAAATCGTTTTGCTTTAAAAGAGTTAGGACCTATTTATACACGTCTTAATAACCCAACAACAGATGTTCTTGAAGCTAGAATAGCAGCTGTTGAAAATGGTGAAGCCGCTATTGCTACGGCGAGCGGACAAGCAGCGATCTTTTTTGCCATTGCAAATCTTGCTGAAGCGGGTGATAACATTATTGTCGCTAAGAAAATTTATGGTGGAGCTACAACGCTTTTAACACACACCATTAAACGTTTTGGCATTAAAGCTAAAGTGTTTGATAGTGATAGTGCTGATGACTTAGAAGCATTGATCGATGAGAAAACAAAAGCAATTTTCTTTGAAACACTTTCAAACCCCCAAATTGCAATTCCAAATATCGAAAAAATCGTCGAAGTTGCTAAAAAATATAACATTATCACTGTTGCGGACAACACCGTTGCAACCCCTATTCTTTTCCAACCACTCAATCATGGCATTGATGTAAGCGTTCATAGTGCGAGTAAATACATCTCTGGTCAAGGAAGCGCCATTGGTGGTTTAGTCGTTGAAGCAAAAGGGCTTAATGCAAAACTCATTGGCAACCCACGTTACCCACAATTCAACGAACCAGATGAGAGTTACCATGGATTGGTCTATGCAACATTACCATTCCCTATCTTTTCACTCAGAATTCGTCTTTCACTGATTCGTGACATTGGAGCAACGATTGCACCGTTTAACTCTTGGTTACTCATTCAAGGACTTGAGACACTTTCTCTTCGTGTGAAAGAGCATTCACGCAATGCTTATAAAGTGGCATCATTTCTAAAATCGCACCCAAAAGTCAAAAAAGTCTCTTATCCTGGACTTGAGAGTGATCCTTTACATACAAGAGCAAAACAGTACTTCAAAGATGCTCAAACATCAGGACTGTTAAGCTTTGAAGTGGAAGATTTTGAATTTGCAAAACATATCTTAAATTCAACAAAAATCTTCTCAGTCGTTGTGAATATTGGTGACTCTAAGTCTATTATCACCCATCCAGCAAGTACTACACATCAACAGCTCTCTGCTGATGAGTTAGAAAAAGCAGGTGTCAAAGCTGGACTTATTCGCCTTAGTATCGGTCTTGAAAACGCAGATGATTTGATCGAAGATCTTAAAATCGCGCTCGGGTAAGGAGAAAAGGATGTCACTACTCTCAACCAAAGGAATGTATGGCTTAAGTGCCATGTACCAGCTCTTTTTATCAAAGAGTAACAAACCATTACAAATTAAAGAGATCTCAGCACGTGCTGAGATCCCACAAAACTACCTTGAACAACTTTTAATTCTACTACGTCAAGCAGGCTTGGTCAGTAGCGTTAGAGGTGCTTATGGTGGTTATTTATTGGCAAAAAATGCTGAGGATATTTTGATCAAAGATATTCTTATCGCCCTTGAAGGCAATCTTGTTGTTACAGACGTTGACGTAAAAGACCCAGTTCTTCGTATTTTCTATGAAGAGAGCAATCATAAGATCCAAGAGATTTTCAATGTGCCCTTATCAGAATTTGAAGTCTATTCACAACGTCTTAGTAACCAATTAAACTATAGCATCTAAATCTAATTAAAGGAGATTCCTATGTATGCAAAAAACGTAACAGAACTTATCGGTAACACTCCACTTGTAAAACTTAACCATGCATCAAATGCATCGAATGCTTTAGTGCTTGGAAAATGTGAATTTTTGAATCCATCACATTCAGTAAAAGATCGTATCGGTTTTAACATGATTAAAACTGCCCTAGATAAGGGCTTAATTGATAAAAATTCTATTATTATTGAGCCTACCAGTGGAAACACAGGCATTGGCTTAGCAACCGTGTGTGCAAGTCTTGGTTTAAAACTTATTTTGACAATGCCAAGTTCAATGAGCTTAGAGCGCCGTAAACTCTTAGCAGCACTAGGTGCAGAACTTGTTTTAACAGAACCAACATTAGGCATGAGAGGCGCTGTTGAAAAAGCAACTGAGCTTTCAAAAGAGACACCGAACTCTTTTGTGCCACAGCAATTTGCCAATGAATCAAACCCAGCAATCCACTATGCAACCACAGCAGAAGAGATCTGGAAAGATACCAATGGTAAAGTTGATATTTTTGTTGCAGCAGTAGGAACAGGCGGAACGATTACAGGAACAGGAAAAAGACTAAAAGAGCTTAATCCAAATATTAAAATTATTGCTGTTGAACCAGACACTTCACCCGTTCTTTCAGGAGGAAACCCTGGACCACACAAAATTCAAGGTATCGGTGCAGGATTTGTTCCAGCTGTCCTTGATACAAAAGTGTATGATGAGGTTGTAAAAGTCAGTTATGAAAATGCTATTGAAACATCACGTAATTTAGCAAAACAAGAGGGCTTATTGGTTGGTATTTCAGCAGGTGCCAATGTCTATGTTGCGTCAGCTATCGCACAAAAAGCAGAAAACAAAGGTAAAACTATTGTTACCATTTTATGTGATACAGGCGAGCGCTATTTAAGTGCAGGCTTGTACGAATACAAAGAGTCGTGAAAACGACTCTTTATTTTTTCACCTCTACTTTTTTTTCTCTCCACTTTAACAGATTTTATGGTACTATTTCCCCAATACAAAAGGGGTATATAAACTCATGAAAAGAGTACCTAGCATCTTGCTTAAAAAGCCTATTTTACTAGGAACGATAACCTTCATAGTAAATCTTTTCATTAGTACAACACCTGTTTTAATCTTACATGAAAAGCATCTTGATCAGTACAAAAACACTTTTGCTCTTTTTGATTTTTTTGATATAAAATTGCTCACGGAACAGCAAGAAATTGTTCAAAGTGCACTCATTTATTCTTTTCTTTTTTCTCTTATTCTCTCTATTCTTATTACATTTTTGGCTATTTTTTTAAAAAAATCTTACCTTGAAGTCGAAAATCTTTCACATTTTGATGGATTGACAGGACTTTACAATCGATTGATGTTTATGACGATCTTCCAAAAGGAGATTCATAAAGTTAAACGCAACCAAGAAAACCTCTTCTTAGTCATTCTTGATATTGACGATTTTAAGCCTATTAATGACACATATGGACACCTTGTAGGAGATGAGGCCATAAAGACCACTGCACATACATTGCAACATCTTTTACGTACCTCCGATACCATTGCTCGTTTTGGCGGTGATGAATTTATTATTAGCATTGTTGATCAGGACAAAGATGCCGCTTCGATCATTGTCAATCGTATATTGAATGAATTTAATCATAAAGTTATTCCTGTGTCACGAAATCATGAACATCAAGAGTTACAAATCAACCTTAGTATCGGTTATACAGCGTATAAAAAAGATGATGATTTTAAAACGATGTTACAACGTGCTGACCAAGCACTTTATATTTCTAAAGAAGCAGGCAAAAATACCGCTACTTACCTTGCTTAAACCAAGTCTTACCCCTCTTTTTGTATAATCCCCTAAAAAATTTATAAGGTATATAAACCTATGAGCGAAAAAAGTACTGTTTACAATCCAAAAGAGATCGAAGAGAGTTACTACAAAATTTGGGAAGATAGAGGCTACTTTGAGATTGATGGAAATAAAACAATCCAAGAGAGCGGTAAAAACTTCTGTATTATGATGCCTCCTCCAAATGTTACAGGAAGCCTTCACATTGGTCATGCCCTCACCTTTACCCTTCAAGACATCATTACACGTTTTAAACGTATGGATGGTTTTAAAACTCTTTGGCAACCAGGAACCGATCATGCGGGTATTGCCACACAAAACGTCGTTGAGAAACAACTTCTTGCACAAGGGATTAAAAAAGAAGATCTTGGACGCGAGAAATTTTTAGAGAAAGTTTGGGAATGGAAAGCGTACAGTGGTGGACAGATCGTTCATCAGATGCGCAAACTCGGTGTTTCACCGGCATGGAGCAGAGAACGTTTTACGATGGATGAAGGACTCAAACACTCTGTTAAAAAAGCATTTGTCAAATACTACAATGAAGGTATGATCGTTCGTGGCAACTACATGGTTAACTGGTGTACCCACGACGGTGCACTCAGTGATATTGAAGTTGAGTACGAGCAAAACAAAGGCAAACTCTACCATCTAAAATATTTCCTTAAAGATTCAAAGGAATTTTTAGTTGTTGCAACGACACGTCCAGAGACTTACTTTGGTGATACTGCAGTTATGGTTCACCCTGATGATGAGCGTTATAAATACCTTTTAGGTCAAAAAGTCGTTCTACCACTTATTAACCGTGAAATTGAAATTATCGCTGATGAACACGTTGATATGAGCTTTGGAACAGGTTGTGTTAAAGTAACCCCTGCACATGATGTCAACGACTACGAAGTCGGCAAACGCCATAACTTAGAATTTATCACAATTTTTGACCCACAAGGTATTTTAAATGAACAATGTGGCGAATTTAAAGGTCGTGAACGCCTTGAAGTAAGAAATGATGTCGTCGCGAAGCTTGAAGCATTAGGTTTTGTCGATAAAGTGGAAGACTATGAGAATCAAGTCGGTCACTGCTACCGTTGTAAAAATGTGGTTGAGCCGTACATCTCGAAACAGTGGTTTGTTAAAAAGGAGATCGCAGATGGTGCAATTGCCAAAGTCAATGAGCACTTAGCAGAGTTTTATCCTAGCCATTGGATCAACTCATACAATGCATGGATGAAAGACCTTCGTGACTGGTGTATTTCTCGTCAGCTTTGGTGGGGACATCAAATTCCTGTATTTTACTGTGATGCATGTGGTCACGAATGGGCAAGCGAAGCTGAGAGTGAGCATGAATGTCCAAAATGTAAAAGCTCTAAAATCCACCAAGATCCAGACGTTCTAGACACATGGTTTAGCTCAGGTCTCTGGCCATTTTCAACACTGGGTTGGGAAAATGGAGACGCTTATAAAGACGAGAAATGGAATGAGAATGACTTAAAAGACTTTTACCCAAATACGCTTCTCATCACAGGTTTTGACATCCTTTTCTTCTGGGTTGCGCGTATGATGTTCTCAGGCGAACATACACTTGGAGAACTTCCATTTAAAGACATTTACCTTCATGCCCTTGTTAAAGATGAACACGGTCAAAAAATGAGTAAATCTAAAGGCAATGTCATCGATCCACTCGATACTATCAGCGAGTATAGTGCCGATACTTTACGCTTTACACTTGCTATCTTAGCTGTTCAAGGTCGTGATATTAAACTAAGTGGCGAGAAACTCGAGCAAATTAGAAACTTTACCAACAAACTTTACAATGCGTCACGTTTCTTGCTCATGAATGCAAACTCATTTGAAGATTTGGAAAACATCGAGATTAAAACAGCCCTTGGTGCGTATATGAAAAGCCGTTTAGCTGTTGCGATGGAAGAGGTACGAGCTCACTTTAGCGATTACCGTTTCAATGACGCCGCAACCACCCTTTACCGCTTCTTGTGGGGTGAATTTTGTGACTGGGGCATTGAGCTTAGTAAAGCCGATAAACCTGCGATTTTAGAGTTAGGTTCTATTTACAAAGAAGCGATGAAACTAATCCATCCATTTATGCCATTTATCTCAGAGTTCCTTTACCAAGAGCTCTCAGACACGACACTCGAATCAACAGAGTCCATTATGGTGAAACGTTATCCTCATGCGTTACAACGTGATGAGCAAATTGAGAAAACCTTTGAACTTGTTATCGAAGCGATTGTTGGCATTCGTCGTGCAAAAGCAAATATCGACCTTGGAAACAAAAAAATCGAACATGCTTACATCAAAGTACCAAATGCTGAAAATCTTAAAGATGCTATTAAATACATTAGTTTATTGGCAAAAGTTGAGAAAATCGACTTTACAGAGACAAAAATTGCAAACTCTGCAACCGATGTTGGCGATAATGTAGAAGTGTTTATTCCTCTTGAAGGCGTTGATCTTAGCCCTATTATTGAGCGCTTGAACAATCAAAAAATCAAACTTGAAAAAGAGATCATGAAGCTTTCAGGTATGCTCTCAAATGAGCGCTTTGTGGCAAATGCCCCAAAAGAGGTTATCGCAGAAAATCAAAAAGGTTTGGATGACGCCAAATCAAAAATGGCAAAAATCGAAGCAGAACTTAACTCTCTTGGAGTGTAAGGATCTCTAAAGAGTAGGAGCTTTTTAGCTCCTACTCTATTTTAGGCCTTTGGACGAAAAGGCTTAATCACCTCTTCATGACACGTTAAAAATGGTCCTTCTAAAAGATCGATACAATATGGAACAGCTGGGAAAACAGCATCCAAACACTCCCGAATCGACTTTGGTTTTCCAGGAAGATTGATAATCAAACTTTTACCCCTAATTCCCGCCGTCTGACGTGATAAAATTGCTGTTGGAACGTACTTTAGGCTTACTTGACGCATCAACTCTCCAAAACCTGGCATCATCTTCTCACATACCGCTTCTGTAGCTTCAGGTGTGACATCACGAAGTGCAGGACCTGTTCCTCCCGTTGTAACGATCAAACAACATTGATCGTGATCTGCCATATGCTCAAGGGCTGCCTCGATTAATGGTTGCTCGTCAGGAATGACTTTATAAACACTTTCCCATTCACAACTCAGATACGCATTTAGTGTCTCAATAATCGCTTTGCCTGAGAGATCTTCATACACACCTGCACTTGCACGATCAGAAACAGTTAATATTCCAATTTTTGCTTTCACACTTTTTCTCCCAATTTAAATTCAAGCAATGCTTTAATCGTTTTTGTATAAGGCGCATCGACACCTATTTGATGAAGTGCTCTTATCACAACACCACAGATTTCTTCTATCTCTAATGATCTTCCATGTTCTAAATCTACAAGCATTGATGGCTTAATAGAATCAAACTGTTTGATAAGAGTAAACATTGCGTCAACATCTTCTTGTGAAATCTTAATATGCAAGCTACGAGCTGCATGCGCTGTTTCTTGCATCAATCCATATACCACATCAGCAAGAGAATTTTGCTCAAATAAAACACCTGTTTGAACACGAAGCAAGGCACACAAAGCATTGACGCCATTGTTAATGATAAGCTTTTTCCAAAGCTCTTGTTTGATATCGTGTGTTGTTTGTGTAGGAATTTCTGCTTGATTGAAAATCAACGCGAGCTCTTCTAAAAAACGCTCATTTTCCATTGATGAATGCATCATTCCTAAAATAGTCTCAGCAGTGCCCACAGCCTCAATATGGGCTGGTTTGATAACATGTGCACCAATTTTGCGTGTCAATCCACCGATGATATACTCCTCAGCAAAGTAATCACACAAAATCGCTTCATTTTCGACACCATTTTGCAATGAAAGAATATAGGGAGGCTTCATTTGGGTACGCAACCATTGTGCAAGATGCATAGACATCTCACGCGTAGCAATGGATTTAGTTGCGAGAATTATCAGATCTATCGAAGTGGCATCCAAATCAGCTAAACTATCAAGATCGAACGCTCTGATTTTTTCTTCAAATTCAAAATGTGGATGCTTGACATGCAAGCCTTCAGTTTGAAGAGCTTCAAGATGTGCGCCTCTTGCCACAAAAGCGACATTATGACCTGCTTGGAGCAGGCGCGCTCCAAAATAGCTACCAACGCCGCCCGCTCCTAAAATAATAATATTCATGGCTGTCTATTTAGAAAGACGAACGCGAACACTTGCTTCGTGTGCGCCAAGACCTTCTGTATGTGCGAGTAATGCACATGCCTCACCAATCTCATCGATGCCTTGTTTACTCATACTGATGATGGATGAACGTTTCAAGAAATTCTCTACCCCCAGTGGTGAGTAAAACTTAGCTGTACCGCCCGTTGGAAGCGTATGGTTAGGTCCAGCGATATAATCCCCAATAGGCTCTGGCGTGTAAGAGCCCATAAAAATAGCCCCCGCATGGCGAATTTTAGGCAATAAATCAAAAGGATGTGATGTCACTACTTCTAAGTGCTCTGGCGCAATTTGATTCATTAAATCAACCGCTTCATCCATCGTTGACGTTACAATAATCGCTCCACGCTCTTTAATAGAAACTTCTGCAATCGCTTTTCTATCTAGTTTTTCAAGCCATGCATACACTTCTGTGCGTGTTTTCTCAGCAATTTCTAACGAAGGTGTAATGAGAATAGAACTTGCCATCTCATCATGTTCTGCTTGAGAGAGAAGATCAATCGCTAAATGGTGAGGATTTGCACTCTCATCCGCCAATACGCCAATTTCGCTCGGTCCAGCGATCATATCAATGTTTACTTCACCAAAGACCAACTTTTTAGCGGTTGCAACGAAAATATTTCCTGGTCCTGTGATGACATCAACTTTTGGAATGCTCTGTGTACCGTATGCCATTGCAGCAATAGCGCTAGCCCCTCCCACTTTGTAAGCTTTTTTAATGCCACACAGATGCATAGCAGCAAGCAACAATGGATTGAGCTCATTATTTGGTGCTGGCGTACAGACAACAATCTCTTTAACACCTGCAACGATAGCAGGAATAGCATTCATCAAAAGACTACTTGGATACGCCGCTTTACCACCAGGGATATAAAGGCCTGCACGATCTACTGGAGTAACTTTTTGTCCTAAAACAGTACCATTATTCTCAAAATCAAGCCATGATTTTGGCATAAGTTTTTCATGATATGTATAAATGCGTTTGTACGCAAGCTCTAACGCTTCTTTAAGTTTTACATCTAAGGCATCATAAGCTTTTTTCATATCTGAAGTTTTTACCTCAAGCGCTTCATCACTTTCTACACGCCATTTATCGAATTTCTCAATGTGATTTTTTAAAGCGCCATTCCCTTCGGTTTTAATCTCTGCAATTATGTTTAAAACGATCTTTGAGACATTTTCCATATCCATATGTCCACGACGCAAAAGTTCGTCAAATTGGGCTTTGAAATTTGGTTCATTCGTTTTTAAAAGTAACATTGTTCATCCTCTTTATAAGTGCTTTATTATAGTTTTTTTTCGCTTATAGCGTTCTTCCATTGAGCTATTACCCAAAATTCCACCTTGGTGCACGTAGATGGGCGTACCTTGAAGATGAGGTAAATGCTCTAGAAGAGCACTCCAACCTACAGGATCATACACCAAATCAAACACCACATCCATTTCGTTTTTCAGTCTTTGCCAGAATTCAAACAGCTCTGGATAGAGTTTCCCATAATGAAACTTTTTAGATGCTGTGAGTATGATGGGAAAATGAGTAGTTTCTGGTTCAACCATCGTCCACTGTTTTTGCAAATAAGCACTATCCCCTACGGTAGGACACGTATATACAGGGAAAGGTAGATGCTTTTGCAAAAAAAGTGCTGTTGTTCCTGTGCCAGAAGGTAAGAAAAGGTATGGGTTTTGAATGTTTTCTCTTTGGATATCAGCTAAGAGCTCTCTCGCCAACACGGCTACACCTTCTTCAGCTTCTTTTTGTCTGGCACCCTCTTCAACATGCACTGTTTTCTCATCACAGTACACTAAAATTTCATCTTCACGCGCATGAGATTCTATAACCTTCATGCCATTCTCACAAGCAGCTTTGTAATTTCCCATAGGATTTTCTTTAAGAAAGCTTGGAATATGGTCACACACATAGATAAATTCCCATCCTTTTAGACGTGCCAAAACCGATAAAGAATACATTGCGTTTGATTGGTTTGACCCTGAACTGACCACGCGTTTGATAGTAGGAAAATCATGCGTCAAAAAGTAGTGAAATTTTCGAGCTTTGTTACCTGAAAAATCTTTATGTAAGAGATCATCACGTTTAAGATAAAAAAACTGATTTTGAAAAGAGCGTTTCTCAAAAGGAGATGGAGGAAAAAGCATTTACATGTATTGGAGAAGAAGCCCTATTTTAGGGCTTCTTATAATTAACAACGGTTTAAACAATTCAGATCTTCAAAGGCTTTGAGAAGACGACTTTTAACAGCCTCTTCACCAGGGCGAAGCCATTTACGTGGATCATAATATTTTTTATTTGGTTTGTCTTCACCTTCTGGGTTACCAATTTGTCCTTGAAGGTAAGGAGCGTATTTTTCAATGTATCCTTTAACACCTTCCCAAAATGCCCATTGAGTGTCGGTGTCGATGTTCATCTTAATAACACCGTATCCTACTGCTTCACGAATGTCAGCAAGTTCACTTCCGCTACCACCATGGAATACAAAATTCACAGGCTTTGCATCGGTTTTAAATTTCTCTTGAATATATTTTTGAGAATTATCCAAGATTTTTGGTGTCAAATGAACATTACCTGGCTTATAAACGCCATGAACATTACCAAAAGATGCTGCTATCGTAAAGTTAGGGCTTACTTTCATAAGCTCTTCATACGCATACGCTACATCTTGAGGTTGTGTGTAAAGGGCAGAGTTATCTAAGTTGGTATTATCAACACCATCTTCTTCTCCACCTGTACAACCAAGTTCAATTTCTAGCGTCATACCCATTTTACTCATACGTTTTAGGTAAGAAACACACGTTTGAACGTTCTCTTCCAAAGACTCTTCAGAGAGATCCAACATATGTGAACTGTAAAGTGGTTTACCTGTTTTTGCAAAATGCATTTCACTTGCACTGAGTAATTCATCAATCCAAGGAAGAAGTTTACGTGCTGCATGATCTGTATGTAAAATCACAGCTACACCATAGGCTTCAGCCACAGTATGAACATGCAATGCACCACTAATAGCGCCAAGAACACCTGCTTTAAGTCCATTGACGCCTTTTCCTGCATAAAATTCAGCTCCACCGTTAGAGAACTGAACAATAATAGGAGAGTTCGCTGCTTTTGCTGCTTCTAAAACTGCATTGATAGAGTTAGTTCCTACAACATTTACAGCTGGGATTGCAAACTGATTTGCTTTTGCGATTGCAAAAACCTTTTGCACATCATTTCCTGTCACAACACCTGGTTTTATACAATCAAAAATTTTCGCATTTACCATAAAATACCTTTGAGTTAATCTGGAATTACTTGATGGTTACTTTTGCATTTTTTCTAAGTGTTTGTGCTTTATCCGCTACTTGAATACGGAATTTTTCCATTTTCAAGCCATTTTCAATTTGTGGTTTAACCGCTTCAAATGTTGCTTTTTCTGCTGGTTTTGTGTCTTCAACTAAGATTACGTGGAAACCAAATTGTGTTTGAACTGGAGTTTTAGTGATTTCACCTTTTTTAAGTGCAAACGCAGCATCTGAGAAAGGTTTTACCATTTGATTTGCAGCAAACCAACCAAGTTCACCACCGCCTTGTCCGCTTGGTCCTGTTGATTTTGTTGTTGCTAATTCAACAAATTTATCATTCAATTTTTGACCTGATAAACCATCAAGTTCTTTAATAACATCTTTCGCTTCTTGCTCAGTTTTAACAAGAACGTGTCTTGCTTTTACTGTTGCTGGTTGCATAAATTTGTCTGCATTTTTGTCATAGTAGTCTTTAACATCTTTTGCATCTACTTTAACTGCATCGTAGATTTTCTTCATCCATACTTCAAGGGCAAGGTCTGCTTTAATACGTTTTAACGCTTCAGCATACTCTTTATCTTTCTCTACACCGCTTTTTGTTGCTTCTGTTGTCAATAATTTTCTCTCAACAGCTTGCTCAACGATTTTTTGTTTTGCATCTGCAGGAAGTTCTTCAAACTTTGCGCCTTGCATAGCACGCATAAGAACAGCGATATCTTGATCGTTAACATCTTCACCGTTTACAGTTGCATAAACTGTTGCATTTAAACTTACACCTAATACTGCCGCAGCAATACTACTTAGAATAACTTTTTTCACTAAGATCCTTTATTGAAGTAATTCGCGTATTGTACCCCAAATCTTATTACTATTTCTTAAATGAAATGTTAATTTTAAGGATTGTCGGTATAATTTTTCAAAACGAAGCAAGGTTTGAGATGAAAAAAGCAACCCAAAAAGAGATTGCAGCCATTAAAGCTCTTTTTTTAGAACATTATCCAACAGCGGTTACGGAACTAAAATACACCTCTTTATACGAGCTATTAGTCTGTGTGATGCTCTCAGCACAATGCACAGATAAACGTGTCAACCTCATCACTCCAGCACTTTTTGAGCAATATCCTACGGTAAAAGCGCTTTCAAATGCCAACCTTGATGACATTAAGTCTTTTATCAATTCATGTTCATTTTTCAATAACAAAGCGGTCAATCTTCTCAAGATGGCACAAAAAGTCGTGGAACTCTATGATGGAGAAATTCCTTTAGATGAAAAAAAACTTATGGGACTTGCAGGCGTTGGGCAAAAAACAGCCCATGTTGTGATGATTGAGTATGCCAATGCCAATTTAATGGCGGTTGATACACATGTCTACCGCGTTGCGCATCGATTGGGACTCTCAAGTGCTAAAACAGCGATTAAGACGGAGGAAGATTTAACAAAGATTTTTAAAAGTGAACTGCATACGCTTCACCAAGCAATGGTACTTTTTGGCAGATACACCTGCAAAGCAGTCCATCCCTTATGTGAAGCGTGTTTTTTAAAAGCGTATTGTAAAACGACACAAAGCTTTAAAGTCTGATCATCCAGTAACGGTATCAATCCATTTTATAGAACATCCTTGTGATGGATGCTGAACTTTAGGGGCTTCTTGTTTGCTAAATAAAAGCATAATCGCCTCTCTAAGATCTTCTTCTTTAACGCTACGTGCATCTTGCCAATTATCATCCAAACGTCCATGATAATAAAGCTTTTCTTCCGCATCAAATAAAAAGATATCTGGCGTACAAACGGCACCTAAACTTTTAGCAACCATTTGGTGTTCATCAATGAGATAAGGGAATTCTATCCCCATCTCTTTAATCTTATCAAGCATGTGAGACGGTGAGTCTTCTGGGTAATTTGGATGAATATTTGGGTTGATAGCAACAGCGGTAATATCGAGTTTTTTAGCAAATTCAGTAACCGCATTAAGACGTTTCCAAATTGCATTGGAATAAGGACAATGATTACACATCACTGCAATTATAAATCCACCTTTACCAAAAAGATCTTTACTTTTGAAAATTTTCCCATTTGGATCTTCAAGTTCAAAATGTTCTAATGTTTTACCAAGTTCAAGTGAAGCAGAATGTATCAGTGCCATAGCTTAATCCTTATATGTATTAATAATTTTTTGAACAATAAACGCTGTATTGTTAACAGAATTCATATCGCACTCTTCTCTTAATGAATGAGGATAACGAATGGTTGGTCCAATAGAAACAGCTTCTATTTTCTTTGGCTGACGCAAGATTAATTCCCCACATTCAAGCCCCGCATGAATCGCTTTAAACGCGGCATGAGGGTAAAATTCTTTCATCACACCATACACACTCTGTGCAAAAGAGGTCATTTCAGGGTTCCATGCACCATGCCACCCCTCTTGTTTTACATCAAAACCAAGTGCCTTAAAAAAAGCCATTGTTTCATGTGTTAGTATAGCCAAATTTTTATCATCCATAGCACGTGCAGCACAATCAAGTCTAAGAACACCTTCAAAATCAGAAATGATCCCTAAGTTAATACTCATAGAAGGAATATCAAGTGTTCTATCCCATTCACGGACCCCTTGTGCAAAAGCACCAATCGCTTTAATAATAGCGTTAGATTGGGCAATAGCACTTGTGTATGTTCCTTCTTCTAAAGCTTTTACACTAAGACGCGTATCTTCAACTTGTAAAGGTGCTTTAGACGCAACAATAGCCTTTGCGCTTTTCGGAATAGCATTGCGTCTCTCGCCTCCTTGGAGACTGACCAAAGAGACATCGTGTTTTAATAACTCATACCCCAATGCTTTAATCGCAGAGGGAATTTTTTTATCAATATCTACACCAGAATGACCACCAACAAAATCAAAAGCACTAATTTCATAGAGCTTTGCCTGTTCATCAAGTGGTACATAATGTAATGCTAAAGATGCGATGATATCTACACCACCTGCACAGCCTATATAAATTTCACCCTCTTCTTCAGCATCTAGATTTAAAAGATAAGAGGATTTAAGTGGTAAGCGAAATTGCATAGCACCAATAAGCCCTACTTCTTCATCAGAAGTAAAAAGACACTCTACGTTTTCATTTCGCTCCATAGCCCAAAACATGATAGCCATACCCATGCCATTATCTGCACCTAATGTAGAGTTTTTTGCCTTTATAAGGGTGTTTTCTAAGACAATTTCAATTTTATGTGTCTCACCAATACACACCATATCATAATGTGCTTGCAAGCACACCTTAGGTGATCCTTTTTGACAAAGAATGTTTCCAGCATGATCTTCTTGTACTTCAAAACCCAAAGAGAGTGCAAACGTTTTAATATAATCTTTCATTTTAGTTGTATGATGACTACAACGTGGAATTGCCGTTATGGCTCTAAAATGCTCTAATATACGCTCCATCAAAACCCTTGAAAATTTAATAAATGAAATGCTATTATAGCTACTATGAAAACAATATTAATCCTTTTAACAGGTCTTCTTTTTCAAGGTTGCCTCTATTTTAATGACCGTGGAGTATCGGGTCGTTACTATAATGATTGCAAAGAGTACTACGATGGCATGGGTATTTACCATAAAGAATGCGACGAAAATCTTGTTGACTACAAAACAGTAACTGATGGTGTTTCCAAAGGAGTTGACAAGAGTGTTAATGCTACCAAAAGCCTTTTCGAATAATCTTCCATGTCTTTAACTACGATTCGCCAAGAGCGCTTGGCATGGCTTAACTGGAAAGATATTGCACCGATGCGACAAGCTCTCGCGTCTTTGCCTTCTATACAAAATATTCACTACACACTAGGCAATACCGTTACAATAGACTCCTCGCAAATCAATGATGCAAAGAAAGAGGCTATCAAAGAGTGTGCCCTAGCCCTTCGTCCTTGGCGCAAAGGTCCTTTTGAACTTTTTGGAACCTTTATCGATACCGAATGGCAAAGTTTTATAAAATACAATCTTTTAGAGCCCCATTTTAATCTAGAAGGTAAAATTGTAGGAGACATTGGTTGTAATAACGGCTACTACCTTTTCCGTATGCTTTCACAAAACCCAAAAAAATTAGTTGGGTTTGATCCTTCGGCATTGTATAAAACACAATTTGATTTTATTAACCATTTTATGAAGAGTGATATCGTTTATGAAATGCTAGGTGTTGAGCATTTACCTTTGTATGAACATAAATTTGACACGCTTTTTTGTTTAGGGGTACTGTACCATCGCAGTGATCCTATTCAAACACTTAAAGCCCTCTACCAAGGACTCAATCCAGAGGGTGAGCTTATTTTGGACACTTTTATGATTGATGGAGATACACCAGTAGCCCTCTGCCCTTCTAAAACGTACTCCAAAATTCCCAATGTCTATTTTGTACCAACAATTCCTGCATTGTATAATTGGCTAGAGCGTGCAAAATTCAGAGATATTGAGCTTTTGGAAATCAAAACAACTGATACAGATGAGCAACGAAAAACAGAATGGATTTACGGAGAGAGTTTGGAGCATTTTTTAGATCCAAACAACCCTGAACTTACTGTCGAAGGCTTTCCTGCACCAAAGAGAGTCTATATTAAAGCAAAACGCTAAATCAGCCGATTTGCACACAATAAAACGAATTAACAGCAAGGATGCTAAATGGTTAAGAGTAAAGCGGGATTAGTCAAAGAGATGATTGATAATACCAGCAATTTTGATGATGAGTTGGAAATATCAGATGACGTCTCACTCGATTCAACCAATTTTTTAAATGATGACATCAAAACACATCAAAAAGTTAAAAGTACTCTTGTTGGCAATCTTGTTGAACTTGCTAAAAACACCTCTAAAGTTGTTTTACAAACTACCAATGACATGAGCGTTGATGAATTTGGACTCATTCACAGTGGTTTTCTCTTTGGCTCGGCAGAATACGCAGCTGTAGCAGCTGTCAATGAACCTAATGTTGTTGTTATTGGATGTCGCACCAAATTTTTCGCCCCAGCCAAAGTGGGTGACTTAGTCAACTTTGAGGCAAAAGGTCGTTTTGAAGATGCAAGGAAGAGAGAGATTAAAGTTATCGGTATGATCAATGAAATTAAGGTGTTTGAAGGTATTTTCCAAGCGGTTATTCTTGAAAGACACATTCTTCAAACACAGATCGATGAACTCCAAGCGAGTTTCAATCCTAAAGATTTTTCATAGAAAACTGAACCAGTAAGGTACATTTTTTTGCTCAGCTTTGAGCGTTGTACTGCCTCCGTGACCTGGAAAAATTTCCCAATCTGCTTCAATTTTTAGGAATTTTTCCAAACTTTGTCGCATTTGTTCACTGCTACTGTATGGAAAATCATACCGCCCAATAGAGTTTTTAAAAATAAAATCCCCACTAAAAAGCGCATTACCAATTAAAATGGCACTACATCCTGGGGTATGACCTGGGAAATGGAAAAATGCAATATCAATGCCTTCTATCGTGAAGGTTTGATCCCCCTCAACTACGATATCAGCATGACTCTCTGGTGTACCCTGCGTAAAAGGGTCATTTTCTAGCATAAAACAATCATCTTTTGGGGCATAAATAGGAATATGAAGTTCTTGTACAAGTGCTGCGTTACTCCATACATGATCAAAATGGCCATGTGTATTTAAAATAGCTATAGGATGATTGACATTACGCAAAACCCATTCTGTAGCTTCCATACCAGGATCAATAATAATTTCTTTTCCATTAATACTTACAATATAACAATTTGTTCCATAAGCACCACATGCTCTACTTTTTATCTGCATTTATCACTTCTTTCTAGTATTTCTCAAATTTTAACACATCTCATCTTATTTTGCTTTGGAAGCTTAAAAGATTGCATTAATTTTAAGTTTAGTATAATTGAGTCGTTGCTCAAATTGCTTATGAGGTTACTGTCGTGAACAAATACCAATCTATCGAAAATTATTTAGTTAAGTTTCTTCAAGATGAGGTGAAAAAAGCTGGTTTTTCCAAAGTTGTTCTAGGTATTAGTGGTGGTATAGATTCGGCAGTTGTTGCGATTCTTGCACATAAAGCTTTTAAAGACAACCTCTTAGGTATTATGCTTCCCTCCTCTACATCAAGTCGTGCCAGTTTAGAGCATGCAACTGAGCTTTGCCAAAAATTTGGTATCAAAACTGAAAAAATTCCTGTTGGCCCTCTAGTAGACACCTATTTCCATGACAAAAAAGATGCTTCAAAACTTCGCATCGGTAATTTTAGTGCACGCATGAGAATGTCTGTCTTATATGATATCTCTGCACGTGAAAATGCTCTTGTCTTAGGAACAGGAAATAAAAGTGAAATCCTTCTTGGATATGGCACTATTTTCGGGGATCTTGCATGTGCGATCAATCCTATCGGCGAACTCTATAAAACTGAAATATTTGAATTTGCAGCCCATCTTGGTGTTCCACACTCCATTCTTACAAAAGCTCCATCAGCGGATCTTTGGGAAAATCAAAGTGACGAAGATGAGTTTGGATTTAGTTATGCTCAAATCGATCAAGTCCTCTACGCTCATATGGAAGAAGGTAAAAACAAAGAAGCTTTATTAGCTGCTGGATTTGAAAGAGCACTTGTCGAGATGACACTTGAGCGTATTGCAAACAATAGATTTAAAGGTAAACTCCCAACCATAGCTGATTTGACAGCGATAAAATAAAGGATAAACATGAAAGAAATACCATTTTATAAACCATTTATCGACCAAAGAGAAAAGACACTTATCAATGAAGTTTTGGATTTGGAAAAAGCAAATAAAGTTGAAACCCTTGAAAAAGAGTTCACAAAATACATCCCTTGTGGTGATGCTATTTCAACTGTCAATGGAACAGCCGCAATGCACCTTGCGATGTGTGCATTAGATCTTAAGCGTGGTGACAAAATCATCTGCTCTGTCAATGCGTTCCCTTCTGTGGCGGAAGTCGTTCGCCACTTTGATGCTGAACCTATTTTTGTGGATATTGACAAAGATGATTTTAATATTGATGTTGAACAACTTGAAAGTGTTTTGAAAAACAATAAAGCAAAAAAGCTAAAAGGTGCGTTTATCAGCCATATCGCAGGACAGCCTGCAGATCTTGCGCGCATTTATGAACTTGCAAAACTGTATGACATTAAAATTGTTGAAGACGCAACAGCAGCTCTTGGATCAACCTATAATGGTAAAAAAATTGGATCGCTTGATGCAGATATTACTGTCTTTCGTTTCAATCCACAAGCCAATAATTCTGTATCCAGTGCAGGAATTATGACCACAAAAGATCCTGAGCTTGCAGCACGTGCAAGACTTCTTCGTAATCATGCCCTTGTAGGTGAAGGTTGGGATAAATTTGGTAACCTTGGCTATGTTTATGATGTTGTCGATATTGGTCTTAAATATGATCTTAATGAACTCAATGCTGCCTACGCGATTGGTCAATTAGAAAAAAATGAAAGTTTCATTGAAAGACGTATTGAAATTGCAGATATTTACAATCGTGAGCTCGCATCATGCCCTCATGTGAGCACACCTGTAAAAAAACGTGATCATACGTATGCTCAATACATCATCAAAATAGACAAAAACAGAGACAATTTTGCTAAAGAGCTAAAAGAACGTGGTATTTATACAGGTCTTCACTATATTCCATTGCATTTATTAAGCTACTACAAACATAAATACAATCTCCGTGTTAATGACTTTCCAAAAGCACTAAGCAATTATCAACAAATACTATCACTTCCAATTTATTCAAGTCTGAGCGATAAAGACATCTTGCATATTTGTGAACAAATCAAAGAGATAGCAAAGAACCGTGTTTAATCGTTCACGTATTGTTCTATGGGTAGAAGCCTATCTCTTCTACCCTACTTCTTTCATACAGCGACTCTTGTCGTATGTTTTACTGCCACTGAGTGCTATCTATTGCGCTATTGTGTTAAGTAAACGCTTTTTTGGCAAAAAGCGAAAACTGTACTTTACTGTTCCTATTGTAAGTATCGGTAATCTTACAGTCGGTGGCAATGGCAAAACTCCTTTTTGTATAGCTTTGGCAAAAGATTATTCAAATATTGCCATTGTTCTAAGAGGCTATGGACGAAAATCACATGGGCTCATTTTGGTTTCAGATAATGGACAAATCATGTGTGATACCATGGCAAGTGGTGATGAAGCGATGCTTTACGCAAAATCATTACCTGATGCAACCGTCATTGTAAGCGAAGACCGTGTAGAAGCCATTCGTTTTGCAAAAAAAAGAGGTGCAAAAATTATTTTTTTAGATGATGGTTTTTCAAAAAGTTTTATCTCAAAAATTGATATTCTCATGAAACCAATTCCTGAGCCAAAGAACTCGTTTTGTCTTCCAAGTGGCCCCTATAGAGAACCTCGTTTCCTCTATAAGTATGCAGATGTGATTATTTCAGAAGGTGCAGACTTCAAACGTCATGTTGAAGTCCTGAGTCCAACAGAGAAAATGCTCTTAGTCACTGCTATCTCCAAACCAAGTCGTTTGGATGCTTATTTACCAGAAAATGTGATTGCAAAAGTAAGCTTTGAAGATCATTACATGTACAATGAAAAAGAGCTTGAAACACTCTTGCATGAACACAATGCAACCTCCATTTTAACAACACAAAAAGACGCTGTAAAAATGTCTACTTTTGACATTCCACTCTCTATTCTCAAACTCGAAGTAGAAATCTTTCCTGAAACAAAAGCAAAAATCAACGCACTTTTAGCTCCTAAACGCTAAAATAAGGCTTTAACCTTTAACGAAGGATTTGCTGTGCAACATAAAATACAACAAGCACAAATCTTGATGGACGCACTGCCGTACATTAAACACTTTAACAAAAAAACCATTGTCATTAAATACGGTGGAGCCGCACAAATTAACCCAGAACTTAAAGAACAATTTGCAAAAGATATCGTTCTGCTCTATCTTGTTGGCATTAAGCCTGTTATTGTTCACGGTGGTGGTAAAAAAATCAACTCTCTGTTGGATAAACTCGAAGTTAAAAGCAATTTCGTCGATGGACTTCGTGTAACAGACGATCAAGTCATGGAAGTAGTCGAGATGGTTCTTAGCGGAAGCATTAATAAAGAAATCACCACTCTTTTAAACCATCATGGCGCAAAAGCAATTGGTATTACCGGTAAAGATGCTAATTTTATGCGTGCAAAACCAATGGATGATGGAAAATACGGTTTGGTGGGTGATATCACCAAAATCGATAAAAAAGTACTCAAAAATCTTATTAAAGAAAAATTTATTCCTGTGATTGCACCTATCGCAGCAGGAGATGATGTTGATCATCCAGGATATAACATCAACGCTGATTTAGCGGCAAGTAAAATCGCTGTTGCACTCAAAGCAAAAAAAATTATTTTTCTAACAGATACACCCGGTGTTCTTGATAAAGAAGGTAATCTTATCTCAAGTCTTGATAAAGCAAAAATCAAAGCGCTTAAAAAAGATGGAACGATTAGCGGTGGTATGATTCCAAAACTAGACGCATGTTTAGAAACCCTTCGTGGTGGCGTTGAACGCGCTCACATTATCGATGGTAGAGTTGAACATTCCATTTTATTAGAGCTCTTTACCAAAGATGGTATTGGCACCATTATTAAAGAATAAGGACAAAAAAATTATGTTTATCGAAACTCGCGGAAATGATGGTGTTAAACCAAATAAAGTTCCTTTTTCATTTGCTATTTTAAATCCAAGTGCAAGTTTTGGCGGACTTTATGTACCAGAGAATTTACCAAAAATAGATACTGCTTTTTTAGAGAGTGCTTCTAAAAAGAGCTATAAAGAGATCACGCTTGATATCTTAAAACTTTTCAACATTGATATTGAAGAAGAAGTCATGAAAAAAGCAGTCGCACTCTACGATGCTTTTGATGATGCAAAAGAGCCTACCCCTCTTTCTCAAATTGAAGATGACCTCTTTGTAAATGAGCTCTATCATGGTCCAACACGTGCATTTAAAGATATGGCATTACAACCTTTTGGCTATATCCTTTCTTATCTTGCTCAAAAACTAGATGAGAAATACCTCATTTTAGCAGCAACCAGTGGTGATACAGGTCCAGCGACACTTGATACCTTCGCAAACAAACCAAACATCAAAGTTGTCTGTTTGTACCCTGATGGCGGTACGAGTGATGTCCAACGCCTTCAAATGACCACACAAAAGAGCCCAAACCTGAAAATCATTGGTATCCATGGTAATTTTGATGATGCTCAAAATGCGCTCAAAACGCTTCTTGCTTCACCAAGTTTTAAAGATGCGCTCAGTGAAAAACATATCAAACTGAGCGCTGCCAATTCAGTTAATTTTGGACGTATTATCTTCCAAATTATCTACCATATTTATGCCTATGTAGCAATGCTCAAACAAGGAAAAGTTGAGCTTGGAAAACCTTTTTACACCATCATTCCAAGTGGAAATTTTGGTAATGCTTTGGGTGCTTATTATGCGAAAAAAATGGGATTACCAGTTGAGAAAATCTTGATTGCTTCCAATATCAACAACATTTTAACAGACTTGATAACAACAGGTGTTTATGATCTTCGTAACCGAAGCCTGCTACAAACAACATCTCCAGCGATGGATATTTTGATCTCATCAAACGTTGAGCGTGTTTTATTTGATAAATTTGGTTCAACTCGTACCAAAGAGCTTATGGAAGCACTAAAAGAGCAAAAAATCTATACACTGACAAGCAGTGAACTAGCAAGCTTGCAAGAAGATTTTGAAGCCGTTTACTGTGATGATGCTTTTGGCAAAGAGCAAATCAGACATTATGCACAAAAGGGCTATGTAATGGACCCTCATACGGCGACATGCCTTAAAGCCTATCAAACACTAAAAGCAAAGCCACTTCCATGCGTTCTTTGCTCCACTGCAGAATGGACAAAATTTGCTCCAACCATGCTCAACGCCATTAAGCAAGATAGCATCAAATACAGCGATAAAGAGGCGCTTGAGGGCATTAGTAAAGCGCTTCATGTGAGTATTCCAACGTGTATTAGCGATCTGTTTAATGAAACTGTTATTCATGATAAAGTGGTCGATAAAGATAAAATTGAAGCGGAAATTTTTGATTTTCTAAATAAGGCAGCGCAATGATTATTATCCCCGCACGTCTTGCTTCAACACGTTTTCCTAATAAAATTTTAGCAAACATTCATGGTCTTCCTATGGTCATTGCAACAGCAAAACGTGTACAAAATCTTGATGATGTTGCCATTGCAGCTGACACGGAAGAAGTGGTAACCCTTGCACATGATTATGGGTTTAAAGCCATTCTTACTTCGCAAAATCATCAAAGTGGAACAGACCGTATCAATGAAGCAGCGTCAAAGCTTTCTCTCTCAGAAGATGAAATCATTGTCAATGTTCAAGCAGATGAACCTTTCATCGAAGAAGCTGTCGTAAAAAGCGTGATTGAACGAGCTAAAAACACCGATGCAATGATTACCAGCGCGTGTAAGAAGATTGATCTTTCACATGTAAAAGATCCCAATCTTGTCAAAGTGATTTTAAACGCTCATGGCAACGCTATCTATTTTTCAAGAAGTGCAATTCCATATGACCGCGAAGGTGGATTTGAGGGATACTTTGGGCATTTAGGCATCTATGCTTTTCGTAAAAAATCGCTTGAGACATTCTGTGCACTTCCTTATGCACCAATTGAGCATATTGAAAAATTAGAGCAATTACGCGCCATTTACCATGGTTATAGCATTGCGATGGTTGAGGTGGAAAGCCAGAGTTTTGGTATTGACACCAAAGAAGATTTAGAGCGAGCACTTACGTTTTTTAAATAGTTTTTTTATACAGGGTAAGAGGAGTTCTTCTTACCCTCCTCTTTCTTAAACCGCTACTTGTTCAAAACTATCGCTTTCAAGATTAAAACGATACGCCTCCATAGGATTTTCCCCTACTTGAAAGATGATTTTACATGACTCAAAACCTGATTTTTTAAGCCCTTTACTAACAACTTCTAGAATAAATGTTCTAGTACTAAACATATGCGTTGTCGTCTCACCTTCATAGGCAAACATTTCCCCTTCTATAGGCGTAATACCCTCTTTTTTGAGGTGTTTCTCAAAAATAGCTTGATCTTGTAAACCTTCTACTTCAACAATCAATACAACTTTCATTTAAATCCCTAATTTCTCAAGATGTGCTAAAAATTCATCAGCATTTTTAAAACCAACCAATCGTAACTCTATAATTTCTTTTCCCTCTTTAAAAAACAAAATGGCAGGAGGACCATAAATATTAAATGCTTTTTGAAGTGCTTTATCTTCTTCGCTATTTTTTGTGACATCTGCTTTTAAAAGTGTTAGCTTTTCAAGCTTTGCTTTGACACGAGCATCACTAAACGTAAACTGCTCAAATTCAACACAATTAACACACCAGTCTGCATAAAAATCTAACATAACTGGCTTTTGTGTATTTTTCAATGCAAGAGTGAGCTCATCCATATTTTTGATTTTATTAAACGCGGATGATGATGAAGCAGTTGCAACAACATTTTCTTTAGCTGTAAATTTTTCAAAAGGAGTCAGTGGATTGCTCGCGCCACTTAAAAAACCAACAAAAAGTGCTACGCCGTACACTAGAGCCATAAACAAAAAGCTTTTAACGATTTTATGCCACCCTTTAGCGTACTCATGACATGATTCTAATGCACCAAAATAAATAGCACTACTGATGATTAAAACTGCCCAAAGAACCATGCTTATAGAGCCTGGAATAACGCGTGAGAGCATCCAAATAGCAACACCAAGAAGCATCACACCAAAAAATGCAGTGATGTTTTGCATCCAAAGACCCGGGCGAGGCATATAACGACCCGCTGTTGTTCCTATGAGTAAAAGTGGAGCACCCATACCAAGGCTCATCACAAAGAGTGCTGCCCCACCCAAAATGACATCACCACTTTGTCCAATATAAATCAAAGCACCTGCAAGAGGAGCTGCAACACAAGGACCAACAATAAGCGCTGATAAAAAGCCCATAACGGCAATGCCTAAAACGCCCTGAGTTTGGGCTTCACCTGTTTTTTTGTTTACTCTATTTTGAATGAATGAAGGCATTTTTATCTCATAAAAACCAAACATAGACAGTGCGAGTAAGACAAAAATCGTACTAAAAATACCGATAACCCAAGGGTCCTGCATAGAGGCTTGGAGATTTGCACCAAAGAGTGCTGCAAAAATACCTGCGATAGTATAAGCAAGAGACATTGCTAAAACATAGACTAATGAGAGCCAAAATCCTTTTTTTGCATTCATAGAAACCGATGGTTGTGAGACAATAATAGAAGATAAAATAGGAATCATCGGGAAAACGCACGGTGTTAGAGAAAGCAAAAGCCCAAACCCAAAAAAACTAAGAAGCACTAACGCTATATTTTCGTTCATTAAACGCGCAGCAATACCATCTTGTTCCGATAAAGGTACTCCATTTTGTACGCTTCCACCTTTTAACTTATAGGTAAACTCTTTACTTTCGGGCTGATAGCAAATACCCAATTCTGAACACCCTTGATACGAGAATTTGAGGGTAAAACTACCTTTTTTGACTTCATTTTCTAAAAGACTCTGTGGTACAAAAAGCTCAAAAGATTTACGTTGTGTCATTGTATCGTGGAAGTATTCGGCTTTTGGTTTTTCTACCATTGCAGAAATATCAATCGCTTTTGGTTTTACAAGTTCCAAAGTAATTTTGTCATCATACAAGTAGATACCTTCACCCAATACAACGCTGATAATCACACCTTGCACATTATGTATTGCTGTGACTTTAAAAGCCTCTTCAGATGTCAAAAGTTTTGGTTTTTCAACGCCAAAAAGTGAAATCACAAGTAGAAAAAATAAAGCAGAGTATCGAAAAATATGTTGCACAAAATCACCTTTGGTAAAATAATGTTTTATTGTAGCAAAGAAGTCTAAATGTTTTTTAAATTACAACGATTTTTAGGGTATGATTGAATGTAAGATGTCAAAGCAGGAGTACGCTGTGGGTAAAAAGAAAAAAGAGAAATTAGTACTACAAAATGAAGAGCTTGTTATGGCAAAAGAGAGTCCAAAAGATAAAGAAGAAAAAGTTCAAATTTGGGTCAAAAAAAGTGAACTCAAATACGAAAAAGAACTCAAAAAACTTCAAATAGAACTTCTTAAATTTCAAAATCACGTCAAAGACAAAGGATTGAAAGTCCTTATTATCATCGAAGGTAGAGATGCTGCAGGGAAAGGTGGAACCATCAAACGTATCACTGAGCACCTCAATCCAAGAGGTGCACGTATTGTAGCCCTTCCTAAGCCTTCTGATACTGAGCGTTCACAGTGGTATTTTCAACGCTACACACAATACCTTCCCTCAGCTGGAGAAATCGTACTTTTTGACAGATCATGGTATAACCGTGCAGGTGTTGAGCCTGTGATGGGCTTTTGTACGCAAGAAGAGCATAAAGAGTTTTTACGAGAAGTGCCAAAATTTGAAACCATGCTTGTAAATGCAGGTATTATTCTCTTTAAATTTTATTTCTCTGTGAGCAAAGAAGAACAAGCAAAACGATTTCGTGAGCGCAAAACAGACCCACTAAAACAGTTTAAACTCTCACCAGTCGATGCAAAATCACAAGAGCTCTGGGATCAGTACACTGTTGCAAAATACTCTATGCTTTTAGCGTCAAATACGCCACGCTCTCCTTGGACTATTATTCTCTCTGACGATAAGAAAAAAGCACGTCTCAATACGATAAGACATATTTTAAAGAATGTAGACTATCCTGAGAAAATTAAAAAGAAACACCTAAAAACGGACTCGGATATTGTCCGTACAGCGAAACAAGAGATAGAAATTATGGAGCAAAATCTACCGAGTGAAAATCTTTCACATCTGAACGGCTAAACTGTAATTATCTTAAATGCTTGATTAAGAGCTTGATATAGTCAGGATCAAGCCTATTTTTATACTCTTCACGCATAAGAGATAATGCATTATAGGTGCTATATGCCCCTCTGTAGGGTTTAATTGTAATCAATGCATCAAACATATCGCAAATTGCGATAATCTTTGCAAAGGGACTAATTCGTGAACTATCAATTCCATGAGGATATCCACTACCGTCTAATCGTTCATGATGCTGTTTGATAGCATTTAAAACGATTCTGTCTTTCAACCCACTTCGCTTCACTAAATAGACACTTGTCTCAGAGTGCGTTTGGATTTTTCTCTTTTCATCCTCATTCAAAAAGTCAGGTTTGTTTAACAGTGATTCATCCAATTCGCATTTTCCAACATCATGTAACATAGCACTGACTACAAGCTTTTTTTGGTCTGTCATATCGATGCCAATTCTACTTCCAATAATAGAAGCAAAAAATGCAACTTTAACAAAGTGAGCAGCTAACGAGTCGTATTCGTCTAAAAAATCGTTGAATTTTGAAAGCGTTATACGTTCTTGATTGACGACGGAAACCAACTCTTCTGAAAGAATATCAATCGCTTCAATAGGAATATATTTTTCTTCTTTACTCTTTATCCAAGCATCGAAAAGATATTTTGCACTCATATAAATTGCTTTTAATTTTTCGTTGATAGATTTTGCACGTGAGACAATTTGATAAATATTAATACAATTTTTAACTGCATCCTCAAAACTCATGGTTTCATTTTCTTCGAGACGATACGTTTTGGCAAGAGACTCTTCTCGGTACTTTTTATATAAATCATAATTTTTATTTTCGACATAAATTTGTAAATCGCGCTTAATGAGCTTTTGATAAATATCATCGTCAATAAATGTACCACTTTCAATTAAGATAGCAAAACCATTAAATCTTTGAATATAACAGTCAAAATCTAACAGTGTTCCACGTCTGAAGAGGCTATTATCGATAGGCGTAAACCCCTGATTTAAAAATATCTTTACAACTTTACCCATAGTACAACACCTTAAATCAACATGCTTCGTTAAGAAATATTTTTGATAACGTATATTGTATCATCTCAAAGTGAAAAAAATAGGATTATTTGTTTTTAGGAGAAATTTATAAGGAAAAAGGCTGTTCTAGCCAGTTTTGAAACTGGCTAGAACGTGGTATATTATTCTACTTCAGCGTCAATGACATCGTCATCTTTTTTTGCTTTTGGTTTTTCACCACCAGCGCCACCTGCTGCACCTTGATCTTTTTTGTACATTGCTTCAGCCAATTTATGACTTGCTTCGCTCAAAGATTTTACTTTTGCATCGATTTGCTCTTTTGTAGCACTCTCGTTAGCAAGAACCTCTTTAAGGGCTTTAAGCTCTGTTTCGATTTTTGCTTTCTCTTCAGCACTAATCGCTTCGCCCATTTCACCTAAAGATTTCTCTGTTTGGTGAGCCAATGCATCTGCTTGATTTCTAGCATCAACTGCTTCTTTACGTTTTTTATCTTCTTCTTTGTGAAGCTCAGCATCTTTAACCATTTTTTCGATCTCTGCATCATCAAGTCCTGAACTACCAGAGATTTTAATCTCTTGTGCTTTACCAGTTGCTTTGTCTTTTGCAGATACAGTTAAAATACCGTTTGCATCGATGTCAAAAGAGACTTCAATTTGAGGAACACCACGAGGTGCTGGTGGAATGCTCTCAAGGTTGAACTGTCCTAAAGATTTGTTATCTCTTGCAAATTCACGCTCACCTTGGAGAACATGAATGGTAACTGCTGGTTGATTGTCTTCTGCTGTTGAGAATACTTGTGATTTTTTAACAGGAATCGTTGTACCCTTCTCGATAAGTTTTGTCATAACACCACCCAAAGTCTCAATACCAAGGCTAAGTGGTGTAACATCTAAAAGAAGAATATCTTTAACATCACCTTTAATAACAGCACCTTGAATTGCTGCACCAATTGCTACAACTTCATCAGGATTTACAGATTTGTTAAGGTCTTTCTCAAAAAATTCTTTTACTTTTTGTTGAACTAAAGGAACACGAGTTGATCCACCAACCATAACGATCTCTTTAATTTCAGCTTTTTTCAAATCAGAGTCATTAACAACTTCTTTGATTTTTTTGATTGTAAGTTCTACTAAATCTTCGATCATTGACTCAAATTTTGCACGAGTAAGTTTTTTAACAAGGTGTTTAGGACCTGTCGCATCTGCTGTAATAAACGGTAAGTTTACCTCTGTCTCATTAGAAGAAGAGAGCTCTTTTTTCGCATTTTCAGCTGCTTCTTTAAGACGTTGAAGAGCCATAACATCAGCTTTAAGATCAATGCCATTTTCATTTTTGAATTCAGTAACTAACCAGTCAATCAGGCGGTTATCGAAGTCATCACCACCAAGGAACGCGTCACCACCAGTTGAGAGAACTTCAACAACATTGTCGCCTGTTTCTAGAACAGTAACGTCAAATGTACCACCACCCAAGTCATAAACTACAATTTTCTCTGCTTCTTTTTTATCTAAACCATAAGAGAGCGCCGCAGCTGTTGGCTCGTTGATAATTCTTAAAACATTCAGACCTGCAATCGTACCCGCTTCTTTTGTTGCTTTTCTCTGAGAGTCATTGAAGTATGCTGGAACCGTAATAACTGCGTCTGTCACTTCTTCACCAAGGAAAGCTTCTGCATCTTCTTTGAGTTTCATCAAAACTTTTGCACTGATTTCTTGTGGTGTATACACTTTACCATCAATTTCAATTGCACATGCACCATTTCTATCAACAACAGCATAAGGAAGACGTTTTTTAGCCTCATTTGCTTTCTCTTCATTGCTCATAAGACCCATAATTCTTTTGATAGAATAGATGGTTCTTTTAGGGTTTGTTACGGCTTGACGTTTTGCAGTATCACCAACAAGAACTTCTTCTTTGTCTGTAAATGCTACAACAGATGGAGTTGTGTTTTTACCCTCTTTATTTGGGATTACTTTACTCTCACCTCTTTCATAAACACATACACATGAGTTTGTTGTTCCTAAATCTATACCAATTACTTTTCCCATTTTTTATCCTTTGTCATTTTGATTTATTTTACGATACTAACCATTGCTGGTCTTAAAATACGTTCTTTAATTTTATAGCCTTTTTGGAAAACCTGTAAAATCTCGCCCGATTTTTTTTCATCACTCTCTAATTGCATTACCGCTTCATGGAAATTAGGATCAAACGTTCCTTCAATATCCACAAGTTCAACACCATGCTTTTCAAATGCTTTTCTAAACTGTTCAATCGTAAGCTCTAAACCCTCTTTTACTTTTGAAAGAAGTTCACCACTTTCAACATCCGGATTGCCTCCTGCAAGAATTGCCATCTCTAAAGAGTCAATTACAGGTAAAAGATCACGTGCAAATACTTCGTGAGCATAAGAAATGGCTTGCATTTTCTCTTTCTCTAAACGTCGTTTCATATTGTCAAAATCAGCATTCGCTCTTAAATATCGATCTTCAAGTTCAGCAATTTTGGAGTTTAGCACTTCTATTTCATTATTTTGTTCACATTCACACTCTTCATTCTCCTCACAACACTCAGGAACAATTTCTGCAGAGGATTCAGAAATACTCTGCTCTTCTTTTATTTTTTCATCCACATGTTACTCCTTAACTTGATTAAAAAAATCTTCAAAATCACTCTCGATGCGTCCAAAACAGAAGAAATCAACGGTTGTGTCTTCATCTTTAAGTTGTGCCTTTTGCTTGACTGCCATGCATCCACGAGGAACAAAACCATCAAAATAAAGCCCATCACGAATAGATTCTACAAAATGAAGCGTTTGAAACCTTTGTATAAACGTATCATTTTGGAGATCTTGAGCAATGGAATACATCTCTCTTTCGCCCTCTTTTAAGATAGGTGCTTGAGAAAAAATTACAGAGAGTTTTTCATGCAACTCATAAAGACCTACTTGCGCTGAAATATCTTTCAACTCTCTCATTTGGCACCCTACAAGACGCTGTAAAAACTGTTCTACTTTAGCATTAAATTTTAAGACAACCTCATGTCCATCAAAAACTAATATCAAAAAACGATTCTCTACAGTTACTAACTCTTTAAAAGTTTGCATTGCTGTCTTTTCAACAATACAAAAAAGATTGTGTTCATGTGTAGAACGCTTAATTTTATCAATATTTTTTATCTGCAATGGATGTGTTAAATCTAATTTTTCTTGCCAATATCCCATGAGAGCGCGATGTGTTGGAACACGTCCACTACTAACATGGAGTTGTTCTAAAGAACCAACATCAGAGAGTTTTTTGAAATAAATGCGTATAGTAGAAGGAGAGATGCCAAGTGTCATCTTCATCTGTAGCTCAGATGAGCCTATAGGCATTCTTGATTTTAGGTACTCTTGGATGATGGCATCTAAAATCAACTCTTGCTTTGAAGGTTTTTTCATTTTTAGCACTCTTAATGTTTAATTGCTGATAAAATTATACAACATTGAGTGTAGTATTGTCAAGAAATAGACAACAAAAGAACTCATTAAATAGCTATCTGTATTAGAAATGCCATTATATGGGCATTAGTACTTTAAAATTGAAGGAATAGGAATTAAAAAAGAGAAAGAAGAGTTTAACGGACAGGATGTTTGAGACGTTTTTTATTTCGCATGAATAGAAGTTTTAAAAAATGTTTGATATTACTTTTATTTTCTTTGAGTTTAGAGAAGAAAGTCTCTTTTTCAGTAATAGCAGTAAAGATGTCGTTTAAAGCTTGTCTTTCATTTTGTGACAACGTACTCATTTTTCATCCTTTAATTCTTGTGCTATGCGTCGAATCAAACGTAAAGCATCACCCTCTTCGAGTTCACCTAGCATTTTGAAAATTGCTGATGCTGCTTGAGGTTGAGAATTACCAAGCTTCCAATCTTGGTATGTTCGCATTGATACGCCCAATTTATCTGCCATCTCACGCTGAGAAATCTTCTTGCCAAAAAATTTTGACTCAACAGCATTATGAAGGAGATTAAAAATATCGTTTGTTTTCATGTATAAGATTCTAGCCAAGGCTGGTTTAATTATACATAAATACGATTATTTTATAAGTTATTATATCTTAAAAATAACAATTTACTACATATTTAATACAATAAATTGATATTATTAGTATATTATACGTTTTTTTACTCACTTTATGTTTATTTTTATACAGAAAAACGTATAAATTTATTTTATCTATGGTAAATAGATAAAATGATAGAAAAATTGTGTGTTTAAATTTTAAATAATGTTGCTATGAATGAAGAATAAAAAGGAAGATTGAAATTAGAAGTAAAAAGGAAGAGATACGAGATGGCAATTACCATCTCGTATCGTAAAAAAGCGCTGACTATTTATCTCTAATAGAAAGTTCTTTAATAACTTGGCTGTATTTTGCAAAATCTTTTCTTTTAAGATATTGCATCAATCGTTTACGTTGACCAACAAGTTTAAGAAGTCCTAATCTTGAAGAGTGATCTTTTGCATTACTCTTAAGATGTTCTGTCAAATCACTGATTCTTTTAGAAAGAAGTGCGATTTGTACTTCTGGAGAACCTGTGTCTCCTTCTTTTCTGCCAAACTGACTAACAATTGCTTGTTTTTGCGCCGAACCTAAAGCCATGATGACCTCCTGATTGGTATATGAATTTACTTTTAAAATAAAAGCTTGGAATTGTAGCTAAAAAAAGAAAAATTGTCTATTGTGCTTTTACAATACTTCACAAGTATGGTAAAAAGCCTTCTCAACAAAATCAAAGTCATCCATGTCTTTAGGAACTATCTTTGTAATTAAAGCTAATTATAACGTTTATTTAGTACAATATTTCTCTTATTTAACCTGATATGTTGAGGAAAACGAATGTTATTAACCAAAGCAAGTGAATATGCACTGCTATCATTGATTATTATTTCTCAAAAAAACACCCCACAAGATGTCGATACACTTTCCAATCAACTTGGTATTTCAAAAAGTTTTTTAGCAAAAATCCTTCAAGCTCTTGCTAAAGAAAACATTCTTAGCTCTTTTAAAGGTGCCCATGGTGGTTTCATGCTTGCAAAAAAACCTGAAGAACTTACACTAAAAATGATCGTAGAGTGTGCAGAAAAAAAACAAACTATGGTTTTTGAATGCTCCCCTTCAACACAAAATTGCCCAGGAGGAAAAGGTACGTATTGTCGTGTTTGGCCTATTTTGAACAAGCTTCAAACGAAAATTGATCTATTTTTGGATAATATGACACTTAAAGATATAATAGAAATTTAAGGGTGTTGATTGGCTAAAAATCAAAATGCGCTTCTAGCTAGAGTTATTCCTTACCTAGAGCCTATTGTCAAAGCAAAAGATCTTACTGTCGTTATTTTTATTGTCGCTATTATGGCGATTATTATTGTCCCTCTTCCTAGTGGTATACTCGATTTCTTCCTAGTTATATCATTGTCTGTATCGGTGCTTATTATTCTTATATCACTTTATATCCCTAAACCAACGGATCTATCAACGTTTCCAACACTTATTCTGATTATTACGCTTTTTAGGCTTTCGTTAAATATCGCTACAACAAGAATGATTCTTACCAACGGTCACTTAGGTCCAGATGCTGTAAGTGACATCGTCTCTAGCTTTGGGCAATTTGTTGTTGGTGGTAACTATGTTATCGGTGTTGTTGTCTTTACGATTCTTGTTTTGATTAACTTTATGGTTATTACCAAAGGTTCAACAAGGGTTGCTGAAGTTGCTGCACGTTTTACACTCGATGCGATGCCTGGTAAACAAATGGCAATCGACGCAGACCTCAATGCGGGTTTGATTGATGAAAAGACAGCACGAAAAAGACGTGAAGATATTATTCAAGAAGCAAACTTTTATGGTGCGATGGACGGTTCGAGTAAATTCGTTAAAGGTGATGCTGTTGCTGGTATTATCATCACTATTATTAATATTATCGGTGGCTTTCTCATTGGCTCGTTCCAACATGGACTTGAACTTGGTGTAAGTGCTCAAACGTATACCATTTTAACAATCGGAGATGGTCTTGTATCTCAGCTTCCAGCGCTTATTACATCAACAGCAACCGGTATCTTAATCACCCGTGCCAACAAAGCAGATGACGTTAGCTTCTCTGATGGTGCTGTACAACAACTCTTTGGAGAACATAAAACCCTCTTGATTGTTGGATCTATCTTGGTGCTTTTTGCATTGGTGCCAGGTCTTCCTACCCTTTCATTGATGTTTGTTGGATTTATCTTCTTAGGCTTAGGCTATCTTGTTAAACAAACCAATGACGGTAGTTTCTCTTTACAAAAATTCTTTTCATCCACACCTGCTTCTATGCAAAAAGCAAAGCAAGAAGCTGAGACAAAAGCACAAGCGAGTGCTGCTGCACCGAAGAAAAGTCCTGAAGAACTTCGTAAAGAAGAAGAAACAACACTTAATGATATTCTTAAATTGGAAATTTTGGAACTCGATTTGGGATATCAGCTCATTAAACTGGCAGATCCTGCACAAGGTGGAGATCTTCTTGATCGTGTTAAAAGTATGCGTCGTAAAATCGCAGCTGACTTTGGTTATCTTATACCACAAGTGCGTATTCGCGATAACTTACATCTTGCACCAAATCATTATCAACTTTTGCTCAAAGGTATTGAGATTGGTAGTGGCGAAATCTACCCTGATAAATTTATGGCTATGGATAGTGGACTTACGATCGATAAAGTACAAGGTATTCCTACCAAAGAGCCTGCATTTGGGCTAGATGCTATTTGGATTGAAGCATCAGCCAAAGAAGATGCGATTATTAAAGGTTACACTACGGTTGATCCTGCAACTGTTATTTCAACACACCTTAGTGAGCTTATTAAGAAATATGCAGAAGAGCTTCTTACACGTCAAGAGGTTCAAAGTCTCATTGATAAGCTACAAAAAGATTATCCTGTTGTGGTTAATGACTGTCTTAAAGTGGCAAATGTCGGACTTATTCAAAAAGTACTTAAAGCGTTGCTTCATGAGAAGATTCCAATTAAAGATCTTCTTACCATTATTGAAACTATCAGCGATGTGGCAGAAGTTACCAAAAATATTTCTATTATTGTTGAACAAGTGCGTGCTAAACTTTCTCGTGTTATTACGAAACAATACAAAGATGACAATGGCGTCTTAAAATTATTGACTTTCAATGCAGGAACAGAACAAAAGCTTCTAGATTCACTCAGAGAGCGTGATGGTGTTCGCGACCTTGTACTCAATATTGGACAGATTAATACCCTAGTTAAAGCATGTAGTGACGAAGCAACCAAGCTTCTTCACAAAGGTATCGCGCCTGTTGTTATTATTGTTGATCCTCTTCTTCGTAAATCACTCTCTGATATTTTCGAAAAATTTGGACTCGATATTGTCGTTCTTTCACATGCAGAGATTGACTCAAGCTCTAAATTTGAAGTCATGGGCTCAATCGAGATCGAAAAGCTCTAAATCAAACATACCCTATATATCACTAAGCATTAAGGATTTTTATGAATTATACATTACACCACCTCTCGCACACAGATTTAGATGGCTACAGTTGCCAGATGGTGAGTGCACACTATTTTGATTCAATTCAATTTTATAA
>Ga0074197_1000303_pt1 | contig 67842 bp, 70 predicted proteins | sample EPASupsiteSAE305_FD_64526 | JGI IMG/M metagenome (GOLD analysis project Ga0074197, IMG submission 64526) | Bioremediated contaminated groundwater microbial communities from EPA Superfund site, New Mexico - SAE3-05 reassembly with SPADES | ecosystem: Environmental > Aquatic > Deep subsurface >... | reverse complement strand
GCATGTGCCGGCCACAGGTCGGGCATAGTCTTTTTCATTGGGTTATACTAGCACAAGTATAAGTAAAGGGGCTTTCCCGACGGGAAAGCCCCTTAAAAACCAACACCAAACGTCACTTAACTCAAAATTAATGGCGTCCGCGGCCAACCGCAGCTGCTGGGCGTTCCAGGAGAAGAGCACATCCCCGGTTTTGGCGAAATTAAAAGCGGCTTCCGGAAGCAGGGCAAGAGTCAGACCGGCGAAGAAGGCCAGTCTCCCAGTTTTCCAACCATTGACCGCGGCGTAAACGGCGAAAAAAAGAATTATAAGCAGCGCGTTTATGCGGGCAAGGTAGCCCAGGCCGCAGAACAGCCCGGAAAGCAGGAAGAATAATATCCCGCCTCCCGACTTTTGTTTTTCCCCCCTCAGAAAGAACAGCGCGGACAACCCGGTGAAGAAAGTCACGGTCTCGTCCGGGTAAAGCATGGTCCCGGAAATGACGCTGCAAGGCAGGCAGGCGTAGAGCAAGGCTGCTATCAGCCCCGCCCGGTCTCCGGACAGGAGCCTGCCGAGCAGAAAAACTACAGAGATAGAACCGAGGGAACAGGCGAGCGGCCAGAGGCTTAACGCCGCGGCGTTCAGGCCGAAAACGGAAGTAAAGAAGGCAGCGGGGATGGTAACGAGGTACCTGAACCCGTAATAGCCGGAAACTTCGGGAAGCGAGAAATTGCCGAGGGCGAGATTGCGGGCTATGTGCGCGTAATGAAACTCGTCATAGCCCGTCATGCCGCTGAAAAAAAGCAGCCGCAGCGAGAGTCCGAAAAGAAGAATAGAAAGAAGGCCGTAAATTGAACGCCGACTGTCACCGTCCGGCATTTAGGCCTGCTCCGTGGCTATTTCCTTAGGATCTCTCTTTAGCACGTAAAGTTTCATGATGACGGCGGTAAGGAACCAGAACGGCTCCATGATGCGCACAATGATAAAGGTATTAACGCCTATTGCCTGCCCTAGCAGGCCTATCAGGCTGATGATCAGCCCCAGCGCCACCGCCTTGATCCAAGGCTCCTCATAATCCTCATAGACGTCCTTGGCGGCCGAATAGATGCTGTAAAGCATCCAAAAAAAAGCGAAGAAACCGACCATACCCAGCTCGCCTATCAGCAACGTGTACTGCGTGTCGCCCAGACCCACGCCAGTAACTCCGCGACCCAGCACCGGGTGTTGAGGAAGCCATTTCGTAAAGGCTTCACTCAGGGAAGCATAGCGTATGTAAGCGGATTCCTCCAGCCGGAATTCAATGCCCAAAAATCTGACATCGTGGGTGGCATACTGACCGCTATAGGTCATCTCCACGCGCTCGCGCACTTTCTCGGAGAGTCCCCTGGTGACGAACAGGGCGCCGAGCCCGACAATGACCATAGCCAGCAAGGCCAGGCGCCGCTTGTTAGTCTTAACGATGAGGGCGATCGCCATGAGGGCAAAGCCGATGTAAGAGGCGCGCGAGAAGGTAAGCAGGAAGGCCGGGAAAACAAAAGCCAGCGTCCCCAAGGCGTACGCGAACTGGCGTCCCCCGCCTTCAGCGAACAGCGCGAGCAGCACTCCCATGGCCAGCAGGTAATACCCTCCGAGTGAGGCCGGCTCCGATTCCTGCGGTTTGCCCAGTGGCGCCTCGAAAGGGGCGCTCGCCCGGGCGCCTGACCCTGAACTGAAATAGTAGAAATAAGCGTACATCGTGACCGCCAGCAGCACGAAGAAGGCATAACGCAGATACCTGGCTATTTCCTCTTTGGACTCCAGCACGTTTACGGTCATGAAATAAAGCAGGAAATACTCCACGTACTTCAGCAGGTAAAAAGCGGAAACTTCAAATCGTATATCCCCGCGCAGCACACCCAGCATGGTGGACAAGACGCAAAGAGAGGTGTAGAGGATTATAGGCTTCTGCACCGGCGTATTGGTTACAAAGACCGTTTCCTTACGGATGCCCGAGCGGGCCAACCAGGAGAAGAAGATCACCACCAGCAGGATGTCGTCATAGCGCACCACCACCGAGCGCTGGCTATTAAGCGCGCCGAAGCCTATCTCCGGGGAGAACAGCATGGAGACCACCAGCAGAGCGAGGCTCAGCTTGGGCGAGAAGAAAGCGAACAGGAAGACCAACAGGGAAGCTGCCGCCCCCATTATAAAATGAGGCGACGAGGTAGCGGCAAGAAAGCCCAAGGCTACGGCCGCCGCTGCGGAGATGAGAAGGAAGATTATCGGCATCAGGTTTGGCCCGCCGCCGGGGCGCGAGCCAGGCGCGGCTTAGCGCCGCGCGTACTTCTTGTAGTCGTAGTAGTAGTAGCCGTACTGCGGGCCCATTTCGGAGGCGCGCACGCCGTTGAGCACCACGCCCAGCATCTTGGCGGCGCCGCCTACCTGGTCCTTGGCGCGCTTCAGGGCGCCGCGGGCTATCTTGCCGGCCTTGTAGACCAGCACCACGCCGTCGGAGGCGTGCTTGGCTATCATCACCGCGTCCACGAACAGCAGCACGGGGGGCGCGTCGAAGATTATCATGTCGAACTCCTGCTTGAGTTCGCCCATGATCTCCTTCCAGTTGGCGGAATCCAGGATGTCTATCACGTTGCCGGGCTGGGTGCCGCAGTTGAGCACCTTCAGGTTCTCTATGCCCGGGAAGCGCATGAGCTGGTCGAAATCCAGGCCGCCCATGATGAAGTCCGCGCTTTCCAGCACGGCCTCGCGCCAGTCGGCCTTGCCGGCCAGCACGTCGGAGAGGCCCGGCTCTTTGCGGGTGCCGAAGATCTGGTTGATGGCGGGGCGCCGGAGGTCGGCGTCTATGAGCAGGGTGCGCAGGCCGGAGTGGGCGCTGGCCAGCGCGAAGTTCACGGCGGTCAGGGTCTTGCCCTCGGCGGCGCCGGCGGAGCTGATCACCAGCGAGGCGCTCTCGCCGCTCTTCAGGTGCGACATGATATTGGTGCGCAGGGTATGGTAGGACTCTATGACGCTGGAGGCGTACTTGCGGTTGACTATCAGCACGCTGCGGAAGGCGTCCACCGTGTAGCGCTCCTTCTTGAAAACGTTGGTAAGCCAGTTATCCAGCGGCTTTTCGCTCAGGATGTTGGGGATGATGCCCAGCACCGGCAGTTTTATGAAGTTCTCGATGTCCTCGATGGTGGAAATGGACACGTCCAGGTTCTCCAGCAGGAACACCACCACCACGGCGAGGAAAAAGCCCAGCACAGCGCCAACCATGGAGTTAAGGCGGGCGTTAGGCGAAATGGGGCTGGTCTCGGGAACGGGGCGGTTGACCACGCTGACGAAAGAGACCATAGAGGAAACGCCCAGCTTTGCCTCCTCGTACTGCTTGTTCAAAGTGGTGTAGAGCTCTTCCTGCATGCGCACTTCGCGGCTGATGCGGGCCAGGGCTATCTCCTGGGCGGGGATCTCCTCGAGCTTGGCCTGCACCACGTCGATGCGCTGGTTGATGCTCAGGACGTCCGGGTGGTTGGGCGTGTACTTCTCCAGCATCTCGCGCTTCTTGATCTCCAGGTCGGCCAGCTGGTTGGCCAGGGCCGAACCCAGGCCGGTCTTGGGGTTGCGCTCCACGAAATTCTGCTTCTGCCGCTCCAGGGTGCGGAGGTTATCCTCCACTTCCGTTTTGCGGGCGGAGATATCCTCCAGGGTCTTGCGGGCCTGGCGGCTCTTCTGCTCCAGGTCGAAATCCCGGTAAGCGTCTATGACCGCGGAGGCTATATCGGCGGCCTTCACCGGGTCGGAACTATAGGAGGAGAGCGAGATCAGGTTGGATTCCTGCAGGCGCTCCACTTTATAGGAGCCGGCTATCTGCGCGGCGGACTTGGGGCCGGCGGGCAGGCCCAGCTTGGCGGCGGCCCTTTCGGCTATCTCGGAGGAGGTCATCACCTTCAGTTCGGTGGCCACCGCGCTCCACGGGTCGAAGTCGTTGATCTCGGAGCCGGGGATCCGGCTATAGGAGGCCGGCGGCTTTATCTTTATGAGGGCCTGGCTGCGGTACACGGTGGGCTGCAGCCGCGTGTAGAACATGGTGGAGAAGACGGTGACGGCGAACACCAGCAGCGCTATCCACTTGCGGCGGTTGACTATGCGCCAGTAATCGTAAAGTGTGAGTTCGGCGTTCATATTTTATCAGCGGTTGTTTACCACTATGCCCGCGGTCACGGTGAACAGGAACAGCGTGGCCCAGGGCACTATGTTGTCGGTGATCCACTTGGCGGCGGAAGAATACTTCTTGCGGGGGATGTAAACTATGTCCCCGTTCATCATAAGGATGTTCTTTTCCATCTTGCCGTTGAACACCGCGGCGAGGTCGGCCGTGAGCACCTCCTCCTTGAACTTGCCGTCGGGCCCGGGGGTGCGGCGGTAGATGCGGATCTTGGCGGTGCGTGCGTAATCCTGCGGCCCCGAGGCCTGCGCTACGAGGTCCAGCAGACGCATGCCTTCGCGGTACTCGTAGTAGCCGGGGGTGGTGATCTGCCCTATCACGGCCACCTTATTGGAGGAGAACTTGCGCACGTTTATAGTGACGTTGGGGTTGGCCACGTATTTGGAGAATTTGGCGGTGAGCGTCTTCTCCAGGTCTTCCGACTTCAGGCCGCGCGCTTTCACGGGGCCTATCAGCGGGATGTCCACGGTGCCGTCGGGCTGCACGGTGACTTCCTTGGAGAATTCCTCGGCGGGAAAAACGTTGACATTTATGATGTCGCCCGACTCTATGAAGTATTCTTTCTCCGCGGCCGGCAAGGTAAGCTCCAGGCTGTAAGCCGGCACCGTGCTGAAAAGAGTGAGAATTGACAGCGCAAGGGACATTATCTTCATAGGGTTAATTATATATATATTTAAGCGGTTTTTACTTACCGTTCTGCTGCTCCACAGCGCGGGACAAGGTCTTTACCAGCACGCGCAGTTCTTCCACCTTATGCTCCAGTTCGCGCTCCTTTTCAGGGGAGGCGGCCTGGTAGGCCCGGGCGCCTCCGGAAGCGGCCATGGAACTCAGCATTTCCACCTTGCGCGACAGCGCGTCCACCCGCTCGGCGAGGCCGTGGGAGTCCGGGGCGCGGCGGCGGAAATTCAGATAATAGCCGAACAGGCTCAGGAGCAGCATGAAAGAGAACAGCATGAAGACCACCCCTCCGATGAGCACCAGGTAGTCCAGGCCGGCCAGGACGCCGCCCAGGGCGGCTATCAAGCCGGTCAGCATGCCGAAAAGCGTGGTCTCTTTGTTCTCGCTCCAGGCCAGGCTGGCCGGGCTTTGAACCGCCGGCAGGTCGCGCTGGGCCTCGGGCCGGTGCGGACGGGGCACGAAATCGCGGCGCACCGCGCTCTGGCGCGGCTCCTCCTCCCGGCTCTGCTGGTAGCGGTCCTGGCGCTGAGGCCTTTCTTCGCGCCGGAAGCCGTCTTCGCGGGAAACGCGCTCCGGGGCCGGAGCGGCGGGGCGCGGCGCGGGTTCCGGCAGCGGGCCCACCTCATCCTTCAGCCTGTCCAGCAGGTTCTTCAGGTCGTCTGAACCGCTCATATTTTCTCCTGCGGGCCTTTCTCGCGGGCCGCCAGCGCTTTTTCCCGGGCTTCGAGCTCGGCCCGGATCCTGTCGAAGGTCCTTATGAGTTCCGCCTTGCGGCCGTTGAAGTCCTCCACCAGCGCCTTCTCGCGCAGCCCCAGCTGCTTGGTCTTGGCCGCTACCTCGGTGTCTATGGACTGGATCTTGGTCTCCAGGGTCCTGTTCTTCTCCTCCCAGCGGGCCAGCATCTCCAGTTCCTTCTTGTTCACCTTGTCGTAAAGCTCCTGCATCTTGACGACGTAGCGGGAATTCAGTTCGCTGCCGTCCTCCATGGTCTTGGAGCGCAGCTCGGCCAGCTCCGAGTCGCGGGCCGCCAGCATGGTCTTGAGCTCCTCTATCTTTTTAAGGGAGTCGGCGTGCGTCTGCTGCAGTTTGGCCAGACGTTCGGACGCGGCGTCGGCCTCGGCTTTCAGGGCCTCCTCGCGCCGGCCGTGGTCGCGGCACTTGATGGCCAGCCGGCCCTCGAAGTCGGTCTCGTATTCCTTGACGATATGCCCCAGCGTCCGCACGTCGGAGTCGAACTCCTCCAGGATGGCGTTGAGCTGCACCGAGGCAGGGTTCTTATCCGCCCAGAGGCGCTCGCCCAGGGCCTTCAGCCGCTCCAGCAGTTCCACGGGTACGCATTGTATGGCGCGTTCTTTTTCCATAATTATTTCCTGCTCTTGTATTCCATTATCGCGTGGGCGAGTTCGGTGCGCATCTTCTCCAGGTCCGAAGCTTTGGCGGCGTAATCCTTCTCGAGCTTCAGGCGGAAGCTGTTCAGTTCCGTTTCCCTGCCGCCGAGAGCCTGCTTCTGGGCGAAGAGCTCCTCGTTGAACTTGGAGATACTCTCGTTGAGTTTGGCGTGCATGGCGTCCAGTTCCAGCTGCTTCTGGCGGTAGATGTTCTCGCCGTCGGCCAGCAGGCGCTCCTTGGCGGCCAGCAGCTCTTCCAGCTGTTTCACCCGGGCTTCATAGCGGGCCTTTTCGCCGCTTATCACTTCACGGAAGCGCTTGTCGTGCTCGGAAACGTGCTTCATGAGGTCCACGGAGGAGTCCTGGCGCAGCGAGGCCATCTGGTGCTCCAGCTCCTGGATCTTGAGGTCGGCCGATTCCAGGTAATTCTCGCGGCGCACTATCTCTTCGAGCATGCGGTCCTTCTCCTTGTTGAAGGCCTCGGTCAGCAGGTTCACCTCGTCGCGGTTCACTTCCTGGATGCGCACCAGCTCGGCCTCGGTATGGCGCAGTTTCTGGGCGGTGGATTCCACCGCCTTGCGCACGGCGTCGGTCACGGCGGCGTTGAACTCATCGGTGCGCAGCCGGTTGATCTCCAGCTTCTCTTCCTGCACGGCCTTGGTGGCCTTCAGCATGTCGTTGAAGGTATCGTCGGCGCGCTTGTTGGCGGCCAGCACTTCCTCGCGGGCCTGCTCCATGGCGGCGCGCAGGCCTTCGTTCTCCGACTCCATGATGCGCCGGAAGGAGGCCATCTCCTCTTCGAGCGCGGCGGATTTGGCCGCGTAGTGGCGCTCCAGTTCCTCGCGGCGCTCTTTCAGCGCGCCCGAGCTGGCGTCCAGGATCTTGTTCTCGTAGATCCGGCGGGCCTCCTCGGTCTCGGACTTGAGCATGCGGATGGCGTCGTCCTTGGCTTCCAGATGCGTATGCAGCTCTTCCTGTTTGGCCTTGGAAGCTTCCAGGGCCTCCACCAGGTGAGCGGTCTGTATAGACACGGCGTCCTTAACGCGGTAGGCCAGCTCCTTGTCGAAATTGGACTTGGCCTCCATCATTTCCCGGCTCAGCTCCGCCTCACGGATGGTGTTGACCTCCTCCGACTTGCGGAGGCCCTTATTCAGTTCCTCTATATCTTTCTGCGCCGAGCGGAAATGCTCGGAAGTCTCCGCCAGCGCGCGTTCAAGGCGCACACGCTCGGAGTTCCAGTTGCGGCGCTCCACTTCCGCCTTTGCCTCCACCTCCGCGCGGACCATCTCCGTTTTGGCGGTCAGTTCCTCCGCCAGGCGGGCCTTGTAGGCGGCATAATCGGCTTCCAGAGCGGCGGCCCGCTTGGAGAGTTCGGCTTCCAGGTCGGCGCGCTTGCGCTCGAATTCGGACTTGATCGCGGTTTCCGCTATGAACCTTTCGGAGGAGATATTCTCCACCAGCGTCTCTTTCTCCGAGAGGCTGCGCTGCAGGTCCGCTATTTTCTCGGAGGAGGAGGAATCCAGGGCTTCCAGCTTGGCCTCGTACTCCGCTTTTATCGCGGAGGCGCGGCCTTCGGCGCGGTTGTGGGCGGCCATGGCTGCCTTGGACAGCTCGTCCACCAGTTTCGCCTTCTCCAGGGACAGGAGGCGGTCGCGCTCGGCTATCTCGCCGCGCAGGACCTCCATGTCGGTGCGCAGTTCAGCCTCGCGGGCTTTGGCGGCGTCCTCGGCGGCCTTGAGGGCCGTGTTCATCTCCAGTTCGTAATCGCGCGAAAGTATCGATTTTTCCTCGGCCGCTTTCATGCGCAGCTCGGCAAGGGCGGCGTCCAGCCTGCGGGCTTCGGCAAAGGCGCCCTCCATCTGCTTCTCGCGTTCGGCCAGCGCCTCGTTCAGGCGGGCTTTTTCGGCCTCCACGGCCTTGAGCCTGTCCCCGTAGCGGGCGGCAAAATCCTTTTCCAGGTCGGCCTTGCGGGCTTCGTAGTCGGCGCGCACCGCGGCGTTGCGCTCCTCGGCCTGGGTTTCGCCAATGGCGGCCAGCTTGGCCAGTTCGCTCCGGAAATTTTCCTTCTCCAGTTCGGCGGCGCGCACCGCTTCGTTCACGGAAACGCTGAGCCGGCCTATGGTCTCGTTGTAGGCGCGTTTCTCCTCTTCGAAGGCCTGCAGTTTGGCGCGGAAGGCGGCTTCGCTCTCCTGCACTCGCTCCATCATCTCTTTGCGGTGCTGCTCGCGGGATTCGGCCAGTTCCCGTTCCTTGTCGGACAGCTTGCGTCCGAACTCGGCCTCCAGGGCGGCGCGCTCCTGGGCCCAGCCGGAAGACTTAGCCTCCAGTTTGAGCACCAATTCTTTAACTGCGGCCTCTTTCAGGCCCTTCTCTTTCTCCAGTTCGGCGATCTGGGAGCGGAAAGCCGTCTCCTTTTCGCTTATTATCTTTATCAGTTCATTGTGGTGGGCTTCCTGCTGGGAGGCCAGCTTATTCTCTATCTCCTTAATGTGCGCCTGGGCGCCGGCGAACTGTTCCTCGCGGATGCGCTGCTCGTCCAGCATGCGGGCGCGCTCTACCTGCCAGGAGGCCTCCAGGGAGCGCACCTGGGCGGCGTGGTCGGAATCCATGGCGCGCAGCTTTTCGTCCAGGCCGGCTTCCAGGGCGGCCTTCACCTTGCGGTAATTCTCTTCCAGGTCGCGCCTTTTGCCGGTGAATTCGGTCTCGAGCTCGCGGCGGCGCGCTTCCACTTTCTCTTCGGAGAGGCGCACGTTGCCTTCCAGGGCCTCGATGCGCCCGGACAACTCCTTCTCGCGGGCCTTGAAAGTGCCCTGCAGGGAAGTCATGCGGCTCTGATAATCGGTTTCGAGTTCAGTGCGCAGCGAATCGTATTTCTTCTGGGCCTCGGCCAGGCGGCCGGCGTACTGGCTTTCCACTTCCAGCAGGCGGCCGTTCCAGCGCTCTATCACGGAGCGCTGGTTGCGGTCCAGGTCCTCGAACTTGCTCTGGTACTCGTCTTCCAGGCTCTTGCGCAGGGAATCCAGCTTGGCCTCTTTCTTGAGCAGCTGCTGGATGTCGAGTTTCCCCTCGCCCAGCAGGGACATGGTGGCTTCCAGCTTGGTGTAAAAATCCTCTTTCTCTTCCAGGGTCTTGGTGCGGGAGGTGTAGGCTTCCTGCAGGGAGGAGTCCTTGAGCTGCAGTTTCTTGGCGGCTTCTTCGGCTATGGCCAGGTTCTTCTTTAGGTCCGCCTTGTCTTTTTCGATAGTGTTCAGCCGCTCGAGCGCCCAGCGCAGCGTCATGCGCGCCGTGTCGAGGCTGGTAACGTCGTTCACCATCTGTTCGAGTTCGCCGTATTCGTTTGCCATAGTTTTACCTTTATCCGCTCTATAACAAGTCTAATATACGCCGGCCCTATAAGCAATAAAAGGAATGTTAAATGATTATTAACAGAATGTTTCGCCCTATGAGGCCTGGCGGGCGGACGCAAAAAAGCCGCGCTGGAACGCGGCTTTTCAGACCCTGGGGGCTGGGTTCAGCGGTAAGTGTTGCGGACCCGGACGGAATTGGACAGGTAGCTGTGCCAGGCCAGGGAGTAGATGAGGAATCCCAGGGAGGCCTCTATGACCTGCAGCAGGGCCACGTGCCCTATGCCGGAAAATACGGCATAGTTGCCCATGTAGACCCCGGTCAGTACGGTCATCCCCATGGCCGCCTCGAAAAAAAGTTTGGCTTTCTTCACCGCCCCCGGCTTCAGGTCCTTCAGGTCGCGGCCGGCGGTAAAGCTCAGGTATACCAGCCCCAGCATCAGCGCGTCTCCTAACAGCGCCAGCGGTTTGAGACCTATCAGTTTTACCTGGATGAGCACGGCCCAGCCGAGCGCCGCAACGGTCACCACCGGGCCCACGCCCATCAGCAGGATAACCAGCAGCCGCAGCCACCCGCCCACTCCCACAGGCCCGTTCTCGGTCGAATTTTCGGTCATAACGTTCTCCCCGTCCCGGCGATATTCCTTCCTGCCTGACCGGACTATTTTATAAAATTTAGGCCGATGCTACGGAAACTAACCCTGCTGCTCCTGCTGGCCGCCGCCGTCTTCGCCGGCTGGAAATTCGGCTACCAGGCCGCGCTGCGCTACTTCTTCCGGGTCTCAGGCACCGTCAGCGTGCGCCCGGACCTGCTCAGCGCCCTGCCCGGCGCCAACAGCATGCTGTTCGTGGTGGCCCGCAACAGCGGCGGCGTACCGGTGGCGGTAAAAAAGATCATCAACCCGGTCTTCCCGGCCAGGTTCGAAATGGGCCCCTCCAACCTGATCATGCCCGACCTGCTCACGCGCCGCATCTACCTGGAGGCCGCGCTGAACACGCACGGCCAGCTGAGCGAGAACCGCCGGGGCGACCTGCGGGGCGAACTGAGCTCCGGGGCCGCCATCATCAGCAAGGGCCTTTCCGTCACCCTCGACACCCAGACAAAATAAAACCCGGGGCCGTTAAGCCCCGGGCTTCGAGAGACCGCCGCGCCGCTAATCGTTCTTCGCCTGCGGCCGACCGCCATTGGACATCGCGAAAAGCCACACCAGTTTGTCGGTAGACTTCACCAGGTTGTCCCAGTTCTTGGCCAGTTTGGGTTCTTTCTTTTCCCGCTTGGCCAGTTTAACGTCCTGTTCGTACTTCTTGCCTATTTCTTCCCAAGTCATAGTCCCCCCACCTTCCGGAATTACCGGCCCCCCCGGGCCGTTACTGCTTACGGATATTATACATCACCCAAAAAACGAGCCAAGGGCCATTGGGCCTACCAGCCGCGAGCCCTTGAGACCCCCATGTAGATCAGCACCCCGCCTATGAGCAGCAGCAGGAAGCCCCAGTTCTTGCGGTGCAAGGCCACGTAGGAATCGTTGAGGAACGTCTCTTTTATCAGCCGGTTCACGCGCTCTATGGCCTCCGGCTTGTAGATGTAGCCCAGGCCCAGCAGGATGAACACCAGGCCGAAGAACACCTTAAGGTACGGGTTTATCTCCGTCATTGTTATAGCGGTTCATAGCCGTGACCACCCCGCCCGTGAACGCCGTTTTCAGCGCGTCGCAGGCCCGGTCCAGGAATTCCGGCAGCCGCCCCCCCTCTTCTTTAGAGAACTTTGAAAGCACGAAATTCTTGCCCTCGATATGGGCGGGCCTCGGGCCTATGCCCAGGCGCAGGCGCGGGCACGCGGGCCCGACGGCGGAGATCACGGAGGCCATGCCGTTATGCGACCCGGCCGACCCGTCGCGGCGCAGGCGCATTTTACCGAAGGGCAGGGCCAGGTCGTCGTAGGCGGCCAGGATGGCGACTGGCGGCACCTTGTAGAAGCCGCCGAAGCTCTGCACGGCCTGGCCGGACAGGTTCATGTAGGTCTGGGGTTTCAGGAGGAAGCAGCGCCGGCCGGCCGTGGCGAACTCGACGTACAGGCCCAGGCCCTTCCAGTCGCGCCAGCGCTCCCCGGGAGCCAGGCGCGACGCGGCCAGATCGGCCAGCATGAAGCCGATGTTGTGGCGGGTCTTTTCGTATTCCGGCCCCGGGTTGCCCAGCAGGACCGCTAATTGTAACTGGTCGTTCACACCCTAACCCTCTAAAAGGACGGGGAGCAGAAGCCGAACGTTAAAAGTCCAACCTCTGCTCCCCGTGTTAAGCGGCCTCCAATTACTTCTTGGGGGCGTCCGCTTTCTTGTCGCCCGCGGGAGCGCCCGCGGCGGGCTTGGCGCCGGCGGCAGGCTTCGCCCCGGCGGCAGGAGCGGCGCCCTCGGCGCCCTCTTTCTCCTTGCCCTTCGCTATCACTTCAGGTTCCGCACCGGCCGCGGCGGCGCCGGCGGCAGGGGTCTCAACCTTCTCTTCCTTCGGAGCGGTCACGCTGACCACGATCTGTTCAGGAGCGTCGAGCAGGTCGTACTTGCCCGGCTTTATATCCTTCACGCGCAGCGAGTGGTTGATGTGCAGGTCGGTAATATCGATGATGACCTCGTGCGGTATCTCGGTGGGCAGGCACGACACGTTGACTTCGCGCATGGTGTGTTCCACCAGGCCGCCCTGGGTCTTGGCGCCGTAGCACTCGCCGATGAGCTTCACGTGCACCTTCACCTTGATCTTCTCGGTGAGCGAGATGCGCTGGAAGTCGAAATGGCGGTACTTGTCGCTGACGGGGTGGCGCTGCATGGCCTTTATGATGACCACGTCTTCGCCGCCCTGGTAGGCGATGGTGATGATGGCGTTGGGGTTGGCCTTGATGATGGCCGTAATGGCCTTCTCGTCAACGGTCACGCTCACCGGCTTCTTGTCGAGGCCGTAGATGACCGCGGGAATGCGGCCGCCGGCCCTGTGGGCGCTCAATATGCCGCGCTGGCCCGCGTTGTTGCGCATCTCGGCTGAGATCTTAGTCTGTTGCATTGTACTGTTTCCTCCTTGTCACACCCCCCGCGACGTTGCGCGGTCCGCTTTCGCGGACGGCCTTCTCCTGCCGGGTGCTTCCATGGGAACCCCTGGTTCCCTGTTATTTTTTAGTTCTATCCGCGGCGGATCACTTGAAAAGTTCGCTTATGGACTCGCCCATGTGATTGCGCTTAATGGCTTCCGCAAGGAGCGGCGCCACGGATACTATCTTTATTTTAGCACTTTTTGAGGCGTTTACGGGAATTGTATCGCTGAAAATGATCTCTTCTATGGGGGATTTGTCTATGCGCTCTATGGCGTCCCGGGAGAGCACCCCGTGGGTGGCGGCGGCCACTATCTTGGCCGCGCCCTGCTCCTTGATGCTCTGGGCCACCTGGCAAAGCGTGCCGGCAGTGTCCACCAGGTCGTCGAAGATGAAGCAGGTCTTGCCTTTCACGTCGCCGATGATATTGTAGACCATGGCCTCGTTGGGGCGCGGGCGGCGCTTGTCTATGATGACCAGGCCCATGTCCAGGCGCTTGGCGAAGGAGCGGGCCCGCTCCACGCTGCCCACGTCGGGCGAGACCACCACGGTGTTCTCGAAATTGCGGCCCTTTATGTACTCGAGAATGGCCGGCCGGGAGTAGAGGTGGTCCAGCGGGATATCGAAGAAGCCCTGGATCTGGGCGGCGTGCAGGTCCAGCGTGATCACGCGGTTCACGCCGGCCTCGGTAAGCAGGTTGGCCACGAGCTTGGCGGTTATGGCCACGCGGGGGGCCGGCTTGCGGTCGGCCCGGGCGTAGCCGTAATAAGGCATGACGGCCGTGATGCGTCCGGCCGAAGCGCGGCGCAGCGCGTCGGTCATTATGAGCAGCTCCATCAGATTGTCGTTGACCGGGGGGCAGGTGGGCTGCACCACGTAGCAGTCCTCGCCGCGCACGCTTTCGAGGATGTGCGCGTCGGTCTCGCCGTCGGCGAAGCGGCTGACCTTGGCCTCGCAGAGCGGCACGCCCATGATATCGCAGATCTTGCGGGCCAGCGCCGGGTTGGCGTTGCCGCTGAATATCTTGAAGTTGCCCCTTTTGCGCATTTCGGGAGTCATTTGGTCCTCTTTTTAAGCCGCTTAACCACCTGCCGGGCGCGCGCTATCCCCAGCGTCCCGCCCGGGACGTTCTCCGTTATCGTCGAGCCGGCGGCCGTGTAGGCGCCTGGCCCGATGTTCACGGGGGCGACCAGGTTGGTGTTGGAGCCTATGAAAGCGCCGGCCCCTATCACGGTCCTGTTCTTGTTCACCCCGTCGTAATTGCAGGTTATGGTGCCGGCGCCGATGTTGACCTTCTCCCCCATCTCGGTGTCGCCGACATAGCTGTGGTGGTGCATCTTGGAGCCGCGCCCGATGCGCGACTTCTTAACTTCCGCGAAATTGCCTATTTCCGCCGCCGGGCCTATGTCCGAGAGCGGGCGCAGGCGGGCGAAGGGCCCCACTATGGCGCCCTGCCGCACGCGGCTCTTCTCCAGCGCGCAGGAATATTTAACGACCGCGTTGTCGTCTATAACGCAGTCCTCTATGACGCCGCAGGGGCCTATCTTGCAGCCCTTGCCTATCACGGTGGCGCCCTTCAGGAAAACGCCGGGGTACACCACGGTGTCGGTGCCTATCTGCACGCCTTCCTCTATATAGGTGTTGGAGGGGTCCACCACGGTCACACCGGCCGCCATCAGGTCGGCGGCCTTGCGGCGGTTGAGCATGGCGTAGGCGGCGGCCAGGTCGGCCCTGGAATTAATGCCGCTCATCTCCGTCGGGTCCGCGAGCTTGAAAGCCTCTACGCGGCCGCCGGCGGCTATGATGTTCTCGAGCGCGTCGGTCAGGTAGTACTCGCCCTTGGAGCCCTTCTTTTTAAGGTTGCGCACCGCTTTGCCCAGGGCCGCGGCGTTGAAGAAATAGGTGCCGGAATTAACTTCCTTGATGGCGCGCTCCCACTCGTCGGCGTCGGCGGCCTCCACTATGGCGGCCACGTTGCCCGCGTGATCGCGGCGGATCCGCCCGTAGGACCCCGGTTCGTCCAGGTCGGCGGTCATCACCAGGCAGCCGGGACCGTTGCGGAAATAGAGGTCGCGCATCTTGCGGGTGGTGGAGGCGCGCATCAGCGGGGCGTCGCCGCACAGCACCATCACGTGCGCGTGACGGCGGATCTCGCCCATGGCTTCCTGTACGGCGCGGCCGCTGCCTTTAAGCAGCTTCTGCCGCACGAAAACGAGTTTGTCGCCGAGGTGGGCCAGTTTCTTCTTCAGCTCGGCCTCCACCATTTCGGCCTTGTGGCCGGTGATCACTATGATCTTGGCGGGCTCGAGTTCCGCTATCTTGCGGATGGCCCGTTCGGCCAGGGACATGTCGCCGAGGTAATGGAGCACCTTCGGCAGGTCGGACTTCATCCTGGTGCCGAGGCCGGCCGCCAGTACCACCGCCGCGAAATTTTTATTCTTTGGCATAGTTACCGTAAAAAACCGAGAGTTAAGGATCGGAAGGACTACGTATAAATTCTACTAAAAAAAGAAAGGGGACGCTGATGACTATATGACTATTTGGCCATCAGATAAAGCTTGCCGTCGGCTAGCCGGTAGAACAGAGGAAGGACCTTGACCTTGGGATACTTGTGGTTAAGGCGGCGGGCCTCGGCCAGCACGAACTCCGCCTCGTCGCCTATCTCAAAGAGCGGCGCGTAGGAGGCGAAATACTCCGACGCCCTTTTCCTGGTCCAGCCGGCGTTCTTCACCATGCCCTTTATGAAGGCGCCGCGGCGGTCTATCAGGCTCGACATGCCGCAGTTGTCATGGGCGATCATGGCCACGTGCCGCACCCCGCCTATGCCGATGGAGTAGGACACCTTGAACTCGCTATGGCGGATATTGCCGCCGCCGGTGCGCAGTTTGTAGGCGAAGTTCTCCGGCATGCGCAGCTGCTTGCGGTTGTCCATGCACATGCAGACGGTTAGCCGGGCCTTGTCGTATTTCTTGAACGGCTCCCCCAGGTTATGGTACCGCAGCAGTTCGCCGAAAGGCGTGTTGCGCAGGTTCTTCGGGATATCAGAAAGGGAATTTACGGCTTTAAACTTCTTCTCGTTCATATCTGCCTCCTGCCGGCCGCCAGTTCGCACTTCTCCGCCCGGTCCAGTTTCTTTATGACCGCTTCCAGCTTGGAAGCCGCGGAGCGGTCCTTCTTTCTCTTCTTCCAGACCAGCTCCACCGGGCCGAAGGCCGCCGTATACTTGGCCCCCCGCCCCGCGTTATGGTCCGCGATCCGCCCCGCCAGGTCGTTGGTAATGCCGGTATACAAGGAGCCGTTGGCGCACCTCACAATATACACCGTCCAGGTCTTAGTCCTTGGCATGGTTCTGAAAAAGGTCCGGATCCACTATCGTGCCCTGCATGACGCGCGACCACAGAGAGTTGACCTCAAGCAAGAGCCCGAAATAAGCAAGCAGCGGCACGCCAATGGCGAGCAGCAGTCCCAAGACCAGGCTCCGCCGAGCGCGGGTCCTGTAGTAGCGGTAGAGGTGCACACAGCCGAAAGCCAGCGCGCAGGAGCTCAAAGCGTAGAACGCCATGATCGCGGCCAACAGCTCATTGGCGGGAGCACTGCCGAGCAGGAACTCTGGTTCCATCGTCTCCTAGTATCCCACAACTTCAATGGGGCTGTCCAGTACCACCCAATCAAAATACAACAAATTTGTTGTATCCCCAAAAACAAAACCGCCAGGCTTCCCCGGCGGTTTCACACCAACACCAAATAGTCACTTATCCGTCAACGTCCCCTATCCGCAATTTTTTTCATTTCATTTTACGGTTGTCCCATTCCGGAGGGGAATCTTCCCACGCTTTGAGATACACCGCGCATTTCTCATCATTGAACCCGACGCGAATCGGCCCGGCGGCACCCAACTCCTCCTTGAAGTAATAGAGCGTCATCCCCGCCTCTTTACTTTGTCCTGTCGGTTCCCCCAGAGCTTCAACTACAGATTCGAAAGAGTCTCCGGGTTTAATGGAAGCAACACTCCTGCCCCTCTTGAAATTTATCAAGAACAAAATCCCGGCAATAACGATGATCAAGCAGAGGAAAACGAGTATGCGTTTTTTAATCATTTTATGGGAGACGGCGTGTCCTTATCGTGAGCCGTTAGGGCGCAGGGCCAAGTGCCGGAGCGGACGGCCTATCATTAGGGCCGCGGCGGCGCTGTCTGACGAGCGCACGGTGTGCGCGAGGAGTTCGACGCCGGCGGAGGCACGCAGGCCCTCTTCTGCCGCGCCCGCTTAGGCGAACGATAAGGACATGCCGTCTCCAAAACTGGCTCCCGGGCATGGATTTGAACCATGTCTAACCGAGTCAAAGTCGGTTGTGCTACCGTTACACCACCCGGGAATAAACCTTATACAACGCGAACGCCCGTCCCGCGAGTACGGGAAGGGTCACTGCTTTTCCGTCTCGGGGCTGTTAGAAGCCTTCGGTTTGGGTCGGCGCCGCCAGCGGCCCGGCCTTGGCCAGCTCAGCCTCATATTCCTTCAAGATGAGCTGTTCCAGCTTGCTGCGGAAGTCGTTGTGAATGGGATGGGCTATATCCTTATAGGTGCCATCCTTGATCTTCCTCGAGGGCATGCACACTATGAGGCCGTTGTTGCCGTTGACCACTTTCATGTTGTGCACCACGAAGGCGTTGTCGAACGTTACCGTCGCGAACGCCTTCAATCTGGCCTCGTTCCTGAGATGTATCCTCACTTCGGTGATTTCCATACTCCCCCCTGATTACCGCCCCCCCTACAGAACACCCCTGACACCGCGTACTCCTGCAAGGCAGCGTTACGTTGTTACTCCCCAGATTCTACCAAAATTTAGTCAAAAAAACCCTGTAACCGCGTATACGCCCCGCGGCCCGAGCCAGCCTGGCGGCCGCGGCCCGCTCCCAGGCCAGGGCGAATACCGTGGCGCCCGAGCCGGACATCATGACCGCGTCGGCGCCAAACTTGACCAGTCGCTCCTTAGCCAACCGCACCGCCTTATGGCGCGGCAGCACCGGGTCCTCGAGGCGGTTGAACAGCAGCCCGGCGTTCTCCGGCCCGAACCTGCCCGCCTTCAGCAGGCGGCAAAGCCGGCCGAAATCCTTTACCCGGTTTTTTATTTCGGCCGGCGTCCCCAACTTCAAATTCCCGTAAACTTCCCGGGTAAGCACAGGCGCGCCTGGATAGACCAGCACCACGTAAGGCAGGCGCCCTTTCAGCCTGAAAGCTTTCAGCCGCTCACCGCGGCCGCGGCCTTCCGCCGCCATGGCCTCCAGCATGAAAAAAGGCACGTCGGACCCCACAGAGGCCGCTATCTTCATGAGTTTGGGCCGGCCGGCTGGGCCCACCCGGTAAAGCTTAGCCAGCCCCAGCAGGGCGGTCGCCGCGTCGGAAGAACCGCCGCCCAGGCCCGCCCCTACCGGGATATTCTTTTCGAGCTTTATCTCTACGGCCGGAGCCAGGCCGAACGCCTCGAAGAATTTCACCGCGGCCTTGTGGATGATATTGTCCGCCTGCCGGCCCAGCTCTTTGGGCCCGCCTTTGACGGCCAGCTTTATACCCGGCGTCCCCGTCCTGCGGAAAGAGAGCAGGTCGCAGACGCCGGTACGCGCGAACAGGGTGGCCAGGTCGTGGTAGCCGTCCGGCCGCCGCCTGGTGGTTTCCAGGAAGAGGTTTATCTTGGCGGGGGCTTTCAGTTTCAGCATGGTCAGTCCGGAAGGGTCAGGAGGTTAACGCCGCTGAAATTCATCTGCGTGTGGTCCATGGTAACCCGCAGCGAAACGTGCGGCAGCTTGAACTCCATGAGATAAGGGAACAGGTACAGGTTGCGCAGGAAATAGTGGGAAGGCCGGAAGGCCAGCTTGCGCTCGGCGTCGGTGCGCAGCTCTTCAGGCGTCCCGTCGGAGTCCAGGCAGATCTCGCGCCCCCCGCCGGCGAAGCAGGAGGCGTTCCAGCCGCCGTCGTGGAAGCCGGCCGCCAGCGCCCGGCCGGAATACCAGTCCCGCAGCTCTGACGCTATGAGCCCGGCCCAGTGGTTGAAGGCGGCAGGGTCTATCTCCTTGAGCTCCATGGAATCCATCTCCAGGGCGTCGCCGCTGAACTTCGCCCGCCAGAGCGGGGCCATCAGGGGCCCCATCACGGTCAGGCTGAAATCCGAAGGCGGGGAAAAGTGCAGGATAGCGTCGAACTTCACCGTGCGGCCGCGCAGCTTGGCCTCCACCTTGGCGAACGAGGAAAATTCCTGCCCGTACGGCAGGAAGGAGCGGAGGTAATCGTGCCGGAGGCCGGGCGCTTCGGCCTCGGGAATGCGCTTCTGCAGCGCCTTCAGCCGCGCGTCGGCGGCAGCCCGTTTGGCAGGCTTGTCCAGCAGGCGGGAGTTCTTCCAGGCCAGCCAGGCCGTGCGGTAGTCGCCGGCGGCATCGTAGATGTCCCCGGCGTGGCCCCAGATCACCGGGTCGTCGTACACGGCCTTTACCGCGAGTTTGATGGCGCCCTTGGCGGCCGACAGGTCGCCGCGGCGGAACTTCACCCAGGCGAGCGAATCCAGGTAGGCCCCGTTGGCGGGCTCCAGCGCCACGGCGCTCGAGATAAGCACCTCGGCCTCGGCCAGTTTCAGGCCGCGGTCCGCCAGCGAGTAGCCCAGGTAGTTGAGCACATTGGCGTTGGCGGGGTTCTTGCCCAGCAGGTAGCGGAAATTCTCCTCGGCGGCCGGCATGTCGCCCTCGCGCTCGCTGATGACGGCGTACTGCATGCGGGCCTCGGCGTTGTCCGGGCTTTTGGCGAGCAGCTGGCGCAGCATGGCGCGCGCCTTCCCGGAGTCGCCGGTGTCGTCGTAGCCCAGCGCCAGGAAATAGGCGATCTCGCCGTTATCGGGCCATTTCTTGGCCGCCCCCTCCAGCAGCTTTATGGCCTTCTCGTAGCGGTCGCTCTGGGTGTAGTAATAAGCCAGGCGCAGTGCCAGCGTGGCGTCGTCCTTCAGCGCGGAGGACCCTTCCACGTAGGCGGCCGCGGCGGCGAAATCCCGCCGCTGCTCGCTTATCACCGACAGCCAGAAGCAGGCCACGGGGTCGGCCTTGTTCAGGGCCCAGGCCTTCAGGAAATATTTTTCCGCCTGCTCCAGGTCGGCCACGGCGGGGCTCGCGTACAACTCGCCGACGTGGTTGAAAAGTTCGGAGTTGTTGTTCTCCAGGGCCAGCAGCTCCACGTATTCCCCGAGCGCGGCGGCCGTGTCGTTCTTCACCTCGTAATAATTGGCCAGCATGTAGCGCGGCTGGAGATAGTAGGGGTCGGCCTCCTTGGATTTCACCAGGCTGCGCTTCATCTCCTCGTAGCGGCCCTTCATGTTGTGCAGCACGGCTATCTGGTAGTTCACCTCAGCGGCGTCCTCGGGCTTCAGTTCCAGATACTTCTTAAGGTAGCCTACCGACCTGTCGGCGTCCCGCCCGCTCCAGAGACTGGCGAGCTGGTAAAGCGCCTCGTGGGCGGAGTCGTCCATGGCGTAAGCTTTTTCGTAGGCGGCAGACGCGCCCGCCATGTCGCCGGAAGCCCACCGGACATTGCCGTAGAGCACCCAGTTGTCGGCCGTAGCGGAATCGGCCTGTACCACGAAATCCGCCCAGCGGGCGGCCTCGTCCACCTTGCCTATGCGCAGCGCTAGGTTCAGCGCCTGCTTGTAAACGAAAACGGACTGCGGGTCCAGCAGCAGCGTCCGCTTGTACTCCTGCAGGGCCGAGTCATAGTTTCCGTGCCGCTCCAGCACCATGCCGTTCATGAAGTGGAGGTAGGCCTCCTTGTCCGCGGCCGCGGCCAGCGCGGCGGGGAACAGGCAGACGGCAAGCAGCGGCAATAGGGTCTTTTTCATGGTCATTCCTTGGCCGGCAGAACCTTGCGCATGAGCAGGGCGGCGTCGGCGTTGTCGTAAAATTTGGGCCTTCGGCCCACCTGTTCGAAACCGAGGGCCGCGTACAGGGCTATGGCGGCCGCGTTGCGTTCGTTCACCTCGAGATCTATCTCCCGGCAGAGGCTCTTAGCGGCGTATTCCGCCATTTTGCCCATCAGGGCCTTCGCCACCCCGCGGCGCAGAAAGCGTTTCTCCACCGCCAGAGTGTTGAACTGCACCTGTGGGCGCAGCACCCAGAAATTTATAAAGCCCGCCACCGCCCCGTCCAGCTCGGCGGCCAGGGTCACGGAATTACGGTTGCGCTCCTCGCCCTCGAAACCGGCTATCCCCCAGGCGGGGAAGCCCGGGTGCTGGCTTTCTATCCCGGAGAAAGCCGCGTAATCCTCTTTTTTCGCCCGGCGTATCAGCATGCCCTATTTCTTCGGCCCGTAACTCACGTTATTCTCCAGCTCGTATTTGGCCGGCTTCAGGTAAAGCGGCTTCAGGCTCCTGTTGCCCCGGGCCAGCGCGGCCCGTATGACATAAGCCGGTATTATCTTAGAGACCGCGGCGTGCGCGGCCGCGGCGCCCGCGGGCAGCAGGCCGTAGATCTCCGGCGCCTCTTCGGCGTCGCCCACGGCATAAAGCGCGCCCGCACCGGCCAGCAGCGCCTTAAGTTCCTCGGCCTTGAGCCAGACCGGCTCGCCGTCGGGACTTCCCCGGAGCGTGAAGAACTGGCAGAAATATTCGTCCTTGAAGGCGTGCAGCAGCGCGGCTATCCTCCCGCCCTTGTTCGCGGCGGCCCAAAGTTTAAACTGCCGCGCCTCCCTCGCCTGGAGGACCAGCACCTCGAAGAGCGTAGCCGTGCGCACCTCCGCCCCGCCCAGCGCTTTCAGCGCGCCGGCCAGCGTGAGCGAGATGCGTATGCCCGTGAACCGGCCGGGGCCGCGTACCGCGCAGACCGTGCCCACGGAGCGCAGGTTCGCCTTGGCGCGGGCCAGCAGCCGCCGGGCCATAGGGAACAGCACGAGTTCCTGGTTGAAAACTTTTTTCTGGGCCTGGAAGACGCGGCCGCCGGCCAGCACGGCGAGCTTCAGCCGCGAGCCGGAAGTGCAGATGCCCAGCGTCACTTTTTCAGCCATTGCTTCCTTATCTCCGCCAGCAGGCCGGCCAGTTCGCCTTCGGCCGCGGCCTTTATGGTGCGACGGTCGCCGCCGGCCAGCAAAAATTCCAGGCGCAGCGGCCGCGCGGCCGCGTAGAGTTCTCCGCCTTCCCCGGGCCATTCCACCGCCGTTATCCCGTCGGGACGCCCCAGGTATTCGTCCAGGCCTATGTTCTCCATGTCGGCCTCGCCGGCGCGGAACAGGTCGAAGTGGTAGAGCTTGAGCCGCCCGCCGTAGGCGCGCATCAGGTTGAAGCTGGCGCTGACCGGCAGCTTTTTGGCCCCGAGCGCGGCGGCCAGCTCCCGCACGAAGAAGGTCTTGCCGGCGCCGATGGGCCCTTCCAGGAACAGGGCGCAGCCGCCCGGCAGGCGTCCGGCGAAAAGCCGGGCGAGCCTCGCGGTATCCTCCGGGGAGGCGCTTTTAAAAGTGCTCGAAACTTTTGACCTTGCCATTGAAATTCTCTATCGCCGCGCCGCGGCCTTTTTCCACCCGGCCCACCACCAGCGCGGCCGGCAGCAGGCGCTTGACGTCGCCCAGTCTGCGCGCCGGGGCCGTGAACACCAGGCCGTAATCCTCTCCGCCGCCTACGGCGTAGTAGCGCCACGGCCGGCCCGCCGCCGCGCAGTAAGCCCGCAGCTCGCGGGCGCAGGCGCCTTCGCCGGGACTGACTATTACCCGGCAGCGGGAAAGTTCGGCCAGGATGGCGGCGCTGCGGGCCAGGCCGTCGGAATTGTCCAGCATGGCCGAGGCCAGTTTTTTGCGGCCCAGCAGGGCGCCGGCCGCCAGCTGCGGTTCGGGCCGCCAGAAAGCCTTCACCAGGCCCGGGAATTTTTTACGGAGCGCCGCCTTGCCTCCCATCAGGATCTCGAGCCCGGCCGCGGCCAGGCCCAGTGGCCCGACGTTGAACAGCAGGTCGCCGGGCTTAGCGCCGTAGCGCGTCACCGGCGGCGTAGCGCCGGTCTCCCCCCAGACCGTCATGTAAAAATGGTTCTCCCGCGCGCCCGCCAGGTTGCCCCCGGCCACGGAAATGCCGAAGCGCAGCGCCTCTTTCTTGAGCTCGCGCATGAACCGGCGGGTGAAATCCGGCGGAGTGTCTTTTTTCAGCCCGGAGCCCACCACGCAGGAAACCGGCCGCACGTCGCCCATGGAAGCGAGGTCGCTCAGGTTTATGCGCGTCAGCTTGCGGGCGAGGTCCTCCGGGGTGGCGAAGCGGGCCAGGTAATGCGTGCCCTCCACCATCTCGTCGGTGGTGATCACCAGGTCGCGGCCGGCGCCGTGCCGGAGCACCGCGCAGTCGTCTCCGGGCCCCAGCAGCAGCCGCCTGTCGCCGGGGAACCGGAAGGTCTTTTCGATATGCTCTATCAGCCTAGCCTCGGCGCCTTTTTTCGCTTTCATCTTTCCAGGCTCCTTATCGCGGCCGGCAGGAGATCCGTGAGTTCGCCGGCCAGCACGCAGCGGCCGGTGAGTTTCTTGGCGGCGAGCTCTCCGCAGAGGCCGTGCAGGTAGACCGCCAGCGCCGCGCTGCCGAAAGCGGTCCCGGCGGAAAAGCCGCGGGCCAGGCCGTTTTGGGCAAGGAAACCGGCGCAGAGCCCGGCCAGCACGTCGCCGGACCCGCCTTTGGCCAGCTCGGGGCCGCCGGTGGAGTTCTTCAAAATTTTTCTTCCGGAACAGACCAGCGTACCCTGACCCTTGAGCACTGCCACGCCCCCGGTCAGCGCGGCCAGCGCCGCGGCGGCCGCGGGGCGGTCCGCGACTTTTCTTCCGAGCAGCCGCGCGGCCTCGCCGTGGTGGGGCGTAAAGACGGCCGCGGGAGATTTAATTTTAAAAGGCCGGGGACCGGCGGCCAGCGCGTTGAGCGCGTCGGCGTCTATCACCGCCGGGATATCCAGGGCGGCCAGCAGCTTAAGGGCGAAGGCTCGCGCGCCGGGCTTATCGCCGAGGCCGGGGCCTATCAACAGCACGTCTATTTTTTTCTTTTTCACGAAAGCGGCGACTTCGGCCGCGGCGGCGGCGGTGAAAGCCCCGCCCGAACAGGAGGCGCCGAAGGTCATGGCTTCGGGAACCGCGCAGGCGATAATTTTCCGTTCGCTCTCCGGGCAGGCCACGGTGACCAGCCCGGCGCCGGACTTCAGGGCCGCGCGGGCGGCCAGTATGGCGGCGCCGGCCATGCCGCGCGAACCGGCCGCTACCAGCACGCGGCCGTAATCCCCCTTGTGGGAGGCGCGGGGGCGCGGCGGCAGGAGAGGTTTAACGTAGGCTTTTGTAATGCCCGGGATTTTCATGGCTTGGCTCAGGCGAAAGCTATTACGGCGGCCACGGTATAGTCGGCGGTATGCGAGATAGAGACCAGCAGCCGCGCGCGCGGCCGGCCCTTTACCCGCACCTGCGGCCGGCCGCTATCCGTGTTCTCCACCTCTATACTGTTGAGAGGCAGGCTTTTGGCGTCCAGCGCCTTTATGACCGCCTCTTTTACGGCGAAGCGGGCAGCCAGGCGCTCGAACCTGTTGGCGCTCTTGCCGGCGTAGGCCAGTTCCACCGGCGTAAAAACTTTTTTCAGGAAGCGCGGGTTCGCCGCCAGGCGGCGGATCCTGGCCACCTCGGCCAGGTCCACTCCCAGCCCGGTCACCGCACCCGGAGGAACTTTTGCGGGCATAAGCTCAGCGCACCGTCACGCTCTTGGCGAGGTTGCGCGGCTTGTCTATGTCGCACTTCTTGGCCAGGGCCACGTAGTAGGCGAAGATCTGCAGCGGGATAACGGTGAGCATGGGCGTGAACAGCTCCCCGGCCTGCGGCAGCGTGATGTAGCGGGAAGCCTTCACGGTCTTGCGGGAGACGGCGTCCACTATAGCCACCACGTCGGCGCCGCGCGCCTTGGCCTCTTCTATGTTGCCGGCCATCAGCTCCAGCGCCCGGCCCGAGGGGGCCACCGCCAGCAGCGGCATGCCCTTGTAGATGATGGCAATGGGACCGTGCTTCATCTCGCCGGCGGCGTAGCCCTCGGCGTGCACGTAGGAGATCTCCTTGATCTTCAGGGCGCCTTCCAGCGCTATCGGGAAATTGATGTGCCTGGAGATGAAGAGGAAATGCTCGCTGTGGGAGAAGGCCTCAGCCACCTTGGCTATGTCCTTCTCCAGCGCCAGCGTCTCCTCTATCAGGCGCGGCATTTTCAGCAGGTCCTCGGCGTAGCGGCGGGCGTCCGTGGCGGACAGGACGCCGCGCGCGGCCGCGAAATGGCCGGCCACCAGGTAAATGGCGGCGAGCTGGCCGAGGAAAGCCTTGGTGGAGGCCACGCCTATCTCCGGGCCGCAATGGGTCTGCAGCACGTAGTCGGCCTCGCGGGTGAGCGTGGAGCCCACGGTGTTGGTGATGGCCAGCACCTTGGCGCCGGCCGCCCGGGCCTCGCGCACGGCGAAGAGGGTGTCGGCGGTCTCGCCGGACTGCGAAATGGCTATCACCAGGGTGTCTTTCGCCATCAGCTTGGCGCGGTCGGTGAACTCGCTGGCTATATCGGCTGAGGCGCGCAGGCCGAAGTTCTCGAACAGGCCCCGGCCCACCAGCCCGGCGTGGTAGGCGGTGCCGCAGGCTATGAACTGGATATTGGAAAAACCTTTCATGGCGGCGGCCGTAAGGCCGGTCTCGGCCTTGAGCACGTCGCCGCCCAGCGGCAGCAGCCGGCCGCGCAGGGTGTTCTCCACGGCCTCGGACTGCTCGTGGATCTCCTTGAGCATGAAATGCTTGTAGCCGCCCTTCTCGGCCATGGTGGAGTCCCACTGTATGGTCACGGCCTCCTTGGAGACCTTCTTGCCCTGGAAGGTGTAGAAATCTATACCGTCCTTCTTCACGGCCGCCATCTCCCCGTCGTTAAGGAAGATCACGCGCTTGGTGTACTTGAGGAAGGCGGACACGTCGGAGGCTATGAAGTTCTCCCCCTTGCCCAGGCCCACCACGAGCGGGCTGTGCATGCGGGCGGTCAGCACCATGGCGGGGCAGCTCGCCCACACCATGGACAGGGCGAAGGACCCCTTCAGATCGTTCACGGTCTTGCGGAAAGCCTCGAAGAACACCGGCTCCAGCATGTCGGCGCGCATGGCCTTCTCCTGCACGTGCAGGGCCTTGAGCTTCTCCTCCATCAGGTGGGCGATGACCTCGGTGTCGGTCTCGGACTTGAACTTATGGCCGGAGGCGAGCAGCTTTTCCTTGAGGTCCAGGTAATTCTCTATGATGCCGTTGTGCACCACCACCACGCGGCCGGAGCAGTCGGTGTGGGGATGGGCGTTGTCTTCGGAAGGGGCCCCGTGGGTGGCCCAGCGGGTGTGGCCCACGCCCACGTTGGCGCCCTTGGCGGGGTCCTGCGCCACCAGTTCGTCCAGGGCGTCCACGCGGCCGCTCACGCGGCGCAGGTAAAGTTCGTTCTTCGCGTCCACCACGGCTACGCCGCAGGAGTCGTACCCGCGGTATTCCAGGCGGCGCAGGCCGTCTATCAGCACGTCGGTGGTCTTATGGTCCCCGATATAACCGGTTATTCCGCACATATGTTCCTCGTGTCCTTTTATGCCGCGGACGGCCTTCCGGCGGTATTTAAGCCGCCTTCACGCCGCCCGCGCCCCGTCGGAAAAATTACTGTATCAGCCGCTTCATCTCGGCCACGGCCGTCTTGAGCCCCACGAACATGGCGCGCGAAACTATGGAGAAGCCGATGTTAAGGCAGTCCATGCCCTCTATACGGGCCACCGGCGCCACGTTGTAGTAGTCCAGGCCGTGCCCGGCGTGCAGCTCCATCTTGAGCTCCTTAACCAGGAAGCCGGCCAGCTGCAGTTTCTCCAGTTCCTTCACCTGCAGCTTCTTGCCCCAGGCCGCGGCGTACTCTTTGGTGCAGAGTTCAATAGCGTCGGCGCCCATGTTGTGGGCGGCGCGGATGGCGCCCGGTTCGGGGTCGGCGAACACGCTGACCTCTATGCCGGAGCCGGACAGGTTCTTTATGATCTTCTCGAGCCCGGAGTTCTTGCCCTCGAGCTTCATGCCGCCCTGCGTGGTCAGCTCGCGGGGCCCCTCGGGCACCAGGCAGACCGAGTCGGGGCGCAGCTTCAGCGCCAGCTTCTCCATCTCGGCGGTGGCGGCCATTTCCAGGTGGATCAGGCCCTTCACTTCGTGGCGCACCCGCTCTATGTCGGAATCCTGGATGTGGCGCCGGTCCTGGCGTAGGTGCATCACCACCATGTCGCCGCCGGAGCTGTAAACCACCCGCGCGGCCTCGACGGTGTCGGGGTTCTTCTCGCCGCGCGCCTGGCGCAGCGTGGCTACGTGGTCTATGTTAACGCCGAGTTTAACGTGTCTCATAAGCAAATGCCTCCCTGAAAATAAAACCTGAAATTATTTGGCGGCCAGCGCGCCGGAGTGCCGGCGGTAATGCTCCAGCAGGTCGTCGGCGATGGCCTTTATTTTGGCCTTGCTCTCGCCTTCCACCAGCAGGCGCAGCAGCGGCTCCGTGCCGGAGTAGCGGATGAAGATGCGGCCGTTGCCCTTCAACCCGCTCTCCAGGCGGGAAAGTTTGTCGGCGAAGCCTGGCACGGCCTTGAAGGCCGGCTTGCTGGTAACCTTCACCTTCTCCACCACCTGCGGGTAGCGGCTCCAGTGCCGGCGGAACCAGCTGAAAGGCCGGCCCATGTCGCGCACCGCGGCCAGCGTCTGCAGAGCGGTGAGGATGCCGTCGCCCGTGGGGGCGAACTCGCGGAAAATGATATGGCCGCTGGTCTCGCCGCCGAGCTTCAGGTCGCCCTTCTCCATGGCGTCGGTGACGTTCTTGTCCCCCACCGGCACCTGGGCCACGCTGATGCCCTGCCCCTTGAGATACTTCAGCAGGCCGTAATTGGACATGAAGGTGAGCGACACGCCGCTGTTGGTGAGGCGGCCGCGGGACTTCATATACGGGGCGGCCATGGCTATCACGTCGTCGCCGTCCAGCTGGAAACCTTTCTCGTCGGCGAACATGCAGCGGTCGGCGTCGCCGTCGAAGCTGATGCCGCAGAAAGCGCCCCATTTAGCGGCGGCCGCGGCCATCTTCTCCGTGTGGAGGGCGCCGCAGCCCATATTGATGTTCTTGCCGTTGGGCTTGTCGCCTATCACCTTCACCTTGGCGCCCAGGTCGCGGAAGATGCGCGGCGCTATCTTGTAGGCGGCGCCGTTGGCGCAGTCCAGCAGGATCTTCAGACCCTTCAGGTTGAAGCCGGGCGGCAGGGTGCATTTGAGGAAGTCCTCATAGTCGCGCGTAAAATCTTTCTTGTGGAGCCCGGGGTGCGATGGGCGGAAGGCGAGCGGCTTTTTGCCGAGCAGCAGCGCTTCTATCTTGTTCTCGATAGCGTCGTTGAGTTTGAGGCCTTCGCTCGAGAAGAACTTTATGCCGTTGAACTCAGGCGGGTTGTGGCTGGCGGAAATGACTATACCGAAGTCGGCGTTCTCGCGCTTGACCAGGTAGGACACGGCCGGCGTGGGGATGATGCCGAGGTCCACCACCTTGAACCGGCTGGCCCCAAGTCCTTCCACCAGGTATTTCTTTATCAGGCGGCCGGAGGCGCGCGAATCCATGCCTATGAGCACTACCGGCTTGCCGGTGTGGTCCTTCTTCTTATACTTTGGCAGCACCAGAGAGGCCGCGTAGCCTATCCGGCGGATGAAATCGGGGGTAAAAGGGTAGTCCCAGGTGATGCCGCGTATGCCGTCTGTTCCGAACAATTTTCCCATTAATCGTTGTCCTGCTTTGAAAGCGGATAATATAATTTTATATTATATCATTCTGTTCATGGCGCTGTAAGGCCCGGCAGGGAAGGATGGCCGAGCGGTTTAAGGCGCCGGTCTTGAAAACCGGTGTGCGGTTAATCCGCACCGTGGGTTCGAATCCCACTCCTTCCGCCAGTTCTTTGGATTTAATAAGCGCGCGGCGTTTCATCCGCAGCAAGCCGCGCGGACCTCTTAAGGGGGGGTCAGCGAGCGGTCGGCCTCAATGGCCGAAAAGCGAGCGACGATGAAACGGGGGGCTTAGCCCCCCTTGTAAAGCGCCCGGCCGACGAAGGCCGGGGCGAAGCCTCCGAGTAGCGGCGAGGAGCGCGGCATCAGATGGAGAGGTGTGTGAGCGGTTGAAACAGCAGGTCTCGAAAACCTGTAAGGGTCAAACCTTCGAGGGTTCGAATCCCTCCCTCTCCGAACTTTTTTCTTCGTAAAAAGTTCTTTGTGTCCGGGAAGAAACGCAGGACAGCGTAGTCCACCCCGAACTTTTTTGCTTTTTAAAAAATCGGCCGTTAGCGGCCCGATAGAAGAAGTCTCCGAAAAAACGCGCCCACGCGCGTTTTTTTGTTCATAATCACTGTTGATGAATAGTCACATAGTCATCAGCGTCCCCTCCATAATTTTTATACAATTCTGGACATGACCGCGAAAGCACATATCCTTATAGTGGACGACGAAGCCCAGATAGCCGAGATGATCCTGGCCTCGCTGGAGGCCAACGGCTATACCGCCGCCGTGGCCTACAACGGCAGCCAGGGCCTGGAGCGCGCGTCCAAAGAAAAATTCGACCTCGCCATCATGGACATCCAGATGCCCGAGATGGACGGCATCACCGCCCTCGGCGAGATCAAGAAGATAGACCCCGAGATAGAGGTCATCATAGCTACCGGCCACGGCACCATGGGCACGGCCATCCAGAGCATGCGCAAAGGCGCCTTCGACTACCTGCACAAGCCGTTCGAACTTAAGGAACTGCTGAAGGTGGTGGAGCGCGCGGTGGAGAAGCGCAAGTTCAACGACATCGCCAAGGCCATTTTCTCCACCCCCAAGCCCGAGGACCAGCTGCGCGTCATCATAGACGCCATCACCCGCATCCTCAAGGCCGACGAATCCCTGCTGGTGCTGCCCGACCGCGACGGCAAGCTGCGCATAGCCGTCTCGGAAGGCCTCGACGACGAGGAAAGCAAGGCCTCCCGCCTGGAGATGTGCTCGCGGGTGATGCAGCAGCCGGCCAGCGCGGCCAGGGCCCTGCAGCTTTTCGAGACCCCCTCGCTCGACAAGAAGTTCTCGGACATCAAGGGCCTGGAAAAAGTGAAGTTCTCGCTCTTCCTGCCGCTGGTGGAGGACAATAAACCCGTTGGCCTCATCAACATCAACCGCGACGCGGACGAGGCCTACTTCACCGAGGACGACATGCAGCGGGCCCGCATCTTCGGGTCGCTCGTGAACCTGGCCCTGCGCAACTCCAGCCTCTACCGCCAGCTGCAGGAAACGCAGGGGCAGCTGATACAGGCGGAAAAGATGTCCGCCCTGGGCCAGCTGGCCGGCGGCCTCGCCCACGAGATCAACAACCCCCTCTCCGGCATCCTCGGCCTGACCCAGCTGGTGCTGGAAAGCACCGACAAGGACAGCCAGAATTACACCGACCTCAAGGAGATAGAGAAGGCCGTCTTCCGCTGCAAGAAGATCATAGTCTCGCTGCTGTCCTTCTCCAGGCAGGAAAAGACCCGCAGCGAACCGGTCAGCGTCAACGAGGTCATAGAAGAGACGCTCACCCTCTGCGCGCGCCAGATGGAGCTCAAACACGTGAAGATCACCCGGCAGCTGGCGCCCGGCCTGCCCATGGTGAACGCCGACTTCCAGCAACTGATGCAGGTGTTCCTTAACATGTTCACCAACGCCAGGGACGCCATGCCCGACGGCGGGGAGCTGGCCATTGAGACGCGCCTGCTTAAGACACCCGCCGGCGCGGAATTGATAATGACCTCCATCTCGGACACCGGTGCGGGCATCGGCCCGGATATCCTCGACAAGATCTTCGACCCGTTCTTCACCACCAAGCCGGTGGGCAAAGGCACGGGCCTCGGCCTGTCGGTGTGCATGGGCATCATTCACAAGCACAACGGCAGCATCAAGGCCCAGAGCGAACCCGGCAAGGGTTCAACTTTCACGGTCAGCCTGCCCGTCTGAACATGGAAAAGAAGGTACTGCTCATAGACGACGAAGCCCTGGTCCGCAATTACGTGCGGCGGGCCCTCGCCAGCCGCGGCTGGGCCGTAACGGAGATGGCCGACGGGGCCTCGGCCCTGGAACTCCTGAAGACGGAAACCTTCGGCCTGGTCATCTGCGACCTGAAGATGCCGGATATGCGCGGCGAGGAAGTGGTAAGGCGGGTGCGCGAAATGCGCCCCGAGGTCCGGATCATCGTAATAACCGGCTCCGTCTCCAACATCACCAGCCCCATAGTTCCCGGCGCCCCGGTGGACGCCTTCCTGATCAAACCCTTCGGCATAGACGAGATCCGCGACCTTGCCGAAAAAGTCCTGAAAAACGAAGGCCCGCGGGGATAAAACCCGCGGACCCTTCTACCCACCCGCTATCTGTTCAGTGCAGCCCGCACTCGTCGGATATCTTGTTCTCCTCGTCCATCAGCCCGGTCACCGCGGCCAGTTCGCCGCCGTCCAGCTCGCGCACCGAGCCGTCCCGGTGGTAGCCGTTGAGCATGTTGTAGAATTTCTGCCTTGCCGCCGCTTCTATGATCTCGCCGCCGGGATTGCGCTTGAGGCCGGAAGTGCTGAAACCGGGCTGGCGCATGCGCAGCGCCCAGTACCGGGCCTTGAGCTCCAGCGCGCCCAGCTGGCGGGCCGCCAGCTGCGCCTTGCGGTCGCCGCAGGCCCCTTCCTTAACGGGAACGGCGGCCGGGGCGGGAGCGTCGCGGAAGTCCACCATCACCGGCTTTATGTCCTCGTCGCCGAACATGGCGGCCAGCTCCTTCAGGTCGGGCACGTCGAACTGGAACTCGGGGCGCTCGGGCAGGATGTCCCACTGGCGGTCGGTCTGCGCCTCCACAGTGTGCAGCACGGCCCCGGTCAGGGGGTCTATCATCTTGGCTATTATCATGAGGTGGTCTTTGGTGCCGAAGATGGTGCCCACTATGATGGCGTCCGAGGGGTTTATCCTCCTGGGCGAGCCCTCGGGGGCCTCATCGGTCACGCCCGAGGCGGCCAGGCGGCGCTCTTCCAGCACCTTGTCGAGCTGCGAGCGCTCCAGCAGGTTCACCTTGCCGGAGGCCACCAGGCCCGACAGCAGCTTCTCCGAGATATAGTCGCTCTCTTCCCGCGAGGTCCTGGCCTTGCGGGAGAAGCCTATCACGGCCACGTTCTTCACTTTCTTGTTGGTGGAGTACTTGGCGAAGTCGTTCGCCATCTTCTTGTAAACGTCTTCGGCGGCGGGAGCCGTACCGGAACACAGGAGCAGAGCCGCGGCGGCTGCTAAGGTCAGTTTGAAAGCTGGTATCATCCTTTTCATAACCCCTCCCGGTCCTCTGTGGATAGTCTACAGTACCGGGCTTACTGAAAAGGACAAAAAAACGTCAAATCTTAATCAAATTTATAGCCGTGCCCCGTGACGCTGGTAATGTGGGCGCCTATGTCGGCCCCCAGTTTCTTGCGCAGCGAGGACACGTGCACGCCCACGGTATGCGGGTCGTTATAACTGGCAGGGTCGTAGCCCCACACGGTCTCCAGCAGGTAAGGTACTGACAGCAGGCGGCCCTCTTCGGTTATCAGGGCCATCAGCAGGTCGAATTCCTTGCGGGTGAGGTTGATCGTGGAATTTTTTATGGTCACGCCGCGGGCGGCCGGGTCTATCACCATGCCCAGCTTCTTTATCTTTTCGGTCTTGGCGGCCACACCCTCGTAGCGCTTCATCACGGCCTTCATCTTGGCCAGCAGCACCGGGAACGAGAACGGCTTTATGACGTAGTCGTCGGCGCCCTTGTTGTAGCCGGCCAGGATATCCTCCTCGCTGACCTTGCGCCCCGATACTATGATCACGGGGATGCGGGAAAAGCCCTCGGTCTCCTTGAGCGCCCTGCACAGGGCGAAGCCGTCCAGGCCTTTCATCTCCACGTCGGTCACTACCAGGTCCGGGCCGAAATCCTTCACCATCGCCACGGCCTCGGCGCCGTTCTCGGCCGCGGCCACGTTGAAGCCCTGGCCTTCCAGGTACCTGCGGGTGGAATTCAGCACCAGTTTATCGTCGTCTACCAAAAGTATTTTTTTGAACATAGCCGGTCCCTAAACGTATTTCGCCGCCATTTCCACGTCCGTCGTCCAGACGGCCCGCGCGCCGATCTCCTTAAGCCTGCGGACATCCCGGGGATGAGCGGCAGGCCCCGCGGAGATCTCTATCCCGGCCGCTTCGGCCTCGTCCGCCTGGGTTTTGAGATCGAAGAGCGAGGCGCCCAGGTAGAACGCCTCCCGGGAGAGGCAGCCGCCCTTCCAGCCGGTGACTACCCTGGAGGCGCCGGCCTTCCAGGCCTTGTCCAGCAGGCCGTAATTACACTTGGGCGCCACGGCCGCGCCCAGCCCGGGCACGGCGTTCCTGGCCGCCGCCAGAAGATGCTTGCGGCAGGGACCCGTGGTGAGGAACACCCGGTCCTGCACACCGGCCTTGGCGATCTGCAGGGCCAGCGATACGGCCTCGGCCTCCACGCCGCCGTGCGGCCGGAAAAAGAATTCCACGGAGGGGTTGAGGATGAGCAGGTTGAGCAGGTCGTCCAGGTGCGCTATCTGTTCCCTGCCCGCCACCCGCAGCGTTTTCAAATGCCCCCACTCCGTGGCGGCTATCTCCCAGTCCCGGCCGCACAGGCGGCCGGTGCCGGCGTCGCGGAAAGCCACGAACTGGCTGTCGGCGGTGCGCCGGATGTCGCAGACAGCGGCGTCGGCGCCGGCGTCGAAAGCCGCCTTGAAAGCGGCCGCCGTATTCTCCGGGCCGCAGCAGCCGCGGCCCGCGTAGATCTTTATTTGCGCCATAGTATTGATTCTATTATAAAGAGGCCCCGCCGCGCAGGGAAAGGCCTCATTTTGCCCTGTAAACCGCCACCAGCGAAGTCCCCCTGTGGCCGGCGGCGGAGTAGAAAAGCCACAACGGCAGGTATACCGGCAGCAGCAGCGCCCTGAAAAAAAGTTTGAGCGCCGCCGCCGGCAGCCGGCGCGCCAGCCTGAAGCGCAGCACCCCGGCGGCGCCTGCCGCGCCGGAGGCTACTATTTCGTCCATGCTGGCCGCGGCTTTCCCGCCGAAAAGCAGTCTCTTTACCGCCGCGATGGCGCCTTTCACGGCGGCGTCAAGTTTGACTCCGAAAAGCTGGTTATAAACGTGCTCCGCTGGCAGTTCCGAATCTTTCAGCCCCACTTTTTCCAGGCCCAGGCCGGCCAGGAAGCGGTCGAGCCGGCCCGCGTCCCAGCGGGTCAGATGATGCGGCGGATAGTCCCAGGCCTCCCGCCCGCCGAAAAGAAGCGGCCGGGCGGCGTTGGGCACGCTCAGCATCAGCAGCCCTCCCGGAGCCAGCAGGCCCTTGAGTTTTTTCACGAAGTCGGCCGGAGCGGGCTGGTGCTCAAGCACTTCAAAAGCCGAAACCAGGTCGAAAGAGCCGTCCCTGCCAGGCAGGAACTCCTCGAGGCTGGCCACGGAAATATCCTCCAGGCCGGAGTTCTCCCGGGCCAGGCGCACCTGGGCCGGGCTGAAATCTATGCCGGAACAGCGGGAGTACCCTGCCCCCGCGGCCAGGGCCAGGAATTCCCCCGCCCCGCAGCCCACGTCGAGCAGGCGCGCGTCCTTCGCCAGCCCCAATTCAAGGAAGACCCCGCCGCGCAGCCGCGCGGCCGCCCCGGAGCGGCAGGCGTCCTCGTTATAGAACGCCGCCTTGGCGTACCACTCCGGGCCAGGGTTCTCCATGGGGTCGGCGAACTCCCCGCCGCAGCCGCCGCAGCGGACAAAAGCGTAACTCCTGCCGGAAACAGGGTCGGTGGAAAGTTCAAAAGGGGCGCAGCGGCCGCCGCCGCAAAGAGGGCAAGCAGGTGTCATTCAATCGGTAATACTACAATTTTGACCGCTCCCGGTAAACCCCGCGGCCGGCGGGCGAAACCGCCTTTTATTTTTAGTATACTTCACTAATCCACCATGACCGCCGGGCGCACTATCTTCAAGAATTTCATCTCGCTGACCTTCTCCAACGCGGTCTCCAAAGCCTCCGGCCTGCTTACCGTGGTCTACCTGGCGCGCGTGCTCGGCCCGGAGGATTTCGGCAGCATCAATTTCGCCCTGGCCCTGGTCAGTTATTTCGCCATCCTGGCGCACCTGGGCCTGGCCACCATCGGGGTGCGGGAACTGGCGCAGCGCCAGGAGGACCAGGGCGCCTGCGTCAACAGCATCACCAGCCTGCGGCTGCTGCTGGGCCCCGCCGCCTTCCTGCTGCTGGGGCTCTTCGTTTACCTCATGCCCCAGACCTCCGACCTGAAATGGCTCACGGTCTTCTACGGGCTCACCATGTTCACCTCCAACGTCCTGAACTTCGACTGGGTGTTCCAGGGCATAGAGAAGATGGAATACCTGGGCGCCGCCTCGGTGATCCAGGCACTTTTCTACATGGGGGCCATCTTCCTTTTCGTGGGAGGCAACGCCGACCTGCCGGTGATCCCCTTCCTGCTCTTCGCGGCCCAGGCGGCCGCCGCCCTTTTCCTGTTCCTGGTCTACCGCCGGCTGAACCCCGGCTACCGCTTCAGCTTCGACCCGCGGCTCTCCAGGGAACTTTTCCGCCAGGCCCTGCCGGTGGCGGCCTGGGGCGTCATGACCATCATCATCCTGAACTCCGGCGTGACCATCCTCGGCTTCTCGCGCGGCACTGAGGAAGTAGGCTATTTCGCCGCGGCCTACAAGATAGTCTGGATCTTCGTGGAGGCCATGGTGGCCTACGCGGTGGCGGTATTCCCCTCCATCTCCAAACATTACCTGCAGAACCCTGAAACCTTCAAGAAGATCATGGACGCCACGCTTAAATGGATGGCCATAGCCAGCTACCCGGCGATGACCGGCCTGTTCATGCTGTCCGGCCCCATTATCACCCTCGTCTACGGCAGCAAATTCCACGAAGCCGGCCTGCTGCTCCGGCTGCTGGCGGTACTGCCTTACCTTATCTTCCTGAGCAACGTTTTCTCCCTCTCGCTGCTGGCCGCCCACCGCCAGCAGAAGAACCTCTGGATCAGTTCCTTCCAGGCGGCCTTCTCGGTGCTGCTGGGCCTGGCGCTCATCCCGCTTTACGGCGCGGCCGGTCTCGCCGCCTCCGCGGTGATCTCTTACGGCGTCACCAACGCCGTCTACGCCTTCCAGAGCCGCGACGTCTACTACCTTTCGCCCGCGCACGCGGTAAAACCGCTGCTGGCCTCGGCGGTAATGGCCCTGGCGCTGGCCGCGCTCTCCGGCCGGAACGTCTTTTTCCTGGTGGGGACGGGTGCCGCCGTTTACACGGCCGCCCTGCTGCTCCTTAAAGGCGTGACCAGGGAAGATCTCGACCTTATCTCGCGCACCGCCGGGTTCTGGCGCGCCGACGGGGGCGGCCAGTGAAGATCTCGGTTATCATAGGCACTTACAATTACGGCCGCTACATAGAGGAGGCCGTGGACAGCGTGCTGGCGCAGGATTACGCCGGCCCCATAGAGCTGATAGTGGTGGACGACGGCTCCACCGACGACACCGAGACGCGCCTGGCCAAGTACGGCCGGGCCGTCAAATACCTTTACCAGGAGAACGCCGGCCAGGGCGCGGCTTTCAACGCCGGGCTCAAGGCCGCCGCGGGCGAACTGGTCTGCCTGCTGGACGCCGACGACGCCTGGAAGCCGGAGAAGCTGCGGCTCGTAGCCGAAGCGTTCCGGGAAGACCCCGACGTGGGCATGGTGCAGCATTTCATGATGGACGTAGACCCGGAGGGCCGGCCGCTGAGCCAGCAATTTGACAGCCGCCCCGCATACTACGCGCTGCAGGACCTCCTGGACGGCCGCGCCAGTTTTACCGGCACCAGCGGCCTGGCCTTCAGGCGCTCTTTCCTGGACAAAACGCTGCCAGTTCCCGACGGGCTGTTCTACTGCGCCGACGAGTACCTCTACCTCGCCATTCTCTTCCACTCGCGGGTCCGCTCGCTGAACTCGGTGCTTGGCTTCAAGAAGATCCACGGCGCCAACTGGTTCGCCGGCACCATGAGCGACACCCGCCGGCTGGGCAACTACATCAAGGTCAAGACGCTGATCTTAAAAGAACTGGCCGCCCTGATGAAAAAGAACGGCGTCGATATCGCCGGGACCCGGATACAGCTGCCCATGGAACTGACCAAGGCCCGGGTCCTCTACCATTCCCGCCGCGCTGAGCGCGGAGAGGCCCTGAAAATTATTTTAAGGGAAATACTTTTCAACCCGGCCGCCCCGCGCAAACTCTTCAACTCCCTTACGCTGGCCTTGTCGGCACTGAGCCCCGCGCTCTACCTGCGCCTGCACAAGTTCTATTCCGGGCTGCGCTCCCGGAAAACCCCGCAATAAGCCCTCTCTGAAAGCCAGGCGCCCCCCGCCCCGTCTTATTTGAATGTCCTATAATTATTATTATATTATTGGGAACGGCGGCTCCGGCCGCACGCTATGATAATAACCAAGACCCCGCACAGGATCTCCTTTTTCGGCGGCGGCACCGACTATCCGTCCTGGTACCTTAAGAACGGCGGCAAGGTGCTGGGCGCGGCCATAGACAAGTATTGCTACCTCATAGTCCGGGAACTTCCGCCTTTCTTCGAACACAAGCACCGCATAGTCTATTCGCGCATGGAGAACGTCAGCGCCATAGAGGAGATAGCCCACCCCTCCGTGAAGGCGGTGCTCAAGCGCATGAAGTACCAGAAGGGCATCTCCATCCACCACGACGGCGACATCCCGGCCCGCTCGGGCATGGGCTCCAGCTCGGCCTTTACCGTGGGCCTGCTCAACGCCATGTACACCCTGGAAGGCCGGGCCATCTCCAAGGACGACCTCGGCGAACTGGCCATCGACGTGGAGCAGAACGATATCAAGGAGAACGTCGGGTCCCAGGACCAGATCTTCGCCGCGCACGGCGGCTTCAACCGCGTCGAGTTCCTGCCCAGCCGCGAGATCGTGGTCTCCCCCGTGGTGATGAAGCCCGAGAACGCCCGGGCCCTGGAACAGCGGCTGATGCTGGTTTTCACCGGCCTGTCGCGCAACGCTTCCGACATAGCGCAGGAACAGATAGCCAACGTGGGGCGCAACGCCGCGGAACTGGCCCGCATGGCCGGCCTGGTGGACGAGGCTTACGGCCTCATCACCGCGCCCAAGCCGGACCTCCCGGCCTTCGGCCGCCTGCTCAACGAGACCTGGAAAATGAAACGCGCGCTCTCAAGCAAGATCAGCAGCTCGCATATAGACGGCATCCACGAGGCCGCGCTCAAGGCGGGCGCGGAGGGCGGCAAGCTGCTGGGCGCCGGCGGCGGCGGCTTCATGCTCTTCTCGGCCGAGCCTGAGCGGCAGGCCCAGGTCCGGGAAGCGCTCAAAGGCCTCCTGCTCATCCCTTTCAAGTTCGAATACTTCGGCAGCCAGATCATTTACTACTCGCACGGGGCCGAGCGCCAATGACCGCGCCGGACGCCGTGATCCTCTGCGGCGGCCTGGGCAAACGCCTCAGGAGCGCCGTAAAGGGCGTGCCCAAACCCATGGCGAAAGTGGCCGGACGGCCTTTCCTGGACATCCTGCTGGCGCACCTGCGCCGCCAGGGGCTGCGCCGGGCCGTGCTGTGCGCGGGCTACCGGGCCGGGACCATAAAGCGCCACTACGCCGGGGACAAGGACGTTTTCGTTTCGGCCGAGCCGCGGCCCCTCGGTACGGCCGGCGCGGTAAAGCACGCCGCGCGGCTCATAAAGTCCGGCCGCTTCCTGGTGCTCAACGGGGATTCTTTCTGCGCCGCCGACCTCAGGCGCCTCCAGGCCTTCCACCGCAGGAAAAAGGCCGAAGCCTCCGTGGTGCTCACCCGGCCGGCGGGCCGCGGGGACGTGGGCGCCGTCCGCCTGGGCTCCGGCGGCAGGATCAAGGATTTCAGGGAGAAGGCCGGCGCGGCCCCGGGCGCCCTGGTCAACGCGGGCATCTACCTGCTGGAGCGCGGCGTGCTCGCCAGGATCCCCGCCGGAAAGAAGTATTCCTTCGAATACGACCTCTTCCCGGCGCTGCACAACTGCTACGGGTTCAGGACCGCCGCCGCGCTGCTCGACATCGGCACGCCGGAAAGGTACCGGGCGGCGGAAACGATCTTAAGGAAGTCAGGACAACTGCCATGAAAAAACTACGCTATCCTTTCGGCACCATCACCATCACCGACAAGACCAAGAAACTCGTGAACGGCGCGCTGGACTCCGGGCGCATCTCCGGCGGCCGGCTCGTACGCGAGTTCGAGCAGGGTTTCGCCAGGCTGGTAGGCACGAAAGAAGCCGTAGCCATGTCCTCCGGCACCGACGCCGACGCCCTAGCGCTGGCCGTGCTCTACGACCGCGGCGCGCAGCGCGGCGACGAGGTCATAGTTCCCTCCCTCTCCTTCGTAGCCACCGGCAACGCCGTGCTCCAGGCCGGCTTCATTCCCAGGTTCGTGGACATAGAGCGCACCACGCTCAACATAGATCCCCGCAAGATAGAAGCTGCAGTCGGCCCCCGCACCCGCGGCATCATGCCCGTGCACCTCATGGGCAAGCCGGCGGACATGGATGCCGTCAACGCGGTGGCCAAGAAGCACGGACTGCTGGTGGTGGAAGACGCGGCCGAGGCCCAGAGCGCCACCTATAAGGGGAAGAATATAGGCACCCTGGGCGACATGGCGGCCTTCAGCCTCTACATCGCGCACGTTATCTCCACCGGAGAAGGCGGCATAGTGGCCACCGACAACCCGGACTACGCCAATACCCTGCGCTCGCTGCGCGCCCACGGCCGGGCCTGCAAATGCTCCTCCTGCATGATGAGCGTCAGCGGCGGCCACTGCGACAAGCGCTTCAAGCACGGCACGGACATCCGCTTCATCTTCGAACGCGTCGGCTTCTCTGCCAAGATGAACGAGCTGGAAGCCGCCATCGGCCTGGGCTACCTGGACATCTACCCGGAGATCTACAACGCCCGCCTGCGGAACTTCAACTACATCCACAAAAAGTTCGCCTCCCTCAAGCCGCACCTGCTCACCATAGACCCGGTGGCCGGAGAGGAGATGGCCCCCTACGCTTTCCCGGTGCTGGTGCCGCCCGGCGCGCGCTTCACGCGCGACCAGTTGATGACGTACCTGGAAGACAACGGCGTGGACACCCGCAGCCTGTTCCTCTCCATGCCCACGCAGTGCCCCGGCTTCGCCTTTCTCGGCCACAAGCTCGGGGAATTCCCGGAAGCGGAATACTGCGCGAACAACGGCCTGCATATCGGCCTGCACCAGGACATCAACGAGGAACACCTGGACTATTTCATAGAGCTGACTAAGAAGTTCCTGGAAAGCAGACTATAGCGGGCCGCCCGGGGCGGGCCGCGACGGAGAACGAAAAATGGGACACAATATCCTCGTCACCGGCGGGGCCGGTTATCTTGGTTCGGTGCTGGTGCCGCAGCTGCTCTCGCTGGGGCATAAGGTCACCGTGCTGGACAATTTCATGTACTCGCCCAACTCCCTGGCCGAGTGCTGCCGCAACAAGTCCTTTAACGTGGTCCGCGGCGACGCGCGCGACCCGCGCAAGGTGAAGCCCCTGCTCAAGAAGGCGGACGTGATCATCCCCCTGGCCGCCCTGGTGGGCGCCCCGCTCTGCGACAACGACGTCACCGCCGCCAAGACCGTGAACTTCGAGGCCGTCAGGTGGCTGGCCAGGAACGCCGCCCCGGCGCAGCGCATAGTCTACCCTACCACCAACAGCGGCTACGGCATAGGCGCCGCTGACAAGTTCTGCACTGAGAAAACCCCCCTCAACCCCATCTCCCTCTACGGCCGCGTGAAAGTGGACGCCGAGAAAGCGGTGCTGGCGCGCCAGAACTCGGTCAGCCTGCGCCTGGCCACGGTGTTCGGGATGTCGCCCCGCATGCGCCTGGACCTGCTGGTCAACGACTTCGTCTACCGCGCAGTGAACGACAGGTTCGTCATCATCTTCGAAGGCCACTTCCGCCGCAACTACATCCACATCATGGACGTGGCCAAGGCCTTCTCCCACGTGCTCAATAAATTCCCCAAGATGCGCGGCGAGGCCTACAACGTGGGGCTCAGCCAGGCCAACCTCTCCAAGCTGCAGCTGTGCGCCAAGATCAAGGAGCACCTGCCCAAGTTCGTCTACCTGGAATCCCCGGTGGGAGAGGACGTGGACAAGCGCGACTACATAGTCTCCAACGAGAAGATAGAGAAGACCGGCTTCAGGCCAGGCTATTCCCTCGACGACGGGATCGAAGAGCTCATCAAAGGCTACGCCATCCTGCGCAATTCCAGATACGGCAACGTTTAGGCTGAACATGAAGAACAGAAAATTCAAGAAGATCGTAATTACCGGCATTACCGGCTCCGGCGGCAGCTACCTGGCCGACCATATAGCCGACAACCGGCCTGGCACGGCCATCCACGGCATCTCCCGGTGGCACAGCACCTCTTCCGCCCGGAACCTGGCCAGGTCCCGCTCCAGGGTGACCCTGCACGAATGCGACCTGCTGGACTTCAAGTCCGTGCTGGACGTGCTGCGCGAGGTGAAGCCGGACGGGATTTTCCACATCGCCTCCCACGCCAACGTGCGCGCCTCTTTCGCCACGCCGCTGGCGGTGCTCAACAACAACATCATGGGCACGGCCAACCTCTTCGAGGCGGTGCGCGCCGCCGGCCTGGACCCCGTGATCCAGCTCTGCAGCACGTCGGAGGTTTACGGCCAGGTACAGAAGAAGGACGTGCCGATAACCGAGGAGTGCCGGTTCCGGCCGGCCAGCCCCTACGCCGTCTCCAAGGCCGCGCAGGACATGCTGGGCCACACCTATTTCGCCAACTACGGCATGAAGGTCATCCGCACGCGCATGTTCGCCTACCTCAACCCGCGCCGGGCGGACCTGTTCGCCACATCCTTCGCCATGCAGGTGGCCCGCATAGAGGCGGGCCTCCAGAAAACGCTGCTGCACGGCAACCTGGACTCCACCCGCACCCTGATAGACGTGCGCGACGCCATGGAATCCTACTGGACGGCTATGAGCCGCTGCGACTTCGGCGAGGCCTATAACATAGGCGGCACCACGGTCATCAAGGTGGGCGAGTTCCTGGCGCTGCTCAAGAAGCTCGCCCGCTGCCCTGTCCCCTCCAAGGCGGACAAAACCCTGTTCCGCCCCACCGACGTCACCCTGCAGATACCCGACGTGGGCAAATTCCGCCGGTGCACCGGCTGGAAGCCCCGCTACTCCTTCAAGGAGAGCGTGGCCTTCCTGCTGGAGCACTGCCGCGCCGAAGTGAGCCGCGAGGCCCGCAAATGACGGCCGCCTACGAGGCCATGTTCCGCCAGGCCCTGCGCATCCGCCTGGCCGAGGAAAAGATCGCCGAGATCTACCCGAGCGACAAGATCCAGAGCCCGGTGCACCTCTCCATAGGCCAGGAGCCGCATACCGCGGCCCTCATAGCCTCGCTCGCCCCGGGCGACCAGCTCTACACCACCTACCGCAGCCACGCCGCGTACCTGGCCAAGGGCGGCGACATGCGCCTGATGTTCGCCGAACTTTACGGCAAAGCCTCCGGCATCTCCAAGGGCAAGGCCGGCTCCATGCACCTGTGCTCGCCTGAGCACGGCCTGATGGGCTGCTCGGCCATAGTGGCCGCCACCATCTCCCACGCCATAGGCGCTGGGTACGCCTTCCAGCTGCTCGGCCGCAAGGACATCGTGGTCTCGCTGACCGGCGACGGCTCCACCGAGGAAGGCGTCTTCCACGAATGCCTCAACTTCGCGGCCCTCAGGAAACTGCCGGTACTCTTCGTGATAGAGAACAACGGGCTGGCCATCCACGCCCATCTCGCCGCGCGGCAGGCCTTCTCGCTGGAAAAACTGGCCGCGGCCTACGGCATTCCCTATTTCCTCTCCCCCGACGGCCTCGACATGCCGGCCGTGGCGGCGCAGACCGCAAAGATAGCGGCCGCCGTGCGCGGCGGGGCCGGGCCCGCGGTCTACGAGATCCGCGCCTGCCGCTACATGCAGCACGTGGGCGTGGCGCAGGATTTCGACAAAGGCTACCGCGACCGGGCCGAATTCGAGGCGTGGCGCGCGAGGGACCCGCTAGTGCGGGAGAAGGCGCTGATAGAAAAATTCCGCCCCGAGCTGGACCGCGAGATAGCGGCCGCCGTTGACTTCGCCGAGAAAGCCCCCTTCCCCGCCTGCGAGGAAGTGCTCAAGGACGTATTCTGATGAAGACCATGACCTACAGGGAAGCCATAGCCCGGAGCATGCGCGGGGCGCTGGAAAAGAACCCCCGGTCGGTTATCTACGGCCTGGGCGTCACGGATTTCACCGGCATCTTCGGCACCACCCTCGGCCTGGAAAAGGAGTTCGGCTCCGGCCGCGTCTTCGACACGCCGCTGTCCGAGGACGCCATGACCGGCTTCGCCGTGGGCGCGGCCTTGAACGGCCTCTACCCCATCCACATCCATATCCGCGCGGACTTCATGCTGCTGGCCATGAACCAGCTGGTGAATTCCATAGCCAAGTACAAGTACATGTACGGCGGCCTATTCGAACTGCCCCTGCTGGTGCGCGCCGTGATAGGCCGCAGCTGGGGCCAGGGCGCGCAGCATTCCCAGAGCCTGCAGGCGCTGCTCTCCCACGTGCCGGGGCTCACGGTGGTGATGCCGGCCTCGGCCCAGAGCGTCCTGGACACCTACGAGTACGCGGCCACCAAGGCCCGCTTCCCGGTGATCTCGCTGGAACACCGCCTGCTTTACGACTATTCCTTTAACATGGACGCCGTCAGCCGGCCGGCGGACCCGTTCACCTCCCGCCTGGTCCGCGAAGGACGCCACGTGACGGTGGCCGCCACCTCGGTCATGGTGGCCGACGCCGTCAACGCGGCGAAATTCGTCTCGGAGAAGGCCGGCATCGAGGCCGAGGTCATAGACCTGCACTGCCTCACCCGCCCAGACTCGAAGCTGCTCCTGGACAGCGTGCGCAAGACCGGCCGCCTGATAGTGGCCGACGCCGGCTGGGCCCCTTTCGGCGTCTGCGCGGAAATTTCCCGCCTGGTGGCCACCTCCGACCCCGGCCTGCTCAAGGCCCCGGTCCTGGAAATAGCGCAGGCGCACTCGCCCTGCCCCACCGCCAAGACCCTCGAGAACCATTTTTACCCGGACATGGGCACCGTCGCCGACGCGATCTGCCGCCTGGCCTCGGGGAGGAAGGACCACGGCGTGGAACTGCCTTCGGCCGACTACAAGCGCCGCCTGTACAAGGAGTTCAAAGGACCTTTCTAGCGGATGGACATAGTACTTATTAACCCGGGCAGCCGGACGCAAACCTACCAGAAGCTCGGCGGCGAGATCGCAGCCATAGAGCCTCCGTACTGGGCCGCCGTGATAGCGGCCTGGCTGCGCGGCCGCGGCTTCGCGGTCGCCATCATAGACGCCAACGCCCTGGACCTCACCCCGGAGGAGACCGCCGCCCGGGCCGCCGCCCTCAAGCCGCTGGCAGCAGCGGTGATGGTTTACGGCTCGCAGCCTTCCGCCTCCACCCAGAACATGACCTGCGCCTCGGCCACGGCCGCCGCGCTGCGCAAAACTTCGGGGACTTTCGTGCTGATGGGCGGCCTTCACCCCACGGCCCTGCCTGAACGGACCCTGAAGGAATCCGGGGCCCACTCCGTGCTGATGGGCGAAGGCCACCGGCCCCTGCTCGCCCTGCTCGAAAAATTGCGCGCCGGCCTGGAGCCGGGAGAGATCCCGGGCCTGTACACCGGCGGGACACCGGGCCCGCTGCCGCCGTCCTCCAGGGATCTCGACGAGGACCTGCCCCTGGCCGCCTGGGACCTGCTGCCGATGGAGAAGTACCGCGCCCACAACTGGCACTGCTTCGACGACATCAACGCCCGCAGCCCCTATGCCGCGCTCTATACCAGCCTGGGCTGCCCCTACAGCTGCGCCTTCTGCTGCATCAACGCCCTGTTCGGCCGCCCGGGTATCCGCTACCGCTCCCCCGGCGCGGTGCTGGCCGAAATAGACGAACTGCATAACCGCTACGGCGTGCGCAACCTCAAGATCATAGACGAGCTCTTCATTTTCGACGAGAAACACTACATGCCCATAGTGGACGGGCTGCGGGAGAGGAACTACGGCCTCAATATCTGGGCTTACGCCCGGGTGGACACCGTCAGGCCGGAGCGCCTACCCGCCCTCAAGCAGGCCGGCATCAACTGGCTGGCTCTGGGCATAGAGTCCGCGGACCCGGCCGTGCGCGACGGCGCGCAGAAGAACATGCGCGAGCGCGATATCAAGAGCCTGGTGCGCGCTATCCAGGCCGCCGGCATCAGGGTCATCGGCAACTACATCTTCGGCCTGCCCGACGACACCATGGAGAGCATGCGCCGCACCCTGGACCTGGCCAAGGACCTCAACTGCGAGTTCGCCAATTTTTATTCGGCTATGGCCTACCCCGGTTCCGCCCTGTACCGCCAGGCCGCGGCCGAGGGCTGGGCGCTGCCGGCGGAGTGGAGCGGTTTCTCGCAGCACTCCTACGACGCGCTGCCCCTCCCCACCAGAACGCTCACCGCCGCGCAGGTCCTCCGGTTCAGGGACGAAGCTTTCACTGAGTATTTCACCTCCCCCGCCTACCTGGGCCTGCTGGAGACCAGGTTCGGCCCCGGGGTCAGGACCCACGTCGAGGCCGTAGCGGCGCACCGGCTCAAGCGCCGCCTGCTGGAATAAGGAACCCCATGGAAACCCCGGTCTTCCCCGACAAGAAAGTCCTGATCGTCTACCCCACCGACTACAACGGTTACCGGGAACGCTTCGCCCCCCTCGTGCCCCATTTCAGCTCCGTGGTCTATTTCAACTACACCTCCGCCTGCGACGAAGCTGGGCCCGCCGGGGTGGAGCCCCGCCTGGCCGCCCTGGCCGCCGCGGAGCGGCCCGACATCGTGCTCTGCTGCTTCTTCGCGAGCGACCACCTGGTGTCCGTGGAATTCCTGGCCGAACTGAGAAAGAAGACCTCCGTGGTCTTCTGGTTCGCAGACGACGCCACCTATTTCGAAACCTACAGCCGCTACTACGCCCAGGCCGCGGACGCCGTGGTGACCGCCGACCCGGCCGCGGTGCAGGCCTACGGCCGCCTGGAGATCCCCGCCGTTTTCTGCCCGGAGATAGTGGCCAACAACAAGCTGGCCCCGCTGGAGCTCGAGCGGGACATCGACGTGCTTTTCATAGGGGACGTTTCCAAACGCGGCCGCGCCGAATACCTGGAGCACCTGCGCGCCAACGGCGTATCACCCGTGGTCTACGGCTTCGGCTCGTCCAACGGCTACCTGCCTTTCGACAAGATCTCCGAATATTTCTGCCGCAGCAAGATAGTCCTGAATTTCTGTCAGGTCGGAGAACTCAACTGGATCAACGAAGACGAACCGCTGCTCGCCAGGGTGCGCCAGAACCCCGGCCGCCCGCGCGAAGTCGCGCTCACCCGCTCATTCTGCCTCTCCGAATACTCCCCCTCGCTGGAAGCCTCCTTCAAGCTTGGGTCCGAGATCGACACGTTCCGCGACAAGGAAGAACTCCTTGAAAAAGTCCGCTACTACCTTGCCAACCCCGGCCGCCGCGGCGAGATAGCCGCCGCCGCGTATAAGCGGGCCGAGCCCGCGTACCAGGTGCCGGTCTACATCGCCAGGACCCTGCGGGAAACCGCCGTCATCCTCGCCGCCGGCAGGCCGCGGCTGCCTTCCGGCGGGCAGCTCTTTCTCAGCGCGGCCTTCAAGGCCAAGGCCGTGAACTCGCTCACCTTCTCGCTCTACTCCCAGTTGGCCCGCGGGCGTGCGCTAAAGGCCGCCGCCGCGCTGCCTCGCCTGCTGCGCTACGGCCCCGCCGCCTTCCTGCGCGGCTTCTACGGCGGCACCAGGCGCGCCCTGGCCCTGCTGGGCCGCAGACTTTCCGCTGGCGGCCGCCCATGAGCCCGCTGTTCACGGTCATCATCCCGGCCTACAACCGCGCCGACCTGCTGCGCCTGACGCTCAGGAGCCTGGACGCGCAGACCTTCAGGGATTACGAGGCCTTCATCCTGGACGACGGGTCCACCGACGCCACGCCGGAAGTGTTCAAGGAGTTCGCCGGGCGCCCCGGCTGGAACTTCGTCCGTTTCGAGGCGAACCGCCGCCAGGGCGGCTGCCGCAATTACGCCATGGAGCGCGCCGCCGGGGACTACATCACTTTCCTGGACGCGGATGACCTCTGGCTGCCCCGGCGCCTGGAGAAGTTCGCGGAGCTCATAGAACGCAACCCGGCCGCCGGCTTCGTCTTCTCCAACGGCTATATCCTGCGCGAAGGGCGCCTCACCGGCAAATTCTTCGACGAGGCCCGCGCCGTCCCGCGCGGCAAGCTCCACCCCTACATGGCCATCTCGGACAAGTGGCTGCCCTACGTGACCACCAACGTGGCCTTCAAGCGGGCCGTCCTGGAACGGACGGGCCCCTTCCGCCAGGACCTCAGCCACCTCGAGGACATGGAACTTTATGTGAAGATACTGCGGGACTGGGAGGCCGACTTCATAGCGGAGCCGTTGTCCGTTTACCGCATCCACTCGCTCACCTCCAACCCGGCCAGCCTCACCCTCAAATGGGACGACGGCGTGGCGGATTTCCGCGAGGCCTTGAAGACCGCCGGCCCCGACCAGGCCGCCCGGCGGGAACTGGAGGACTACGTCTATCTGAAGCAGGCGGAGGTCTATCTGAAGAACCTGCAGCCCGGCAAGGCCCGGGAGTATCTCAGGCTCGCGCATTCGCGCGGCCCCGCCTGGCTGAAGCTTTTCGCGGGCTCGCTGCTGCCGGCCTCCTCGCTGGCCCTCCTGCGCGCCCTCTACGCCCTAAAAAGAAAAGCGGCGCCCTCTTCGGACGCCGCCATGGCCGCGACTGAGGCCTGGGTCAAAGAACTGGAAAATACCCGGTAACTATTCCCCTCTGTAAGCTTTCACTATCCGATCGGGCGACACCACTTTATAGCCGTTCTCGGCCAGCCACTTCACGAGCCGCTTGGAAGCGGTACGGCTCTGCGCGTGGATGTCGTGCATCAGCACTATGCCCTTGCCCCGCTGCTGTATCATGGAAACGGTCTTATTAAAGAGTGCATCCGGGTCCTTGGTGGACCAGTCCAGGGTATCTATGGTCCAGCCGACGGGGATCAGGCCCAGCTCGGAGTCGGCGGCCTTCAGCTGTTCCACCGTGATTATGCCGTAAGGCGGCCTGAAGAACTTGACCGGGGCGCCGGTGGTCTCCCAGATGGTCCCTTTCACACCGCCCATCTGCCTGCGGGCCTCCTCGGTGGACATTGCCGTAAAAGGCTTGTCGCCGGCGGCCGCGTGGTTATAGCCGTGCACCGCCACGGAGTGGCCGTCGGCCGCCTCGGCCTTTATGCGGGCCTTGCCGGTCTCGCCGGCGATGTTGCGGCCGAGCACGAAGAAAATGGAGGGAGCGTTGCCTTCCTTCATCGCCGCGGAGACCTCCTCGGTCAGCGCGCCGGGACCGTCGTCGAAAGTGAGGATGACCTCGCCCTTGGAGAGAAAGCCGTCATACTGCACCAGGAAAGGCACGTTGTTCTTGACGTAATTTATCTGGCAGTAGCCCGGCTTCACGGGCACGCCGCGCACGGCTTCACGCCCCCCCTGGGAGGCGTAGAAGCCGAAAGCGTCGTTGAGCTCGCTGAGCACGTTCCAGGAAACCGGCGAGGCCTTGCGGCGGGCGGTGAGATGGTTGAGTGTTTCGCGCGAAACTCCGGCCTCGCGGGACAGGCGGCCGCCCATTTCTTCCACCCTGGCGCGCAGGTACTGGCCGGCGGCGGCGGCTTCCATGAAGGCCGGGCTGTCCTGCGGGGACACGAAGGCGATCTCGGAATAGGTCTTGAGGGCGGAATAGTAGTCGAAATAGTCGGCCAGCATCGCGTTCTGGTCCCGCGCGGGGGGCGGCACGGCCGGCACCTCTACGGAGGCGGGCTCCTGCGGCAGGCGCAGGTCGGAAGCGTTGGCAGCGGAAAACGGAAGCAGCGAGAACAGGCAGGCGAGCGAAAGGTTGATCTTTTTCATTAGCGGCTCCTTGATACTTATATTATGCCGCTAATTAAAGGGGCCCAATAGAGCCGAAAGGGCAGAAAGGGATTGTTTTTAGGCCCAGGCCGGAATGGGCCGACAGGGAATCAGATATTGCTGGTGATGAAATACCAGATCAGCAGCGCTATGATGAGCGAGAGCAGCTTTATCTGCCAGTTGCGGGTGAAGAGTTCCTGTATGTTCATGCTTTAGGGGGCTGCTGGGGCGGGGTCTGGGGCTGCGCGGCCGGGGCCGGGGCAGCTTCGGGGCGGCTGGCCTTGCGCAGCAGGGTCTTCTCCGCCTTGGAGCGGTAAAGCTGATAGAGCATGGCCTCGAGGTCTTTCGGGTCCACGTTCTGCTGCAACTTGCCGTTGCGGGCCAGCGAGAGGGTGCCGGTCTCCTCGGAGACTATGACTATGATGGCGTCGGCGGCCTCACTGAGGCCCAGGGCCGCACGGTGGCGCATGCCCAGTATCTTGGAGAGTTCCTGCTGCTCGGTCAGCGGCAGGATGCAGCCGGCGGCCACCAGGCGGTTATTGGCTATCACGGCGGCTCCGTCGTGCAGCAGGGTGTTCTCGTGAAAAACGGTAAGCAGCAGTTCCTTGGAGACCGCGCCGTTTATGCTGACGCCGGTCTCCACGATGTCGCGCAGGGCCATGTCCTGCTCGAGCACTATCAGCATGCCCATCTTCTCGGCCATGGCCGAACGCACGCCTTCCATCATCTCCCCGATAAAGCGGTACTCCTGGGAAACCATCACGCGGCCCAGCGGGTTGGAGCCGATGTTGGCCAGTGCGAAGCGGATCTCCGGCTGGAAGACCACGATGAGCAGCAGGATGCCGGCCAGCCAGAACTGCTGCATCAGCCACACGGTGGCGGCCAGGTGCAGCGCCTGGGCAATGGCGGTGATGACGGCGAGGATGAACACGCCCCAGATGACCTGCATGGCGCGCGTGCCCTTGAGCAGCAGGATCAGCCTGTAGACGATGTAATAGACGGCCAGTATGTCGGCCAGGTCACGTATGTATTTGAGGTACAATTCTCCCCCGTCTTTTACGCCGCTTTAGCGGCCTTGGCTTCGGCTATCAGCGAATCTATCTCCGCGGCGTCCACCACCTCGTTCTCTATGAGCTTGTTCGCGATGGCGTCCAGCGCCCTGCGGTTGCCGGTCAGCGCGGCCTTGGCCTTCATGTAGGCGTCGCTGACTATGCGCTTGATCTCCTCGTCCACGATGCGGGCGGTCTCGTTGGAGTAGCCGGCCTGCCGCATGATGTCGCGGCCAAGGAACACTTCGGAATCTTCCTTCTTGAGAGACAGCTGGCCTATCTTTTCGCTCATGCCGAACTCGAGCACCATCTTATGCGCGTAGGCGGACACCTTGGCCAGGTCGTCGTGCGCACCGGTGGTGATCTCGCCTATGGCTATCTCTTCGGCGGCGCGGCCGCCCAGCAGCACGCAGAGGCGGTTGAGGATCTCGGTCTTGGAGGTCAGGTACTTGTCCTCCAGCGGCATCTGCAGGGTGTAGCCCAGCGCGGGCCCGCGCGGGATGATGGTGACCTTATGCACCGGGTCGCAGCCGGGAAGCATCTTGGCCACCAGGGTGTGGCCGGCCTCGTGGTAGGCCACCACGCGCTTCTCGCTCTCGGAAATGATTCGCGACTTGCGCTGGGGGCCGGCTATGTTCTTCTCTATGGCCTCTTCCAGGTCCTTCAGGTCCACCGACTTCTGTTCTTTCTTGGCGGCCAGGATGGCGGCCTCGTTGACGATGTTCGCCAGGTCCGCTCCGGTGAAACCTGGCGTGTGCCGGGCTATCACGCCCAGGTCCACGCCTTCGGTCAGTTTAACTTTCTTGGTGTGCACGTTGAGGATATCCAGGCGGCCCTTGATGTCCGGCACCGGCACGTTGATGCGCCGGTCGAAGCGGCCGGGGCGCAGCAGCGCGGTGTCCAGCACGTCGGGCCGGTTGGTGGCGCCTATCAGGATTATGCCTTCCTTGGACTCGAAGCCGTCCAGTTCCACCAGCATCTGGTTGAGGGTCTGCTCGCGCTCGTCGTGGCCGCCGCCTATGCCGGCGAAGCGGCTGCGCCCCACGGCGTCCAGCTCGTCGAGGAAAATTATGGCGGGGGCAGATTTCTTGGCCCGCTCGAACAGGTCGCGCACGCGGCTGGCGCCCACGCCCACGAACATCTCCACGAACTCGGAACCGGAAGAGGTGAAGAAAGGCACGCCCGCCTCGCCGGCCACCGCGCGGGCGAGCAGCGTCTTGCCGGTGCCGGGAGGGCCGTACAGCAGCACGCCCTTGGGCAGCTCGCCGCCCAGCGTCTGGTACTTCTTGGGATTCTTGAGATAATCGACTATGTCGCGCAGCTCGTCCTTGGTCTCGTCGCAACCGGCCACGTCCTTGAACGTGACCTTCTGCTTCTTCATGTCCTGCTGCTTGGCCTTGGACTTGCCGAAGGCCATGGCCTGCTTGCCGCCCATCTGGGCCTGGCGGATGAACAGGAACCACCACAGGAAGATGAACAGCACTATCCACCCGACGTTAAGGATGAGGGTGGCGATCCAGCTGCGGTCGGCCTCGGCCGCGAAATTGCCCACGCCGGCGGCTTCCATGTCCTCTATCAGCTTGGGGTCGGACAGGGGGATGGTGCGGAAGGCCACGGTCTTCTCGCCTTCCTTCACCTCGCCGCGGATCAGGTCCTGGCGCACGGACACCTTGGCTATGGCCTTGTCGCGCAGCTTGGCCTTGAACTCGGAATAGGGGATCTGCTTCTCGCGCTCCACGCCCTTCATGTTCTGATAAACGGCCACGAACAGCGTGAACGCCAGGAACCAGAAAAGCAGCTGTCTGAAATTCTTTTTAAGAGGCATTATTTCTTCCCTTCGATGATGTCTTCGCGCAGGACTCCGACGTAAGGGAGGCTGCGGTAGATCCCGTTATAATCCAGGCCGTAGCCCACCACGAACTTGTCCGGGATGGTAAAGCCGGTGTATTTTATGGGCACCTGGGCCCGGCGGCGGCTGGGCTTGTCCAGCAGCGTGCAGACTTCCAGGGACTTCGGCCCGCGCGTCCCCAGGTTCTTGAGCATGTACTGCATGGTAAGGCCCGAGTCCACGATATCTTCCACTATCAGCACGTCGCTGCCCTCTATGCTCTCCTTAAGGTCCAGGAGGATGCGCACCACGCCGGTGGAGTGGGCGCCGGAATACGAGGACAGCATCATGAAATCCAGGCGCACGTCGGTGCTGATGTGCCGGGCCAGGTCCGTCAGGAAGAAGACGCTGCCCTTCAGCACGCCCACCAGGGTAAGGCAGCGGCCGGCGTAATCCTCGGAGATCCGCTCCCCCAGCTTTTTAACGCCCGCGGCCAGCTCGCCCTGGGAGATCAGGATCTCCTGAAGGTCCTTGTGCATAGGTATATTTTAGATTTTTTAGCGGCTTTTGCCTATGAAAAAGAAAAGGCCGGGGCCTTTCGGCCCCGGCCCTTTCCGGGCGGGTAGGCGCTTACTTCTGCAGGGGGATCTGCACGCCGGGGGTGGCCGGGCGGCCGAGCTGCGCGTAGAAGTACTGGGAAACCACGGAGGACAGCCAGCCGGGCTTCTGGCCCAGGTCCGCGGAGCTCTTCACCTTGCGGGCGTTCTTTATGTCGTTGGCGAAGGCCGCGTCCAGCTGCGCCACGGCGCCGCGGTCCAGCACGTTCACGTTCACTTCGGTGTCGTAGCGCTCACCGCGGGGGTGCAGGTTATAGGAGCCGATGTCGGCGAACAGGCCGTCCACGGTCATGAACTTGGAGTGCACGGTGTCGCCGGGGGAGCGGAAGCCGTTGTAGAGGTAGATGTTGGCGCCGGCTTCGGCCAGGGGGATCAGGCACTTGTACATGCCGTCCACTATCACCAGGCCCTCGGGGTCAATGCTCTCTTTGGAGTTGGTCAGGATGTTCACTTCCACGCCGCGGGCGCGGGCGTCGAGCACGGCCTGGGTCACCACGGGCAGGGACACGAAGTAGGCGTTCTCTATGTTGATGCGGGTGGTGGCGGCGTACATGGCCTTTATGATGCTCACGAGGATGTTGGAATCGTTCGGTGGGTTCTGCATCACGGTGGCCACGCGGGCGCTGCCGCCTTCGAAGGACATCCCGGTAACGGGGGCGCCTATGGTCCGGAGGCCCTCTTTGGCGGCCTTGGCGTTCCACACGTCCACGAGCAGCTTGCGGGCGGAGAGCACGGCCGGGCCGGAATAGACCACGTCGGTGTCGCGCCACAGGATGGTGCCGCCCTTATGGGAGTACACGTCGCCGAAATTCATGCCGCCGGCTACAGCATACTGGTCGTCGGCTATCATCACCTTCACGTGCCAGATGTCGTTGGCGCGGTCCTCGGTGTGGGCCAGGATCTCTATGCCAGCGTCCTTCATCATCTTCACCACGCGCTTGCCGTGGCCGGCCAGGATCTTCTTGTCCAGTATTATCTTAACGTCCACGCCTTCTTTCTTCTTGGCTATGAGCATCTGGGCGGCCTGGTAGCCGGTGGTGTCGTCGTAGAAGGCCCAGCTGGAGATCAGCAGGCTCTTCTTGGCGCTGCGGATCAGGGCGTCCTTCACCTCGAAGGAGGCGGGGCCGTTGATAAGGAAGCGGGCGGAGTTGCCGGAATAGAAGCGGCCGTTGGTGGCCTGCTCGTACTCGCGGATGAAGCCCTCATCGCTGAACAGCGAGGGCTGGCCGGCCTTGCGGGCGGGATAAGCGGCGGACTTGGACAGCTTCATCACGCGGTCGGAGATGGCTTCGAAAGTAGGGGTATTGGTCCACGGCACATTGTCGTTGATCTGGGCGCCCAGGGCGTACCAGACGGTGACGGCCGTGCCGGAGTAGGACACGGGTTCGGCGCCGGCAAATTCCTGGGGCACGGCAGGCTTGGCGGCCTTGGGGTCGGGGATGGGAGAAGCTTTGACGGAGTTGATGTCTATGCCTAAGGCGGCGGCTTCGGCACCGAGGCTCTCCAGGGCGGTGCCGCTGTACTGGGCGGCGGAGAACCCGGGGAGAACGGCGCAGGAAACCAGGATTGCAAGGGCAAGTTTTTTGTTCGTCATGCCTATAGTATACGGCCTGGCCGGCTTTTCTTAAAGGGCCGTAAAGGCCATAAAGGCCCAAAAAAGGGCCCAGTAAAATCTGGGCCCTTGGGGCAAAATTAAGGGGGGTCCCGCAATGTACCCGCGCGCGCCCGGGCGCTAAAACGCGTTCCCGCCTTAATTATATTTATCTATATTATAGCGCTCCCCCCTATAATTAATCAAGATCCCACGGGTTTTCGGGTCTTGAGGTATCCCCGGACTCCTCTATGCGCTTCTTTTCGGCCTCGAACTTGGCCTCCAGTTCCTTCTTTTTCTCCTCAAGCGACTTGCCCGCGTTCGAGAAGTAGTCGTCCAGGCGGCTCTTGTCGGCCTGCATCTTCTTCATGGCCTCCTGCATCAGGTCGCCGCCAGGCTGTTTGGGCTGCGGCTTATCCCAGTGCTTGAGCACCTTGCCGGTCTTGCGGTCCACCTCTATGCGCGCCTTGCAGCAAGGGCAATCGATAAGAAAAGTTCCTTCGCTCATGGTTCCCCCTATTTCACTCCCCAGATCGGGTGCTGCTGAGGCAGCACTTTCACCCGCGTCAATTTTTCGGCGGCCAGGCAGCAGGCCTCGCGCACGAACCGCGCGGACGGCGGCCTGGCGCCCGCGCCCCGGGTGGCCGGCTGGATGAAGAACGGCAGCCCCGGACCGGCGGCGGAGGCCAGCGCCACCGCCTTCTTCAGGTCGGCCAGCGTGGTTGCCGAGGTCACTACTGCTTTTATGAAAGTCTTGCCGGGGGCCACGGCCAGGAATTTTTTATGGTCGGCCCAGCGCCCTTTCTGCCCGGTAGAGGACGGCAGCTTGAGGTCCATCGCTATCACGTCGGCCAGCGCGGCCACCTTCGCCAGCTCGGCGGGCAGCGTGCCGTTGGTCTCCAGGTGGATACGCAGGCCGGCTTTCTTCAGCCTGGGAGCGAGCGCCTTTATGAAGCGCCAGCGCAGCAGCGGTTCCCCGCCGGTCAGCGAGACGTCCTTGGCCTTCTTCGCCCTGGCAAGTTTAATGACCGCGGCGGCCGCGGCGGGCGCGTCCAGCTCCCGGGCCCCGGCCTGGTCCAGCGCGGCGGGCTCGTCGCAGTAGCCGCAGCGCAGGTTGCAGCCGGCGAAGCGCAGGAACACCTGGCGCTGGCCCAGGTACAGGCCTTCGCCCTGCAGCGAGCAGAAGATCTCGGCTACCGGGGCGGTGTCCTTCTTCATGATCTAGAGGGCGGGGTCCGCCAGCCCGGCGTCGGAGAAACCCTTGGCGCGCAGCTTGCAGGAATCGCAATGCCCGCAGGGCTTCCTGCCGCCGCTGTAGCAGGACCAGGTGAGCGCCAGCGGCGCGCCCAGTTTCACGCCGAGGCGCGCGATGCCGGCCTTGCTGAGCTTTATCAGCGGGGTCAGGATCTTGATGGGCCGGCCGTTGGCGCCGCGGCGCGTGCCGTAGGCGGCCGCCTTCTGCAGCGCCCGGTAGAACTCGGGGCGGCAGTCCGGGTAGCCGGAGTAGTCCACCACGTTGGGCCCCAGCACTATGGCGTCCGCGCCCTCGGCGTCGGCCAGCGAAAAACCTACCGAGGCGAAAACGAGGTTGCGGCCGGGCACGTAGGTGGAGGGGATGTCCCCCTTTCGCCCTATCTTCGAAAGCTTCACGTCTGGCAGTTTGAGCTTCTTGTTCACCAGGGAGCAGGTTTCGAACCAGGGGAAAGCCAGTTCTATCTCATGGAGCTTCACGCCGAGGCGGCGGGCGATGGCCCGGGCGGCGGCGTTCTCCCGGTCGTGGCGCTGGCCGTAATCGAAAGAGACGGCCAGGCACTCGTAGCCTTTTTTCAGCGCCCAGCAAAGGGCGGTGGTGGAGTCCAGCCCGCCGGAGAACAGCACCACGGCTTTCTTTTTCATGCGGCGTTCTCCACTATGCCGGCCCCGGCCTTGAACTTTATGCGCGGCACGGCCTTGAGGTGGCCTTTTTTGAGCACCAGTTCCATGTCGCGCTTGCCGGTCTCGGGCCTGAAGGCCATGAAGTCCAGCACGCGGCCGCTGGCGTGGATCTCACCGAGGGCGGCCTCGAAAGAGTCACGGCCCTCCAGTTCGTCCACCAGGGCCCGGGCGCAGATCATGTCCTCCACGTGCCGGGCGTCGTAGAACAGGCAGGCGGGCACTATCAGGGTGGGCTTGGGGTTCTTGCGGCAGTAGGCGGCCAGCGCGGGAAAATTGGCGAAGCAGGCCACCAGGATCTCGTCGGCCAGCAGCAGCGAGGCCGCGGCGGGCGAGCCGGAGTTGGTCACGGACAGGGCGGGGCGCGCCGGGTCGGAATCGAACAGGGCGGTGTACGGGGAATTGTCGTAATGCTCCGCCGCCAGGTCCATCTCCGAGAAGAGGTCGGAGCCGGCCGTATGACGCCTGGCCGACAGCGCCAGGTCCGGAGTGGCGTAAACGCGCACGTCCTTGCGGCCGCTTTCCACGAGGGCGCAGATGGTATTGGAGAACCTGAACAGGTCTATGACTATGCCGCGTCCGCGCCAGGTCCGGGCTTCGGCCTGGTCGAGGGCGATGCGGATCTCACTTCGCGGCGGGAGTTGAGGTTGAGACGACATATTTGAAGGCCAGGGCGCTCACGAAAAGTTCGGGTTCCTGATAAACGCCCAGCTGCGGGCCGGCCGTGGCGGAATCCACCGCTATGATGACCCCGTCGGCGCCCATGGAAGCCGCGGCCTTGCGGGCCTGCAGTTTCATGCGCTCCAACTCGGCCTGGCCGGTCTCGGCGCTCACCCTGGGGCTGTGGATTATCCCTATGGCGCCCCAGGGCCGGCGGGTCTGTTCGCGCGAGGTAAAAACCTCCACCTCGCGCCAGCTGCGGCCCTCGAACCAGGGCCCCACCTGTATGACGTCCAGCCGCGCCGCGGAAGCGCAGGCGCAGGCGAGCAGTAAGACTGGAACTAAAGCGGCTTTATTCGGCACTATTGGAGCCGTCCGGCTTCGGTCAGGGCTGGTCTATGCCCAGGTCCCTGCAGATCTTGCGGACAGTGAAATCCGCGATCTCGGGATGCCGGGTGACCGGCACTTCCTTGCTGGTGACGGGATTCATGAAGACGGAGTATTTGCCGCCCTCCCGTGAGAGCACGCAGCCCTTGCCGACAAGATGTCTAACCAGATCCTTGCGTTTCATATACACCTCTTATGGGTATATTTTAGCAGTTTGGGAGGCGGCCGGAAATGAAAACCGGCGGCCTTGGGGGGCCGCCGGCGCTCAAAGAGCTTTTCGCCGCTCAATCCAGGCTGCGCGGAATGCGGTCCACCAGTTTCCAGGAGACCCCAGCCTTGCCGGCTATGACCTGCACGAAGGTGATGGCTCCGTCGTCGGGGCTCTCCAGCACCAGCAGCGTACGGCCGCCGTCGTTCATGACGCCTTTCAGCTGCCCGTAAGAGGACGGCATGCCGCCGGGCACCGCGGGCTGCTCTTCCTGGTCGGGCGCGTAGCCGGCGGCGGAGAAACGGCCGGTCTCTTCCGGCTCGGCTTTGGAATCTATCATCACCACCGATTCTTCCGGTTCTTCGGCCGGCTTGGCGGGTTCCTGCTTTACGGCCTTCCTGGCCGGGGCGGGCTGGGCGGCGGGAGCGGCGGCGGCCGGGGTGGCGGCCGGGGCGGGCTTAGCCTTGGCCCTGGGGGTCTTTTTCTGCGGCGCGGCGGCGGCGGGGTTCTCCGGCTGCGCGGCCGGCTGGGCCTCCTGCGCGAAGGCCGGGGCGGCGAAGGCCGCCAGCAGCAGCGCGAATAAAGTATTTTTCATGACTACCTCCGTTAGAAACGCTTTACGGACACTTTCCCGGTCCTGATCCCGAGGAGTTTGAACGCGAGGACGGAAAATTTTTCGGGCGCGTCGCTGACTATGAACTGAGATCTCCCCTTGCGCCCGCTGTTAAGCTCGCCCCGCTCGGCCAGTTCCAGCCGGGCGCGGGCCGCGGCCGCGTGGGCGGAATCCACTATGCGGGTCCTGGGGCCCATCACCTTGGAAATTATCTTCTTGAGCAGCGGGTAATGCGTGCAGCCGAGTATCACCGCGTCTATCTTCTTCCCCCGGAAAGGCAGCAGGTATTCGCGCGCCACGGCCGAGGCCACGGGTCGGTCACACCAGCCCTCCTCCACCAGCGGCACGAAGAGGGGGCAGGCCTTCTCCAGCACCCGCACCCGCGCGCCGGTGGCGGCGAGCGCCTTGGAATAGGCGCGGCTGTTCACAGTGGCCGTGGTGCCGGTCACCAGCACCCTGCCGCCGGCCGGGGCCGCGGCCAGGGCCGCTTCCACGCCGGGGAGTATCACGCCCAGCACAGGCACCGGCGACACCTTGCGGACCGCGTCGAGCGCCAGCGAGGAGGCCGTGTTGCAGGCCACCACGAGGAGTTTTATTTTCTTCTTCAGCAGGAAAGCGGTTATTTCTCGGGAAAAAGCTATCACGGCCTCGGCCGACTTGGTGCCGTAGGGCACCCGGGCGGTGTCGCCGAAATAGATCAGGTTCTCACCGGGCAGCTGGGCGCGGAGCTCCTTGAAAACGGTGAGCCCGCCCAGCCCCGAGTCGAAAACCCCTATCGGCCGTTCGCTTTTCTTCATCTTATTTCCACTGCTTGGTCTCCGCGTACTTCATCACGCCCCGGTAGATGGAGTTGGCTATCTTCTTGCGGGTTCCTTTGTCGTTAAGGTGCTTCTGGTCGGAAGAGTTGGTCATGAAGCCCATCTCCACCAGCACGCCGGGGGAGTAGGTGCCGCGCAGCACGTAGAAGGCGGCCTGCTTCACGCCCCGGTTCACGAAGGGCGTGCGCTTCTCCATCTCGGCGGTGATGAAGCCGGCGAGGCGTCCGCCCTCGTTGAGGTATTCGTTGCGGGCCATGGAGTGGAGCAGCATCGCGGCGGGGTCGCTCTGCCCGGCCCCGTCCTCCAGCCCGATGACCGAGTTTTCATAGTCGGCCACTTCGGCGGCCCAGGGGTCGGAAGCCTTCTCCGACATGAAATAGATCTCGAAGCCCTTTTCGCGCCGGTCGCGGGAAGCGTTGGCGTGGATGGAGATGAAGATGTCGGCCTTGGCGTTGTTGGCGATCACCGAGCGGTCGGCCAGCGGGATGAACTCGTCGGAATCGCGCGTCAGCATGACGTCGAACATCCCCTCGGCCTTGAGCTGCTCGTAGAGTTCCCTGGCCACCAGCAGGTTCATCTCTTTTTCCTTGAGGCCGAACAGCTTCTTGCCGCCCGGGTCCTTGCCGCCGTGACCGGCGTCTATCACCACTTTCTTGCGGGCGGAGCGGTCCAAAACCATCTTGTCGGGGATATTCAGGGCCCCGCTGGAAACGTCCGTGCCCTGCCAGCCGGGCGGGGGCGCCGGCGGGATGATCTCGGGGGCGTTGCCGTCCCCGTTAATGGACTGGTGGATGGAGTTCTTCTGCTTGGCCACGTCTATCACCACGCGGTCGGGGTCGGTGAGCTTGAATACGTTCACCCCCCCGAAATTCTCGTCCGGGTCTATCACCAGGCGGGCCATCTTGTTCTCCTGCATCAGGTCCACGCCGCGCACGGTGCCGTCGCCTATCTTGATCTTCTCCTCACCGGCTATCACGCCGCCCAGGATGGTCACCTTGAAGAGGTTGTTCTCCTTCTGCGTGGTCTGCAGTTCCAGCGGCTCCTCCATGTAGACCACTATACGGGTCTTGTCCTGGTAGGAGAAATAGTTTATCGAGGTGATGTTCACGTCGCGCTGGGCGCCGAGCGAGCCGGTGGCCTTGTTGTATTCCAGCCTGAAGCCGAACGCTTCCGCGAACTGTTTGGAAACGAAGAACTCCAGCGCGAGGAAGGCCTTCCCGCCGCGCACTATCAGCGGGTTCGGGAATTCCTGTTTCTCGTCGTTGATCATCACCGAATCCGATTTCATGAAGAAGACGACCTTGTTGCCCTTGATCTGCAGCAGCAGTTTGCCGGAGACAGGGTACCAGTAGATCTTGCCGCCTATCAGCTTGGACGCCTCGGAGGCGTTGAGGTAGGGCACCCCGTTAAGGCTGTAGGTGCCTATCTTGCCGGCGTAAACGCCGTTCTTCATGTAGGTGATCTCGTCCACCCGCGCCAGGGCCGGCGCCGCCAGCGCCGCCGCCAGGAACAGGAACGTCAGAACTTTTTTAAGCATAGCCTATCCTCTCAGTCTCCGCAGTCTGGCCGAAGTTACTCCAGGATGATCCGGTAATCCTCCCAGGTCAGCTGGGGGTCCGACGCGATCTTGACCGCGCGGTGCACGTTCTTCTCGATCATGCCCAGTTTCTTCTTGAGCACCTCGGCGAGTATGGGATGCGTCACGATGCGCAGGTTGCCGCCGGGGCGCCCCATGGTGATATTGTGGATCTCCCGCTGGATCTTGATGCGGATGCTCTCGCTGGAAAGCACGCGGCCGCAGCCGTGGCACTCCGGGCATTCCTCGGTGAGCAGGCTCACCGTGCTCACGCGCTTGCGCTCGCGCGTCATTTCCACCAGGCCCAGCCGGGTGATGGGCAGGATGCGGATCTTCGCGCGGTCGCGCGTGACCGAGTTCTCCAGGGCCTGCACCACCTTGTGGCGGTTGGAGGCCTTCTTCATGTCTATGAAGTCGATGACGATGATGCCGCCGATATTGCGCAGGCGCAGCTGCCGGGCCACCTCGCCCGCGGCCTCTATGTTGGTCGCCGTCACGGTCTCTTCCTGGGACTTGTTGCCGGTGAAGCGGCCGGTGTTGACGTCTATGGCGCAGAGGGACTCGGCCTCCTGGATGATGATGGAGCCGCCGTTGGGGAGCGGCACCTTCACCCGGCGCAGCTCGTCTATGTCCTTCTCTATGTTGAAAGCCTTGAAGATGGGCGTCTTGCTCTCGTAGAACTTGATCTTCTCCTTCAGGTCCGGCGAGATCTTGGCGGCCAGTTCCTGGACGTTGTGGAAGTCGTCCTTGTTGTCGAGCATGTAGATCGTGGTCTCGTCGGACAGGATGTCGCGGGCCACCTGCATGGTCATGTCCATGTCCTTGTGCAGCAGCGCCGGGGGCCGGGAACTGTCGTAGCGGGCCTGGATGGAGTCCCACATCTTGAGAAGGTATTCCACCTCGCGCTTGAGTTCGTCCTCGGTGGCGCCCTCGGCCTCGGTGCGCACTATGCAGCCCTTGGTGCCCAGCATCTTGGAATCGGCTATCTTGCGCATGATCTCGGAGAGCCGCTTGCGCTCATCGGCGTTCTCTATGCTCTTGGACACGCCCACGAAGTCCTGGAACGGCGTGAGCACCAGGTAGCGGCCGGGCAGGGAAACGTCCATGGTAACCTTCATGCCCTTCGTGCTGATGGCGTCCTTGGTGACCTGCACCATCACTTCCTGGTCCTTCTTGAGCAGCTTGTCGATGGGCTCTTTCTGGTTACCGAGCACGTCGGAGATGTAGATGTAGGCGTTCTTGTCCAGGCCGATGTTCATGAACGCGCTGGAGATGCCGGGCAGCACGTTCTCCACCACGGCCTTGTAGATGTTGCCCACGATATTGCCGGAGCTGCGGCGCTCCCAGAACAGCTCGCTGAGCTTGCCGTCCTCCAGGATCGCTATGCGCGTCTCCTCGAACGAGGTGTTAGCGAAGATCTCTCTCTTAACCTTTGCGTTTGCCATGATAAGAACTCTCCTTGAAAACAGTAGTTAGAACACTTCCAGTTTACCGCTAGAATCGAACCAGTACAGCTCTTTGCGCACTATGCGCCTGAAAACGGGCTTGCCGCCGCTCATCAGTTCCGCGACGGTCTCGGGCTTCACGTTCCGGCCCGGCGCCAGCTTCAGCGTCAGCTTCAGCAGCGTCCCCTCCGGGTCGTAGGAGGCGGCCAGCACCGGCAGGCGCGCGTCCAGCGTCTTGCGCTCGCCCGAAGGCTTCACCTTCTCGTAGGGCAGGGTCTTTAGCGCCAGGAAGGCGTCCACCGCGGCCTGCGAGAACCCGGCGGGGAACTCCGCCTCCATGAAATATTCGGCCGCGTTCACCGCGGCTTCTATCGACGGGAAAAAGATCGGGATGCGGCGTGCCGACAGCAGGCGGAAACGCTCATCGTCGAGCGGGTGCAGCTTCTCCATGGCTTCCGCGGCCTGGGCGAACTCCTCCAGGTAAAGGTCCGCGTACTCGCAGAGGCTCTCGTGCCCCACCGAGACCGCCGGGCCGAAAGCCATCTTCGGCACGGCCGCGGCGCCCACCTTCGCGGGCCAGGCCTTGAGGCCGCAGCCGGCCGCCCGGCCGCGCAGCACCTTGATCTGGTCGAGGTGGCTGAGGTCCTTCGCCCCGGCGAGCCGGGCGAACTTCAGACGGATCCTGGACTTGGGCCCTTCGTTCATACCAGCGCGTACCTCCGCGCGTAAACCGACTCGGCTATTCCCACCGCGGCCATGGTGGCCACCAGGTTGGACCCGCCGTAGCTCAGGAGCGGCAGCGGGACGCCCGCCACCGGCGCGAATCCCAGCAGCATGCCGAAATTAATGCAGAAATAGACCATGAACATGGCGAAGATGCCGCAGTTGACCAGGTACCCGAACCGGTCGCGCGCGAGGCGCGCCCCCTGCATCACCCTGCGCATCACCAGCACGTAAAGCCCCATCACGAGCAGCATGCCCCAAAAGCCGGTCTCCTCGCCCACCACCGCGAGGATGAAGTCGGTGTGCCTTTCCGGCACGAAGCCGAGGCGCGACTGGGTCCCCGAAAAAACGCCGCGCCCGAAGATGCCGCCGGACCCTATGGCGATGCGGGCCTGCAGCAGGTTGTAGCCGGCCCCGCGCGGGTCGGACTCCGGCGACAGGAACACTTCCAGGCGCTTCTGCTGGTAATCCTTCATCTGGTTCTTCACGAGCATGCCCGAGAAGAAGCCCAGGATCAGCACCAGCGCCGTCCCGGCGAAGATAACGCCGGTCACGTTGGCGTAGAGCCGCACCGACAGCCGCCACATGGCCCAGGCGGCGGCCCCCACGGCGGCCACGAAACCCAGGGCGCTCAGCCAGTGGTTGGACAGGTTGAAGAAGTAGCTCACCAGCGCGTTATCCATCAGTTCCGGGTTCAGCGCTATGATGGTCCACAGCACCGGGAACAGCCCGGCGATGAACGCGTAGCCGAGGATGATGGACAGGTGGAAGACGCTGGCCCCGGCGGCGAACAGCATGATCAGCGCCACGGGGAACGTTATGAGGATGGCCGAGAAGTCCGGCTGCTTTATCAGCAGGAAGAAGACCGGCAAGCACAGGGCGAAAGCACCCAGCACGGTCTGCAGTTCCTTGATCTTGCCCATGCGCTTGTCCAGGAAGTTGGCGAGGGCCAGGATCAGCCCCACGCGCGCGAATTCGGAGGGCTGTATCGAGAAGAACGGCAGACGGTACCAGGAGCGGGCCCCCTTGTCCACCACGCCGAAGAGCAGCACGCCGGCCAGGAACAGCAGCAGGAAACCGTAAACGTACTTCCACTGGTCCTGGTAGATCTGGTAGTTAAGGCTCCAGGCCACGCCGAACGCTATCAGCCCGAACGGAATGGCTATGAGCTGGGTGCGGATGATGCGGGCCTGCTGCGGCAGCACGGCCACGGAAGAGAAGACCGCGATGGTCCCCATGGCCAGCAGCGCCAGCACGGCCAGGAACAGCACCCAGTCCATGCGGTTCTTTTTGAGCCCGGCCTGCGCGGTGGTGATCATAAGGCGCCCCTCACGGCCGGGACGGGTACGGAGGCTGGCGGATTTTTGGGAGCGGCGGCGCGCGACGCGCGGTCGGCCTCGCGCTTCTTCTTCAGGTCGTCCCGGAGGACGGCCTCTATGACGTTGCGGGCTATCGGAGCGGCGGCGGAAGCGCCGTGCTCGCCGTGCTCCACCAGCACGGCCACGGCCACCTTGGCCGGCTCGTCGCCCACGGTGGCGTAGGCCACGAACCAGGCGTGGTCCTTGCCCTGCGGGTTCTGGGCGGTGCCGGTCTTGCCGTACATCTCTGCGCCCTCTATCTTGGCGGCCTGGCCGGTGCCTTCCAGCACCACGCTGTGCAGCCCCTCGCGCACCAGGTCCCAGGTAGCGGGCTTCAGGTCCACCCGGCTGAGGGTCTCGGATTTGCCCTCGAAAATTGTCTCCCCGTCGCTGCGGGTGATGCGGGCCACGTAATAAGGACGGTGGAAAACGCCCTTATTGGCCACCGCGGCTATCAGCCCGGCCGCCTGCATCGGGGTCATGAGCGTCTCGCCCTGGCCGATGGCCAGGTTCAGCGTGTCGCCTATGAACCAGTAGCTCTTCTTGGCGGCCCGCGGGCTGGGGCCGAAAACGTTGCCGCCCTTCTCGTCTGGCAGGGCTATGCCGGAGGTCTGGCCCAGGCGGAAAGCCCGCGCGTATTTCTCGATATTGAGCGCGCCGGCGCGCTGGCCATTGATGTAGAAATAGACGTCGCAGGATTTGGCCAGGCCCTCGGTGAAATCCACGCTGCCGTGGCCGCGCTTCTCCCAGCACTTGAAGATCCTGCTGCCCGCATCGTAGAAGCCGGGGCAGACCGCCCTTTCTTCGGGGCGCACGCGCCCGGACTCCAGGAGCGCGGCCGCGGTGACTATCTTAAAGATGGAGCCCGGCGGGTAGGTGCCCTGCAGGGCCACGTTGAACTCCGGGAGGATCTTGCCGGCGGGCAGGCCTTCCCGCTCGGAACCGCTCAGCACGAACATGTTCGGGTCGTAATCCGGGGCCGAAGCGAAAGCGAGCACCCGTCCGTCGCGCGGGTCCAGGGCCACCACGGCGCCCTTGCCGCTGATGGACTTGGCCAGCCCCTCTTCCGCGGCGGCCTGCGCCTTGGAATCTATCGTCAGGAAAATATCCGCGCCGGGCACCCACTTGCGGCTTTCCAGCACGCGGTTCAGCTTGCCCCGCGAGTCCACCTCGAGGTAGATGCCGCCGTCCTTGCCTTTCAGTTCTTTCTCGTAGGTCTTCTCCAGCCCCGCCTTGCCTATACGGGAATCCATGGAGTAGTTCTTATCCTTGGAGCGGGCGGTCCAGTCCTTCACGTCCATCTTGCCGATATAGCCCATCAGGTGGCTGAGGTACGGGCCGAAGGGGTAATAGCGCCTGGCCTCCACGATGATATCCACGCCGGGATAGATCGCCTTCAGCTCGGAGAGCGCCAGCATGATCCTGGGCGGCAGGTTTTCCGCCAGGCGCACCGGCTTCTCGCGCGAGGCGGCCTTGAAAATGGAGTTGCGCAGCGTCTCGTAGTCGGCGCCGAGCGGGCGGGCGAGGGCCCGCGCCATGCGCTCGATCTCGGAATTCTTGCGGGCCTGGCCGGGGAAATAGATGAGGCTGAAGGAGGGCTTGCTGGTGGCCAGCGCCACCTCGTCGGAAGAGAAGATGCGGCCGCGCGGGGCGGCCTGGGCTATGACCTGGGTGCGGTTCTTTTCCGCTATCTCGCGGTAGTGGGCGGCCCCGATGATCTGCAGGTTCACCAGCCGCAGCAGGAAGAGCAGCGCGGCGCAGTAGGCCAGGACCCAGACGAGTTCCAGCCGTTCCTGCGGGATCTGCCTGTCTATCATAGCGCGCCGGTCCGCCGTTTCAGCCCGTAGAAGACCTGGAACACCACCGGCACCGCCAGCGCGTTCAGGAAAGGTTCCACGAGGAAAATTTTAAGCCCCAGCGGGTTGATCTTGGCGAAGGCCAGGCTCAGCCCCTGGTAGAAGAACATGCTGACCCACGAGAGCGCCAGCGCCGCCACCAATTGCGGGAACAGCCCGGCCATGTCGAAATGGCGCTTGAGCGTGTGCACCGAGTAGGCCATAAGCGAATAGGTCAGCGCGTAGCCGCCGAACATGTTGGCCCCCAGCATGTCGGCGTAAAGCCCCAGGAAGAAACCCCAGGCCACCGCCTTCACGGGCCCGGCCAGGATGGCCGCGCAGAGCGCGGCCGCGAACAGCAGGTTGGGCGCCAGCCCGAAGACGGTAAGGTTCTGGGTCCACCACCAGTAGCCGGTGCCGGCGGCCAGGTACAGGAAGATCTCGAGGAAAAAGCTCATTTCTTTTCCCCCTGCCCGCGGCCGGTCAGGTCGCCTGGAATATTGCGGCGCACCACGAAGACCTCTTTGAGGGTGTTAACGTCCACGGCCGGGGCCACGTCGGCCGTTATGAAATTCATGAAAGATTCGCGGGGATAGACCTTGGTGACCTTGCCCACGGAGATCCCCGCCGGGAACAAAAGCCCGCCGGGCGAGGTGAGCAGCTCCGAGCCGGCCTCCACCGAGGCTTCTTCCGGCACGTAGTTCATCTTGAGCAGCCACGTGCCCTTGCCTTCCACCAGGGCCTCGAGGCCGCCGGGCGAGATGGCGCAGACCGCGGAGGCGGCGCTGTTGGTGAGGAGCAGCACCTTGGAGAATTTGGGATAGACTTCCAGCACCCGGCCGGCCAGCCCGGCGCGGTCGTCCTGCATGCCGAGCACGGTGTCGTTAACGGCGATGCCGTCGTCGGAACCCTTGTCGATGAAGAAAGAGCCGTACCAGTCGGCTGGCGTCTTGTTCACGATGCGCGCCCAGGACCCGGTCCACGGCAGCGACCGCGACAGGCGCAGCGCCGAGACCAGCCGCTCGTTCTCGGAGACCAGGGCGGAGGCGTTGCGCAGTTTCACCTCCAGGTCACGGACCTTACCCTTGAGGGCGCGGTTCTCCTGGTCGGTCTCCAGCAGGGACACGAAGTTGGTGGGCACGTTGCGGATGAAGTGGCCGTACTTGGCCCCGTAATGCATGGAGGGATAAAGGCTGTAGCTGACGGCGATGCGCGCGGTGTGGGCGAATTTAGAGGCGGGGAACAGCAGGAGAAGGACCGAAAGGGCGGCAAAAAAAACTAGGGCGTAGTTGGCTGCGTCTTTTTCTCTGCTCATCGCAATCCCTGGTTGGGACCCGCCTGAAAAGCCGCACCCCCCTGGCGGGGGGTCAGTTGCGGTATGACTTCAGGAATTCGGGCCTCTGCTGGATCTTATCCAGCTCCTCAAGATACTTACCGCAGCCCAAGGCGACACAGCTGAGAGGATCGGCGGCCCTGTGGACGGGCAGTTCAGTTTCCTGGCGGATGAGTTCGGGGAAGCCGCGGAGCAGCGACCCGCCGCCTGCCAGCACCATCCCGCGGTCCACGAGGTCCGAGGAAAGTTCCGGCGGCGTCTCTTCCAGCACCTGCTTGATAACGTCCACAATAAGCTGGACAGGCTCCATCAGGGCCTGCCTTATCTCTTCCGAAGTCACGAGAATCGTCTTGGGCAGGCCTTTCGCCTGGTCCCGGCCTTTCACTTCAATGGTCTTTTCTTCTTTTAACGGGAAAACCGATCCGATCTGTATCTTTACCTCTTCCGCGGTAGTTTCGCCTATGACTAAATTGTGCTTGCGCCGGAAATACTGCACTATGCAGTCGTCCATCTCGTCGCCGGCCACGTCGAGCGACTTCGCCACCACCATGCCGCCCAGCGAGATGACCGCCACTTCCGTGGTGCCGCCGCCTATGTCGCAGATCATGCTGGCGTGCGGTTCGGAAACCGGCAGGTCCGAGCCGATGGCGGCCGCCATGGGCTCCTCTATGAGCGCCACTTCGCGCGCGCCCGCCTGCTCGGCGGATTCCTGCACCGCGCGCTTTTCCACTTCGGTGATGCCTGACGGGATGCCTATGACTATCCGCGGGTGCAGCAGGCTGCGCCTGTTGTGAACCTTGCGGATGAAATACTTGATCATTTCCTGCGTGACTTCGAAGTCCGCTATCACACCGTTGCGCAGCGGGCGCACGGCCGTAATGTTCGACGGGGTGCGGCCCAGCATCAGCTTGGCCTCCGCGCCCACCGCCAGCACCTTCCGCCTGTTCTTGTCTATCGCGACCACGGACGGCTCGCGCAGCACTATCCCCTTGCCCTTAACGTAGACGAGGGTGTTAGCGGTGCCGAGGTCAATGCCGATGTCGT
>Ga0074197_1000298_pt1 | contig 68299 bp, 59 predicted proteins | sample EPASupsiteSAE305_FD_64526 | JGI IMG/M metagenome (GOLD analysis project Ga0074197, IMG submission 64526) | Bioremediated contaminated groundwater microbial communities from EPA Superfund site, New Mexico - SAE3-05 reassembly with SPADES | ecosystem: Environmental > Aquatic > Deep subsurface >... | reverse complement strand
GGGGCTGAGGTGCAACCGTTGGCTTTTGCTCACATGCACTCAAAACCAGTGCGGACAGTACTGCTGCAACTGCGATGTAACGTTTCATTATGATTCTCCTTTGTGTCTAAAATGCTGAGCGCGGTAGTGCGCACAGCGTTGCTGCCTGTCTAGGCTCCGCTGCGTACTGCTTGAACGCCGCGGGGCCGTAAGCAAATTTCAGCCAGTTTATTTCCCAACGCGAATCGACATGATGTTACCGATGAGTCCGAAGACACTCAATAGCCAGATAATCACACCGATAACAACGACCACATTCAATATTCTCTTGATGGTTGACTGCATCGGTATGTAGCTGTTAATGACCCACAGGATCAAACCAACGATAACCAGAACAATTACTAATTGAATAATCGGCATCTGCTCCTCCTGTCTTTTAATATGTGCGCCTGCCATAGTGCATGTTTCCGCTGACAAGGCATATCGCAACTAGCGTGCCGTTCTTGGTCTGCGGATACTGCTATGCAAGGTGATGATTATATGAGGTTATTATATGGAGGTGGGGTGACGGGAAGAGCAAAATTGTCATCGTATCCGTCACATTTGATATAGCTGCCATATATGATGGAACACGTTGTGGCAACACTTGCGAGCACTCTGATACGGTGGGGTTCTACGGAATGTGGCGAGTGTCGCCGTCATGTAGCCTGCAATAGCGAACCGAACATTTCGTGGGCCATACCTGCAGACAGAAAAGCGATGTAGTTACAATATGCTTTTTCTCTCAATCAGTGTGATGTGCCGGAACCGGCAATGAATCAGGCGCCGTAGTGTGGCCGTTCAAAGGATGATTTGAGCAGGATGGTCTTGTTCTCAAGGATTTCGATCTCATCAGACTGGCAGAGACGGGACAGCAGTCTGCTGACGGTTTCCCGTGTAAGGGCAGCATAATCGGCAATTTCCTTGTGGGTCAGCTTAAACGGGATAATCAGGCCACGCTTGTCTTTGATGCCGTAAATAGAGCTGATATAGGCCAGTACCGCCCGGAGGCGTGTTTCTGCATCACTCAGGCTTAAGACTCGCAGCATCATCCATGATTCCCTTAAGCGTTCACAGAGCATGGTGATAATTTCCTTCAACACATTTTCGTTTTTCATAAAGTAGCGTTCAAAATCTTTTTTAGAGATCAGGCCCACCGTGGCATCCTCCATGGCAACAATTGAAGCAGGTTGACTCTTGCCGTCCAGCAGTGTCATCTCACCAAAAAAATCTCCTTTTTTTCGGATAACCAGGATCTGTTCCTTACCATCAGGATTGGTCCGCACCACCTTGATCTTGCCTGAAAAAATAACATACATGTAATTTTTGGAATCATCCTCCATCAGGATAATGGAGCCTTTTTTGTACTTTTTTTCCGTTATGATCTGATACAGATTCTTCTGTTCACTGGCGCGCAGACAGGAAAAGATCGGGATATGTTCAAGTGTCTTCCTGTTGCTGGTGGATTCATGCATGAGCTGCCTCAGTTCAAAACGATATCAGGCGACAATACGCATTACCTGCGTTGTTCCCTGGCGACGATTGTCAAAGGTTCTGATTCTGTCAGAAACTCCTTGAAGATGCGGTTCATCCCTTGGGTCATCCGCCGCCCGGCCTTTAATCTGGTTTTCTCTTCGCCTTTAAAATCCATTGCATCATAGAAGAAGCGGAAGGTGTTTCTGCCATCCCTTTTGGCTGCATACATGGCCATATCTGCTTTTTTCAGAAGTGTCTCAATGCTGGAACCATGGAGAGGGTAGACAGCCACACCGATGCTGGTGGTGATGTAGGTTGACTGACCAACAATATCAAACGGATGCTGAAAGACCGATTTAACCTTTTCAGCAAAGGTAATAATATCCTGGATGGAGTTGACATCATTGACAATGACCACAAATTCATCACCGCCAATCCGGCCCACCGTGTCGTACTGACGCATACATTTTTGTAGCTCCTGTGCCACTTTTTTCAGAAGAATATCACCGGACAGATGCCCCAGGGTATCATTGACGGTCTTGAAGTTGTCCAGATCAATGATCATGACCGCCAGCAGTGTGTTGTGGCGGGCCTCAAAGGCCAGCGCCTGCTTTAAGCGGTCAAAGAGCAGGACACGGTTGGGCAGGCCGGTCAGGTGATCATGGCTTGCCTTGTAACGTAGTTGTTTTTCAACCCGCTCCCTGAGCACTATTTCTTGTCTGAGCCCTTTGTTTGCCTCAAAAAGCTCGTTATTCAAAAGTTTGATCTCGTTTTCGGCAAGCTTCAGTTCAGATATGTCACTCATGGAAACAATGCAGTTGTTGGAACCAGGGAACTTTTTGACGTTTACATAGACGGTTTTGGTTTTCCCATCCCTGTCTTTCAGCATGGCTTCAAAGTGACGTCTGATATTGCAGGATTCCTGAAAGGCCTGATTCAGACATTCAGCCACCTTGGGCTGCTCAGCGGCATCGAAATAGTCAAGCCAGTTTTTTATCTGTTCAACCGACTCCTTTGCACAGCCGGTCATATATTCAAATTCTTCATTGACCATGGTGATGGCGCCATCCATGGTAACGATCATCATCGCATTGTCACTGGCCTCAAAAATAGTGCGGTACCTGTTTTCGCTTTCCTTTAAGCGTTCTTCAAAGCTGTGTTTGAACAGGGCCAGCTCAATGGCATGATGCAACTGATACAGCTCATAGGGTTTGATCAGGTAGGCATAGGGTTCGGTCAGTTTAGCCCTTTTAAATAGATCATCATTGTTGTGGGCTGTCAGGTAGATAATCGGAATATTCGTCTGGTCATGTATGGTTTGAGCAGCGCTGATCCCGTCAATCTCACCACCAAGGGTAATATCCATCAGGATCAGGTCAGGATGGTCTTGTTTGACTTTATCAATAACCTCTTCACCTGTTTGAACGATGTTGGTGATTTCGTATCCCATATGCCCCAACGACTGCAGCAGGTAGTCTGCAGAGATCTGTTCGTCTTCAGCCAGGAGTATTCTTGGGTAGTGTACCATTCCTCACCTCCGTTCTTTCAGTTGTACAGAGACAGTGCCCTGGTATCAGATCCCTGAAACAGGAAAGATGCAAGCCAGCTGTTCTCTTGGAATCTGCAATAGACGTGCCAATGCATAACGTACTGATATGTTACGGCAATTTGTGTGTTATGGGGGCTCTTTAGGGGTAAGTTGTAAAGTAAGTCGACAGAACAGGCTGATTTGCTACAGTGCAGGATGTTGGCACCGGCTTTGATAAACCGGTGCAACACAATTAACATCGGTCATATTCTCTACACAATTCTTCGCATCAGGTTGCTCCTGCTTTCCACGACTGAAACCACCGAATTCGCACCTTCGCTTAACATTATCCATTCTGCGTGAAACTTATCTAACTGACTGAAACCATACACAATGTTGGTAATTTTTCTGATGGCACGATCTGTGGATAGTACCGTTGAGAAGAAGACAGCATTGAGCTGAACGGATTGTTGAACAAGGCAGAACAGATGCAAGGGGGGTGCAATGGGACTTCAGAAAAGGATTATGCTGCTTGTTGCAGGAGATATGTTGGCAGCATTAGTAGCTGTTTTTGTGGCTATGAGTATCAGGAACAGAAACATCCCTTCACTGGCTGATATAAGAGAATTGGGTTTTTTAAAAATAGTTCTGTTTGTTCTGGTTGTCCTGTTTCTGTCGTTTCTGGCTGAAATCTACAAAAATCACCATGAGCTGGTCACCAGTGAGATCGTTTACAAGATTATCTATCCCCTGGGAGTGGCCTGTCTGGTTTTTTCAGTACTCTCCTACTTCAATCCAGAGAGTTTCTATGCAAACAGCCTGCTGGTATCTGCCCTGATCACCTTTGGTCTCCTTCAGTTTATCTGCCACTGTACCTACCGTTTGTATGTCAAGTTCAAAGGCTTTGCCCGCAAGGTGCTTATCCTTGGTGTCGGGCCGATTGCCGGCCATATGGGGGCTCTTATTCCGGCCTCTGACGAGAACTATGTACTGTCCGGCTATGTGCAGTGTGCCAATGAAGTTTCCCATGTTTCACCTTCAATAATTCTGGAAAGTTCGGGCGGGTTGTACGAAACCGTCAAGCGGGAACAGGCTGACAAGATTGTGGTTTCACTGTCTGAACGTCGAGGTGTGTTTCCGTTTCAGGAGGTGATGGCCTGCAAGCTGGACGGCATTGAGGTGATTGATGCCCCCTCCTTTTATGAGCAGATTACCGGCAAGCTCTTTCTGGAGGGGATGACCCCCAGCTGGATCATCTTTTCCGAAGGTTTCAAAGTCAGCTCACTAAGCAAGCTGCTTAAGCGCGGGGTGGATATTTCCTGTGGGGTGATCGGGATACTGCTGATTGCCCCTTTTCTGCCCCTGATCGCACTGGCCATAAAGCTGGATTCAACCGGCCCTATTCTGTACTGGCAGGAGCGGGTTGGTGAAAAGGAAAAGCTGTTTAAACTCTACAAGTTCAGAACCATGCGTGTGGATGCTGAAAACGGCACCGGAGCGGTCTGGGCACAGCAAAATGATACACGGGTCACACGGGTAGGGGCATTTTTCCGCAAGAGCCGGATCGATGAACTGCCGCAGTTCTTCAACATTCTACGTGGTGACATGAGCATGGTGGGGCCACGCCCGGAACGTCCTGAGTTTGTCAGCAAACTGAAGGAAGCGATTCCTTATTACTCTGAGCGACACTTTGTGAAACCGGGCGTAACCGGTTGGGCACAGGTCCGGTATGCCTATGGAGCCTCGGTTGAAGATGCGCTGGAGAAGCTTCGCTATGACCTCTACTACATCAAAAACCTCTCGTTGACCCTGGATTTCATGATCATTCTGGAAACCATACAGGTGGTGCTCTTTCGGAAAGGGGCGCGCTAATAACAGTTCCTTCCCCCCCTTGCGGGGGAGGGAGTTTAGATCTGCTTTCAGGACCAATCTGAAATGCAAAAGGAGAATACGATGAAAAAATGGCTGGTGGTCTTTCTGTTTGCATGTCTGGCACTTCCCGTTACGTCCCAGGCCGGAGATTATGTCATCGGAGAAGGTGATGTCCTGGATATTTTTGTCTGGGGGGTCAAAGAGTTGAATGTGTCGGTGCGGGTGAGGCCTGATGGAAAGATTACCATGCCGGGACTTGGCGATGTCAAGGCAAGCGGGTATACGCCGCCAGGGCTTCAGATAGCTCTGGGCATACGACTCAAAGAACTGGTGAAGAATCCGAACGTGACGGTGACGGTCAAGGAGATTACCAACAGCAAGGTCTATATCTTTGGTGGCGGGGTAAAGTCAGCGGCCTATGACCTTAACCGCAGCACAACTCTGCTGCAACTGCTCTGTAATGTGGGAGATACCAAGACTGCTGATCTGAAAAAGTCCTATGTGCTGCGTAAGGGCCAAAAAATCAAAACTGATTTTCATGCGCTGTTTATCGGTGGTGATACCAGCCAGGATATGGCGATTGAATCCAATGACTCAATCTATATCCCGCTGCTTGCGGACAAAAGCATCTATGTGCTTGGCGCTGTAAACACCCCTAAATATATCGAATACCGTGATGGCATGACCGTTATGGAGGCGGTACTTGAGGCAGGCGGGTTCAGCAAGTTTGCCAAGCAGAATGATACCACTGTGCTGCGCAGGGAAGGCGGTAAAGAGGTGATTCTGACGGTTAAGGCAAAAGACCTTTTGAACGATGGTGACCTGAGCCAGAACCTGAGGCTTAAGCCCAATGATTACGTGATTGTGAAAGAAAGCATGTTTTAGTTCAAAACCAACCCCCCAACCCCCCTTGTCAGGGGGGCTCAAAAAAGCTCTCCCCTGACAAGGGGGGCGGGGAGGGGTTACGGTTTTACACTGTAGAGGTCATGTCCATAAAATCACAATTAGACAACCCGTAGAGAGGTGTCCCATGAATCAACCATCGGATTTTGATTACAAAAAGTATCTGCAGTTGATCATCAAGAAGCGCTACCTGTTTGTAAGTGTGGCGCTGGTTATCATGATCGGCGTCACCATTACCAGTTATCTGCTGCCAGAGCGGTATGAGGCCAAAAGCACGGTGTTTATTGAGAAGAGCGTTATCAGCGAACTGGTTAAAGGGATCGCTATCACACCGTCATTTGAGGAAAAAATCAGGGTGCTGGCCTATGCGATACGCAGTCGGGCCCTGCTGCTCAAGGTGTTTGATGATCTGCATATGTATAGCAACAAGCAGGATACTGCACAGGTTGAAAAACTGGTCCGTGATGTTCAGTCACGAACAGATATCAAGCTGAAAGACAGGGAAGGGCTGTTCATCATCTCCTATAGCGACAAGGACCCCCGTGTTGCCCGTGATTTTGTCAACACCCTGGTGCGGCGCTACATCGATGAGAACATCACCTCAAAGCGTGAAGAATCCGACGGAGCGACCAAGTTTCTGGGAGAGCAGATCGCTACCATGAAGTTAAAACTGGAAGAGTATGAGACCAGGGTTAACAACTACAAGCGGGAAAACAGCGCACTGTTGGCCCAGAGTGACGGCCTGGCAGCTGCTGAAATCAGTGATGCCCAGCAAAAACTTGATGATCTTTCCATGAGACGTCGTCAGCTTGAGCAGCAGCAGGCTCAGGCCATGAAAAATGACCCGCTTACGTCACGGTTGTCTGTATTGCAGAAGCGGCAACAGGAACTGAGCCTGATCTATACCGACAAGCATCCTGAGGTTGAAGAAACTACCAATGAGATTGCCGCCATCAAGGAACAGCAGCGTTCAGGCTCTTCCAGGGCTGCTGCCGTAGCAGCCTCATCTCCTGAAGTGCGCAAGATCGGTATGGAGTTGAACAGTCTGCGTGAGGCTGAAAACAGCCAAAGACGCTTGATTGGCGCACGTCAGTACCAACTGAAAAATATTCCGGCGGTCAAGGCCGGTCTGGATGAGTTGGAACGTGAGCGCAACAGCCAGAGAAACCTGTATGAGCAGCTGGTGGTCCGGCATGGCCAGTCCGAGGTTTCCAAGCAGATGGAGGTGCAGGACAAGACCACCACCTTCAGGGTTGTTGATCCGGCCATCCTGCCGGTCAAGCCGATCAGTCCGCAACGGATCAGGATAATTCTGCTGGGTATTGTTGGTGCTCTGGTTGCCAGTTTTGGCCTGCTGGTGCTGCTTGATCATCATGACAAGTCAGTGCGGAACATAGAATCATTGAAATCACTGGGTATTCAGATACTGGCAGTGGTTCCCACCATTGAAAATCCTGATCACCTTCTGGCTATCAAAAAGAGGGATAAGCTGTTTTTTGCCGTTGCCGGAGCCTGCTTTCTGGTGATCCTGGCAACGGTTCCGCTGGAACTGACCAGATATCTCTCATTGAATATTCTTAATTCACTTGGCATCACGCAGCCCGCGGTACAGGCCAAAAACACGACCCCCTGAATACGAACGCATAGAGAGGATATCCCCATGAGCAGAATAGAGGAAGCACTTGAAAAAGCGGCAAAATTACGTTCAGACGTGCCCCCTGTCATTTCGTCTGCGCCAGCTCTTCACAAGCTGCATCAGCCCCCGCCCGTCATCTGGAATGAGGTGGAGATTACCAACCTGTTGCTGGTAACTGCCAATGATCCCCATACCCAGGCAGCCGAGGAGTACCGGAAACTGAAATCGGTGATTGTCAAGCTGACCAAGTCAGCAACGTTTATGAATATGTTGATGGTGACCAGTTCCATTGGCAGTGAAGGGAAAAGTGTCACGGCAGCCAATCTTGCCTTAAGTCTGGCCCAGGAATTTGATCATACCGTGCTGCTGGTGGATGCGGATATCAGGAAGCCGACCCTGCATACCTACCTGGGGCTTGAAAACAAGCTGGGACTGACCGACTGCCTGCTGGACGGTGTTGATGTCAAGGATGCGTTGATCCGCACCGGCATTGGTAAACTGTCCTTTCTTCCTGCCGGTCGCAGCGTTCCCAATCCTGCGGAGATGTTTACCTCCCAACGGATCAAGGATTTTTTTCTTGAGATGAAAAACCGTTACCACGATCGCTACATCATCATTGATACCCCTCCGGTACTGCCGTTTGCAGAGACCCGCTCCTTGAGCACTATTGTGGATGGGGTTGTGCTGGTTGCAAAGGAAGGGCTGGTTACCCTGCATAACATCGAGGAGACCATGGAATGCCTTAAAGGCACCAACATGCTTGGCATTGTCTACAACGAGGCAGTCCAGCAGTTTCACCCTGACCGGTACCAGTACTGCAGGGAAGGGCGCGCTTGATCTATCGGGTTTGTTTTGAGTCTAAACGCTTTTAGATCAAATGGTTGAAGTCTGCTTGTTCGAGTTTTTGTGTAAGGAGAAATATATGTACGAGGCCTTTTTTAACCTGAAGCAGAAACCGTTTGATCTTCTGCCAAACCCGGATTTTCTGTTTATGAGCAGTTCCCATAAAAGGGCACTTTCCTACCTTGACTACGGCATTAAAGAGCGGGTTGGTTTTATCCTGCTGACCGGTGAGGTTGGTTCCGGCAAGACAACCATTATTCGTAATCTGATCAAAAAAAATCTGGATAACGTAATTCTCTCCAAGGTTTTTAATACACGGGTGGATTCTGATCAGTTACTGGCAATGATTAACGATGATTTTGGTCTGCCGGTCCTGAATAAGGACAAGATCACCATGTTGCGGGAGCTGAATACCTTTTTGATTGATCAGTTTGTTAAAGGCAACCAGGCGGTGCTGATCATTGATGAGGCCCAGAATCTGGGGCACGAACTGCTTGAAGAGATCAGGATGCTGTCTAATCTGGAAACGGATAATGCCAAACTGCTGCAGATTATCCTGGTGGGGCAACCGGAACTGCGCAAAACCCTGGCATCGGCATCGCTGGTACAGTTGCGTCAGAGAATCAGCATCAACTGTCATATCCAGCCGCTTACGCCAAACGAGACCGAGCAATACATTCTGCACCGGCTTGAAAAAGCCGGTGATCGTGATTCTGTTCAGTTTTCCCAGGAAACCATCAACATTATTTACACCTACAGCAGGGGAATCCCGCGGCTGATCAACATCATCTGCGACTTTATCCTGCTGGCCGCCTTTGCCGAGGAACGCACCGATATTGATGTGCCTCTGGTACAGGACATTATCGGCGATCTGGATTTTGAGTACCATTTCTGGGGCAGCGAATCTATGGACGGCCATATCACGCGGGATCAGGATGCCGGGCAAAGGGCGTCATCCCACAGTTCTGATCAGGTTTTTTCCGCGATGATCGGTGAAATCAACAAGCGTCTCGATAATTTGGGCAAAGATTCGGAACTATCCAACCAGAAGGTCTTTCAGGAAATGACCTCCAAGATTACCGAGATGGAAAAGTCAATGAAGACCCATCAGGAAAAAACCGGTCAGTTACTCCAGAAAATGTTCAAGAGCAGTGAACTGCCGCAAAATACCCAGCTTGGAGGATTCCCTGTTGGAGAAAACAGTACCTCAGTCATGGGTTCACTCTTTGGCCGGATGTTCAAATTCTAGTGTTTCCAAGGAGGTATTCCATGTTGCAGGTAATCAGGATGTCGGCGTTTTTGAGTATGGTTGGTCTGGTCGCTACTGCACAGGGGGCTGAATTTGAACTGCATCCTTCACTGGCCGTTAATCAGGAATATACCGACAACGTCTTTGAAACCGGCAATAACCGGGTATCTGATTTCATAACCCGTGCTCTTCCCGGCGTAATGATGCGCTACAAAGCCCCGGCATTTAACGGACATCTGGATTACCTGTTTGATTATCGCCATTACGCAAAAGGCAGCCGTGGCGATGAGTTTGTCCACACCATTGACGCGCAAGGCTCGCTGGTTATTCTGCAGCGCTATATTTTCATGGATCTGAGTGATCAATATCAACGGGTTTCTCTGGATGTAGCCCGGACAACCTCACAGGAAAGCCTCTTTGTAAATCAATCAGACCGGAATATTGCGACGGTGGCCCCCTATGTCATGCTGCACCCCGGCAACAGAACAAGTGTGAAAACCGGGTACCGGTTTGTTGATATCCGCTATTTTGATTCACCTGCCGTTAATAAAATTGATCATGTCGGCCTGGTGGAGGTTACCCATGCCCTTACCGAACGCCTTGAGCTGAACGCCGGTTATACCTTTACCCGAGAACTGGCAGCCAGCGATGATTTTAACCAGCATCAGGGCTATGGCGGGTTTCGGTATGAATATGCTGACAAGTCCTTTGTCTTTGCCCAGGCAGGAAATATCTGGACCCACTATGACAGCGGGCAACAGCTGAGCAGTCTGTTCTGGAATGCCGGGGTCACCCATCTGATGGATACGGTGACCGCATCGGTTACTACCGGTAAGCACTACATTGAAGATCCGCTGCGTAATATTGTTGAAGAGACCTTTGTTACCGGCATGCTGGAAAAGCGCTTCAACAACGGTTTGATCAGTATCGCTCCCATCTATTCAGAATTTTCTCTGGCTCAATCAGACACCCTGCAGACCCGTAAATACGGTGCAACCGTAAGCGGAAGCTATGATTTTTCAGCGGACCTGGTCGGCAATCTCTCCTTTACTGCAGAAAAGTATGAGCAGCCGCTGCTTGGCAGTTATACACGACGCTTTCTGGTTACCTCAGGGCTTAGTTACCTGTTGGCCAAGGAGCTGACGCTTTCGTTCTATTACAATTATGCAGATTACTATTCACCGGGCATTGCTGCCGATAACCGGCATGTCAATCGCGCCATGGTTGAGCTTAAGAAGGTATTTTGAGGTGTTGAAGATGATGAACGCCCTGACCATAGATGTGGAAGACTACTTTCATGTGACTGCATTTGAACGGCAGATCAGGCCTGATACCTGGGACAAGTACCCGTTGCGGGTTGAGGCCAATACCCTGCGTATTCTTGATCTGCTGGATGAATTCAAACTGACCGCAACCTTTTTCGTGCTGGGTTGGGTTGCAGAGCGGGTTCCGGCCCTGGTGAAGGAAATTTATCGTCGGGGCCATGAAATTGCCAGCCATGGCTACGGGCATCAGCTGGTCTATCGGCTGACCCCGCAGGAGTTCAGAAACGATGTCTCCAAGGCTAAAAAAATTCTGGAGGATATCTGCGGGAAACAGGTTTGTGGTTATCGTGCCCCAAGTTATTCGATTACCTCAAAGTCACTCTGGGCGTTGGATACACTGCTGGAAGAAGGCTACAGCTATGATTCCAGCATCTTTCCGATTACCCATGACATCTATGGCATTCCCGGCGCTAAGCGCTTTCCCCACCAGATTTCAACCCATTCAGGAAATATTCAGGAATTTCCCATCTCCACCTTTCCCTTAAAGATTGGCGGCTGGAACTGTCAGCTGCCCGTTTCCGGCGGTGGTTACCTGCGGCTCTTTCCAGCAGAACTGGTTAAGCGAGCCATCCAGGCAATCAATGGCAGGGAACAGCAACCGGCAATTGTCTATTTTCACCCCTGGGAGCTGGACCCGGGCCAACCCCGCATAAAAACCGGTCTTAAATCACGTTTCAGGCATTACCTGAACCTGGACCGGATGGAGCATAAAGTCCGCCATCTGATGGGAAACCTTCGCTTTTCGTCTGTTCAGGATGTGCTGAACAGTTCTGCAGCATGCGCACAACAACACCAACCATCTGAACTGACACGGAGTACCGGCTATGGGACCTACAGCAGCACTTACTGCCGATAAACCATCGGTTGTCATCAAACCTCAGACCGGGCTGTTTCAGTTGGATCTGGCCAGTGTCTGGCAGTACCGGGAACTGCTCTATTTTCTGGTCTGGCGTGATGTGCTGACCCGTTACAAACAGACCGCCATTGGAGCAGCCTGGGTGATTGTGCAGCCGGTTATCAACATGCTGATATTTACGGTTGTGTTCAGCATGTTGGCAAAGGTGCCCTCTGACGGCATACCGTATCCGGTCTTTGCCTTCACCGCCTTGCTGCCCTGGTCATATTTTTCCCAGGCCCTGGCAAAGACATCCGGCAGCGTGGTTACCAGTGCCAACCTGGTCACCAAAATCTACTTTCCCCGCCTGTTGATTCCGATTGCAGCTGCCCTGGCGCCGGTGGTTGATCTGCTTTTTTCCTTTCTGGTGCTGCTGGTTCTGATGGTCTGGTACGCGATGGTTCCCGGCTGGGGACTGCTGGCACTGCCGTTTTTTATGGGGCTTGCCATACTTACCGCCCTGTCTGTCGGGCTGTGCGCTTCGGCACTCAACGTGCGTTACCGCGATGTGGGCAGCATCATACCCTTTGTTGCCCAGGTCTGGATGTATGTCTCGCCGGTGGCCTATCCGGTCAGCATGGTGCCGGAAAAATGGCGGCTGCTCTACAGCCTGAATCCGATGGTCGGGGTGATTGAGGGGTTTCGCTGGGCTTTGCTGGGAACAGCGCCGCCTGATCCGGCCATGATGGCGGTCAGCACAACGGCGGTACTGGTGCTCTGTCTGGTCGGGATTGTCTACTTCAAAAAAATGGAACAGTCCTTTGCTGATGATATCTGATCAGCGGTGTCTGACCCAACAGCGGATATTTGTACCAAGGGGAGTTGTTCATGAGTGAGATTGCGATCAAGGTCGAAAACATAGCCAAGCGTTACATCGTAGCAACCAAGAAGTATCGCCATGACACCCTTGCAGATCAGCTTGCTGACAGCATTAAATCGGTCTTCAGGCGCACAAACGGCGTAGCTGCCGGCAAACGGGAATTCTGGGCTCTGCAGGATGTTTCATTCCAGATCAATCAGGGCGAACTGGTGGGGATCATCGGACATAACGGCGCCGGTAAAAGCACGTTGTTAAAGGTTCTTTCCCGCATCACCGTTCCTACTGCAGGCAGGGCAGAGATCTTCGGACGGGTCGGCTCATTACTTGAGGTGGGCACCGGTTTTCACCCGGAACTGTCCGGCAGGGAAAACATCTATCTGAACGGCGCCGTGATCGGCATGAAAAAAGAGGAAATCCGCCGCCAGTTTGACGCCATTGTTGATTTTTCCGAGGTTGGCGCCTTTCTGGATATGCCGGTCAAGCGCTACTCAAGCGGCATGTATGTCAGGCTGGCCTTTGCAGTGGCAGCGCACCTTGAACCGGAGATCCTGCTGGTGGATGAGGTGCTGGCAGTGGGGGATATCGCTTTTCAGAAAAAATGTCTGGGCAAGATCGGCTCTGTAGCCCAGGGCGGGCGTACCGTGATCTTTATCAGCCACAACATGACCGCCATCAACAGCCTCTGTGACCGCGTGCTTTGGGTGGATAACGGCAGGATCGCTGATGACGGACCGGCAACCCAGGTGGTAACCCGCTATCTGGCAACGGCATCGGATGTTCAGCAGTTGTCCGAAGAGTGCTGGGATCAGGCAGATCAGGGGCCGGGGACCGATACGGTGCGGCTCAGGCGGGTTCGGGTACAGCGCCAGGATGGCATGCAGTCAGAGCCGTTGACCATGGAGACACCGTTTACGATTGAGATTGAATACTGGAATCTGGTGCCTGATGCACATCTGCATATCACCATCCACCTCTATACCTCGGAAGGGATTGTTGCCTTTACCACCGGCAGCCAGACCAACCATCCGTTACCGGCCGGTCTGTTCCGTACGGTGGGGCATTTTCCCGGTAACCTGCTGAACAGCGGGATGCACCGCTTTGTGGTGCTGGTTATCAAGGATTCCAGTTCCGTTGTTTTCAGCCATGAAAGTCAGGTGCCGATCAACATCCTTGATGTGCGGCAGCGGGAAGGGGCCTGTTATGGCAAGGAACCGGGGGTTGTACAACCCAGGCTGGACTGGAAAACAGAACTGCTTGACCTGAATCCAGGCGCTGGTTGCCTGCCTGAAGACAATCCCTGGCTGCCGCAGCGGGAAGCCTGCCCATGTTAGCCCCGGACAGACCACGCATCATCGGCGGTATGTTTGGTCTGGAGGTACCCTCTGTTCCAACCGGCTTTGCTCCTCCCTTTATCACAGACCATTCTGTGCTGCTGGCAACTGCACGTTCCGGGATCATGCTGCTGATCCAGCAACTTGCTCCCGGCTGCATCTGGATGCCCTCCTATTTCTGTAACCATATTCTCCAGATCCTGCAGGAATTAGGACCACAGCTCAATTTTTATGAGGTGGACTATGACCTTTGCCTGCCATCACTAACCTGGGTTGATCAGGTACAACCCAACGATCTGGTGATCGTGGCTGATTACTTTGGTTTTCCAGCTGACATTAACGCAAAAAAACGGCTGAAGGAGCAGGGGGCCCTGGTGCTTGAAGATGCTTCACAGGCGCTGTTGTCCCGCCCGGTGGGCCAGTATGCAGATTTTGTGTTGTACAGCCCGAGGAAGTTTCTTGGTGTCCCTGATGGTGGCGTGCTGAACAGTACCTCAGGGGTGCTGCTTGATCAGCTACCGTTGGCCACTGTCAGTGCAGATTGGTGGCTGCAGGCGTTTCAGGCAACGCTTTTGCGCAGGGAGTTTGATCACCATGGTGGTGACCGGCAGTGGTTTGAGCTGTTCAAGACCGTTGAACGTGACGGACCTCTGACCCCATCTGCCATGAGCGGGTTTTCCAAAACAGTCCTCTGTTCCTGCTGTAACTACCCGCTGATGGCTGAAAAGCGGATCAAAAACTATCAGCAGTTATCCTCCAGATTAAGTGATCTGGCCCTGTTTCCCTGTCTGCCCGATGGTGTTGTCCCCCTGGGATTCCCGATCCGGGTACAGGACAGGGACCGTGTCCGCCAGGTTCTCTTTAGCCAGGAGATCTATCCACCGGTTCACTGGGAGATTGGTGGTGTGGTTCCAGACAGGTTTCAAGGCAGTCACCGGCTCTCAGCCGAGATTATGACCCTGCCCTGTGATCAACGCTATGGCCTGGATGAGATGGATCGTATCTCCAGCGCGGTTAGCAGGGAGGTGTATTGATGAACGGATTGGCCCACCCGGATTATGCAGGCTCTCTGGCAGAATTCGGTCTGCCCCGTGAACTGCCGTCTTGTGGCGGCTGGGTGCTGGAGCGGCCCATTGCGGGATGTCAGGACCACGATGCCATGGGGTGCTATCCACTGTTTGTCTGTCGCGAATGGTCGCAGCTGCATACCGATCTCAGGTCGCTTGAAGATGACCTGGTCTGCCTGTCCATGGTTACGGACCCTTTTGGTAAGTATGACGAAGTGCTGCTGCATGACTGTTTTGATAAGGTCATCCCGTTTAAACAGCATTATGTCACTGACCTTTCACAACCGATTGAACAGATTGTTACCCGGCATCATCGTAAATATGCACGCAAGGCATTACGAAGCCTCAGCGTAGAAGTCAGCACTGAACCGATCTGCTATCTGGACGAATGGACCGCGCTCTATGCTGAATTGGCAACCCGCTTTAATGCCCGTGGCATCAGGGCCTTTTCAAGAAACGCATTTGCCAGGCAGTTGACCATTCCCGGTGTGGTGATGTTTCGGGTTTTGCATCAGGGGACGGTTGTTGCTGCACATCTGCATTTTTTGCACGACAGATTCTGCTACGGGAATCTGGCAGGGATATCAGCGCTTGGACAGGAGCTGATGGCATCATACGCTCTGTACTGGTCAGAGATTGAGTACTTTACCGGCAAGGCAGACTGGATTGATTGGGGGGCAGGCGCTGGAATCAAGGCAGGCGCCAGTGACGGCCTGACTCAGTTTAAACAGGGCTGGTCAACCGGCACCAGAACCTCCTGGTTTTGTGGCCGGATACTGAATCAAAAACGCTATGCAGAGCTTGCGGCAACGGCTGCTTGTGAAACAATCGGCTATTTCCCTGCCTATCGCAGTGGTGAATTCGGGTAGCAGAAACTACCTTCTTGATTTTCTCCGCGAGCTTCGCGGTTTGCGTGCGTAACGGCCGTTTTCAGGTTCAGAGCAGAGGTAACGAATGACCGTACAGCATCAGTATATATCGCTTGATAAACCTACAGAGTGGCGGCAGGCACTGAGCGGGATCAGGCATTCCTTTGGTCATACCTGGGAAAGCTGCTATGCCATGCACCTGACCACCGGGCTGAAGACCTACCTGTACTGTTTTGAATCTGACCAGGGCAGGGCTGTCTGTCCGATCTGCGAGCGGGAATACCAAGGAACCATTGATCTGGTTAAGCCATTCGGTTTTTCCGGCTTTGTGGGAACCGGTGACTGCACAGGCCTTGACAGCTACTGGAAAGAGTCTGCACGGGAGCGCGGGTATGTCTGTGGCTTTCTGGGGCTCAATCCTCTCTTTGATTTCAGCAGCCACTTTGATGCCGCAGAGGTGCAACAGTACGACACTATCCACGTATTCGATTTGACCCTGACCATGGAACAGCTGTTCAGTAATCTTCACCGCTCCAGACAAAGGGAGCTGAAGGGGTGGGATAGCCAAAATCCTGCGTTTACCTGTGATGTTGCTGCCCTGAAAGCATTTTTTCTTGAACAGTACACAGCCTTTTTACAAGCCAGACATGCGGAATCATTCTATTTTTTTTCTGATGAAACCCTGCTCTGTTTGATGAATCTTGAGAACATCAAGCTGGTCGGCGCACAAACTAACGGAAAAGTTGTTGCGGTTATGGTGTTTGTCTATACGCCCCATACCGCCGATGCACTTTTCACCCTCTCCCTGCCCGCAGGGAGGTCATACACCATTCCGCTGATCTGGTATGGCGTAAACCATTTCAAGTCACTTCAGATTCCCAACCTGAATCTGGGTGGTGGTGGTGGTGGCGGTGTTGGTGAATCCAAGCGACGTTACGGCTGTGATGTGTATCCCCTGTCCTGCCTTAAACAGGTCTATCAGCCAGAGATATACGAAAATTTGTGTCAGCAGGCAGGAGTCGAACAAGACAGCAGTTGCGGGTATTTTCCCGCCTATCGGAAGCCGGCCTAGTACCTTGTAACACGTACTATTTCACACCAAACCCCTCCAAACCTCCCCTTGTCAGGGGAGGCTTAAAGGCTTCCCCCCTGACAAGGGGGGATTGAGGGGGGGTGGTTTTGGTTGTTACCGGCCTAAGCCAGCACCACCATGGAGGAACAGATGGACGAGCCTACCTATTTACGCGCACTGGAACTGTCAGATCTGGACAGGATGCATGCCTGGCATAACGATAAAGAACTGTACGAAATGGTTGGCGGACCATTTCGCTACACCAGCAAACATGCCACCCAGGCCTGGCTGGAACGTAAAACCGGGTATGCAGCCAATTCTCCCATAGCTGACGAGATCAATCTGGCGATCTGCGTGCGCGGTGAGAATAAGCATATTGGCAATATTTACCTGCACCAGATCAACTGGATAGCCCGCAATGCCGAATTGCGCATCTTTATCGGTGACCCGGAAGAACGTTCAAAAGGGTATGGCACATCAGCAATCCGCCAGCTGTTGTCATACGCCTTTAACGACATAGGTTTGAAGCGGGTTCACCTTGGCGTGCTGACTGACAACCCTGCTGCTGAAAACAGCTACAGAAAAATCGGTTTCAGTGTCGAGGGCACCCTGAGAAACCATGTCTTCAAACAAGGGGGCTGGAAAGATGTGCTGCTAATGGGGATCTGTGTAGAGGATTGTGTCAAGCGTGATGTTCAGGGGTCAGGAGGCGACCGATGAAGAAGCATATCAGTGATCTGGCAATTTGTGGCGCTGCCCCTGCCTTTAAAGAAACCCTGCATGTTGGTCGTCCCAATATCGGTGACCGCACACGTTTTTTTGAACGGATTGATGACATGCTGAACAGGAAATGGCTCAGCAATAATGGCCCCTATGTTCAGGAATTTGAGCAGCGGGTTGCGGATATGATCGGGGTCAAGCATTGCATTGCCATGTGTAACGGTACCGTTGCGCTGGAAATTGCCATTCGGGCACTTGAGCTGAAAGGTGAGGTGATCCTGCCTTCCTTTACCTTTGTTGCCACTGCCCATGCCTTGCAATGGCAGGAGATTACCCCGGTTTTTTGCGACATTGATCCTGCTACCCATACCATTGATCCGGCCTGCATAGAAAAGATGATCACCCCCCGCACAACCGGCATCATCGGTGTGCATATCTGGGGTCGGCCCTGCAATATTGAGGCGTTAGAGCAGCTGGCAGAGAAGCATAAGCTGAAACTGCTTTTTGATGCTGCCCATGGTTTTGCCTGTTCATGCAAAGGTCGCATGCTTGGCAGCTTTGGTAATGCAGAGGTATTCAGTTTTCACCCCACCAAGTTTTTCAATACCTCTGAAGGGGGCGCGATTGTTACCAATGATGACGCCCTGGCCAAAAAGATCCGCCTGATGAAGAACTTCGGTTTTTCAGGAAAACATGACGACGTCATCTATGTTGGCACCAACGGCAAGATGAGTGAATTTTCTGCCCTGACCGGTTTGACCAACCTGGAAAGCATTGATTCATTCATTGCTACAAACTGGGAAAATTATGAGATCTATCGCGCTGAGCTGAAGGATATTCCGGGTATCAGTCTGATTCAGTACAACCAGCAGGAAAAGTGTAACTACCAATATGTTGTGCTGGAAATTGATGAGCTGATCACCCGCACCACCCGTGATCAGCTGGTTGAGATTCTGCGGGCTGAAAATGTCCTGGCCCGTCGCTATTTTTATCCCGGTTGCCACCGGATGGAACCGTACCGTTCCTATTTCCCCCATGCCTGGCTGGTCCTGCCTGAAACAGAAACTCTGGTGAAACGCGTGCTTTCGCTGCCCACCGGCACGGCGGTTGGACAGGAAGAGATCCGGGAAATCTGCCAGATCATCAGAATTGCGGTCTCACATCGCCTGGAAGATGCGGATGCCTTGACAGTCCACTTTGCAATGAACCCACGCCTATATCAAGAAACAGTACCATTAAACCCATAAACCAGCAGGAAAGGAGCACGCCAATGCTTATCAGAGTCAAATACAGCGACAATCGTTACGATATGGTCCGTCCCGAGGTACTTGATCATCTGCTTGATGCTGGAATGGTTGCAGAGTTCAAGCGATGCGATGGTTGGGTAAAAAACAATGATGATTCTGTGCGCCGTTACGGCAGGAATGAATATCCAGGTATAGACCGCCGAGAGCAGCGCAAGGCCAGCTACCATAGATGAGTGGATGAAGGGCAGGGTGACATTATGAAAAAGCATTCTGGTTACATAGTACCGGTTTTTTGTACGGTCCTGATAACGTTTGGGTTTCTGTGGGCGTCCGTACCTGAAGCCTGGGCTGCAACAGCTTCTGAACCGCTGGTGGCTATCCATGTTTCTGAACATACCCAGGCGCTGGAGACATTGCCGGCAGTCTTTCCCACACCGGTTGGACCAGGAACCAGTGGCAAGCAGTGGTGGATCAGTTCCTGGCATTACTTTGTTGGCATTGACCTCCTGAAAGAGGCGCTTCGATCAGATGGCACCCCCTTTGTGGAGATAAGTGACAGCGATATTGCAGCCGGTAAATTGCGCAGCCCTGATGGTTCTCCCCGGTATCCCATCCTGATCAGCCTTGCCTCGGAAGCGATCCATGCCAATGAAGTTGGCCCGCTGCGTGATTATGTCAATGCAGGAGGTTTCATGCTGATCGGCTCCTCCTCCTTTACACGCAATCCAGATGGCACCAGTCGCGGAAATTTTGCCCTTGCATCAGAAATGGGCGTACGTATGGCCATCCCCGGTCTGCTTAACTGGTACGAAAATAAACATTTTACCAAAACAGACAATAACTGGCTGATATCGCATATCCCTTCAGGACAACTGGTCTGGCGGGCACCTTTAACTTCAAACGAAATCCCCTCTGGAGTATCTCCTGCGCACACGATTCATAATGCTCATCCGGTATGGCACGTTGTGACTAATGGTGCACTGGTTCTTGCCGAAGGTGATCAGGGGCCGCTCTTGACCCTGAAACAATATGGTCAGGGATACATTGTCTATCATGGCGCATTGCAACCACTGCTTGGCCACAGCGGTTTTGACACTTCCATGTATGCCTATCTGATCTATCGCAAGACCATTGATCTGGCGTTTCAAATCCTGAAGGCACCCATGGTTCGCGTTAACCCGTGGCGCTATCCCTATGATGCAGCACTGCTTGCCAGACACGATTTTGAACACAGGCTTGATTTGATACAGGCAATTGAAGCCTCGGCACAATTTGAAAAAGCAGCTGGCGCCAAGGGTGAATACTACTTCTCAACCGGTGCGTTGCGTAGCTATTCCGATCTGGATAAAGAATCAATTATCAGTAGCTTAAGAAGTGCTGTCTCAAGTTATGGTGCAACTATCGGATCGCACAATGGTGGTCTGCCCAACCCGGTGAACCCTGCGTTGCTGCCTAGCGACTATGATTACTGGCACTGGGGGGCTGACGAAGCGTTGGATACCATCATGCCGGGCTATGCAAGCGGCAGGGAGTACGCCAAAGCCTCCATACTGGCTTCGTTTCAGGATATTGAAGGCTGGTTAAACGGTCTTGACAATGGTCGAGCCGGTTGCGGAGCCGACAACAGTTGTCCCCGTGTCTGGGTCAGTCCGGCTTTTAATACAACCCGCGATGCGTCCAAAGAGATTCTGGAAGAGTTGCACGTTGCCACTGTCGGTGAACAAAAAGTAGCTCCTTTTCCCCATTGGACCGTTTCCTACGCTACCCAGGGAAAGCAGTATACGCACCTGTCTCTCCCGGTCAGCGAGTGGTATGGCACCAATGAGATACTGCAGGATCTGGATGCCCATTATGTCTGGACAATGAGGGCAGGGGTTGATCTGTATTATGACCTGGGGGGGCTGATTAATTTTTACGGCCATGCACTTTCAAATAACGGCGGTGTGCAGCAGGACTATATTACCTATGCCATGACAAAACCCAGGATCTGGCCAAGCAATGCCCTGGATCTGTACGATTGGTGGAAGCTGCGCTCCAGTGTGCATATAACCCCTTCATTCAGTGCAAACGGTGACAGCTATACCCTTGATGTTGCGGTTTCAGGCGCTACAGACCCTGAAACAGCCATTGAGGTGGCCATACCACCGGCATATGGTTCTGAAAAATATATCTATCTGGATGGCAGGTTAGCCACTGCCTCAGACTATCGTGCAGCCACGCTGGGTACAAAAATCAGGGTGGGCAGTTCTGTTACCTCGGTCAGGATACAAAACAGGCAGAATGAGCCTCCAACGGCAATAAACGACAGTTACAGCACCGACCAGAACACGGCTCTGAACATACCTGCCCCTGGTCTGCTGGCGAATGATACGGATCGTGAAAACGCAACCCTGACCGCGCAGCTGGTGACCGGCCCTGGCCATGGCACGCTGGAGCTTAACAGTAATGGATCATTTATCTACACCCCCACAACAGGCTACAGCGGCAGCGACAGCTTTACCTATACGGCAACTGATGGAGATCAGACCTCAAACAGTGCAACAGTCAGTATTTCAGTTGCAGCAACTCCCCTGTTTTCTGATGACCTTTCACGCAGCAGTTCACCGCCTGAGTTGTCTCCCTGGATTGTTCAGTATGGGACATGGACCGTTACCTCTGCAACCCTGCAAGGTTTGGGCTCTCCAACCGCCTATTATGGCTACGCCTATGTTGCGCCAACACCGTTGTGGACTGATTACTCCCTGCAGGCACGGATCCAGTTCCCTGTTGGAAGTTATGGTGGTGGGCTGGGAGGGCGGCTGAATCCGGCAACTGGCGCCCATTATGGCGTCTGGGTCTATCCCGGCTCCAGCACAATGAAGCTGGTCAAATTCAGTGATTGGACCAGCTGGAGTGGTAATCCAATGGGGCAGGCCAGCCTGACAGCTGTTGGAACCGGTTGGCACACACTGAAGATGGTCTTTAGCGGCAACAGGGTTCAGGTTTATTACGACGGGACAGTTAAAATTGATGTCACCGACAACAGTTTTGACTCCCGCGCAGCCTATCTCAGCGGCGGCATATCGGTAGATATGGCAACCCTTCCGGGCTACAGCGGCAGCTATGGCATGGCTGTGGATGATCTGCTTGTGAATCCTCTTTGAAAGGGATGGTGGTTGCCTTGCCTTTTAACCGATTTAAGATGCTGGACCTGAACAGGTATTTTTATGAGTACATGCTGCGGACCAAAATACAGGAAGCGCAGGCAGGGCTGTCTGATACTGAGCTTTTGAAAAGGATTTCATTGCTGGCCAACTTTGCCTGGAGGAATCACCCCGGGTACTATTGTGATGGAAGACTGGAAAATATTCTGGTTGCCTATGGGAAAAACCTTGAGAGCTACATTAACAGGCAGCAGATTGAAAAACAGATTCCCGATGTTCATCCCAACGAGGATACCCACAACAGCATTGTGCATGTTGCCACCAGGCTGTTTGGGGTAGGCGGTCATACCAGGGCACTGTATCAATTTATCAAGCGGCATAAGGCTAACCGGCATGTGGTGGTGCTTACCGGGCAAAGCCTGAAACAGGTTCCTCAATGGTTTGCAGAAGGGATAGGCGACACACCAATCCTTACCCTTGATCTCTTTGATTCTCCGTTTGAGCGGGCCTGGGTGTTGCGGCGCAGTGCAGCCGGGGCCAGATGCGTGATCCTGTATCACCATTCTGATGATGTTGTCCCGATCATGGCCTTTTCAGATACCGGTTCACCACCGGTGCTGCTGTTAAACCATGCCCACTCCTGGTTCTGGCTGGGGGCGTCAGTGAGTGATCTGGTACTGGCTCCAACCGAGTTTCATACGCAATTCACCCTGGCAACACGACCGATCACAAACGTCTCGCACTTTCCCTTTACCCAACTGGATGATCTGGATACCGGCTTGGGGCAAAATGACAAGCAGGAGGCCAAAAAACGGCTCGGTATTGATCCTGATGCGGTCTGTATCATGACCATCGGCACCCCTGAAAAATTCATACCCAATGCCCGTTATAATTTTTATCGTACCGCGCAGCAGATCCTCCAGCGTTTTGAACAGGTAGAGCTGTATGTCATCGGCATTGCAGACAGTCCTGATCTGAGAAAAAAATACCATCTCCAGTCTTCACGGATTCGTTTTTGCGGATTTGTGGACAGGCCTGATGATTACTACAAGGCCGCCGATATCTGTCTGGATGCACTACCCCAGCCATCACTTGGCGCAACCCTGTACGCGGCATTGATCGGGCTGGCCTGTCCGGTCTTTAAATACGGGCATTCAAACATGTTTAACGGTAAAAATTTCATTGAATCACCGCTCTACCGGCAGCAGATCGGCACGCTGGATACTGAAAAAGAGTATCTCGATACCATTACCCATCTGATTGCCAATCCTCAGCTCAGACTTAGCATAGCTGAAGAGATCAGGGCTGGATACTGCCGCCGTTCTTCCAATGCAGGTTTATGCAGAACCATTCAGGGGGCGTTAGAGCAGGCTGATGCCTTGCAGCACAGCCCACGAACCATTCCGGTTGGTACCCATCATCGTGATGCAGACAGTGCTGAAATAGCTGATGCCGGAGCATTGCAGGATCTGCACAGCAGGCTGAGCTATTTTGATGGTTATCTGAGTCATGCCGAGAAGATCGCCATCCTTGCCCAGCTGGCCCTTAAGCCGGGGTACACGGGGGATGTCATGCAGCTGACAAAAAAACTGATGAAAAACAAACTGTCACTTTTTGATTGTTTCAGGAACAGCAGGAGAAATTATGGCTCGTCTGATAGCGTTTTATCTGCCCCAGTATCACCCCATTCCGGAAAATGACCAGTGGTGGGGCAGGGGGTTTACGGAATGGACCAACACCGGTAAGGCGCAACCGCTGTTCCGTGGTCATTATCAGCCCCATGTTCCGGCTGATCTTGGCTACTATGATCTGCGTGTGCCTGAAACACGGATTGCCCAGGCCCGGATGGCACAGGAACATGGCATAGAAGCGTTTTGCTACTATCACTACTGGTTTGCCGGTAAACGAATTCTTGAACGTCCGCTGAATGAAGTGTTGCAGTCCGGTCAGCCTGATTTTCCTTTTTGTATCTGCTGGGCAAACCAGACCTGGTCCGGTGTCTGGCATGGCAGCCCGGACAGGATCCTGATTGAACAGACCTATCCGGGGGATGATGATTACCGGGCTCACTTTCAGACCTTGCTGCCGTTTTTCTCAGACCAACGCTACTTGAAGGTGGATGGGAAGCCTCTTTTTGTGATCTATCGGCCCGGTGACATACCTGATTGTGCCAGGGTGATGGCGTTATGGAAAAAGATGGCACTGCAGGCCGGTCTGCCAGGTCTGCATATCGTGGCAACCATACATGGCAAACAGGTCTGGGATTCCCACCAGCATGGCTTTGATGCTGAAGTGGTTCAGAATCTGCCTCCCTTGCGGCGCAATCAGTATCTGTCCTGGCGGCATCCGCTTAAGAAACTGTTTCGTCTTTATCAGGATACAACCGGAAAACCGACGGTTTACCGCTATGAAGAGGTCATGCTGAAGATGCTGCCTGAACCGCATGCCGGTATCAGCAGGTATCCCTGCGTTATTCCCAACTGGGACAATACCCCCCGCAGCCGGAGTAACGGGCTGGTGTTGCATGGCTCAACACCTGAACTTTTCAGGGTGCAGCTTAAAAAAACATTTGAACTGATGCACAACAGGCCAGAGGAACATGCCATTGTCTTTATCAAATCGTGGAATGAATGGGCTGAGGGGAACCATCTGGAGCCTGACCTGAAACATGGTAGGGCTTATCTTACGGTAATTCAACAGGAATTGGACTTGTTGACTGAATAACTATTGATTTGGTGGTATTTATAAAATAATGTGCTCACCACGTAAATGATCAGATGATAAGGGGGACTATTGTGTTAAACAACCAAGCCGACCCTGTTGAAGCAACCGTCATGCAGCAGACGTCTTCTGAAGCTGATCAAACGCTTAAAAAGCAGGAAAGGCGGCGTATTGCCGAGGAAAGTGTACGCGCAAAAAACAGTGCTGCCCAAAAGCTGCTGACCCTTGAAGAGACCCAGCGACTGCTGCATGAACTGCAGGTGCATCAGATAGAACTGGAGATGCAGAACGAGGAATTGCGGCAGACGCAGCTTGAGTTGGAAGAACTGAATCAACAGTTTGATTCCCGCCTTAAAGAAGCGATTAATGATCTGCGCCGCAAGGATGATATGCTGATTCAGCAGGGGCGTCTGGCAGCCATGGGGGAGATGATTAACAATATTGCCCACCAGTGGCGTCAGCCCCTTAACAACATCGGGCTTATAGTACAAAGTCTGCAGCTTTCCTACAAAACTGGTGAGCTGACTGTGTCTGGAATGGATACGGATGTCAATAATGTCATGAAGGTGCTCCAGCAGATGTCCGGTACTATTGATGATTTCAGGAATTTTTTCAGCACTGAAAAAGTGCTGGAGTTGTTTTGTGTTAACGATACGCTGCGGCGTGCGCTTAATTTTATGCTTCCCAGCTTTAAAAGCAGCAATATTAAGGTACAGTTTGATGAACAACCGGATATTCAGATTAACGGCTATTCCGGCGAGTACACCCAGGCCATACTTAATATTTTTACCAATGCCAAGGATGTCTTGTTGGAACGGAAAGTCTCCACACCCTGTATCAGTATCCGTATCTTCAGTGAAAACAATCGTTCAGTGGTAACCATTGCTGATAATGGCGGAGGCATACCAGATGATATCCTGCCCAATATTTTTGATCCGTACTTCACCACCCGGAAATCTGGTACAGGTACCGGTATCGGTCTGTTTATGTCCAAAATAATTATTGAAAAGAACCTGCATGGTCGTCTGACAGCCCGTAATGTTGAAGGCGGTGCTGAATTCAGGATTGAGGTGTAGTGGAGACGTGTCTGAGTGTACCTGAAATGTAACTATTCAGCACTGCCACATAACTCTCTTATCTTAAGAGGGGGAACGAAGTAGACACAGTTGCTGGTCTGTTCTCTGTTACATCGTAGCGTCCCTCCCCTTGGGTTAAGGGGAGGACAGGTGGGGTTACGAATAGTTGCCTGAATATGCTGAATAGCATCCTTGAAATGTAGATTGATTCTTCTTTCCATCATCTTACCACAGGAGTTTGATTAGTATGCGGAGTAGTACGATATTACAAACTAATGGTAAGGTCTTGATTGTCGATGACGATAGGACAACACGTCTGCTTGCCAGGTCTGCGCTGGAGCCCGCAGGGTATGAGATTCAGGATGTTGCCAGTGGTAAAGAAGCTCTGGAGCTGTTTGATACCTATACCCCGGATCTTGTTTTACTTGATATGCTGATGCCTGAAATGGATGGCTACCAGGTCTGCCGGAAGTTACGCGGCAATCCAACCAATGCTGATGTTTCCATACTTATGATGACCGGACTGAATGATCTGGAAACCATAAGCCGCGCATACCAGTCCGGGGTCACTGATTTTATAACCAAGCCGGTTCATTGGGCGGTCCTGCAACACCGGGTTGCCTATCTGATTCAATCAAACCGTGCATTGAGGGCGCTGCAAGAGAGCGAGGAGCGGCATAAAAATTTCTTTGAACATAATCAATCGGTAATTCTGGTCATAGATCCTGCAGATGGTTCCATTGCAGATGCCAATCCAGCGGCCTGCAGCTTTTATGGCTGGACGCGGGATGAAATGCGCCAAAAGACAATCGCTGATCTCAGTACCTTGAGCATGGAGCAACTTGTCATAGAGATGCAAAAAGCTGTTTCAGGTGAATGTAATCATTGCTTCTTTGACCACCGCTTGGCAGACACTTCCATCAGACCGGTTGAGATTTTCTGCAGCCCGGTTACCTGTAGCGGTAAAACCCTGATTGTTGCCATTGTGCATGACATCAGCGAACGAAGGCTGGCAGAAGAGGCGTTACGGGAAAGTGAAACCCGTTTCCGCTCCATTATGGAGCTGACCCCCGCCATAGCAGTGCAGGGCTATAACCTGAATGGCATTACCACCTATTGGAACCATTATTCTGAGCAATTGTATGGTTATTTGCGGGAGGAAGCGGTTGGGAAAAACCTGCTTGATCTGATCATACCTCCTGAAATGCGTGAGGATGTGAAAGGTGCCATGACCTGGATGGCGGAAAACGAACAACCTATCCCCTCCAGTGAGTTGCTGCTTATGCGTAAAGACGGTTCACGGGTGCCGGTTTTTTCAAGCCATGCCCTGCTGCACCCGCCGGGCAAAGAACCGGAACTATTCTGCATGGATCTGGATCTGTCCGCCCTGAAGCAGACGGAAGCAGAACTGCGACAGGCCAAGAATGCTGCCGAGGCTGCCAGTACTGCCAAATCAAGTTTTCTGGCCACCATGAGTCATGAGATACGTACGCCCCTAAGCGCGCTTTTGGGAAATATTGAGCTGCTTGAACAGACCGCCATGCTGCCGTTGCAGCAGCAATACCTGCAGGATTGCTCTTCTGCCGCCCGGATGCTGTTGCAGGTGATTAATGATGTGCTTGATTTTTCAAAAATAGAAGCGGGCAAGTTTGAGCTTGCCAACGAGCCGTTCTCTCTGACTGAGATGAGCAGTCAGGTAATCAGAATATTTGCAATAACTGCCGAGAAAAAAGGATTGAGATTAACGCTGACAATGGCAGATGATCTGCCTGAACGGTTCTGTGGCGATCAGCTGCGACTGCGCCAAATCATCTCCAACCTGCTTTCCAATGCCATTAAATTTACCCGTCAGGGGCAGGTTTCGCTGCAGCTATCCCGTTTAGAGGAGACACCGGAAACCGGTGAACGTCTGCTGATTACGGTGAGCGATACCGGTGTCGGTATTCCGCGGGAAAAACAGGATCTTATATTTGAAAGCTTTACCCAGGTTGAAAACTTTAACAAGCGTCGTCATGCCGGTACAGGGTTGGGGTTGTCGATCTGTCGAAAACTTGCTGAAATGATGGGAGGTGAAATTTCCCTGCAGAGTGTGCCTGACCAGGGCTCAATCTTCACCCTTTCATTACCGGTTACGACCTGTCCAGAGCCGGATAATGTTCCTGATACTGAAATAGATACCGATACCTTCAGCTTCTCACGTAGAATCCTGCTTGCAGACGATGATCAGTTGGGCAGATCCGTGATTACCTCAATGCTGAAACGTTCCGGTCATGCCGTGACTGCAGTGGAATCAGGGGGTGAACTGCTTGAGATGTTACAACGTGAAGCATTTGATATTGTCTTGACCGATATCTCTATGCCTGATTTAGACGGCACTGAAGTGGCCAGGATTATCCGCTCCGGTGAACGGCCAGGCATCAATCCTCATATTCCGATGATTGCCATCACGGCCCATGCGTTTTCAACTGACCGGGAATATTTTTTGAAGATCGGTATTGATGGCTATGTTGCGAAACCGGTTGATTTTTCAGTTCTGCTGGCAAAGATCGAGTCATTGTGCCGTTTGGGCAGGTAAAACAAAATCAGCATGAACCTGCGATGTTACAATCTGATACATCCGTACAAAATGTAACTTTTCCCTCAAACACCTTAAGTGCAACGTTTAATTACCTGAACCCTTCCTGTTTCTATTCTATCAGAATAAATATCTGACCAAACAAGCCTGATCTGCTAAAGATATCATGCTGATATTGTTGTTAATTTGCGTATCAATTTTGGCATGAAATATGGAATGACCTTCTGGAAGAGGCAGGTATCCAAAATCAGGAGGCTGGTATGGCAATTCGTATGGAAGGTACTGATGTCATTTTAACAGGTGACTGGAATATCTCTGGTGTGGTGGGGCATGTCGATACCTTGTCAAACATTCTGCAGCAGGTGGATGACTTGGGACAGAAGACCCTGAAGGTGGATTGTGGAGAAATTAAATCTGTTGATTTTAACGGACTGCAACTGCTGAAGGTCTGGCTTCAGTGTGCCCGTTTTCGTGGACTTGAACCCAAACTTGTTAACCTTTCTGAAAGTATGCGGCGTCTTATGTTGGTAACCGGTTTTGCACTGTCTGATACCGGACTGTGCAGTGATCTGAACTGACGAGAACCTGAACAGGTGCCGGGCTGCTGAGTGTGCAATCAAGCTGGCAGCAACCTTTGATCAGGCTGTTTACCTTTTAAATCTGCACAGAAAGTCATGACCACGCCGCTTTGCGGGTGGTCATGACTTTCTCGTTTACAGCACTTTACGGCCTTGAATGACCCGTACCAGCACCACAATAATTGCGATGACGAGTAAAATATGGATCAGTCCGCCCATGGTATATGACGTAACCATGCCCAGCAGCCACAGTATTATCAGCACCAGAATAATTGTCCAGAGCATAGGATCTCCTTATGTCACGTATGGTGTCGCTTTACTGCGACCACTCATTTAGAGATGAATAAACAGGGGCGGGAAAAAGATCCCGATGCCCGGCGGCGGTGGCGGTGCAGGCGCATACAGTACCGGTGGCGGTCGATACATCCGTTCTCGATAGCCATAGGGGTGATATACACGTCTTCCGCGTTCATAGTGGTAACGGTCATTTTTTTGTCTGTTATGCTCATACCGTTCAGTACCTCTTCTGTCCTGGCGTCTGTTGTCATCTCTGGCATGTGCCGGGGCCGGATCCATGACGACAAACGTAGCTGATAACAGACAGCCCGTAATGAGCGTGCCGGCTAGAGCTCTCAACGTCCCTATTCCTGAAATTTTCATAAAATCGCTCCATGTGTGGATCGCTTCAAATCGTTTTATTGACGTAATTTACCTGTGAATGGTGAGTACGTGAGCGATCACTTTCTTTTTGTCTTCCTGTATTTACCTGTTGAGAAAATCTCATCTGCGCTCTTTTTCTGTGCTTCAGACAAGCTGTTGTAGAATGCCTCAAAAACCGGGATGAACTTCTTTAATTGGTTGAGTTGAGACTCGGTAACCTGGCTATGGAACTTCATCCGTTCAACAGCATTCAGGCCGGTGCGATGTTCAGCTCTTTGTTTTCTCAGTGCATCAATATCTTTGGCATTTTCACGCATGAGTACCGCAAGATCCTTCCACAGCGGCTCCTGCTCTGCAGTGATGTTCAGAGAGTTTTGAAGCTGCTTGATCTGGGACTCCGCATAGTCAACAGCAGACATCCTCATCACTGGTGCGGCCTTTACGGTAGCCGCATATGAAAGGCCTGGATCAGCTAAGAAAAAGGTGCTTAGAAACGTCATTACCATGAAAACAATGGTAGTTGGAAAAACGAACTGATAAGACTTTTGACTCATGATCTGTCTCCTCTGTTAATAATCCTATAAAAAGCATTTGCCACAGAGAACACAGAGGTCTCAAAGGAAAAACAGGAAGATACAACAAACACCCTGATTCCTTTTGGGTGATCTACTAAAAAAAGATTTTTATTGTAGTTCTCTGTGTTTCTCTGTGACCTCTGTGGCTAACTGCCGTTTTAAGGATAATACACGTGTAATAACCATGACTGACAGGCCTGTTGTCACTTGACAATCAGGTTTGTCTGGACCGATATAACGCCCTTGACGTTTTTGGCAATCTCCCGTGCTTTTGTCACGCTACTGGCTGAATTAACAAAACCGCTGAGTTGAACAACACCTTTAAAGGTTTCAACGTTGATATGTAACACCTTGAGATCCGGGTCAGAAAAAATGGCGCTTTTTACTTTGGTTGTGATCACGGTGTCATCGACATACTCGCCGGTACCTTCATGGGTACGGGTGGATGCGCATCCCAGAAATGATAGTGCTACAACCAGGCATGCGAATAGTTTTATAAAATTATGCAGCTTGAACATGATGGTCTCCTTTGCGTTAGATGAATGCTGCTGTTGTGTGTGTAAGTGAGGGCCGGATCTGGTTGCTGTTTCCGGCCCGTGCATAACGCTCCTATTCCAGAACTATTTCAAAAAGAACGCGCATATTCGACTTTGCGGCAGGTGAGTAGAGGTCCTTTGGCGCTGCTTCATAAGTAGCCGGAGATGACTCGCCATAACCGATTTTAGTAAGTCTTTCACGGGTGATGACGCCTTCTTCTATCAGGTATTCTTTGACTGCGGTTGCCCGTCTTTCACTCAACTTCTGATTGTATTCCTCAGTTCCAGAGGCAGAGGTGTAGCCTGCAACACGGACTTTGGCTTTCGGGTTGTCTATCAGAAGCTGGATATTTCTTTTCAGGATGCTCTTTGCTTCCGGTTTCAGGGTGGATTGATTGAAATCAAAATGAACATCCTCAAGGGCCAGAACAACAACCTTTTCAGCCTGTTTTTCTGAGGCAACAACAGCTACTTTTTCTTCAGCCTGCGGTTCAGCCACCACAATGACCACCGGCTCAGGTTGTGAGGCCACTACCGGAGTTGGCGGGCAAAGGGCGTTTGCTTTGGCAATTGCCTGGTTGGCAAGATCAATCCCTTCCTTGGTGTGACAGGCAGCATAGACAGAATATGCCCTGTTCTTCAGGTCCTGTGCTTCTCTGAACTCAACCGGACATTGCTTGTCTTTACCGGCAGCACGAGCTGCATCTATAGCCAGGTCGGCGTCCACCAGCTCCTTGTGAAAATATCTGTCCTGCTTGACGTTGTACTCCAGGCCGGCACACCCGAAAATCATACTCACAGTGAACAGGGTGGCTGCATACTGCGTGATTTTTGCTAAATATCTCATGTTTCTATCTCCTTTTGTCTATTCAATGGTCATCTGGTTTTTCACGCTCTTTACACCGATTACATCGCTGGCAAGTTTTGTGGCCAGTTTGATTTCATCAGCGTTACCGGCTTTGCCGCTTAAGACAACTATTCCATGCTTGGTCGTTACTGATGTTTTCAAAGCACTTGTTGAGCGGTGATAAAGCAATGTCATTTTGACCTGGGCAGTAATTGAGGCGTCGTCAATCTTTTCACCAACCGTCCGCTTTTTAGGGGGCGTTGTTGTTACGGTCATTTCGTTTTTAACGTCCTTAACCCCGTCAACATCCATGGCATATTCAGTTGCCAGCTGTTTTTGTGCAAAGCTCCTTGCATCACCGCGCAGGGTTACGACACTGTCTTTGACATCTACTTCAGTCCTGCTGGCGCTTACGCTGCTATGAAACAAGAGGGTGAATTTTACTTTGTCGCGAAGCCAGGCATCAGAATTGGCCGATGACGGAGCACCTTTGATTTCCAGGCGGTTATCCACACTCGCGACGCCGGGAAGACCTGCAACGGTCTCCTGGGCTAATGATTTGTGGGATTCATCGGCAACAACGCCGGTCAGGGTAACGGCACCGTCTTTTGACTGAATCTTGATATCATCGTTCTGCAGGTAGGTCTTAAAGACATAGGTCTGTCTGGCTGATGACTCAATGCGGCTGTCAATTTTTGATGCATCTGCTGGCAGCGTAGTGAAGGCAAGCAGTGCGAGTGCTGCAATGAGAAAAGAAAGTGAATACACTGTTTTCATAAAGGTTTCTCCCCCGATATAGATTGTTACTTACCCAAAACTTTTTTTATCTGACCTGATTTTACCTGCACTTTTCCGGCAATGTTTTCACTCTTTCCTTCAATCTCCAGCTTTGGGTTGTCGCTGAGTTTGCCAGCTACTTCTTTGATTCTGCCCTTAATCTGATGAAACGTGCCTTTAGCCTGATCTCGTGTGCTTTTTTTCATGATAGTCTCCTGTGTGATCGGTTGATCATGCTTGGAAATAAGGTGCCTGACTCCAAAAGCTATGTTCTGCTCGAATAACAATGCACCTGTGAGCAGCGTATCCATTTGACGGGAAATGAGGATCTGCCTCCTTCCATTAGTATCCTCCGCACTTGTCGTTCAAAAGAATCCAGGCTGGTCTGTAACTACGGTTCAGCAATCTACATATTTCATTCAGAATCAGATCAGGTTGCGCATCTCTGTATCCGTTCGTCTGCCTACAATGTGAATAGTGTTTCCATAAAACATGCCAAGTTGGCCTGATTTCTTGTTAACAATCTCAGCTAGTTACTTGATGGCTTGTTTTGCAAGATGTTAACGCTTGTAGTGCTGATGAACGTAATGGAGGGATTTGTGAACAAAATACGATTGATCGTATGTAGTTATGCATTAGTCAGGTTTATGCAGGCGGCTCGTTTTGTAACATGAGAAGTTGCTATTATCATTTGCAGGAAATGAATGACATCTGTTGGTTCTGGATCTTAAATGACAGCCTTTGGGGAAAAATGTGTTTCTAGGCTGTTGCTATTAACAGTACTGTCGTATATGGCGGGTGTGCTGAAGAAAGCTGTTGCATAAAAAAGGCCGACGGTTGTCCGTCGGCCACCACAGGAAGGAGGGATATAGTGTGAATATACCCCGTTGTTTACCTATGTATGCATATAGCAAACCAAAAAGTAAAAAATATTTCAAACGATTGTATATCCAGTTGATTGTACGAACAAAAAAATGTGTGAAGGGCCATTAATCATTCCAAAGCAGTCAGCTGACTATGTTGCAAGCACTTATCCCCGCTGGTGCAGAGCTATGGCTATATAAGGATACTATATCAATAACAATAAGTTGAAGTTGTGTTAGCTTTTTTGCAGGATGCTCAATAGGTGACATGCAGAGTGGCATACAAGTTTTATCTGCCTTTTCCCCCATTATAATCAGCCACAGCAGTACCCCAGCCCATCAGCGCCTTGTTACAATCGGTGCGATCCAGAACCACCTCGATGAAGCATAAGCCTTTGAAAACTTGTGCCCGCTCCAGAGCGGCCATTAATTCCTGTTCAGTGCGTACTGCCAGACTCAAGAGGGATGACTGGTCTTTCAGGCTTTCCACCATTACAGCATAGTTCCAGTTTTGAAGAACGTTATAAGGGCCATCGTGAATCATCACCTCAATGGTGTAGGCTCCGTTATTCATCAGAAAGATGATGCCGGAATAGTTGTAGCGCAGGATTGTTGACAGTTCCTGAGCGGTCATCTGGAATGATCCATCGCCAATCAACCCAATGACGCGCCGTTCTGTATTGGCAGCGGCCAGCCCCAGAAAAGCACCTACAGACCAGCCGATAGATCCGTACTGCATCTGGATTTCAAATTTACAACCATCGGGCAGGTGCAGGTCCATACCATTGAACCATGAATCTCCGGTTTCGGCCACAACAGTGCTCCTGCTGTCCAGGATTTTATTGATCTGATGAAACAGGCGTCGGGTGGAAAGGGGCCGGTCTTCCGACTCAGCCGGTGAAGTGGCGCAGGGTGTTTCCTTAACTCGCAGATAGGCATCCAGAGAGGTCGGATTCCCGTTGAGCCGTGAGGCGAGTCCTGTTAGAAATTCGGCAAGCACAATGCCGTGATAGACCTGACCTTCAACCAGAATCCGTTCAGGTGAGGCTTCCACCAGACGGGAGGGCTGAATCAGGGCTGTAAACCCGACTGTTGTGTAATCAGAGAAGATCGGTCCCGCAAAAAGATAGGCATCGCTGGATTCCACCACCTCGCGACAACCGGGAGAACTGGCACTGCCCCAGTAGATTCCCATGAACTGAGGATTGGTTTCAGGGAAGAAGCTTTTTGCATTGGGCATGCAGGCCACGCCGTAGCCACAGCTGGCGCTAAGGGATTCAAATGCCTTCATGGCATCCCCTGCACGTAATTGACTGCCAGCCACCAGAACCGGTTGGCGGGCCTTGTTGAGAAATGCCGCAACATGTTCAAGGGCTTTTTGTAACGAACCGGGATCGCTTTTGGGGGAGGGGAGCAAGGTCAGGACATGGGGCCTGGAGATCAATGCCCCTGCCAGATTACAGGCTATTTCAATGTACACCGGCTTACGGGTGGAAAGGGCGATACGGATGGCTTCGTCAATCCGAAAGGCTGCCGTGGCAACCTCGCGGATCACCACGGCGTGGGCCGTAATTTCCTTGTACACTGCTACCACAAATTTAGCGCCCTCCTCGGGCTGGGCCAGGGTGTGATGAAGGGTGCGATTTTCCATCAAAGAGCTGACATTAGGTCCACCTGAAATAACAATGACCGGCAGGTCTTCTGCAAAGGCTCCTGCTACGGCGTTTACCGCGCTTAAGCCTCCCACGCCAAAGGTAAGTATCAGGGCTGAGACACCATTCTCCCTGGCATAGCCATCGGCAGCGTACCCGGCGTTCAGCTCATTGCAGCAATTGATCATCTTCAAGCGGGGATTCTTCAGCAGCTCATCCAGAAGAGACAGGTTAAAATCACCAGGAATGGCAAAGTAGTCCCTGATCCCTATTTCTTCAAGGCGCTGTGCCAGGTAGCTTCCAACGGTTACTTGATTCATCTGTTGTGATCCCCATGGTGTACTCTGAGAGGCATTACTTCCCTATAAGCTTCAAGGCTATGCGTGCCACATGGGCGCCCTGGTAACGGGCTCCAGCCAGTTCATTGGCACTGGGCATCCGTTCGCCTTTGCTGCCAACGATGGTGGAGGCACCATAGGGTGAACAGCCGGTTATCTCAGTGACTCCCGTTTGACCTGGAAAGGTATAGGGCAGTCCGACCACCACCATCCCCTGATGCAACAAGGTTGTGTGAAAACTGAGAATAGTTGATTCCTGACCACCATGCTGGGTAGCCGAACTGGTAAAAACACTACCGGCCTTGCCCACCAGCGTCCCCTTAGACCAGAGTCCGCCCGTGGTATCCAGAAACTGGCGCATCTGCCCACACATATTGCCGAAACGGGTTGGCGTACCGAAGATAATGGCATCGGCAGCTGCCAGGTCATCCAACGTAACTAGCGGGATATGAGCCATCCGTTCATGGGCTTCCAGAGCGTCCATTTTATCTAAAACCTCATTGTCCAGCGTTTCTGGCACACGCTTGATGATCGGCACGCATCCTGGCACCTCACGCACCCCCTCTGCAACCGCCTCAGCCATTGTGTTAATGTGTCCGTACATACTGTAAAAAACGATCAATACCTTGCACATGGGTGGTAACTCCTTTTTTGGGGATGGTGTGTTCAGGGCCTGATTTTATCTTCCGGGAGGCGGGGTGCCCGGTGGGGCAGGCTGTGCATCAGCTGGTGGAGCATACCTGTTCCGTCGATACTGTCGCGGTGCCACCGTGCCAGGTACCTGATTGCCCTTTGCATACATGCATTGCAGGTAATAGGAGTCATAGCGGCGTTGTGCCTCATAGCCATAGACACGTCCACTGCCTGAACCTGCTGCTGAACCGATCAGCAAGCCACTTCCTGCGCCGATTGCCGCACCAACACCTGCATTGCCCGATGCTGACCCGATCAGTGCCCCCAACCCGGCTCCAAAGAGAGCGCCGGCTCCCGCCCCGGTGATTGTGGACTGGTTGCGTATTTCGTCCGGTGACATGCCGATGCCCTGGCCAGCCCATGCCCTGCAGACAGCGTCATCAACCTGAAACTCTTCAAAGGTTTTATCTGAGCCGGGAAATACCCGTACACTCGGGCCGCTCGGTACGGTTACACACCCGGCTAGTGCAGCGATGCAAAAAAAGGTGATGATTAAAAAAAACTGTTTCATGGTAACCCCCTATTGCTTTGGTTGCAGGGCAGGTTGTGGTGGCTGATTTTCATCATCGTCATCAGGCTCTGTTGGCACAACCCGCATCCAGCCTTTGGGACATTCCTTTATGGCTGGGTAGTACCCCTGTGGAGAGGGACAATAATACCAGTAGCTCTGTTCCGGTTCAGTGGAAGGGGCTTTCTGGATATAGGTTTCCGGTTGTTGCTGGATAATCACCGGTGGTTCGTTATAGTAGTAAGGGGGCGGGTAGCCATAGGGATAGCCATAGGGGTATGGATAGGAATAGGGTACTCCCCAGACCGGTGCACCGATCCATATGCCACCACGCCGATAGCGCGCATCAGCAGGCAGACTGGTGACGGCAAGCAGCACCACAAATAATAAAAAAATCTGAACAGGCCGTGAATTCATGTCGGTTCCCTTCCTTTGACGAGGTCACCTGAAGAGCATTTTCTGTACCCTCTGCTGAAGCTGCTTTTCCCGGATTAACGGGAAAAGTCAGCAGCAGTTTCAGAGAAAAGTTTGACCTCAGGCAAGCCATCCGGCTGGTACATTATCGACGTGTACTTGCCCCCAGCAGAATACCGATACCTACTCCTATGCCGAGTGCGATAAGGATAATGGTGCCTGGATTTTCGTTGCTGTAGCTTTTGGCCTTCTCATAGGTTGCATTTATCTTTTTGCTGGTTTTTTCATAGGCCTCATTTACCCTCTGCTCTGCCTGCTCAAGAGCCTCTGCCCCTTGTTCCATGATCTTTTGAGCAGTAGTACTGCCACAGCAGGGCTCTCCTGCCATCTGTTGTTTTGGGGTCTCATAGTTGTTGGTTTCGGTTTCCATCTGCTCCTCCTTAAAAGGGTACTTGTTGTTGAGTCCGTTAGTTGCTTCTGGGGTAGTGGTTCAGCAACGAGCCGGTTTTCAGGCCAGCATGCGAACCGACTTTTCCCGCTCCCATTGGCGCGTCTTTGCAGCAGTAATAAAGGTATCTGTATCGCTTGCATCCATAACGCCGGCGTCCTGGCCGATAGTGGCCAGTTTCAAAAGTGTATGCCCCCCCTTGTCAACGGCAATTGCCTTAAGATGACCAAAGGCGTCACGGACAAAATCCACTGCAGCTGCTTCCATTGATAACGTCTGAGCGCCTTTGTCCGAGAGGATGACAGCGATGGCATCGAACATGACAGAAGGTGTGCCCGCCAGTTGTCCATCAACCTCCAGCATTGAGCGATCGAAAAGCTTCACTCCACCCACTTTGGGAGCAACTATCTTCACTGCAGCACCTGCGTCATCTGCAGCTTTGCTGATTTTTTCAATAGCAGCACGGTCAGAACCATCGGTGACCAGTATCCCGATTACGCGACCCATCAGGGTGTCTTTCATCTTACCAATGGTTTGTAATGCAGGTGACGGTTGCAGCTCCTGCACGGGAGAAGCAGCTACCGGAGCAGCTGGCAGTTTGTCGAACCCGAGACCTGCAGCAACGCGCTTGGCCAGCTCTTCTTCGATATTTAACAGGTGAGCTACCATGGCCTCACGCACGTGCAGGTGTTCGACCTTGGAAAGTTCAAATACCAGGGCTGATGCGATGTGCGCTTGTTCATAGGTGGTTTGGCTTAAGTAAAACTGCCGTGCCTGGCTGTAGTGATCAGCAAAACTTTCGGCCCGTATCCGGCCTTTTTCACCGGTTTCTGCCACCTTGGCACTGTGAAAGCCGGTGTCGGGCGCTTCACGTGGCGAGCTTTCAGACAGGGAATTAGGTTCATAGGCAACACGGCCTGTTGGGTGCCCCATCTGCATCTGACCGTCCCGTTGGTGGTTGCCGAAGGGGCACTTGGGGGCGTTGATCGGAATCTGGTGGAAATTGGGTGTGCCAAGACGTGAAAGCTGCGTGTCGAGGTAGGAGAACAAGCGGCCCTGCAGCAGCGGGTCATTGGAGAAATCAATGCCTGGCACGATGTTGGCCGGGCAGTAGGCAATCTGTTCTGTTTCAGCAAAGAAATTGTCTGGCCAGCGATCAAGCACCATCCGGCCGATCACTTTCAAAGGCACCAGTTCTTCAGGAATCAGCTTGGTTGGGTCCAGATGATCAAAGGGGAATTTTTCCGCTTCTTCCTGAGTAAAAAGCTGCACTGCAAACTCCCATTCAGGGAAACTGCCGGATGCAATGGCTTCAAACAGGTCGCGGCGATGGAAGTCAGGATCAGCCCCGGCAATTTTAACGGTTTCATCCCAAATAGTAGATTGTAAGCCGAGTTTGGGACGCCAGTGGAACTTGACAAAGGTTGAAACACCTTCCGCATTTATCAGCCTGAAGCTATGCACGCCAAAACCTTCGATCATCCGCAGCGAGCGGGGCAGGGTGCGGTCAGACATGATCCACATCACCATATGCATGGATTCTGGCGTAAGAGAAATAAAATCCCAGAAGGTGTCGTGAGCGGTAGCCGATTGTGGAAAGCCACGGTCCGGTTCCATTTTTACGGCATGGATCAGATCAGGAAACTTGATGGCATCCTGGATGAAGAAAACCGGTACGTTGTTGCCAACGATATCCCAGTTACCCTCCTTGGTATAAAACTTGACGGCAAATCCCCGGACATCACGGGGCGTGTCCACGGAACCGGCGCCGCCAGCTACGGTTGATATACGGGTAAACACCGGTGTTTTTTCACCCACCACGGTGAGAATTTTGGCGGTGGTGTACGGCGCTAATGAGGAGGTCAGCTCAAAGAACCCATGTGCGCCGGTGCCCCGCGCATGCACAATGCGCTCGGGAATCCGCTCATGATCAAAATGGGTGATCTTTTCACGCAGGATAAAATCCTCCAGAAGGGTAGGACCGTGAGGGTTCGCTCTAAGTGAATTTTGGTCATCAGAAAGCGTCAGGCCCTGATTTGTGGTGAGTACAGGATGCTCGTCACCTGCGGTCTGGTGTAGTTCTCCGCTGGCTGCCAGTTGAGACGTTGAGCATTTTTTATGTTTGTGGTGCCCACAACAAGCCATTGTTGTTTCTTTGCTCATTATCATGCTCCTTGATTGTTGGTTACTTGTAGGTGTTGAGTATTGAATCCGCTATTTTTTCAACATCTGTTTCCCACAGACTCTTTTCATCAAATGCAGGCAAATAAAGAAGGAGACAGGCAAACATCTATCAACAAACGTACCAGAGCTGAAAAAATGAATGCGTGCGGTGTAACATGTTGATTGTGCATGATTAATTGTGGCTGGAGCTGATTGTGGTTGTGGGGGGTTATGGTGTAATCCGTCATTTTTAGCGTATCTGTTATATATGATGGATAGCGGCGTGGCCTTTTACAGCTTAGCTGTTACGCTGTACTAGTGGCCAGCTACCAACAACGCGGCGAATTTCTCAGCAGTGACGGGTCGGCCAAAATAATAGCCTTGTCCCTCGTCGCAGTGGTGGGATTGCAGGAAATCAAGCTGTTGCTTTGTTTCTATGCCCTCTGCCACCACGCGCTGTTTGAGGCTCGTACCGATCCCGATAACAGCGCTGACGATGGCCTCACCGGCATCACCGTTGATGTCCTGGACAAACGACTGATCAATCTTCAGTGTATCAATCGGAAAGCGGCTCAGATAGCTCAGACTGGAATATCCGGTGCCAAAATCATCAAGGGCGATCTGCACACCAAGCTCTTTGAGCTCGTGCAAAATCGACATGGTATGTTCCGTGTCCTGCATCAGCACCCCCTCGGTCACCTCAAGTTCAAGGCAGTGCGGATCCAGGCCGGTATCGTCAAGGATGGCCCTGACGCCGGCAATATAATCGTTACTATGAAACTCCCTGGCTGAAACATTGACCGCAATCTGACCAAGGTTGAGACCGGCTTGTAACCAGGTTTGGGTCTGACGGCAGGCTTCGTGCAGTACCCATTTACCGATTGGAAGAATGAGGCCGCATTCCTCTGCAATGCTCACAAACTTTGTCGGTGAGAGGGGGCGACGGTCTGCACGAAGGAGACGGACAAGTGCCTCGGCACCGGTAATGGCACCGGTCTCAAGATTCACCTTCGGCTGGTAATACAGCACAAACTTGCGATGCTCAAGCCCGTGGTACAACGCCTGCTCAACAGCCTGCCGCGCAACTGCACGGACATTCATATCCGGAGTAAACAGCTGATAGGTGTTACGCCCACGTTTTTTTGCCTGATACATGGCAGTATCGGCATTCCTTACCAACTCTTCGACGTTCTTGCCGTCGTCGGGATAGATGCTGATGCCGATGCTGATGGTGACATGGAGACGGTGCCCGCTGATGAGATGGGGATGGGTCATGGATTCAATCAACTTTTGGGCGATCAGGGTTGCATCCTGCTGCTGCTCAATTTCCGGTAACAGCACCACAAATTCGTCGCCCCCCTGACGGCTGACAGTATCGGAAAGGCGAACGCAGCTTTGCAACCGTTTTGCAACAGACTGAAGCAGCTTGTCTCCAACTTCATGCCCGAGTGAATCGTTGATATGCTTGAAGTGGTCAAGGTCCAGATAGATAAGCGCCACCTTCTTGCCATGACGCAGTGCGAATGCGATTGACTGCACCAGACGGTCGGTCAACAGCGTACGATTTGGCAAACCGGTAAGAAAATCGTGCTCGGCCATGTAGGACATCTTCTCAGTTGCCTGCTCAGCCGTTTCTGCCATTGTCTGGGCATTCATGGTCGCAACCACGAGGCGTTCATTTGCTTCCCGTAACTGTGCCTCGGTGCGCGCACTCAGGCTGGCCTTGGCACGTGCTGCATGTTCCTTGTCACGATGAGATCTGTCGCGCAGCGTGGCGACCTCTTCACGCAGGTCAGCAGCCTCCTCACGCAGATCAGCGGATTCTTCTCGCCGGTCTGCTACGACTTCACGTCGGTCTGCCACTACTTCACGCTGGTTAGCTGTATTCTCACGCTTAACAGCAGATTTTGCCCGATTTACTACGGCTTGTTCGTTGATAAGAACTGCTGCTTCTCGCTCTGCAAGGGTAGTTACGTTTCCCGGAGACGGAGACAGCACGTTTTCAGGCGTCTTAACCGGCTGCCTGGTCCTGACTTTTCGAGGTGCTTGTACCTTTTTGCTCATCGCCGTTCACCTTTATTCGTTTATATCGGCCTTGTCTGCCACGGGTGTCAGTGTCGGGCGCCCGCCCAATAGTCCTTCGTAGTCACGCACCGGATCACCGATAATGATACCGTCATCAGTGATCATGAACTGTCTGATCTCGTTGCTGTGGGCACTGGCACGTACTTTGACTACCGCCATGACGCGCTTCAGGCGACTCTCGATTTCAATGTAGCGTTGAACAATGATCGCGTCGGTGAGAAACGCTGACCCGTAGGGGCTGAAGCGTAGATCAACATAGCGATCTTCAAGTTCCGAGGCCATCAGCACGGTCACACCGAGGTTGGACAGCACAGCCACCATGCGAAACAACGACTCGCGAAAATCCTCGCGGAAGCTTGGCGCCACCGCCAGTTCAAATCCTGACAGCGAGTCGATCACCACCCTGGTTGCATTCATCTGATGAATAAGATTAATCAAATGTTGAACGATCTCGTCCATGGAAAGATCCAGTGAGCGGGTATTGATCAAGCCGATCTGACCGGCGCGAACCATGTCGTTGATCGTACTATTCAGTGACTGACTGGGGGTCTGCTCAAACGCAACGATCACACCCGCTTCGCCCCGGCGCACACCTTCAACCAGGAAGGCCGTGGCGAGGATGGTTTTGCCTGATCCTGATGGCCCCGCTACCAGCAGCGAATAGCCAGACGGCAAGCCGCCCCCCAGCATATCGTCAAGCCCCGGAATCCCCATGGACAGCCGCGTCTTGTAACGTCGCGGACTATCAGCAGTCGACGTCTCACCGCTGTCATCGCGAATGCGCATCGAGGGAAACACTTCGATGCCGGCGCTGGTAATGCGGAAGGTATGGATCCCCGGACTGGTTGCCTGACCTCGCATCTTGAGAACCTGCATCTTGCGCACCATTGAGTTCCGGTGAACGCTTTGCTCAAGCAACAGTATACCGTCGGCCACCGTAAATATGGGATGGTAGTCCTTCTCCGGCGCATATTCCCAGATCAGGAAGGTGGTGGCCTGCCAGCAGCTTAATTGTATGCCAAGCTGTTGAATAAACTGTTGCTGGCTGGTCACCCCCCTGGATTGTTGCTGCGCCTCCATCACGGCTGAACGGAACGAATCCACAAAGACCAGCGCTGGAGAGGAGGCTTCTATTTCTTGCGTGATACGCGCCAGAACCTGATCAAAATTGCCTTTCATAACGTCGTCGCTTACATTGATGAAGCGAATCGACTCATTGATCCTGTCAAAGTCAAAGAAGGTAAACTGCTGCTGATAACGCAGCATCTTCAATGGTGATTCCCCCAGCACGGTAAAAAAGAGCGCCGGATGCTGCTCAGTTGCCAGAGTAAACATGATCTGGTGTGCCAACGTCGTTTTGCCGGAACCGGGAACCCCGGTAATAACGTTGAAGGAAAATTCCGGAATGCCACCGCCCAGAATCGCATCAAGCCCCGGCACGCCAGTGGCGAGTCGCTCTACGGTCACAGTGTTCTTCATGATGGCGTCTCCTGTTCAGATGCCGGTGATGCTGGCTCCCAGACCTGCTTTAGCAGATGTTTGGCCAGGGAATCACCAATCAGGCTTGCAAGCAGTTCAGTAAAGTTCGCCAACAGACTACAACTTGATGCTACGGCTTCTTTCGTCTCGAGGCTTGCCAGTAGCATTTGGAGCCAGTCGAGTAATAATGCGTTGTCTCTCGTATTTTCCGGGAGCTTAAGCCAGGGGAGGGTTCTGCTTGTCAGGAGCAGCGAACGTCTGAAGAGGGCGTCCACCCCCCGTGCACCGATAACCGGTTCAAGCCTGACCGCCATCTGACGCCATGTACCCAAAGTGGCTTCAGCAACAGCGCGCGCATCGTTGGCACTCCCCATACGCTGTGCCAACGTTTGTTTGATTGTCTCAGCACACTCGTATTTTTTGGATCTGGGCATGGGAGATCTCCTGTGGTCAGGCACCGATCTTGCGATTTCCTATTCAGAGTTGCCTGACCACTTCACGGGCAGCACCAGAGGTCAGTTGAAAAGACACATCAACAAACGTACCAGAGAAGCCGGGTGGCTGAATGTGTAACTAGCAGCTTTTAATGATCTGTTTGGCTTGATCGGCTGAATGGCGAAATGAAGCTGGCAGCATAAACCGTCATTTTTAACGTATCTGTACTATATGGTGGGGGCATTGTTGGTCTGTAGGTTATTTCAGGGGCCGTTTGATCTGTTGCTGAAGCAGCAGCTGGTTTTTATGCTCTGTTGTCTTGAAGGTGAGATACTCTTTCTTGTCCAGATCAAAGAGCTGTTTTTTGTAGCGGGCCGTAAGATCGTACCATTCATTGATACTGGCGCTGAAGCGGGTAGCTTCAGGATAGTGTGATGTATGCATGAAGGTCTGGATTGCAAAGTAGTAACGCACCGCGTTACGTTCAATCGAGCCCCGAGGCCCACCGATATAGACCGGCTTGCCGTTGCGGTCTGTTCCGGTGACGGTGAATCCTACCTTGCTGTGCCCGAGCGTAGCGAAATAGACCTTGGTCGCAAGGCGAAGCGCAACACTGTCGCTGTAGGTATAACTGACATGGACAAAGGTTGTTCCCTCATCAATTGCCAGGGCCTCAAACCTCATTTTGTGGTCTTTTGTGGCAAACGGTCCTTCTTCGGCCTTAAGCAGAATATCCAGATACCCCTGCTGTTGTTCTGTATTCCGATATTGGAAGTTGACCTGCTTTGCATCTTCAGGCGGTTGATAGAATTTTCGGCCAAGGTAAAAGGTGAGCGTCCAGGTATCAGGCAGTTCTTTGTAGGTACAGGCTTTGACATTGGGATGTAGCGGGACGATAGCACACCAGTTTGCCGGAACGGTCAGTACATTGGCAACCTTGCTGAAGGGATAGTCAAACAGTCCGTAGACATCAACATGCACCCGGTCATTGTGTTCAACAGACTCTAAATAGAGCGGCAGGCCGAAGCTGCTTGATTCCAGATTGGCCCTGGTTTTGTGATAGGTCTTGAGCAATAGCTCTTTGCCTTGCGATGGTTTATCAGCAGCGGCAGCAAAACCGGCAGAAAAAAGAATCAGTGCGAGCATAAGCAGTATTGCAGGTACTCTGGTGGGGCTGATCATCGGTTTAGATCCTCGTTTTTAAAGCCTGTTTTTCTTAGAGCCAACGGGCGAACAGGCTGACAAACCAATCCCTGATCCTGGGCAACCACGGTCTATCCTTCCAAACATCCCAGTGAATCTGCCTGGAGTCAGCAAGATCTCTGGCAAACATTTTCTCCATTTCAGCGGCAAATTCTCGATTCAGTACAACGGCGTTTACCTCGTCGTTGTGCAGCAGGCTTAAAAGATCGAGATTGGTTGATCCAACCGTGGACCAGACCTTGTCAATGACCGCTGTTTTTGCATGCAGCAATGAACTGCTGTGCTCGTATATCTTCACCCCTGATTTTAAAAGCCCGGAATAGGAATAGTGCTGGGCATGCAATGCTAATTGAGAGTCGGTGACGCCCGGAAGCAAGAGCTTAACGTCAACACCTCGTTCAGCAGCAGCAGTCAGGGCCTTTACAATCTGCTTGTCAGGGATGAAGTAGGAGTTTGTCATGTGGATTGAATGCTCTGCAAACAAGATGGCGGTGACGTACATAATAAACGGTAGCCGGTTGGTTTCTCCAGGCGTGCTGCCAATCACACGCACCAGTGCCGTTCCCCGTTCTTTCAGGGCTGGAAATAAATTGCAGCCGGAAAGCTCAGGCCCTTTCTGCTCCAGCCAGGTGGCAAGAAAAAGTTTCTGAAATTCAGCCACTGCCGGGCCTTCAATCTGGATATCGGTATCACGCCAGTGAATGGGCGTTGTTTTGTTTTGCTTATGTTTAAAAGGGTTGCTGGAATAGACCTTGCTGATATTGATGCCGCCGATAATGGCAAGGGTGCCATCAACAATCAGAATCTTGCGGTGGTCCCGGTGGGTTAGTCCCCATTCATCCTTGTCATTTGCCGGATTAAGCGGATTAAAGGCAACAACCTGAATCCCGCCGTCACGCAGGCGCGGGAAAAAGGATTCAGGGGTATAGATGCTGCCCAGACTGTCGTAGATAATATGTACCTGCACCCCTTCAGCCTGCTTTTGCAGCAACAGGTCAGCAAATGCGCGGCCTGTGTCATCATCTTCAATGATGTAGGTTTCAAGGTTGATATGGTCTTTTGCCTGTTGTATGGCCTTGAACATTGCAGCATAGGTGTCGGTACCATCGGCAAGCAAGGTGACTTTGTTTCCGGTTGTCAGCGGGGTGTCAGTGACGGTTTCCATGACGGCAGTGTGGCGTTCCAGAATATCTGTCGGGTTGCCTGAACGCTTGAGCCGATCCATGACCGCCTTGCTTTTTGCGGGCGATAACAGGCCTTTGGATGAGGTAATCTGCCGGTTGGGAGTTGTTGTCGGTGTGTCTTCAATTACTTCCGTTACGTTTGGCAGGGTGGCACAGCCTGTGCCTAGAGCTGCGATGGCTGAAAAAAACATACACGAGATGAGCTGTTTGATCTGTTTCATCGGCGTCGTACCGGCAGTATATATGCCTGGTGCGTCCCGTTCCAGTGGGACGCACCAGGGCTGTTTTGAAAGCCTACTTGAACATTCCTTTTGCCTTCATTACTTCACAAGGGTTGCGTTTGATCATTGGTGTGGTGATTCCTTTTGACTTGGCCCGCTCTTGCATTTGTATATGGTGTTCGTCAACATATGCCTTGCAGGAAGGAAAGTCGGTAAAGCCACGTAGCTTGGCCTGATGCTCAGACCGTTCCTCTGCTGTCATTAGCTGCCAGCCGTAGGTGTTTTTGTTGTTGCCATTCCATTGCCAGGGGCCTGCCTCAGCAATGGCAATGCCCATGGCAAGGGCTAGAGTCAGTGCGACGGTGATTATGATTGCTTTCATCTGATATTCCTTTCTTTTTAGAACTTCATGCCGATATTGGCGGTTGCAATAAAACCGTCCAGCTTAATATGCTGGCCGCCAAATGAAGGCTCGGCCCAAAGATATTTTCCTTCAAGGCCTGCAAATATATTTTTTGCAAAATTAATGTTAAAGCCGGCTCCGGCATGAAATCCGTAGGTAATTTCGGTTGAACCACGGAAGTTAGTGTTATTCCCTGAAAGTTCAAGATCTGAAATATAGGCGCCAATACCGGCCAGGCCGTACGGTTCAAACGGGCCAATCGGTAAAAAGACTTTGGCAGTGGCGATCAGCGGCACCACACGCAGCTTTGTTTCCCCTGGTTGCGCAGCCGGAGAACCGTTGCTTTCAAAGTAGCCGGCTCCCAATTCCAGGGCAATCATGGGAATGAAATAATGCCCGATTGCCAGCTCACCGGCAAAGCCGGTTTTGCTGTCAAAATGAGATGTGCTGCCGCCATTGAAATTGTTCAGATCAAAGGTCATGCTGGGTGAATACATGCCTCCCTTGAGCATAACGTAGTTCGTCAGTTTCTCTTCAGCAGATGCCAGAGAACTGGTGCCGAGAAGTGCGATTGTGAGTAACAGAAACAGCTTGTTGTGGGTTTTCATAGATTCTCCTTAAGTAAGAATATGGTTCTTTTCAGGTCCAAACGTGAAAATCGATTGAACATCTTCTTGTTGATGATTCAGAGCGTACCTCCTTTGGTGAGCAGCAGCTCAAATGTGCCCTGTTGGGCGTGGTTATCTCGTAATAGAGTCCTATCCTGATTAAAACGCTTTGCTCCAGGTCAGTATCAGGCCACTTCCTGACTTGCCGTTACGAACGAAACCGGTATCCCATGAATAGCCAAGATACAGGGCAGAGTTCCAGAAAAAGCCGGTATCGACACCAATGGTTGTTGCTGCGCCGGTTGAGCTTTTGAACATAAACTGATTGGTGTCGGTAACCGCAGCGCGGTCAGCCCAGATAAAGGTCTCCCGCAGGTGGAGATAGATGAATGGTGCCAGTTCCCGTCGGTATCCAAGGCCCAGCAGGACATAATTGGAGACAAGCACCTGGTTGAACATGGTGCCGGGATACCCTGGACGGCTTAAATCGCCGGTTTCACCTGGAAGCGGTCCACCACCAATGGTGATGGCATTGTACCGGTCTGCACTTCCCTGACGGGTAACACCGCCATGCAGACTGAAGAGCACCCGGTTTTTTTCAGAGAGGCCCGGAATCCCTCCAACCGCCATCAGGTAGCCGTTAAACTGCAGGTAGTCACGGGTATCAGCCTTGGTAAAGACTGCATCGGGAATCGTGCCAAAATTAGCCCATCTGCCTCGGTACATATAATCCAGGTCAAATCCGGCTGCCATGCCGGTATGGGGCAGCTCCATCAGATTCCTGCGCATCCCGTCATAACGACCCCGCAGTTTTGCGCCGTACAACATGGTGTCCGGCGGCAGAACCAGGTTCGGACCGGTGTCGTTGGTCCGTCTGGCATAGAAATAACCGACCCTGCCCAGCAGCTGAAGCCTCACGTCGTTGTCAAACTGGAAAGGGGCCACCTTATAGCGCAATCCCGGACCAACAGAGGCTATAACCGTGCCCCAGATGGTGTCCGATGACGTGATTTCTTTATTGTTGACCACTTCCCGTTGACCAAACGGGATGGTGTTGTTTTCCAGGCGGGTGACCAGCTCAAGATTGCCGAAGCTGCGGTCATATTCCAGTTCGTTCACAAAGATACTGATCACGTTGCGTGTCCTGGAATGTTCCCAGGTCCGGTTGATAAACAGAGCGCCCACCGGGGTCACGGAGGTTTCACCCTGCTTGGGGGTATACAATACGCCGCCTAATGTGAGCGCTGTTACGTTACTGCGATCCATGGCCGGGATATCGATTGTTTTACCCATGAACACCGTATGAAAGGCTTCTCCCGCCAATGGTGTGTGATACGCGGTATCCGGGTCAGGGCTCGTTTTCTTTTCCTGTATAAGCAGCGCCTGGTCAGTCTGCTGCTCGGCAACTGCGGTCGCCGGTTGTATCAAGGCAACACACAAGAGCGTACCGGCAAGTATCTGAGCCATGCGAAAGGTTCTGTTTATGTTGGGCATCAATCCGGCCATGGTTGCTTCTCCTCTGGAACAGTCTGTCTTTGCTAGCGATGATCACGGGGACCATCGCGGTGATCGCCTGGATGTCCACCTCTCGGACCTCCACGGTGATACCCGTCATCCACCGGCACCAGAATGCATCCTGATAAGGTCAGAATTGTCAGCAACAGCAGTATCTGTTTGAATATAAGTGTTTTTTTCATCTTTTCCTCCGTATCGGCGCACATCTTCATATGCCGCTTCCATGCATCATTCCGTCATAATGGATTTTTTCTGCAACTTTCCTGAAGTGAAACCCGTAGACCGCATAGGTAATTGCCAGTGGAAAAAGTCTTGGCCGCATCACCAGAGACCAGAAAAACAGTTTCCAGAAATGGAATCGCTCTTTGCCGATAACTCCCAGAAACAGGATTGATTTCAATAGTGCCCCGATATAGCCAGGCTGGAGGTGGAACTTACCCAGGTGAAGTGGCCGGTACTCGGTAAGCAGTCTGATAACCCGCTGATAGTAGTTTTTAGGCAGGTAGATGGTGTCCAGAATGGAGCGGAAACCGTCAATGAGTATGTCAGGCTTCATGATGGGTACAAAATTCAGGTCAACACACATATTACTGCCGGTGCTTTCACTGATCAGCCGCCCTTCCTGTTCCATCCGCTGATAGAGGCGGGTGCCACGCATGGCAGAGAGCAGACCGACCATGGCGGTAACAATACCGCTTTCCTGAATGAAGCTGATCTGTTTGTCGAAGATAGCTGGCGGGTCGCTGTCAAAGCCGACGATGAAACCACCATGTACCTGCAGTCCGGCCCGCTGGATCCGTTGTACCGAAGCCAACAGATCGCGATTTTTGTTCTGCACCTTGCCGCTCTCGGTATGGCTTTCCTCATGGGGGGTCTCGATGCCGATAAACACCTCTTCAAACCCGGCCCTGACCATCTGCTGCATAAGGGCTGGATCGTCTGCCAGATCAATGGAGGCCTCGGTATAAAAATAGAAGGGGTACCGTTTTAAAGACATCCAGTTGAGCAGAGCAGGGAGCAGTTCCTTTTTCAGCTTGCCCCTGTCGCCAATGAAGTTGTCATCCACCAGAAAAACCGCCCCGCGCCACCCGTTGATATAGAGGCTTTCCAGCTCGGCAAGCAGTTGTTCTACTCCTTTGGTTCTGGGTTTGCGGCCAAAGAGCGCTGTAATGTCGCAAAACTCGCAGTCAAAGGGGCAGCCACGGGAGTACTGAATATTCATGGCAGCATAGTTGCGAACGTTGATCAAATCCCAGAGCGGAACAGGACTCTCCTTCAGATCGGTACGCTGTTCATTGCTGTAGAGATGTCTGGCTTCGCCATTTTTCAGGTCTGCCAGAAAGCAGGGAAGAGTCAATTCACCTTCGCCCAGTACCAGGTGGTCAACGGCAGCATAATTCTGATGGTAGGTGGTAAACAGAGGACCACCGGCTACTATTTTTACGCCCAACTGTTGACAGCGAAGGATGACCTCATCTGCCGACTCACGCTGGATAGTCATGGCACTGATGAAAACGTAATCGGCCCAGAGCAGGTCAGAATCGCCAAGTGTTTCAACGTTCATGTCCACAAGCTTTTTTTCCCATGTTGTTGGAAGCATGGCAGCCACGGTTAAAAGACCCAAGGGCGGAAAACTTGCCTTCCGGTCAATGAATTTCATGGCGTACCGGAAGCTCCAGAAGGTGTCCGGGTTACAGGGATAAACAAGAAGAATGTTCATATCTGGCCTTCATCCTTTGTCTGTTATTGTTTGAAACATAGTCTGTGCAATCTGTGTTGCACCCATTTTAAAAGAACTCTGGAAGTAACAGAGCAACTACTGCGCCAGAACGGCCCGGAATATGTTTTGGGTATATAGGATTGATTGTACTGAGAAAAATCGAGGTCACGAAACAGGTGGTATACGGCAAATGGCAAGCTTTAGCCGTCATATTTGACGTAAATGTTAAATCTGGTAGTTGGCTGTGGTTGATATACACAGCGTTTTATCCTGATTTTCCGTGTCGGTGGTGGAGTCTGCTGCTTTGCCGTGTGTGTAACCGTACTTGGCGCGATAGTTGTAACGGTGGGAGTAATGACCTTTGTGTCCCAGGTATGAATGGGCGCTTCACAACCAGCGTATCAAACAGGAGGATAAGATGAGGAAACTGCGCTATCTGTTGATTATGTTATGGGTGCTACTGTTTTCTGTGACCTATGCCAAGGCCCAGGTAAGTATCGGGATCGGGTTACCCAACGTGAGCATCGGGATTAACCTGCCGGTGTACCCGGAACTTGTCCGGGTACCTAATTACCCTGTCTACTACGCGCCAGGGGTAGAAGGTAACTACTTCTTTTACGATGGCATGTACTGGGTCTACCAAAACGATACCTGGTATGCCAGTTCCTGGTACAACGGTCCCTGGGGGGCTGTAGACCCCTATTATGTGCCGCTGTACATTCTGCGGGTTCCTGTGCGTTATTACCGTCAGCCACCGGTGTACTTTCGGGGCTGGGTAGCCAATAGGCCGCCCCGCTGGGGGCAATACTGGGGCCATGGCTGGGAGCAGCGCCGAAGTGGATGGAACCGCTGGAATCGCAATGCTGCTCCGGCACCGGCTCCGCTACCGGTGTATCAGCGCCAGTATACAGGTGATCGCTATCCTCAGGCAGAACAGCAGCATCGGTTGCGTGGCCAGCACTATCGTTACCAACCGCGGGACAAAGTGGTTCGTCAGCATCTGCAGCAGGTAGCACCGGCTGTTGCACCTAAACCCCCTGCAGCAGCTCCGCCGGTTCGCAGGACAGAACCTCCCAAAATGGCACCCGGGCAGCCGGAACGTCCACCTGTAGCCGTGCCTCCGCCAGCACGCCCTGCGGCGCCCCATCAGCAGCAACAACCGGCACCGCGTGTTGCACCGGTTCCTCAGGCACGCCCTGCGGTGCCCCATCAGCAGCAACAGCGGAGTATCGAACAACCTAAAAAACCGGCTCCGGTGCATGCTCCCCCTCCAGCTGCAGTGCGCGAGCAGAAGCAGCAACCGGCTCCTGTCCAGCAAAGACTGCAGGAACAAAAACCGCAGGGTAGAGGTCCGGCCCATCAGCCAGACCAGCGGCGTGGGCAGGATAAAGATGATGAGCGGGGCGGTAGAGGTAACCGATAGTACGATAATGATTTACAAGGAGTAGCTGTGCAGACACTGATTGATCTTTTTGCAACGTTTGAACCATTGGGTACAAAGGCTGCCTTTGTAAACCGTACCGGTGTGCGGCGGCTTGAACTCTCCTATGCTGCATTGCATGATCGTGCGCTTAAGATGGCGACTCTTCTGGCGCAAAATGGTGTGGTGCCCGGCGACAGGGTGTTGATCTGGGGCCCCAACTCTTCCTGGTGGGCAATCGCCTGGTGGGGGATCATTCTGCGTGGCGCAATTGCGGTGCCGGTTGATTTTATGTCTGATCTGGCCCGTGCAGAATCCATCCGGGATCTCACACAGGCAAAACTTGTGCTGCAGAGCCGGTTTAAAGCTGACCGGATGGTTGCAGCAGCATCGCTTTTGTTGGAAAACCTTCAATTCCTGCTGGAAGAGGTGCAACCAATCGACAAGATTATTTCAGCTGTGCCGGAAGATACGGCACAGCTGATTTATACCTCTGGCACGACCGGCAACCCGAAAGGGGTTATCCTGACCCATAAAAACCTGGTTGCCAACCTGCTCCAGATCAATCAGCAGGTACCGATCATCAACGCAGAGTTCAGTTTCCTGTCTCTACTGCCGCTATCCCATATGTTTGAGCAGATGGGCGGCTTTTTAACGCCGCTTTATCGCGGCGCAACCATCATCTATCTGCGTACTCTCAAACCATCCGCCATCATGGCGGCGTTGGGTGAAGAGGATATTTATATAATCATGTCTGTTCCCCGCCTGATGCAACTGCTTAAAACCAGCATTGAACAGGAACTTGCAGAAAAACATCTGCTGACGTTCTTCCAGAGTCTGACTCAGCTGACAACAGCACTGCCGCAGGGGCTGAAACGGATGCTCTATTTTCCGATACAAAGGAAGTTTGGTCGCAACTTCACTGCCTTTGTTTCTGGTGGAGCCCCCCTTGCCCCTGATCTGTTCAGGTTTTGGAGTAGCTTGGGCTTCATTGTTCTGGAAGGCTACGGCTTGACCGAGACCTCACCGGTACTTTGCGTCAACACCATGGAACATCAGCAGGCAGGCTCGGTTGGTCCACCGTTGCCAGGGGTTCAGCTGAAACTTGAGGCCAGGGAAGTTCTGGTGCAAGGGGATAACATTTTTCCCGGCTATTACGAGAATGAGCAGGCCACCCGCGATGCCTTTACCGCAGATGGCTGGTTTCGGACCGGTGATCTGGGGGAGCTTGACCCGGATGGCTGGCTGATTATTAAAGGCAGGGAAAAAGAACTGATTGTGACCGGTGCAGGAGTCAATGTCTATCCAGACGAGCTGGAAGCGGTGCTGAACAGGATCGCGGGGGTAAAGGAATCCTGTGTGATCGGCCTCAACAGGGGAGGTGGGGAGGAAGTCCACGCCGTGTTGCTGCTGGACGGAAAACATGCATCTCCTGAAGAGATCATCAGCCTGGCAAACAAGAGTCTGGATACGTTGCACCAGATTACCGGTTACACCCTCTGGCATGAACCGGAATTTCCCAAGACCACCACACTCAAGATCAGGAAGTTTGCGGTTAAAGAGGAGCTTGCAAAGGGACAACACCAGGAGGCTGCAACAGCCAGTAACGACCGTCTGCTTAGTCTGCTTGCCAGGATAACCCAAACAGATGCCGTGCAGATCCATGAGGAATTACTGCTGGTGAATGACCTTGGGCTTACCTCCATTGACCGTCTGGAACTGGTCAGTTTTCTGGAACAGGAATACCGGCTTGATATAGAGGATTCACAGATCGGACCCCAGACCAGGGTTTCCGACCTGCGTCAGATCATTGCCAAGCGGGAAAAACATGTCCGGCATGACCATTTCAGATTCTGGACCAATGCCGGTTTTTTCAGAGGTCTAAGGAAGGTCTGGGATACCCTGCTGCATGATCCGCTGTTCCACCATTTTGTTGACCTTGAGGTGCGCGGACTTGAAAGGTTGGAACATCTGACCGGTCCGGTCATTTTTGTGGCCAATCATCTCTCCTATCTGGATCATGCTGCTGTCATGTCTGCCCTTCCTTCCAGATTACGCTACCGGTGCGCCACTGCCGCCTGGGAAGAGTTTTTCTTTGGTGACTACCATGGTGTTGATCGCCTGCTGCGGCACCTGTCCTACGAGTATGGCACAATCCTGTTTAACCTCTTTCCGTTGCCCCAGACTCAAGGGTTCAGCGGCTCCCTCGCCTATATGGGCAGGCTGGCGGATGCCGGCAGCAACATCCTGATCTTCCCGGAAGGCGGGCATTCCCGGGATGGCATCATGCAACCGTTTCAGCCGGGGCTGGGGATTATGGTCAAGGAACTGGGACTACCGGTGGTGCCGATCAGAATCAGCGGGACTGATCAGGTTCTGCCCCATGATGTCAGTTTTCCAAAGCAGGGTAGGGTAACGGTTACCTTTGGAGAACCGTTGCATTTCCACTACGAAGAACCAACAGAGATCGTGGAACAGACACGTGATGCGGTGGATAAACTTTCAGGCCCGGTGCAATGATTTTTACACCCGCTGCTCGCTGATCTTGAAGGGGGCCAGCTGTGGGCAAAGGTCGCCATAAAAATGGCTAAACAGAGAGAAAACATTGCCAAATGGGATCTGCTTGTCCTGGTTGTAAAAGGCACCCTGAAAGATGACTGCGATGGTCACGCGGCCGAAATAGCCTTTTACCTCTTTTTTGCGCTGTTTCCCTGTCTTCTTGGTCTGGCAACCCTGCTTGCCTACCTGCCGGCGCCGGACCTATTTAACGTAGTGCTGGAAACTATGGATCCATTCCTGCCTGCCACGGTCCTTTCCATGGTGGAAGATAATTTTCGTACTCTGGCAATCGTGCAGAAAGGAGGGCTTTTGTCCTTCGGTCTGCTGCTGTCACTTTGGACCGCATCAAACGCGATGGTTGCAGTCCAGAAAGCCCTGAATAATGCCTATACTACAGTGGAACAACGTCCCTATTGGAAGGTCAGGGTTATTTCCATACTGCTGGTCATCTGCCTGACCTGTTTCATTGTCGTCTCGCTGCTGCTCCTTTTTTGGGGCCCCCGTATCGGTATCTGGATAACGTCTCTGGCACATCTGGGCAAGGTTTTCACCATGGTGTGGAACCTTCTGCGCTGGCCTGTGATCCTCTTGCTCATGATGATGGCGCTGTCCGCGCTTTATCGCTATGCGCCAGCGGTACGGTTGTCATGGCGGGAAACCATCCCCGGTGCCGTTGCAGCCACGGGGGCATGGATCGCTGTAACGCTGGTTTTTTCATTTTATGTCAACAACTTCAACACCTATGTTGATACCTACGGGAGTATCGGAGCAATCGTAGCGCTTCTCGCCTGGATGTACGCCAGTGCCTTGGTGGTTCTTATTGGAGGAGAGCTCAATGCCCGGATGCGAGAACTGTCGTAGGTTCTGTCTGACACATTGCACAGCACAGGGATCACTGCCTTATTCCATCCTTAGAATCAGCCATATTTGACGGCTTTGTTACATGCGACAGGCCCCTTTGATGATTTCTGTTCTGCCGTTGTCGTTAGCTGAGTAAATAGTTGTGTATATACATGATGTTATGATGTTTGAAGGCGTGTTTTTTTATCGGCACAGTAGTTGTAATACGTGATCATTACGCCAGATCTTCAGATTTTACGTATCAGAAAGGAGTGTATATGAAATGCGCCATAGTGCTGCTGGGTATCCTCTGCATAGCCGATGTTGGCACCTGTCTGGGGCTTGATAGTTCTATCTGCAGCCCGGGATCAGAAATAGCCTATTACGCCAAAGGACAGTTGAAATCCTGCACACTTGAAAATGATCAGGAAATCAATGGTGTCAGATGTAAACAGTCTGCTCTTGCAGAGTTCCATGAAAGCGGACAGCTGAAAAGCTGTATCACCCGTAAATATTTCCAGTCTGGCGCTCTTACCTGCAACCAGTTCAGCCAGGTCAGCTTCTATGCAACAGGCAGATTATACAGTTGCGACCTTGCCAAGCAGATCACTATTGATGGCAAGGTCTGTGCGCAATCAAAGCCGGTTTTTCTGTTTGAAAACGGAAAACTGAAGTCCTGCAGTATACCTGATTAATGAAGCAGCCAGGGGGGATGTGAATGTCAGATCCAACCACCATGCCAGACAACCCTCCTCCTCCTGAAACCACAGATGAGAACGACCTTGCTGCCTTGCTCGATGAACCGGTCTCGCAGCCATGGTACCGGCGTCCGGTCCTGTGGTCCGGCCTGGTGCTGGTGCTGCTGCTGGCTCTCGGCCTCTGGTACTGGCAGGTACGTCGAACCGCCAATGCACTGCCCATCTATATTACCCAGACCGTGACACGGGGTAATCTGACGCTTACGGTGATGGCAAACGGAACGATCCAGCCAACCCGCTCCATCAACATCGGCAGCGAGCTGTCCGGCACCGTGCTTAAGGTGAATGTTGATGTCAACGACCAGATCAAAAAGGGCCAGGTGCTGGTTGAGCTGGATACTGCCAAGCTGCGTGATCAGATCTTGCGCTCGCAAGCTGTGCTGGATGCCGCCATTGCCAAGGTAGCTCAGACAGTGGCAACGCTGAATGAATCCAAAGCCAATCTGGCTCGACTTGAAGAGATGTACCGCCTGTCAGGAGCAACGCTACCGTCCAAAACCGAACTTGACACAGGGCGCGCCACATTTAAACGGTCAGTTGCCGACAATGCCAGCGCACGTGCCAGTGTTAATGATGCACAGGCGGCACTGTCAACTGATCAGATCAACCTGTCAAAGGCCTCAATCAGGGCGCCGGCTGATGGGGTGGTGCTGACCCGCACTGTGGACCCCGGCAATGCAGTGGCTGCCTCACTGCAGGCAGTGACCCTGTTTACCGTGGCCGAAGATCTGGCCAGGCTGCGTCTGTGGGTCTACGTGGATGAGGCCGATGTGGGGTCAGTCAAGACAGGGCAGGATGCCACCTTTACGGTCAGCGCCTACCCGAACCGCAGCTTTCCGGCCCGTATTACCAGGGTTGGCTTCGGCTCCACCATTACTGACAACGTGGTCACCTACCTTACCTACCTGGATGTGGATAATACTGACTTGCGCCTGCGTCCCGGCATGACCGCCACCGCCACTATTACCGCCACCAGGCGGACTGATGTGCTGCTGGTGCCCAACACCGCGTTGCGTTTTACCCCCACCATGCCAGGGACCGGCGTTGCATCAAAAAAAGGGATCGCCACAAGCCTGCTCCCCAACATACCCCGCGTGAGCACACGTAAATCAGCCGCCAGCGGCGCAAGTACGGCAGCGGCTAAACAGGTCTGGGTGCTGCCGAAGGATGGCAAGGGGGTGGCAGTGGTTGTGGCAGTTACCCCTGGCATCAGCGATGGCCATATGACAGAGATCATTGCTGGCGATCTGCAGGTTGGCATGGAGGTCATCACCGACCAGAAAACAGTGGCAGCCAAGTGAGCGGACCTCTGATCAAACTGAATAGCGTCATTAAGAAGTACGGCAGTGGTGTGGCTGAACTGATGGCCTTAAAAGGGATTGATCTGGAGATTACAGCAGGCGAGTTTGTTGCGATCATGGGGCCCAGCGGTTCAGGAAAATCCACGGTTATGAACATCCTGGGCTGTCTGGATACACCCAGTTCCGGCCAGTATCTCTTCAAAGGGGCCCATGTGGAAGCCCTCTCCCGTGACCAGCGAGCCCGTCTGCGGCGGCGCTACCTGGGCTTTGTGTTTCAAGGGTTTAATCTGTTGGCCCGTACATCAGCCCAGGAAAATGTAGAGCTGCCACTGCTGTACCGTGGTGACAGTGCCACGGTGCGCCGTGAGGCTGCTACCAGGGCGCTGCAGTCAGTGGGGCTGGGGGGCTGGGAACAACACACACCGGCAGAGCTGTCCGGTGGACAACAGCAGCGCGTGGCCATTGCCAGGGCTATTGTCACCTCGCCAGCCGTGGTGCTTGCTGACGAGCCGACCGGCAACCTGGACACCCAGCGTAGCAATGAGATTATGGGACTGCTGCTGGCGCTGAATGCGGATCATGGCATCACCGTGTTGATGGTGACCCATGAACCTGACATGGCAGCTTACGCACGACGTCTGGTGCATTTTGTTGATGGCGGGATTTCCAGTGATCTGCCCAATCCGCACCCGATTACCACAGCACCGGCTGATTCAGCTACTGCCCCTGCAGAGGTGCCCTGATGCTGCTCAGTACCTGTCTGTTGGCGCTGCGATCCATCCAGCGCAACCTGATGCGGTCATTTCTGACCATTCTGGGGATTGTGATCGGCGTCAGTGCGGTTATTACCATGGTCACCCTTGGCAAGGAAGCAACGCAGGCGGTGCAGACCCAGATCTCAAGCCTGGGCAGCAACCTGCTGATGGTGCGGTTGGGGCAGCGTCAGGGGCCGGGCGGCGGTGGCGGTGGTGCCCATGGCATCCAGCAGTTCAAGGAGGCTGATGCCGTGGCAATTCAGTCCCAGATCGGTGGGGTGGCTGCAGTGGCGCCGGAGGGCAGATCCAGCGTCACTATCGTGGGCAATGGACGCAACTGGGCCACCAGTGTGATCGGCAGCACCAATGCCTGGTTCAGCATCGGCAACTGGAAACTGGCTTCCGGCCGTCTGTTTGGCGACGATGAACAAACCTCCGGTGGGGCTGTCTGTATCATCGGTGAAACCGTGCGTCGCGAGATTTTTGGCGGCACGGTGGGCCAGACCGGCCTGGGCCAGCAACTGCGGATCAAGCAGTTCAGTTGTGATGTTGTAGGGGTGCTGGCTTCAAAGGGGCAGGGCGGGATGGGCAATGACCAGGATGATACGGTGCTTGTGCCGTTGCAAACGCTGCAGCGTCGGGTAACCGGCACACGGACGGTGCCGACGTTGTTGATCTCCATGCAGGATGGCAGTGACAGTACACGACTGAAAGCCAGCCTGCGTCAGCTCTTGCGTGAACGCCGCAAACTGGCCAGTGGTGATGATGACAACTTCAATATTCTGGATACCCAGCAAATTGCCGAAGCACTATCCGGCACCACAAAAGTCATGACCACCTTACTGGGGGCTGTGGCTGCCGTCAGTCTGCTGGTGGGCGGCATTGGTATCATGAACATCATGCTGGTCAGTGTGACAGAACGTACCCGTGAGATCGGCCTGCGCCTGGCCATTGGCGCACTTGAGCGGGAGGTGCTGCTGCAGTTCCTGATTGAAGCGGTGGTGCTGTCCGCACTGGGCGGCCTGATCGGTATTCTGATTGCGACGGTAGCGTCATGGGGTCTGGCCGGTGTGATGTCCGTGCCCTACCTGTTTAATCCGGCCATCAATCTGCTGTCGTTACTGTTCTCAGCCGCTATCGGCGTGGTGTTCGGCTATTTCCCGGCCCGCCGCGCCGCCCGGATGGACCCGATTGAAGCACTGCGGCATGAATGAAAGGCCTTCTGCCTCCCGGATCTGCCAGCTATTCATCAACCTTGAAGCTGGTCATATCCCCAAATAAATTTTCATTCCCCGCTTGCAATTACAAAAAGCCGTGGTATCTGGATATTTGCATATTGTAATTAATCCCATCACCGCAGGAGCCGTTGATGAAACATTTTGTCCTGGCCTGTGCAGCAGTTTTGCTACCTGCCTTACCTGTTAGCATGGCTGTTGCTGCCACTGACGGCATCTACCAACTCTCGGAAATAAGCCACACCTGGGACGGCACCGACGCCGTCTTTCCTGCTACTCCCACTGCCGATTATGATGCCCTGCTGGGCGATGATGTGGTGCTTACCTACACCCTTCCAGCCTCTTTCTCCGGCTTTACCTTCTACCGCCAGCCCTACACACAGATCACCGTTGATACCAACGGCTCCATCTGGTTCAGCAATGTCGTTTCCACCTACGCCTTCAGTCTGGGGATCACCGCTAAAGGCCCGGTCGTAAGCCCCTGGAACAACGACCTCTCCTCCTACGGTTACGGTGGCGTCTATATCCAGCACAAGTCCAATCCAGAGCGGGTGGTGGTTGAATGGCAGACTGAAACCTGGAGTGATGAAGGCGGCTTCCTGCCCAACAGCTTTGAAGCCGTACTCTTTCCCGACGGCACGATCCGCTTTGACTATCAGACCTTCTCGGCAGCCAATGCAGCTGATTTTGGATCAGGCATCTCACAGGATGACGGCAGCCACTACCTGAGCCTCACCAGCAACTACGGCAATGTCCAGACCCTGGCAGGCCGATCCTTTCGCTTTATTGACCTGAGTCTTGTACAAAACCGCACCTTAAGTCTGCTCTTCAACGGTACCGGTAGTGGCACTGTCGTCAGCGACCCGACCGGAATCGCCTGCAACACCAACTGCTCTGCCTCCTTTCCAGAAGGCAGCATTGTCACCCTGCGCCAGACACCCCACTATTCAATCTTTAACGGCTGGAGTAATGGAGTCTGTAACGGTACCGGCGATTGCCAGCTGACCATCAACGCAGACAGCTCCATCACCGCCAACTACAGCTACGACACAGCCCATCAGGTCAAATCAAGTGACGGTTCTTACTACCCATCCATCCAGGCTGCCTACAATGTCATTGCCGACAGCAACGTCATCAAACTATGGGCCACTACCTACGCCGAGTCCCTGACTTGTAACCGCCCGATCACCGTCACCCTGCAGGGCGGCTATGACAGCAGCTACACCAGTATCGTCGGTGAACCGATCCTGAACGGTGAACTCACCATCAGCAACGGTACCGTCATTGCTGACGGACTGGTTATCAGGTAAGCCCCATGACATCTTTCTATAACGACAAAACACGAGACCTATCCATGCAGATGAAGCCGGTTTCCTACCACATCCATCTTCTACACGGCCTGATTGCTTTTCTGGTCTGCCTTATGCTGCTGTTCTCCACCACCTCTGCCCACGCCGTATCCTGCGACCCGCAGACAGGCGTATCCACTATCGGGCTTGAATGGGTTGCAGATCGATGTGTACCGGACGGCATGAATGACAGTACATCCATCCACTACATAAACAATGCAATTGAATGCTCGAGCGGAACCGTTTCTCTTTACGCGTACTACGGAGACACTACGGCCTCCCCTGGTGCGCTTGCCGAATATGCCCGCAGCCAAGGCTATCGCGTATTTCGCAACAAGGAAGGCACCCATATTGTTGCTGTTCATCGTTATTACACCGGCCTGATTGATGGGATAGATGCAGGAAATTATCCGACCTACGCCATACATACCGACCTTCTTAAACAGGCCCTGGTACTGACCAGCTCTGCCCCCGTCTGCCATGGCGGTGACTTCAACCGCCCTGCAAATGAAACCTGTGCAGAATCCAGTGTCAACGTAGGTACCGGCAGACTTTCCCACGACCAGGAACTGTTCAGCATCAAAGGCAGCCAGCCGTTACGCCTTGACCTCTCTCTCTACTATCGCAGTCTTCAGCCATCCCCCGGCACCATCGGCAATGGTTGGAGCCACAGCTACGAAACATTTCTAACCAACGGTGCAGGTTACACCATAACTCTCTGGCTGAACGGCAAACGCCGTATCTACAACAACTACAGCGGCAGTTATGTACCCCCAAAGGGAGATTACTCAACCCTGGTGCAAAACGCCGACAGCAGCTTCACCATCACAGAAAAGGACGGACTGAAACGTAACTTTGCAGCAAACGGTCTTGCCACCACAATTATCGACCGTAATGGCAACACCATCAGCTTCAGCTACACCAGTGGCAAACTCAGCAGCATTACCGATGCCAATGGCAGAACAGCTCTCTTCAGTTATGATGCCGATGGCAAACTCATCAGTATCACCGATCCCAAGGCCAACAGCTACAGCTTCAGCTACACCGGTGGTAAACTGACTACCGTTACCCATCCCGACACCGGTCAGTGGAACTACAGTTATAACAGCAACGGCCTGCTTGCCTCAAAGACCGACCCGGAAGGCAACCTTACCAGCTACAGCTATGACAGCAACAATCGTCTCAGCGTTGCCACAGACCCCAACAGCAGAACCCTCAGCTACACCCATGCAGCAACAGCTCCGGCTGGTAAGGTTCCTGATTCCTATCCGATAGCTGTGGTGGCAGCAAAACCCCTTACCTACACTGCCAAAGACGGCAATGGATGGAGTTACAGCTATGAAGCCCTGACTGAAAACATCCTCTCCATCACCGATCCCTTGGGCAATGTCACCAGCTACACCTACGACACCCAGGGCAACCTGCTGACCAGAACTGAGCCTGGTATCGGCACCACCACCTATACCTATGATAGCAAGGGCAATGTCTTAACGGTTAAAGACCCGTTAAACCAGACCACCAGCCACAGCTACAACAGCTTTGGTCAGGTACTGACCATAAACGGCGCACCGGGCAGCTATGCCTATACCTACGATGCAACCGGCAATCTGCTGACCGCCACCAACCCGGCAAATGAAACCACCAGCTACACCTACGACAGCAAAGGCAACCTGCTGACCATCACTGATCCACGCAGCAAGGTTACCACCTTGACCTACCATGCCACCACCAACGACCTGCTTACGGTCACCCTGCCGACCACCGGCAATCCACCTGTTGCAGCACTCTATCAGCTGACCCATGATGCCAACGGCAATCTCCTGACTGTTACTGATGCCTTGGGCAAGGTTACCACCTACAGCTACAACTCCGGCAATCAGGTGGCAACCGTCACCAACCCGCTTGGCAAGACCACCAGCTACAGTTACGACAAAAACGGTAACCTCAAGACAATAACCGATGCCAACAACAAAACCACCAGCTACAGCTACAACTACCGTGGCCAGCAAACCAGCGGCACCGATGCCCTGAATGCCGTTACCAATCTGGGTTACGGCAGCCCTGCCTGCCCCACCTGCAGCGGCGCAGATCAACTCACCAGCATCACTGACGCAAAGAACCAGAAAACCGCCTGGGCTTACGACGCAATCAACCGGATCACCAGCGGAACCGATCCCCTGAACAAGACAACCAGCTACGGCTACGGCGCAACCAGCCTGCCCACCTCCCGCACCGATGCCAATGGCCAGACCATCAACTACAGCTACGATGCATTACAACGTCTGACACAAAAGAGTTACCCTGACAGCAGCAGCACCACCTTTACCTATGACGCCCGAAACAACATCCTGACCGCCACCAACAGTGCTGTCAGCTACAGCTACACCTATGATGCAGCCAACCGGATCAAGACCGTAGCCGACAGCAGGGGCTACAGCATCAGTTACGACTACGACGCCAACGGCAATCGAACCCAAACCACCCTGCAACCGGGAAGTGCTGATCAACGGATTATCAGCTACAGCTACGATAATGCAAACCGGCTGACCTCCTTAACCAGCCCTGCCGGAATCTTCAGCTTCGGCTACAACCTTAACAACCAGCGCACCACAACAAGCTACCCAAATCAGATCACTGCCAGCTACAGCTATGACGATGCAGGCAGACTCACCGCACTGACGCACAGCAGACCTGATACCACACAAATCACCACAGCCAGTTACACCCTGGATGACGTGGGCAATCGTATTACAAAGAGCGGCAGCACACCTGAAAGTTACAGCTACGATGCCACCTACCGTATCCTGCAGGCCATCACTCCCAAAGGGTATGAAACCTACAGCTATGACCAAGTAGGTAACCGGACAACCGGCCCCGGTCCTCGGGATACCGGCTACAGCCATGATGCCGCCAACCGAATGACCCAGGGCAGGCAATACAGCTACAGTTACGACAACAATGGCAATCAGACAGCAAAAAGCATCAACGAAACCAAAGGCTGGACTCAGAGCTGGGATTATGAGAATCAGCTCAGTAAATCAGAACGGAGCAAGGGAGCTGAAAAGCGAACTGTAACCTACAAGTACGATCCATTCGGCAGACGGATTGAGAAGAAGCTGGAAACCACCAATCCGACCACCACCGAAACCACAACCTACGTGTACGATAATGAGGATATTGTCCTTGAACTCTTTACCGACAAGAACGGCAGCACCACCAAAACCTTCTACACCCACGGACCGGGTATTGATGAGCCGCTGGCAATGGAGAGAAGCGGTCAGTTTTACTACTACCACGCTGACGGATTAGGCAGCATCACGGCCATTAGCGATCAGAGCAGAACTGTGGTAGAACGTTACAGCTACAGCGTATTTGGACAGCCACGACCGACGACGGGATTCAGGAATAGCTATCAGTTCACCGGCAGGGAATGGGATAAAGAGACTGGGCTGTATTACTACCGGCTCAGGTACTACGACCCGATGGAGGGGATATTCATCAGTAAAGACCCGATTGGGTTTGCGGGGGGGGATGTAAACCTGTTTGGGTATGTCCAAAATAATCCGGTGAATTGGATAGACCCAACAGGTTTGGATCCCATTGACCCAAATACAGGCAGAGCAAATTCAGTTTTGCGCTGCCATGTGTGTCCTCATGATGATCCTACTGAAAATGCGATTGGTGGCGCTATAATTGGTGGAATGCTTTTGGGGGCATCGGCAGGTCCTGCCGTTGTTGAAAGCTCAGCTTTAAAGCTTACTGTTGATGCCTGCAAAAAGATAAAAGTAGATGGTCCTTCAAAAGGACTAGCTTATGGGAATGGTAGGATTGCTCAACTCAGATACGGTAATACACCGCTATTGCGTTTAGATTACCATCCCTATCCCGGCACAGGCGGTGAGCCAAGGCTTCATCTGAATATTGGCAATACTGCCTATCATATTCCATTAGATCCAAGGTAGTTGAAAGGCAATTGAATGCTAAATAAATCAAGTATAATTGAATTGGCAGATATATTTGTCAAATGTGCTACCAGTACTATTGATACAACAGAAGTTCTTAATTATATTAACAAAATAGATGGTTTGTGTGATGGCCCTAAATTAAAAGCTGCTGTTCATTATCTGTATCATTACATAATAGATGAAGATATTAGAAGGGTAGATGCTAGCTATGATCAAGCACAAAAAGCTAAATTGTTAGCATATGCAGATGAAATTAGAAGAGAAGAAGCTGGAAAAATCGGTCCTGTAAATAATTTTGTGTAAATGGTTTTTCGGTCATAGTTTTACAGAGCTGGCATTCGTTCTTCAAAGATGATGGTGAACTGATTCAGTACAGCTTTCCAGTCCTTGAACGGCATCGTCCATTTCTTTGCAATGTTTTTCAAGGCGAGGAAAAGAAGTTTAAACATGGCATCATCATTTGGAAAGGAACTCCGGTTTTTAGTCACTTTCCGTAGCGACATGTTGAGCGATTCAATCGCATTGGTTGTATAGATCGCTCGCCTGATTTCAGTCGGATACGAAAATAGAGGGGCGATTCGCTCCCAGTTATTCCGCCATGATTTTGAGATTGTCGGATGACTGTCATCCCATTTGGTGGCAAATGCCTCAAGGTTTGATGCGGCCATCTCTACGGTTGGAGCCTGGTAGATGGTCTTGAGATCTTCAGCCACCTCTTTGCGTTGCTTCCAGGAAACGTAGTTCAGGCTATGCCGTACCATATGAACGATACAAAGTTGAACCTGGGTCTTTGGAAAAACTGATTCTATGGCTTCTGGAAAGCCTTTCAGGCCATCCACGCAGGCGATGAAGACATCCTTCACACCACGGTTTTTTAACTCGGTAACAACCTGCAGCCAAAACTTAGCCCCTTCGGTCTCAGCAGTCCACATCCCCAGGACTTCCTTAAGACCGTCCATGGTGATACCTATGGCCAGGTAGACTGCTTTATTGATCACGTGACCGTTATGCCGCACCTTGACCCGGACGGCATCCAGATAAAGAATCGGATAGACCTCGTCCAACGGTCGATTCTGCCAGAGCTTGACTTCTTCGGTAACGGCATCGGTTACCTGGGAAACCAGAGTGGGAGATACCTCTATTCCATAGATCTCTTCCAGATGCCCCTGAATGTCTCTGGTGGTCATGCCACGGGCGTACATAGAGATGATCTTGTCGTCAAAACCGTTGAACCGGCTTTCACCTTTGGGAAGGATAACCGGATCAAAGGTCGCGTTACGGTCACGGGGAACGGCGACATCAAGGTTGCCGAATTCACCCTTTACCAGCTTTTTGTAGCTGCCGTTTCTAGAGTTGCCGCTGTTTTTACCAGCAGGTTCATGCTTCCCATAGCCGAGATGATCCGTGATCTCGGCCTGCATGGCTCGCTCCAAAAGCCGCTTGGTCAGTTGTTTCAGAAGTCCGTTTTCTCCGATCAAGTCTTCGGGCTTCTTGTAGTCTTTCATCAATGCATCGAGCAGTTCGTCGGTCGTGGCCATCGGTTCCCCCTAGAAGGTAAGATTTCAACCGATTTTTGCCACTTACACAATCTATTTTACAGGCTCTCTTGGCCTGTCGTAATTATCGCAAGTGCCGACCGCGGTTGGTCAAGACACTGATCGGCTGAAGGAGGAGTTGCATACCCTATGAAATCATTTCGCGCGGATTATCTGCATAGTCTCCCTCTCTCCCATCGCCTGCTTACCACTATTAGGCAGATCGGAGAATACAAAGGTAAGCAACAGCTTTACCAGCAACAATCACCGGAGGTTTTAGAAAATCTTCGGAATGTGGCTATTATCCAGAGCACGGAGTCCTCTAATCGGCTGGAGGGGATTACCGCCACTTACAGGCGTATCAAGGAGATTGTTGAAGAAAAGACCGTCCCGGCTAACCGTTCCGAAGGCGAGATTGCCGGTTACCGCGATGTGCTGACCACCATCCATATGAACTATGAACATATCCCTTTTGCCGAAGGTGTGGTGCTTCAGTTTCATCGTGATCTGATGAAATATTCCGGCAAAGAAGGTGGACGATGGAAGTCGGTCTCAAACGAGATATCTGAGATTCTTCCCGATGGCTCGAAGCGGCTCAGGTTTGCCCCGGTGGAGCCGCATCAAACACCAGAGTATATGCGTCAGCTGCATGAGCGTTACAATGAGCTGGATAAAGCGGGTGAGCTTGACTCTTTATTGCTGATGCCGTTGTATATACTGGACTTTCTTTGCATTCATCCGTTTCTTGATGGTAATGGCAGGATGATTCGGTTGTTGACGGTGTTGATGCTCTATCATCATGGCTACGATGTGGGAAGGTACATCAGCCTTGAGCGGGTTGTGGAACAGTCGAAAGAATCCTACTACGATACCCTGTTTCGCTCATCGCAAGGGTGGCATGAGAGTAAACATGACTCACTGCCGTGGATTGAGTACTTTTTATCAACAATCCTGGCGGCCTACCGTGAATTTGAAAAGCGTCTTGGAGCGTTGTCATCGGGACATGGTAGTAAAACCGGCATGGTACTGAATGCCATTGACGGCATTATTGGTGACTTTACCATTGCAGATGTAGAAAAAGCCTGTCCGACGGTGGGGCGCGACTGGATCAGGACTCTGCTCAAACGCCTGAAAAACGAGGGTAAAGTAGCTGCGTTGGGTAAGGGGCGTTATGCTCGCTGGAGAAAACTTTAATAGGGTAGTCTTTTGTTTAATAGGGTATTAAGCCATAGTTTAATACCCTATTAAATGTTAAACACCCCTATTGAATAGAAGATATAGATTATATTTCCATGTTGCTTTTCATTTTAAAAATATAATAAATTCAAGGCAATAAATTTAAATATGCAAATTGATGTGCCCACTGCTGAGACGTTGAAGCGTGAGGCCAACAAGGTAGTGCCATTTTTACTACGCTATTGAAACAGAGAGAATAAAGCCAGCATGAAACACCTGATCCTCGGCACAGCCGGACATATTGACCATGGCAAGACCTCGCTGGTTAAGGCGCTGACCGGTACTGATACCGACCGGCTGAAAGAAGAGAAGGCCCGCGGCATCACGATTGAGCTGGGTTTTGCCCACCTGCAGCTGCCGGGTGGGATTGAGTTTGGCGTGGTGGATGTGCCGGGACATGAAAAGTTTGTGCGGGCCATGGTGGCCGGTGTGGCCGGGATGGACCTGGTGATGCTGGTGATTGCAGCGGATGAGGGGATCATGCCCCAGACCCGTGAACATCTGGATATCCTGCGGCTGTTGGGGGTGCATACCGGCCTGGTGGCATTGACCAAGTCTGATATGGTGGAGCCGGACTGGCTGCCGCTGGTGCAGGAAGAGGTGCGGGAGTTTGTGGAAGGTACCTTCCTTGAGTCTGCCCCGATCATCCCGGTTTCCTCAAAGACCGGCGCCGGTCTGGATGATCTGAAGGCAGAGCTGGCGCGGCTGGCTGAAGGGGCGGCAGAGAAAAAACGGGACGGCGCCTTCCGTCTGCCGGTGGACCGGGTCTTTACCGTGGCCGGTTTTGGCACCGTGGTCACCGGCACCCTGCTGGCCGGTGAGATCAAGCTGGGTGATGAGCTGGAGCTCCTGCCAAGCAAGATTCCGGGCCGGGTGCGGGGTATCCAGGCCCACGGCGCCAAGACCGACGTCGGTCAGGCCGGTCAACGGCTGGCCGTGAACCTGCAGGGGATTGATCTGGATCAGGCCCATCGGGGGGATGTGGTGGGCCCGACCGGGGTCTTCCGTACCAGCCGCCGGGGGGATGGGGGGGGGGAGCGTCTGGCACCGCGTCC
>Ga0074197_1000297_pt1 | contig 68495 bp, 69 predicted proteins | sample EPASupsiteSAE305_FD_64526 | JGI IMG/M metagenome (GOLD analysis project Ga0074197, IMG submission 64526) | Bioremediated contaminated groundwater microbial communities from EPA Superfund site, New Mexico - SAE3-05 reassembly with SPADES | ecosystem: Environmental > Aquatic > Deep subsurface >... | reverse complement strand
TCCTTGAGCGTCATCCTTTTGTCGAGATCCATTCCATTCTCCTTCTGTTTTTCCTTCTTTGGGTTAAAAAAAGAACTGAGCATTGATGAGAATTTTTCGAATACCAGAGTACACCTCCTTTTTATTAGGGGTTCAATTAAACTCAGGGCGAAATATCACCTGCCGACAAGTCCTTGAACAGTAGCTCGCACCTCCTTTTTTAACTTTTTTATGTATACGGATAAGGATGGTTTGCGTTTATCCGGGCCATTTACAGGATGCAACAGCTGTATATCAGGTGTTCTTTTGTATGATTCGAGACGCTATGGTTCGATAAAGCCACGTGCACTGAGTTTTTCGTAACAGGGACGGCAAAGATAATAAACACGAACGTTACCGCAACCGGTACCGTAGAGCTGCAAAAGGAATGCGCATTCTGGGCAACTTGGCAGCATACATCTGCTTTCACAGAACGTGAAGTTCTCTTCAGGCAGGCCGCATTCGTCGCAATTGCGAGGGAAAATGAGCATGTTTCTTTATTCGACAAGCTTTGTATTTATTGAAGCAACTACTTGTTTGACAACAAATATTAAAGCAACAACAATTAAAGCGACTACTATATAAAGAAACTAACGTGTATCAGGTAGGACAGAAGATATAGAAGAACAGTTTATTGCCGAACAACTACAATTCTTTTAAGTGAGGTGAGCTTGACAGTAAAAAGGCCGGTTAGGCGCATCGTTGATTTTTTTTACTTTCAAGCTTTTCTGCGGTCAATGATTCAAAAAAAGGGCCATTCTGTCAACTCATTTTTTTGTCATCTGAATGTTTTTGGGCCGTGGTGGGATCCGGTTGAAACTAAATGGTCCCCATGGAGGGAGAAAGGGCATCGTTTTTCACTTCCATCCCAATCAAGCAGGATCAGGCCATTTGACCTCCGGTCGAATACTTGACCGAAAAAAGCTAGATTGAAAGGCGGCGCGGGCCTCGTCTGATCCGATGATTGCCACCAGATCCTTTTCCTGGAAGCGGAATTGTGGGCCGGGGTTGGGCTCCAGTTGGTCTTCACGGAGCACTCCGACCACCGAAACCCCCGTTTTTTTGCGGATCTCGGCCTCTCCGATAGAACGGTTCAACAGGCTGCTGTCTGCGGCGACCATCATCCATTCAAGATCGAACTGCTGCTCGGCTGAACGAAACTGAGAGAGTGTCTGGTAGGGTTTACTCTGACTCACCTGGCTCGTAAAGTATTCCTGGCGCAAAGCTTCGGTCTGCCGCTGGATTTCGGTCACCGGTACATGGAGGGCGAGAAGCACCTGCCGGATCATTTCCAGGCCGGCTTCCAGTTCAGGGTAGACCAGATCGGTGACATTCAATTCATTGAAAATCTCAAAGAAATCCGGATCGGAGAGCCGGGCTACCACTTCGATATTGCTATTGATCCGCTGAGCATGGGTGATAATGGTCTGCGATTCGACAATGCCAGGGATCGTCACCACCAGCAGGGAAGCATGGGCCAATGATGCGGCTTCAAGGACAATTTCATGGCTGGCGTCGCCATAAACAACAGCATGGCCTGCATTTTTGGCCTGTTCGATCCGTCGCTGATCCAGTTCGATAACCACAAAAGGCATGGCCAGCCGGTGGAGGGAGGAGGCGATTTGCAGGCCTACCCGGCCGCCGCCGGCGATCACAACATGGCGATTGAAACCTTTGTCCGGAAAATTGATTGATTCCAGCGGTTCCTTCTGAAACCAGCGTTTTTTGAGGCTGTACAGCCGGGCGGTCTGCGCGGAAGCGATTGGGGTCAGGATCATGGTGAGCACGGCGGTGGTCAGCACCAGGTTGTACAATTCATTGTCGATCGATCCGGTGGACAATCCTATCCGAGCGAGAACAAAGGAAAATTCTCCGACCTGAAACAAACCGAGTCCTACGGCGAGGGGAATGACGTTGCCGTACCGGAACACCCAGGAGAGCACCGCAAAAATGCAGCCTTTTCCCAGACTGACAAGCAACACCAGGAGGAGAATACTACCGAAATTGTGCAGGAGAAATTGGGGGTCGAGCAGCATGCCCACCGAGGCGAAGAAAAGCAGGCCAAAAACGTCGCGTAGGGGGATGATATCGCTGAGGGCTTGGTGTCCGTAATCGGATTCATTGAGTACCATACCGGCGATGAAGGCGCCAAAGGCAAACGAGAGCCCGACCAGGTAGGTAGCATAACCGATGCCAAGACCAATGGCGATGATTGCCAGAAGAAACAACTCGCGCGAACCGAGTTTGGCGATGTGACGCATCAGCCAGGGGAGCAGTTTTGCCCCGATCACAAACATGCAGGCGAGGAAGAGGGCGGCTTTGACTGCGGCAGAACCGAGGGAGACTAGTCCTGCTGCTGGATCGTTCATCAACGGCAGGATGATCAGCATGGGCACCACTGCCAGGTCCTGAACAATGAGCATGCCGATCATCACCTTGCTGGACAAGGTACCGAGCCAGCCCTGGTTCATCAGCGTTTTGAGGAGCACCATGGTGCTGGACAGAGAAATCAAGGATCCAAACCAAATTGACGTCTTCCAGTCCCAACCCATCAATTGGCCGATGCCATAGCCAAGCACAATGGTCAGACCAATCTGAATGGGTGTGCCGATCAGGGCAATGAATTTGACCGGTTTAAGATCCTTGTGCGAGAATTCGAGCCCCAGGGCAAAGAGGAGCAGGCCAACACCGATCTCGGCCAAAAGTTCGATGTCATGCACCTCGGTGATGGTCAGGCCGCCGGTGTGCGGGCCAAGAATAACTCCGGCAAAAATGTAGCCGAGGATAAGCGGTTGCCGCAATCGCTGCATCAGGAGGCCGCAGAAAAAGGCGGTGAGAACAAGGAGAATGATATCGGTGGCAATACCCATGGTAAACCAATCAGTTGAAGGTCGAAAATGGTGTGGTCCGCAGCGGGCGGGGTGATGGGAAATGTTGAGGAATATACCAGCAGATGAGAAAATGGCGAGCTTAATCCCGATACAGACAAATAGAGAGCTGGCTGGGAAACAGGGGGTATTTTTTGTGGTCAAAAGGAGTGAAGATGTTTTGATCTGTGGAAAATTATTGTTCAGGCATCAAGAAGGGAGGGTTCCGGCAGACAAATGATTGATCTGTTTTTGTCTCTACTGTGAATAATTGCATTGACAGGGATGGGTTATCCGTATATTGGTTGAACCAATTTTGCAGGAGTAAGGAGGCGCCATGCCGCAAGACCAATGCAAGGAAGAAAAAAAATATATTTACACCACTATCATTGAACGGATTCGTGAAATGGTCCGCTGCGGTGAACTGGTGCCGGGCGGCCGACTGCCACCGGAGCGTAAATTGGCCGAAATTTTCGGGGTTTCCCGCGGTAGCCTCCGCCAGGCCCTGCAGGCTCTGGCCGAGCGTCGCATCCTTGAAAGCAGGCAGGGGGACGGTACCTATCTCCTGACTACCATTGATGCCGCCTGTACCGGTGACGCACTTGTGGATGCAATCCGCGAACACAGTGGCTTTCTCCACGACATCATTGAATTCCGGGGGATCATGGAGCCGCAGATTGCCGCACTCGCCGCGCAACGGGTCACCCCGGAGGCTATCGATCGCCTGAAAATTCTGGTGTGCGATCAACAACGCGCCCTATTGGCGGGCCGTGCAGACAACTCCTTTGACACTGAATTTCACCAGCAACTGACCGTGATTGCCGGTAACCGGATCATCGGTCAAGTGATGGCCACCATTGCGTCGATCGTCAATGAGAGCCGGTCAGTTTGGCTGCAAAGCAGCGAACGCCGTCAGGCCTCGGTGACGGGCCATCTTCGTATTATTGACGCACTGGACAACAGGGATGCGGAGGCAGCCTGCATGGCCATGAAGAACCATATTGCCGAAATCGAGAACCATATCTTCGGCGAACCACAAGAATAATAATCGAATATTCTCCAGTGTGCGGCACACTCGCCGGAACAAGGCGAGGTGCATGGGGAAAACGGAGGGTGACATGTCATTAGAGATTGTATTGATGTATTTGGCTGTGGGATTAATCGCCGGAGTGCTGGCTGGCCTTCTGGGAGTGGGCGGCGGGGTGGTGATTGTACCGATGCTAGTTTTCTGTTTCGTCAAACAGGGCGTCCAGCCTGATCAGATCATGCATCTTGCCCTGGGCACCTCGCTCGCCAGCATTATTTTCACCTCCATTTCCAGCTTCATGTCCCACCACAGACGCGGCGCGGTCGACTGGACCATTGTCAAACGCATCGTGCCCGGAATCCTGATCGGCACCTTTGCAGGGACCTTTATCGCCTCACGGCTATCAACCGGGTTTCTCAAGGCTTTCTTTTGCCTTTTTCTTTATTCCGTGGCCACCCAGATGCTGCTCAACAAAAAACCCAAGGCCTCGCGTGAACTGCCGGGGAGTGGGCCCATGTTCGGCGTAGGTTCGACTATCGGCGTGGTTTCGGCCCTGGTCGGCATCGGCGGCGGCTCACTTTCGGTGCCTTTCATGCTCTGGTGCAATGTTCCGGCGCATCAGGCAATCGGCACCTCGGCAGCTATTGGCTTTCCCATCGCTGTTGCCGGGGCGCTCGGCTACATTGTCAACAATCTGCACGGTGCTGGCCTGCCAGCCTACAGCCTTGGCTATGTCTACCTACCTGCCCTGGTGGCAATTTTTTGTGCCAGCGTCTGTACTGCCCCGCTTGGCGTCAAGTTGGCCCATGCGCTGCCAGTTGACAAACTCAAGCGGATTTTCGCCCTTTTTCTCTACGCTGTCGCCACCAGGATGGCGTGGGGCTTGTTGTTCTAAACCTTTTCTACTGGCTTGCCACTGCAACAACGGCGTGGGTGCCGGTCTTGCTCATCACGCCCACTCTTAAAGAAGAAAAAGCAGGTTGCTATTGTGCCTGAAAACAGCGGTAGGTTGCTGTCCCGTTCTTGGGTGCGGTCAGCAGGGAAAGCTTGAGCAGAATAAACAAAACGATGCTCCAGCTGAGTCCGATCTGCACCAGAGAGCGGGTGAGTTCGGCTCCAAAGGCAGCGGCCCCGAACCTGACACCAGCCCAGTACGCCAAAGCCCCGGAAACGGCACCCAACACCGAGCCAAGGAAAAAGCGGCCATTCAACCAGGCCAGCGAGTAATGGAGGGTCATGGCAAATTGAAGCCAGAGGATCAGAATCCAGGGTGGCGGAAGAGCGGCATGCAGGCTGCCGCTGGTAAAGACCAGCACCCCTGTGCCGATATGGATGGCATCAACAAGGAGACCGAGTAACAGGCTCCCCAGGAGCAGCACCACTTCCCGGCTGCGATCACGCACCAGGGCCAGATGGACCACGACAAGGAGTACCCCGGCCACTGTCGCCGGCCAGGGATGGCCAGCTGCTGTTCCGAGGATGCAAATAAACCATCCGGCTTGAAACAGGCTGTAATTGATCAGCGATGTCCAGATTCGGCTGTTGCGTATCATTGGCATTGGTCCAGGGATTCGCCCATTCTGGCCAGCACCAGATGGTAATTTCGCACCAAACGGTTGCGGAATCCCGCCTCACAGTAACTGAAATAGTATTCCCACTTGCGCAGAAAGGCCTCGTCAAAACCCAGATCCAGCACATCCTGCCTCTGTTCGAGAAAGGTTGCGCGCCAGATCTGCAGGGTGCGGACATAGTGAAGGCCAATATCCTCCATTGCGATAATATTGAGCCGGGTTTTGGCCGTCATGGCCGCAACCAGGGCCCCGAGCGAGGGGAGGTGGCCGCCGGGAAAGATGTGCTTGCGTATCCAGTCTGAACCGGTGCGGTAGGCGCCATACTTCTGGTCGGGGATGGTGATGACTTGCAGCACCGCCCGGCCACCGGGAGTAAGCAGTCGATCAAGAATGGAAAAAAAGACCGAAAGATGCGGATGGCCAACCGCCTCCAGCATCTCGATCGAGACGATCCGGCTGAATTGTCCCTCGACATGACGATAATCGGTGAGAAGAATCTCGATCCGGTCCTCCAGCCCTTCCTCCAGGACTCTCCTGGTGGCCCAGTCGAACTGCTCCTGGGAGACAGTAATTCCGGTCAGGCGGCAACCGGTCCGCCGTACTGCCTCCACCGCAAATCCGCCCCAGCCGCAACCGATTTCGAGGACATGATCCTCGGGTCCGATCTCCGCCCGGTCGATAATGGCTTGCATTTTATTGCGCTGGGACTGCTCAAGACTCTCCTGCGGATCAAGAAAAATGCCGCTCGAGTAGGACATGGTCGGGTCAAGAAACAGGGCATAGAGGTCATTGCTGAGGTCGTAATGCGCCCGGATGTTCCGTCGACTGCCGGCAGGCGTGTTGTCCCGCCGCAGATGGAGCAGGAAGTTACTGAACCGACCGGCAACCGCCGGCCAGATGCGCCGGTCGTTAACCACTTCCTCCCGCAGGGAAAGGAGCGAGAGCAGGGCGACCAGATCCGGACTGTTCCAGTCTCCATCAACATAGGCCTCACCAAAACCGATATCCGCGGCCAGCATGGCGCGTTGGAAGAAACGATGCCGGACGACGTTCATGACCACTTGGGGCGAACCGTCGGGCTGCCCGAAAACCAGTTGGCCGCCTTCAGGCAGGGTCATGGTCATCCGGCCGTGATCAAGTTGACCAAAAAAAAGGGTCATCACCTTCTTGCCCAGCCGTTCGAGCAGGCTGGGTGGCGCTTGACGCAGGGTCAGGCGCGAACAGGGGTCAGGCTTGGGGTAGACTTTGAGCCGTTTTTGGAAATAGAGCCGCCCCGCCTGCCAAAGAATGCGGGGAAAGGTCATCACCGCCCTCAACGGGTGAAGAAGGATGGTGCGAGCCAGGACTCGCGGGGTCAATGGTTCGGCGGTTCCGTTGAACGAAGCCTCGAGCGCCGGTTTTTCCGCTTCGAGGCAGAAGGTGATCGCAAGCGACAGGGTCTGTTCGGGCAGGCTGAGCTGAAAGCCGTAGCGGCCTGTTCTCGGAAAGAAGGGGGAAACGTGAAAGGCCTTTGGCCGCTGGAAAACAAGGACGCCGGATTCGGACTGAAGCACGTACAAATGGGTCTCGCCAAAGGTGTTGTTCACCTGGGCCAGTACGCAGAACACCTCGTTGTTTTGGTCGAAACAATAAAAAAAACTGACCGGATTGAAGACGTAGTGGAATTGGCGCAGGGCAGTGACGAGCACGATTCGCGCCGGGGTTTGGTCGATACCGTTCTCGGCAAGCGCCTGCTCGACCTTTGTGGTCAGCGTGGCGTTGCCGGGGTACAGGTAGTCGCGATCATGCAGAGCAAGCGGCCGAATCCGGTTATAGCCGAACCAGAATGACTGCCGGTCCAGGGATGCAAGGTCGTCGAGATCCAGAGCAAACAGGTGGAGGCGGTAGGCAAAGCTGTGCGTAACCTCATGGGAGCGGGTATGCCGCAGCTGCCCGGTGTACAGTTGCGAGTTCATGTGTGCTGTTCCTTCAATTGCGCCACGGCTTGGTAGCTGGAACGAACCGCGTCCTCATGAAAACCGTAACCGAAGTAACTGCCGCAAAAATAGGTGCGGTTGATGCCGTTGAGTGTCGGCAGCAGAGCCTGAGTGGCCATGGAATCAACGGTGTAGATGGGGTGATGGTAGACCATGCGGGCAATCACCTGGCTTTCGTCATAACCGCTTGGCCGGTTCAGAGTGACCAGATAGTGTTTTTGGGTGGTGAGGCCCTGAAGCAGGTTCATGCTATAGGTGACATAGACAGGCTGATCCGCTGCCTTGCCAGCCTCTCGCCTGAAATTCCAGCAGGACCAGGCCCTAGGGGAAGACGGTAGCACGGACAGGTCAGTATGCAGGACCGTTTGGTTTGCTTCATACTGCCAGGGCCCAAGCAACCGCTGCTCTTCCGTTGTCGGATCCGCGAGCAGACGGAGTGCCTGGTCTGCATGGGTGGCGATCACCACCTGGTCGAAGTGTTGCGGCGGCTGGTCGGCGAACTCGATGCGAATGCCGTCGACGGTACGGTGAAGACGCTGCACCGGCGCCTGTAAACGAATTGTACCGGTGAAGGCATCGGTGAATGCCTTGACGTAACTCCAACTGCCGCCGCTCACTGTCCGCCAGCTCGGCCGGTTGCGGAAAGTGAGCAATCCGTGGTTGCGGAAAAATAACAGGAAAGACCGGGCGGGAAAGGCGGCGACCTGACCGGTGGGGGCTGACCAGATGGCCGCAGCCATGGGCTTAAGATAGTTTTCAACCATAAAGGGCATGAACCGGTGCCGCACGACCCATTGCTCCAGGGTTCCCAGGTCCGAGCCCGCGTCAAGATCGGCCATTGCCAGGCGGCTGAACCGTCCGATTTCCAGGAGAAATTGATAAAAGTGCGGTTTGAACAGATTACTCCGCTGCGCAAAGAGGCCATTGAGATTGTTGCCGGCGTAAAGGAGTCCGGTCTGGAGACACTGAAAACCAAAGGACATCTCGGTTTGCCGCGATGGGACGCCCAGTTCATCGAGAAAGCGGATAAAGTGCGGGTAGGTAGCCTCATTGAAGACGATAAAACCGGTATCGATCGGTGTGCCGGCATCGGGGCCATCGGGGATGGGAATGGTATGGGTGTGCCCTCCCAGATAGTCGCCTTGCTCCAGAAGGGTGACATCATAGGGTTTCTGGAGGAGATGCGCTGCCACGATCCCGGCCACGCCGCCGCCGATCACCGCCACCCGCTGCCGGTTTGCCCTATTGTCTGGTTGATTCATGAATGCTCCGAAGGGGAGGTTGACGACGAGTCGGCCGGTTCCTTTTTCGGGAACCAGGGAAAAAACGCATTGGTTCTGGCCCGGTAGGCCTCAAATTGGGGATTACCCTCGTATTTTGCTTCCAGCATGGGAATGCCCGACACCTTGAGCAGAAGGAAACAGATGGTCAGCGGACTGAGCAGGCCCCAGACGCCAACTGGTGATCCCAGACCGATACAAAAGATGCCCCACCAGAGCACGGCTTCGCCAAAGTAGTTGGGATGGCGGGTATAGCGCCACAGCCCTGTTTCAATGATCCGGCCCCGATGAGCAGGGTCCCGCTTGAACCGGGTCAACTGCCAGTCACCGACTGCCTCAAAGAAGAACCCGAGGGCAAAAAGGAGCAATCCGAGAAGATCTTTCCAGCGCGGACCGCCGCCAGGCTCGGCGATAACCAGCAGGATCGGCAAGGCCACCACGAAAACCACGGCGCCCTGGAGCAGATAAATCTGAAGAAAACTACGCCAGACAATGGTTGTGCCCCAGGCTTCACGGAAGGCCCGGTAGCGAAAATCCTCCCCCCGGCCCCGATGGCGCAGGCCAATATGCAACCCAAGACGCATTCCCCAGAGGGTGACCAGAACGAGCAGGAGCAGGGGACGGAAATGACTGGCTGCGCTACTGGTCAGCCATGCGCCCCAACTGGCCACTGCGAAGGCCGGGCCATAGGCGATATCCACCAGGCTGTTGTCTTTGGTCCGTAGGCCAACAAAAAACATACAGCACATATAGATCAGAAGGAGAAGGGCGGCACTGCCGAAAACAGGAGCCATAACCAGTCACCCTCCAAGCTTATTGCACACTGCTGGAGCGTTCATCCTTTCGCGAGCCATGATCCGAGAAGGAAACTGGAACCGCTCACCAGGGTGCAGAGCACCGTGCCCCAGGCGATATCAATCACAGTGACCAGCACCGGCCAGTCGCGGAGGGTGGCGAGGTTGGTGAGATCATAGGTCGCATAGGTGAAAAAGCCGAAAAGGGCGCCCAACAGGCAGGCCTTGGCCAATGAGCCCAATTCCAATCCCGGACGGACGGCAAAGAAAAGAATGCCGACAATGTAGATGCCGTAGAAAAGTAAGGCAGCCGACCAGTTAACCTGGGGGCTGAGCAGGGAATCAAGCTGCTGTTTGTAGAAATTTCTGGCCAGGTAACCGAGCCAGAGCATATCGATGGCAAAGAAAACAGGAACTGTGAGCAGGTAGAGTTTGCACCAGAACAAAGGATTCATAGGCCTGACCCGCTTGCGGCAGCAAAAGAAATTCGTGGAGGGCCGCTTTGCCTCTCCGTCTTTCCGGGAACTTCTTCAAGAATGAATCATGAGTCAAAAGTAATCGTTCTTATAAAAAAAACAACTTGTTCGGATCAATTTTTACCGTCGTAAGCAGGTGCAGTCAGTCAGCAGTATTTATAGAATGTCGAAGAGCTGCACCTCCTCAAACCGGTTCACCAGAATATATCGACTGACCTTGATTTCCATGAAGGCTGTCGAGGCTGCCAAGCAAAAAGGCTCTAGATTGGGGTGCCTGAGGAGAAAATGAGCCAGCGGACCGCGCCTGTCTTCCCCCTGAAGTTCCTTCGCTTCGCCAAGAGCGGTGACCGCAAGGGTTGATTGGAAATCCGTGCTGCGATTGGTCCGGTTATCGATGAGGACGGAAACCCGATTGTTGGCAGCCATATTGCTGAATTTCCTGGTCGCTCGCGCGGTTACGAAAAAGAGACGGGCGAGATCCTCGCTGGCGTCAAAGGCCATCAGACTGGTATAGGGGGCTGAACCGTCATGGGTGGCGAGTACCATGTGCAACTGCTGCTGCAAAAGCTGGCGCAATTGGGCTGCCAGTTGGTTCCGGTCCCTTGCACTATCACATTCGTGTTGTTCCATGGTCGGTCAGCACTGGCTACGCAGACGGAGATCCAGCGGGTGGGGATGGAGGTAATACTGGTCGCGCAGATACGGCTGATCGAACTTGCGGACATAGTGGTTGAGCAGGGTGATGGGAACGATCAGCGGCACATCTCCACGATGGTAGGCTTCAATCTGCTCCAGAACCTCCTGTTTCTCGTCGGCTGACAGTTCTTTTTTGAAATAGCCAAGAACATGTAAGAGCACGTTACAGTGCTTTTTCGCCGTCGTCCTAACCCGCAGAGCCTCGGCAAGAAGGAGACTGTAGCGATTGTAGGCTTCTTCAATGGGTTTGGGCATTTCGGCGATAAATCGTCCCATCTGTCGGTATTTTTCCTCGCTGTGCGCCAGCAGCAGCAGTTTGTGACGGGTATGGAAATCGACCAAGGCGCCCCGGCTGGGCGGCGCGGCCATCAGGTCACGGAAGTGTTTGAACACGAACACGCTTTCAATGAAATTCTCGCGCAGCCTGCCATCATTGAGCCGTCCATCCTCTTCCACCGGCAGAAGAGGAAAGTGGCGGGTGAAGGCTCGGGCAAACATGCCGACGCCAATATTGCGGGGCATACCCTGTTCCGAATAGACCTTCACCCGGTAAAGGCCGCTGCTCGGCGAATCCTTTTTGAAAATGAAACCGCACAGATTTTCCTGTTCCAGCTGCCGAACTTTTTCCTCGGCCCAGGACTGCATCTGTTCGGTATGATCGACACCGCTCCGGCTGGTCACCAGTCGCGGAGACTCTTCGCTGCCAACCAAGTGTAAGGTTTCCCGGGGGATGGGCATGCCGCACTCCACCTCCGGGCAGACCGGCACGAATTCCATATACTGGCCTAGAATATCGCGGATGAAATGGTTGAGCTGATGCCCGCCATTGTAGCGCACGTTCTGCCCCAGGAGGCAAGCGCTGACCCCGATTTTCAGTTTTTCCATACCATTCTCCGTTCCTTGTGGTGAAAATCTCGACGCTTTTTTCGGTCTGTTTTTACGATGAAAAACTGCCTATGCGTACCTTGCGATTTCCTTTTTCATACATATAAATTTTTGCAACATAAACCCCAACTTTTTAAGGAGAAGTATCATGGCTGATCAAGATTATCAAAAAATGGATAGCTCCGGTGGTGGGTATGAGTCAATGGTTTGGGTACGGGACAAAGACGGCAAGGAATACGCCTGCTACCTCAAGGACATTAAAGGGATTAAAACAAAAGAGCAACTGACCGAGGAAGAAAAAGCGAATTGTATCGATGTCAGTCAAATAGTCGGGACGGAACGCTGGTAATTTGCCGGCTTGCATGAGTCAACAACAGGCCCTGTTCGCCACGTGCGAACAGGGCCTGTTGTTTTTCCCCCGCATCATTAGAGCCCGGACGGTCTTCTCTCCGGGACAAGAACATGAGGAATGCGCTCCTCATTCCACTCCCGGGACACATAGAGCTGACAGTAACAGGCCCCAAACTCTGCAACATCCGCTGCCCGGTAGACACAGGGGCAGATGATATCCTGATCGGTCTCTCTTCGACCCGAGGCCAGACGGCAGGGACAGGCCATGTACCCATAGCGGTTTTTATTGGTCACCAGGCCGCGTAGCAGGTCAAAGGTCCGTTCTTTGTCCCGGTTGAAAAAATACCCTTTCGGCTCCTGCACTTTTTTCAGCAGGTCGTGGAGATCGTCCACTTCCGTGCGTATGCCGATAGCCTCTTTGATCTCCTGCACCTTAAAACCGATGATGGCCTGACCGTTGACCACAGCCGTGGGGAAGGAACAGGCGGGATTGACCTCGCGCAAGGCGGCAAGCATCGCCTCTCGTTCCGGATCTTCCAGAAGATCGGCATCAACAATCTCATGTTTTACCCTGAGATCCTTAAGCATTTTTTTTATTGCCTGGCAATAGGCACAGGTGGTGAGGCTATAGAGTCGAACGGATACAATTTCCATGTTTATCCTCAACAAATGCTTTTTGTCTGTTTTCCACGTTTTTCATCAAGATCATCGGCTAGCCAGTACATGGCAGAGACTCACAGCGACTATCTGGGCACAGGCGACGGGCAGGCCATAACGGAGAAAAGAACGGAACAGGATGATCACTCCATGCTGGCGGGCCAAGCCCACGGCTACCATATTGGCGGATGCACCGACCATGGTGGCGTTGCCCCCCAGAGTGCCGCCCAAGAGAAGAGCGCCATACAGAGCCAGTCGTCCCTCTTCGCCGCCAACGGCTTGGATCAGCGGAATGAAGGCAGCCATCAAGGGAATGTTGGGGACCAGACTTGAAAACAATGCGGTCCCGCCAAGAAGGAGAAGGCCAGCAGTTTGGGGATGAGACAATACCGAGTTGCCAAGCAGATCGGCTGCCCGTGCCACCACCCCGGTTTCCTCGAGAGCGCCGATGAGAATGAAGGTGCAGGCGAAAAAAATCAACGTGCTCCAGTCGATGTCGCGGAGTACATCGGCCACCGAGCCAAGCCCAAACCGCTCCGCCAAGGCGAGGGCGGCGGCGGCGGCGCTCAAGGCTACCAAATCGGGGGCAAAGGGCACCTTCAGAAATTCTCCGGCAACGAAAAAAATGAGCATACCACTGCCGATGGCGATGATTGGCAGGAAAGACCGCCATACCAGATTGACCTTGGGTGGGACCTGTTCTGTCCGGTCCGGCAGTCTCCGATGCCATTCCTCTCGCCAGCACCAGGGCAGAAGGGCTAAAAGCACCGCTGTTGCCACAAGTCCGCTCCAGGACAATTCCCGCAAATAGACGAGAAAACCCAAACCAGCTGCTTGACTGATCAAATAGGTGGCCGGATCTCCGACCATGGTCAGAAGACCGCCGCTGTTCGCGGCCAAGGCGAGGAGAATGAGCAGAGGCTCCGGTCTTAATTCCAGCTCGTCGGCTAGAGGAATAAGCACTGGGCCAAGCACCAGCACCGCGGTGGCGTTGGGCAGCATGGCGCTCACTGCGATGGTCAGCAAGGATATACCGAGCAGCAATCTGCTGCCGCGCCCCCCAGCGGCAATAAACATTAGTCTGGCAAGACTGAGAAAAATACCAGTGGGTTGGAGGGTGCGCACCAGGACCATCGCGCCCAGAAGCAAGGCCAGCGTTGAATAAGCGGCGGTCATCTGCGCCGCGGCCTGGGAGAGGGTAAAGACGCCGCCGTACACAAGCACCAGGGTGCCGGCAAGCGCCGCAACCGCAGGACTCAAGCTATTGCTGACAATCAGGAGGATGACCGAAAAAAAAGTCAGGGAGGCGATCCAGGCATGCATGGTGAGCGTGTTGTTCTCTAGAGGCAACGGGCCGGGAAGTGACTGGGCTCAAGAATAGGTGGAACATGATGGCCGCCGATGCAATCAGGCCGTTGCTGCGGTGAACCTTCAATTCGGCAGGGTAGGATAAAACTGGCGGTGGGTCAATGTTTTTCAGCCATTTTTACCGATCATCTCCCCGGTTGATCGGAGACCAAGAAGAGCGTGCCCCTGGTTTGGCGAATCCTCCGCATAAAGGGCGATCCGGCTGGATACAGAACAATGGCGAAGAGTACATCCCGTGAGCATGAAAAACCTGTTTTGGGCAAGTTTTTCATGCTCACAAGGTTTTGTCGTCAACTGGTCATCATTGTGCGCATTTGGATGAGTTATTTTTTTGGGTATCAGGCTAATTTCCTATTGTTTCTTGTCCCTGATTTTGGCGTGACATTCAGCGCAGGTCGCCTGAATTTCTGCCAATTTGGTTTTTATTGTCTCGCTCTTTTTCTCCCCGGCTGCCTTTGCTGTTGCCGATGCAAGGGTGGAAAGCCTCGTGGTGAGTTCCTTGGCCAAGCCATCCGGTTGTTTTTCTGCAACGGATGAAGTTTGTGCAGCTAGCGCCAAGGCGTCTTTACTTGCTTCCTCATACTTCATGGCGCCGAGATTGCTGTTCATCGCCTTAACCCATCCTGCCCGGGCTTGCATGAGTTTTTGTGTTGGCCGCAATTATTTCTCTACACCTTGTTCAGTCCCTTGCGCTCCAGCCAGAGAAGTGCAGGATAAAATGCCGAAAGCAATAGCGAGGAAATAGATTCGTTTGTTCATGGCGTCAATGTTGAAAGAATACCTGGCAACATGTCAGGCGTCGAAACCCTTCCTCCTTTTTCTTGCCTGGATAGCATCTTAGCCGGTAGGGGAAACATTCATGAGCCCCCCTTGCCCTACACTGACGCGATTAGTAACTGCCTGAGTACCTTGGTAAAAAAAGGTTATTGAGCCGGGTTGGGTTGGCCTGGTTGCAGTTCCTCTTCTCGCTGATTTTTTGGCTTTTTGTTTGGAAGTTGCTGCTGTTGCTGGCGCTGTTGTTCCTCCAACTGCCGACGCTGGATCTCCTGTTGTTGCTGTCGCTGGACTTCCTCTTGCTGTCGACGCTGGATCTCCTGCTGTTGCTGCCGCTGGACTTCCTCTTGCTGTCGACGCTGGATCTCCTGTTGTTGCTGCCGTTGGACTTCCTCTTGCTGTCGACGCTGGATCTCCTGTTGTTGCTGCCGCTGACCTTCCTCCTGCTGCCGACGCTGGATCTCCTGTTGTTGCTGCCGTTGGACTTCCTCTTGCTGTCGACGCTGGATCTCCTGTTGTTGCTGCCGCTGACCTTCCTCCTGCTGCCGACGCTGGATCTCCTGTTGTTGCTGCCGCTGACCTTCCTCCTGCTGTCGACGTTGGATCTCCTGCTGTTGCTGCCGCTGACCTTCCTCCTGCTGTCGACGCTGGATTTCCTGCTGTTGCTGTCGCTGACCTTCCTCCTGCTGTCGACGCTGGATTTCCTGCTGTTGCTGTCGCTGGCCTTCCTCCTGCTGTCGCCGCTGGATCTCCTGTTGTTGCTGCCGTTGGACTTCCTCTTGCTGTCGACGCTGGATCTCCTGTTGTTGCTGCCGCTGACCTTCCTCCTGCTGTCGACGCTGGATTTCCTGCTGTTGCTGTCGCTGGCCTTCCTCCTGCTGTCGCATCTGATTTTCCCGAGAATTTTTTTGCTCTGTTTCTTGGTTTTGAGCATCTCTGGGTGACCTGATGCGACGTTTTTCATCTTGCTGGGCTGCATTGTCACTGGTTTGATTGATTGCCCCTGGCTCACGGGGTGCCCGTTGTTGCCTGTTCTCTCCTGGGCTTACGGTTTCAGATGGACTTTGCACTTCCCTTGGCGATCGTATTCGCCGATTGCTGTCCTGCTGGGCAGCAGTATCGCCAGCCTGATTAATTGTCTTTGACTCACGGGGAACCCGCTGCCTGTCTTCAGAGGGGACCAAGGGTTCAGGTGGGTTTCGTTTTACATCTTGATTTTGCATCTCCCGGGGTGATCGTATCTGTCGAATGCTGTCTTGCTCGGTATTTTTGTCGCCGACTGGTTGTTTAATTGCTCCCTGATCACGTGGAACCCGCTGTCTATTCTCTGTTTGCAATTGTGTCCGAGGCTCGATTTGCTCCATCACCTGATTGCGAGCATCCCTGGAGGTTTGCATCCGCCGGCTCTCGTCCTGTTTGCCTCTATCGCGGATTTGACTGGTTTCGCCTTGATCATGTGGTCCGCGCCGTTGTTCGCCTCCGGTGATTAGCTGCCGTTGGCGCTCCTGGGGTTTGATCTCTTTTTTTTTCAAAGATCCGGTATTCAAGGGTTTGGTGGTCTTGTTGGCGTCCACCAGTTTGTTCGTCAACATGGGGGCGCGAACATCTGTCCCCAAAGGTGGTTGCGACACGTTTTTGACCTGTGCTGCATCCTGCTGGATCCGTTCCCGGTTGAAGCGTTCGTCATCCTGAACCAATTGTTGATTGTGGTTGATCCGGTTGAGGACCGAGCTGTGTGGTTTGCGGTCTACTTTGGCGTCACTCATGGCAAACCGGCGCTTGTCGGTGTTGAAGGTGTTAACGACCGTGTTATTGAGAACAGTTGCCGGCTTGTAGGTGTTGAGAAGGGTTGCTTTACTGATATTGCGCTGCACATACGGAGTGTAGCGGCTCCCTCGGTACAAGTGGTCCCGGTGAATGATGACCGCTTCGTCCAGGTAGCGGTACCTGGTTTGATTAACATTGATAACGGTGGTTTGATGCACAATCACGGTGCGGTGGCCCCAGGGCCGGTACCCATAGTACACTTCGTCCGGCGCCAGCGGTACCCAGCCGATGGAAGGGCCGCTGTGTATCCAACCTACCCGGCCGGGATACCAGCCAAAACCGATTAAGAAGCGGGGAGTGTCGGCAACGACGCGCGTCACCGGAGGCAACCAATACCACGTCCGAAAAGACTCGACAAAGACCCATGATCCATAGTGATGGGTAACGTAGCCAAACGGTTCATCGGGTATCCAGCAATTGTCACCGTAATAGACGCTCCAGCGGCCGGCGGTGAAAGGGCGCCACCCCGGATCGACTCTCGTTGGCCTCCACATGTGACGATAATCACCCTCATAGTAGACACGCTCCCAGCGGCCGTTCTCTTCAAGGGCGTAGGCTTGGTCGTGGATGGGCTCGGGCAAATACTCCATCGATGGACCTCTGTTCCGCAACCGTTGGGCCCAAATGTTGTCACGTTGCCCATTCCAATCATCCCAGATCGAATCGACCGTGCCGTTACCCCGGGCGGTTTCACTTCTGTCGGCAATGATCGAAGCATCGCCCTCCCGGACTTCATACCTGGCCCTGGTTGCATCGTGGACGAAATCGACGTTGCCCCGAACGGCAATTACCTCAAGAGAGTCGTCGCCGACATAGAGGTCAACAACCGCCCCACCCGGTGCGACCACATACCCGAAAGGCGTAGTTACCTTGACGACGGCGTCATAGCTCTTGTTGTACAGACGCGCAAGGCCGGAGGCCACATCCACGGTGGTGGCGTCCGGATTGAGTGCAATAAGCTGAATTTGGGTATTTTCGCCTACACGCAACCAGGTTTGGTTCGGCATGATGAACTCGGCCTTGGCATTGTCCCCTGAATAAAGGGCGTCTTCGAGACCAAAGGGCGCATCTTTGCCCGTGACGACCCAGTCTTTTCCTTCCTCGACGTAGCGTAGGAGTTTTCCCTCGACATGGGCGATCCGGCCAACGAGAATTCCTTCCTCGCTGTCGGCGGCATTGGTGTGAGCACCAGTGAACAACAACACGAAAGTAATGCCTAATATAAGATAGAGAGAGCGCCATGAAGTCAGCATGATTGTTTCCTAAGTTTGGCGGTGGGGGCTTGATCGAGTCTGAAAAAAATTACCAACGTCTTAAGAGAGTAAAGATTAGTGGACGGGATTTCAATGGCCCTCGTCAGCTATTTAATGAAAAAAGGGCAGGGGATGGAGAGGTTCTGTTCACCTGGCAAAAGGTGACTCCTGATCAAAATCCGGATTATAGTAATCGGCACTGGCAAACTCCTGGATCCAGCCATGAATAAAGCCGAGCCGTTCCATCTCGGCTACCACCAGTTCATATTCCTCCGGGTTGAGCTGCCGGTTGAATGGCGGCAGCTCGGCCACCGCCGCAGTCGGCTGATACTGGGACATCAGCGACAGAGTGATGCGAGGAGAGAGACTCCCGGCCAGAAAACGCAGAACCTGCAAGCTGTTGTTCACTGCTCCGGGCAGTACCAGGTGGCGGACAATCAGGCCGCGTTCGGCCATGCCCTCGTCGTCAAGATGCAGCACGTTGCCTTTCTGGCGGTACATTTCCACCAGCGCCGTTGCGGCAACTTCCGGGTAATCGGGAACTCCGGACAGGTTCCGGGCCAAAAGCGGATCACGGTATTTGTAATCGGGCAGGTAGACATCCACCCAATCCTCCAGGGTTCGCAGGGTTTCCACCTGGTCATAGCCATTCGAGTTGTAGACGATCATTGGGTGAAAGCCCTGTCGGCGCACTTCTTTGATGATGGCTACCATCTGCGGCACCATGTGCGATGGCGACACAAACCCGAGTCGGTTGATTCCAGTGGCCAGAAGAGCGGTTATCGACTCAGCCACCTGGGCAAGCGACCAGGCGGCACCCCGGATGGCCTGTTCATTTCGGGATATTTGATGGTTCTGGCAATATCGGCAGCGCAGGTTGCAATGACCAAAAAAGACGTTGCAAATCCCCTCGTTGCCGCTGATCACCGGCTCCTCTCCCCGGTGCAGGGTAATGGAAGCGATGGCATAGCCGGCATCGGTCCGGCAGAAGCCGGTGGCCCCGGCAGTCCGGTCCACGCCGCATTGCCGGGGGCAGAGCCGGCAGGACTTGAGAGAGAAAAGGGACGGGGAAAGAGAGGTTGCTTGCATTACGGTTAATCGTATCCAGATTGCGGTGTGGAGAGACGCTTTATTGGCGACGTCTTTTGCTCGGAAAATATAATACCTTGCTTGTAAAAGGGCATTCGCTTTTGCGAAATCGTTCCCTGGTTCAACGAACGCAAGCGGAAGCAACGAGCCATCAACGCAGGGGCAGTCTGAAATCGCTCTGGTTCTTCCGCTGAATCTGCGGTATAGCCTTTTCTTGCCTGCGGTCCGGCGCAACGAGTGCCGCAGCGTGGAGCACAGCCACTGCATTCCATGGACCGTAACTTAGCATCTTGCCGGGTAAACCGATGCGACACCCCCTCCGCGACAGCCTCAGCTCCTCGCTTACCAGCAGCTTGCTGATCCTCAGATACGTGGTTCCCCTTTATCTTGCGGCGGACATCCTGATCTATTTCGATCTGTTGTGTTACCTGGGCGTTCTTTTTGCGCCTTTCACCTCGCTGCTTGATCTGCCGCCCGAAGCAGCGGTGGCTCTGGCGGGCGGGGTGCTGATCAACATCTATGCCGGCATCGCCTTTGCCGCGCCCCTGGGCCTTTCGCCGTATCAGTGGACGATCCTCGCGGTCTTTCTTGGAGTCTGTCATTCGATGATCGTGGAGAGCGCCATCATGGCAAAACTCGGCATTTCCTACGGCTACTCCGTTGTTTTGCGTGGATTGGGAGCCTGCCTGGCCGTCATCCCGGTGCTGCTCATGCCTGCCTCATTTTTTGGTGCGGCCAAGCAGATCCGTGGAGTTACTCTGCCGCACTATAGCGATTTTTGGCTGATGCTGCTCCACTCCTTAGGGAACGCCCTGATCCTTTCGGCGAAGATCATCCTCCTCATCAGTCTGATCATCGTTGTCATGGATCTGCTTAAATCAACAAAATTTCTGCAAGCCCATCTGGCAAAGGTCAACACCTCCTTTTCCATTATCGCCGGCCAACTGCTCGGCATCACCTACGGGGCCGGTATTCTGCTCCGCGAGGCGAGCCTGGGAACCTTGAGTCGTGAAGATATTTTTTTCATCGGTACTTTTCTCATGATCTGCCATTCGATTGTCGAGGATGTGCTGCTTTTTGTCCTTTTCGGGGCCAACTATTGGATTATAATAGGCGTCCGTTTAACGGCGGCCGTGCTGATCAGTTGGACCCTCCTGCGTGTTTTCCGGGTGATTTCCCTTGATTGGGTGGTTCGGCCTTGAAAGAGAGGTTGTCCGGCAATCCGTCGCTATTCACCCTTCCTGCCCGCTAACCGGGAGTTATTCTCGTTCAAGGAGACCGCATATTGTCTGTTCTCACTTCGTTACGCCTGCACGGTACGTTAACTAAAATTTACTTCTGCACGGTTATTACCTTTTGTTCCCTCTATGCAGCTCAACCGATCCAGCCGGTTTTTCAGCATGAATTCTCGCTGACCTCGCTCCAGGCTATTTTGTTCACCACCCTGATGATGCTGCCGCTTGGCTTTGCCCCGATGTTCTACGGAGTTCTCCTGGAATCGCTCTCCGCCCGCATGATCGTCCGAACCGCCATTCTTCTGCTCGGAGTACTGGAACTGGTGTTCAGTCTGACTAATAACTACCTGCTGCTGCTTACTATTCGTGGTTTGCAAGGGATGGCCATTCCAGCTATCCTCACCTCGCTGGTTAGTTACATCTCATTCACTGCGCCACGGGAGGATGTACAATCCGCAATTGCACGCTACATTGCCGCCACCATTCTCGGAGGTTTTTTAGGCCGTTTTCTTTCCGGCCTGTTCACCGATCTCTTCGGGTGGCGTTTTTTCTTTTTTGTTCTTGGCCTGTTGTTGATCTGGGGATTTTTTCTCCTGCGCACCCTGGAGAAGGATGCCAACCTGGAATACAGTCGTCCCAAATTGGGCGAAGTGGCGGAACTGGTCAAACAGCCGCAGTTTTTCTGGCTGTATTGCACCATCTTCTCGGTCTTTTTCGTTTTTGCCGGTCTGCTTAACTTCCTGCCCTTTGAGCTCAAGGCGCTCAATCCTTCGTTTCGCGAAACCGGCATCGGCTTTATGTATTTTGGCTATGTCATGGGTATTCTGGTGTCGCTCAACGTCCGGCGATTAATCAGCCTGTTCGGCTTGGAAACCAGGGTGGCCATGGCCGGACTTTTCCTCTATATCATCGGCATCTGCGGCTTCATGATCCCCGACCACCGGGCCATGTTCATCGCCATGTTTGTTTTCTGCACCGGCATGTTCATGGCCCATTCCCTACTGTCCGGCTACATCAACACCCTGGCCAAGAGCAAGAAGGGCATTGCCAATGGTGTCTATATCTCCTTCTACTATCTCGGCGGCACTATCGGTTCCTTTGCCCCGGGGGTGCTGTATGAGCATTTCGGTTGGAATATTTTTTTGTACAGTTTGATTGTAGTGGTCTGCGGGGCGATTTTTTGTCTGCTGCGGCTGCAGCGCGCCGCCGCCGTGGCCCTGGCTGCTGAGAATAACGAGGGCACCCGGCCATAACTTAGTTACGTTGGGTCAACCGTTGCGCTAGGTATAGGCCGTTGAAAACGACAAAAGCCGCTTGATTCCCAGGAGAATCAAGCGGCTTTTGTCGTTTGGACCGAAAGTCGTGATCGCCGCCTCCGGCTTTATTTTGTTTTGAGTTTGACCCAGTACTGCTCGTACAGCTTCAAGGTACTGGCATCCAAACTGTCGAGAAACTCACCCCGGGCGGCATCCTGGGAAGGCGGATTGACGATGACGTTGTTTTTCATCTCAGCCGGGAGGAACTCGAACACTTTGGCAATGGGCGAGGAGTAGCCCATGGATTCGCTGATGGTGGCGGAAACTCGCGGCTGCAGCACATAGTCGATAAAGCGGTAGGCCGCATCCACATTGGTTGCCCCTCTGGGAATGCAGAAGCTGTCGAGCCAGAGGCTGAAACCCTCCGGCGGGTAGATGTAATGGATCGCCTTGTTTTCGCCGTTGGCGATATAGGCCTCGCCGTTATAGACCAGTCCGGCGGCGACCTCGCCGGAAAGCAGCGCCTGTTTCGGCGAATCGGAATCAAAGACCCGAACCTGAGGCATCAGGGAACGCAGTTTTTCATAGGCTTGGCGCAGATGTTCCGGATCTTTTTCATTGATCGAATAGCCGAGCACTTTCAAGCCGATGCCTAGGACCTCACGGGGATCGTTGGGCAAAAGGAGTTTCCCTTTGAGCTCCGGTTTCCACAAATCAGCTGTTTTTTGCACTGTCTGCGCTGGCAGGATGGAGGTGTTGATGGCCAAGGCGGTCGAGCCCCACATGTACGGCACCGAATAGGCATTGCCCGGATCAAAACTCTTGTTGGTGAACTGCGGATCAATCAAGTTGAAATTGCTGATTTTCTTGATATCGATCAGGGTGAGTAACCCCTCGCGCCGCATCAGGCCGACATAATCAGACGAGGGCACTACCAGGTCGTAGCCCTTGCCCACCAGTTTCACCTTGGCGTACATCGCCTCGTTGCTGTCATAGGTGGAGATATTGACCTTGATGCCGGTTTCCTTGGTGAAATCGGCGAGCACCTGCTCGGGGATGTATTCCGACCAGATGTAAAGGTTGAGCACCTTGTCCGAACCAAAACTGAAGGGAGCGGCAGCCAAGAGAAGCAGGATCGCCAGACAGGCGCCAGGCAACAGTGTTTTCATTTTTTCTCCTTGAGCAGTTTTCTGGAAAGAATGAGCGTGGTGATGGTGATGGCCATCATAACCACGCAGAGTGCGTTGACGTCGGGCTTGATACCGAGGCGGACCATCGAATAGATGCGTAGCGGCAGCACCTCGTATTCGGGACCCGTGGTAAAGAAGCTGATGATCACATCGTCGAGCGACAGGGTGAAGCTGAGCAACCAGCCGCCCGCCACGGCGGGGGCGGCCAGGGGCAGCACAATGTGGCGGAACACCTGATATTCACTGGCACCCAGATCTTTGGCCGCATCGACAATATCGGTTGGAAAACCATGAAACCGTGAGAAAACCGTGGTGGCCACGAACGGCACGCAGAGGACGGTATGGGCTAGTAACAGCGTGGTGAAACCCAATGGCGCATACAGGGCTAGAAACAGGAGCAGCAGGGAAATGGCGATGACAATGTCCGGCGACATCATCATCACGAACAGGGTGCCAAAAAGGATGCGGCGGCCGGGAAAGCGATAGTGATGGAGAATGAAGGCGGCAACGGTCCCGAGCAGGGTGGCCAGGGTGGCGGCACAGGCGGCGACGACCAGGGAATTGATCGCCACGCCCATCAATCCGGGATTGTGCCAAAGTTTTAGATACCAGTCGAGGGTGAACCCCTTCCAGGCCAAGGAATACTTGGAACTGTTGCAAGAAAAGACGGCAACGACCACCAGCGGCAGATAGAGAAAGCTAAAAACGCCGGCGGCGTACAGGCGTTGCAGCCAGCCGCTCATTGCAGCATCTCCTTTCCTGAACGGCGGCTGGAAAGATAATATAAGATCAGCAGAAGGCCCATGGCGAAGGTCATGGTGACGCTGGCCGCCGCACCCATTGGAATGTCGCGGAAGACCAGAAACTGATCGCGGATGTAATTGCCCAAGAGCATCGAGCGGGCTCCGCCCAGGATATCGGAGATGTAGAACATGCCGAGCGCGGGCAGGAAGACCAGCATGGTTCCGGCGATGATGCCCGGCACGGTCAGAGGCACGGTGATTCGGCAGAAATTTTGCACCCGGCTGGCGCCCAAATCCCGGCCCGCTTCCAGTAGCCGCGGGTCTACCGCCTTCAGCGCTGCATAGAGAGGCAGAATCATAAACGGCAGCAGGGTGTAAGTCAGACCAACGAACACTGCCAGCGGTGTGTACATCAGTTGCAGCGGTTCGTTGATCAAGCCCGTCCACAGCAGGAGGCTATTGATGATGCCATCGGCTTTGAGCATGATCACCAGGGCATAGGTACGGATCAGCGAGTTGGTCCAGAAGGGGAGCAGCACCAGCAAGAGGAGCAATGGCTGTGCCTTGGGGGAGGCCTGTGCCAGAATGTAGGCAAAAGGATAGCCCATTGCCAGGCAGAGCAGGGCGGCGATCGCGGCCAGCCCGATTGAATCGGCGGCCATGCCGAAGACAGCCGGCGACAGCAGGTTGAGATAGTTGACCGGTGACAATCCCGGCTCGACCAAGGTGTCGGTGCCGCGCTCCAGAAAGCTGGCTCCGAACAGAATCAGATAGGGGAGGACCGCCAGGAGCAGTACCCAGGCGCAGGTCACACCAATCAGCACCCTGCGGAAGCAGCTCTTATTCATGCGGCAGCACAACCTCCCAGCCCTCATGCCAGCCGAGCGCCACCGCATCGCCTGGCTTAAAGTAAAGGTTCGCACTGTCCTCGTCAAAAAACTCGGTGACTTGCACCCGGCCGCCACACTCCAGGTCCACCTCCACATCGTAGGTGGCGCCGTGGTAAAAGATCCGCTGCACCGTCCCTCTGAGCCGGGCCTGTTGAAATTTGGCCGAGAGATCCTGCGATTCGGCCATGTCCTGTTCCAGTTCGAGGCGAAAATCCTCGGGTCGGAGCAGGATGTGGACCGGTTGTTCCAGGTTGAGAGGCCGCTTGCACCTGAGACTGACCGTCGCGCCTTCCACCAGGGCTTTATAGGAAGACGGTCCGGTCTGTTCTCGAATAATGCCACCGAGGACATTGATGTCGCCGACAAAACGGGCCACATAAAGGTTGACCGGTTCCTCATAGATTTCCATGGGCGTACCGATCTGTTCAATCCGCCCTTCCCGCATGACCACCACCCGGTCCGATAGGGCAAAAGCCTCGTCCTGATCGTGGGTAACAAGAATAAAGGAGATGCCCAAAGTGCGTTGCAACTGTTTCAACTCTTTTTGCATCTGCTTGCGCAGACGGTGATCCAAAGCAGAAAGTGGCTCGTCAAGAAGCAGTACTCGGGGTTTGTTGACAATGGCGCGGGCAATGGCCACCCGCTGCTGCTGGCCGCCGGAAAGTTCTGCCGGCCGCCGCTGCTCCATCCCGGTGAGTTGCACCAGGTCCAGGGCTTGAGCCACAGCGCTTTTGATCTCGGATGCATTTTTTTTTGCCATGCGCAGACCAAAGGCAACATTGTCGAAGACGGTCATGTGAGGAAAAAGGGCGTAGTTCTGGAACACGGTATTCACCGCTCGCCGTTCCGGCGGCACCCGGTCCATGTCCAGCCCATCGATCAACAGCGAACCGGTGGTGCATCGTTCGAAACCGCCGATCAAGCGGAGCAGGGTGGTTTTGCCGCAACCCGATGGACCAAGCAGAGCGAGGAACTCGCCGTCACCTACGGTAAGGGAAACATCCGTGAGAGCGGATTGATTGCCATAGTTTTTGCTCACCCGCTGCAGCGTTACGACCGTCTTGTTCAACCCATTCTCCTTTAAAAAAAGCGACAGCAGCAGAGCGCTGCTGGATATGAAAATCGATGACACTTCATTTCGAAATCCCGCTCACCGCCAGTGTACCGTGGAGAAATAGAACCGTCGGCCGACATGAAGCCAACCGACGGCAAGGAGGGTAATATTGATCAGCAGATACCAGGCCGGTTTTATAATAGAGGGCCTGAGTTGCACCGAAAGCACCCCAGGTAATGAACGAGTTGTGGACCACTGCTCCGTTGATCCGGATGGAAAAAATCATTGCATCCAGCGCAAGGAGCAGGGGTTTGCAGAGAACGGAGTTGGCACGATTGTGGCGGATCATCGGGCTTTCGCCTTCTTGGCGCCATTTGCGTTTCCATATATCAGCGACTGTTTTTCAAGCAGCAAATAAGAGTTTTATAAATCAGTTTTGCTGCCAGCAAGTGGGCATGCAGGCCGTTTTTTTGAGGAACAAGGCCGGTGACGTCGAAACCGATGATCGATTTTTCTCGGGCCACCATGCGGATTAGGTTATTCAGGGTATACCAGTCAAGCCCTCCGGGTTCGGGCTTGGCCACGGCGGGCATGCTGGCCGGATCAAGGACATCGAGATTGATGGCGAGATAGATTGTTTCGCTCAGCACATCGATGGCGTCGGCTGCTGCATTGAGGCCATTGTTATAAATGTCGCGGGCAAAAACCAGATTGTCGATATGGATTTTGCCCTTTTCAGCTTTACCCATGCTGCGGATACCAACATGGGATACCATGCATTTTTCTTTGATCCTCGCCATGACATCAGGCTCATCGGGAACTAATGGGTCGATCAAGTGGGGATGTGCGCCGAGGTGCAGCACACTGAGGTTGTTGTCCTGAGCCATCGCCGCCCGGACCAGTCCCTCGCTGATCAGATGACTGCCGCCGATAGCGGCGACCAGTTTGTTTTTCTTGAAATGCGGACTGGTCTGGTTGGCCAATTCATCGAGAACTTCCTGCTGATTTTTCGAACAAACCAAGGGGTCCAAGGTGTGCAGGATCAGTTCATTGAGGTCGGTATTGGTTTCCACATCGTAGGCGGAAAGCATCTGGGAAGCCTGGAGAATTGCCTCGGGTCCCTTGTCCATACCCGGGACGCGACCTGTTCCCTCATATGGGACAGGCAAAATGACCGCTTTAGCCAAGTTGTACGGGGGCTTTTTTGCTGGCAAATTGAGAAAATTCATTCTTCAACACCTCAAAAGCAAAGATTTATATGGACAGCCGGAAGCAGCTGTGATCCGGTTTGGTTCATCGATCACTCATATTCCTCGCCGTACCTGTCATCGGATTCGTCGATATCGGCATCGATATCGTCATCAAGGAGTTTGAGACGAAGGGGATCGAGCGTGCGAATCAGAAATTCGGCCTCGCAGTCGTTACAATAGACAATATCCTCTTCCTCACAAAAGCCATCAACGATGATGTCACCGCCACAGATTGAGCACTCCTCAACCTGGACATCTTCCTCATCATTCTCTCTATCAACCATGATTTCCCCTGAAAAGTGGGTTTGCTGCAATCAGGCGCCTGTCCTGTTGCCTCGTATATGTTTGTGCCGTCAGCATGGATCGCCGTCTTTCTAGAGGCGGGTGGCGTACTGTATTGTTCGCAGATGGAAATATACCGCACCCTCTCTGTCAATAAAAAACTGGTAAATCATAATACTACCTGTGAGGTGGCTCCTGTTAGCTGTCAACCGACAAGGAAAGCGGAAGACGCGCTGGAAACTGGCAGCCAACCTTATCAGGATGGGGTAGCCTGCACCACCTGTGGATTGGAGCGGTTTGCCAAGCCGACAGGTAATTTTCTTGCTTTTTGTCGGAAGACCCGTTAAGCCGAAAACGTTCAACAACAAACGTCTTTTGTTGAAAAAAAGCGAGCGTTGAGAGATAGCGGATACCCCCGATTCGAGGAAATTGGGTGGAGAATCGTCCGCCGAGGCATGAGAATGGAGCTGTCAAACGAATCGGAATGCGCGCTGGCGCACCCCGTACGCAATGATGAGGTGTGAAATGCATGTTGTAGCGTTTAACGGAAGCGCCCGTAAAAACGGCAATACCGCCATGATGATCGGTTATTTGTTCGAGGAGCTTGAGAAAGAAGGGATCTCGACCGAAATGGTGCAATTGGCCGGAGAGCATCCCCATGGCTGTATTGCTTGTTACCAGTGTTTCAAGAGAAAGGATGGCCGCTGCATCGTTGATCACGACTGCATCAATACCTGCATCGAAAAAATGCAGGCCGCTGATGCCATTGTTCTTGCCTCTCCCACTTATTTTGCAGATATTTCCACCGAGACCAAGGCGTTAATCGATCGGGCCGGCATGACCTCAAGGGCTAACGGCGACATGTTCAAACGAAAGCTGGGAGCAGCCGTCGTCACTCAGCGGCGAGGCGGCGCCATCCATGCCTTCGATTCAATCAATCATTTTTTTACCATCGGCCAGATGATTATCGTTGGTTCCTCCTATTGGAATATCGGGTTCGGTCGGGAGAAAGGGGAGGTGGCCGAGGACAAGGAAGGGATTGCCACAATGCACGAACTGGGCAAAAATATGGCATGGCTGCTCCATAAGATCCACAGCTGAAGCCGGAAAGGAACTCTTCCGTCCGCCATTGACATTTGAAGTCGAGGGTGGCCATCTTCTTGGTCTAGAACGGGCTGCCAGGTTGACAACTTCTTGATTTGTTAAAAATTTACTTTGACCGATGCCCTGGAACGACCTATAACAAATCAAACACAGGAGTCTCAGTTCTCAACGGTCTGTGTGTCGTATGAGGTTACAGCACAAGGAGGAAGTTAATGCTCGCAATTTGTGAAGAATGTTCCAAAAAATACAACATCGACGAATCCAAGATGAAAGGGGAGCGAGCCCGTTTTTCCTGTCAGGAATGCGGTCACATCATTGTGGTGGTGAAAAAGGGAACCGCTGATCAATCAGGCGTGAATAGCACCATTGAAAATGCAGATGAATCCCGGAGATAATCTTTTTTTACATCTTTGCCTGCAGAACACTTCTGCGCTCCAAGTGGCATAGCTCGGAACACAATGCTCATTCCACGAGAAAAACCCTGCCTGGAAGGCCTCAATAGCTACTACCTGCATCTGGAGCGGTTCATCGAACATATGCAGGGAGAAATCGGATCCGGCGGCATGCACTGCCTGTCGCCTAGTCTCGAAATGATGATTTATTTCAATGAATATGAGGTAATCAGCAATCTCTTGCAGGAAAAAGGGAACGCTGCGTATTTTGCGCCTTCCCTTGAAATAGCCCGAAGCTTTTTTTACAGTTCCACCTATGCCGTCAAGGTGTATCAGCTTGACGCGCATGCCATTTTTTTCTGGGCACAGATGCCGTCGTTCCAACGGGCCAAGGCTTCGTTGAAATCAACGGAAATACCGCTCCCTGATCTCATTTTTCGCCTCAGGCAGAAACAATTTTCTGGGTTCATCGATGTGGAGCTGGTGAAAAAAAACGAAGGCGGGACCCTCTTTTTTAACGAAGGGGACAGGGTCGGCGGCTCCTACACCTGGGGTACGGGCGGCATGAGCACTTCGGACGAAGATTACAATGCACTACTCAGCCGGGTGCAGTCGAATGATGGTATTTTTACTTTCGGCAGTTTTATCAAAGAATAAGCCGGAACATTGACAACAGGTCGACAAACCAATGACCATCCCTACTCCGCTGCCGTGGTGGTAATAGTTCCCGCCACCGGTTCCCCCACTTTTTTCTCCTCCCAGCCTTTTCCAGCCAGCTGCCCACAGGCTGCTGAAATATCTTCCCCCCGGCTCTGCCGAATAAAGACCGTGAAGCTGCGATCACGCAGAATCTTCTGAAACCGGAGGACACGGTCCGACTTTGGACTATGGAATGTGCTGTCACCAGCCGGATTGACTGCCAACAAGTTGATTTTGCAAGGAACTTCCCGTAACAAGTCGGCCAGTTTCTCCGCGTCGGCGTCGGAATCGTTGATGCCAGCGAGCAGGGTGTACTCAAACATGATCCGCTTGCGCCGTTTCTGCCGATAGGTCCGGCAGGCTTCGATCAATTCAGCGAGCGGATACCGCTTGTTGATCGGCATCAGCCGCGTGCGGACGGTATCGTCGGCGGCGTGCAGGGAAACCGCCAGGTTGACGTCGGTCTGGTCGCCCAGTAGCCCCATCTGCGGCACCAGGCCGCAGGTGGAAACAGTGATGCGCCGGTTGGAAAAATCGAGTCCCCGTTGTTCGGTGAAGATGGAGATGGCGTCGAGGAGATGGTCGAAGTTGGCCAATGGCTCGCCCATGCCCATGAATACAATGTTGGTCAACGGACCCTTGTCATGGGCGATCGCCCAATCCCGGACCGCGCAGACCTGATTGACGATCTCGGCCGTGGTCAGATTGCGCGAAAATCCCATGGTGCCGGTCAGGCAAAAACTGCATCCCATGGCGCATCCGACTTGCGAAGATACACAGAGGGTGTTGCGGTCTTCCTCAGGGATCAGCACCGATTCAATCAGGTGGCCATCATCCAGGCGGAAGGCGAATTTGACCGCGCCGTCGCGGGAGCATTCCACCATGGAGTCGTCAAAACGGCTCATGAAGGCCGATTCCGCGAGCGCTGCCCTGAATGCCTTGGCCAGATCAGTCATCTGGGAAAACTCGGTGACGCCCGGTTTATAGATCCAGGCCAAGATCTGCCGTCCGCGAAAAGAGGGTTGGCCCAGTGATTCGACAAATCGCACCAGTTGATCCTGAGTGAGATTTTTAAGGTCGGTTTTGGTTTGCTCTGTATGCATGCAGTGGTTGAAAATTGATTCCTATCGTATTGCATTATTGGTGTTGTTCATCGTTAATCAACAATGAACTAAAGGGCGCGGTACGGCTCTGTCTTCAAAGGCAAGGCACCGGCCAGGGCTCGGTCGATGGTAGCCAGCATCATGTCCCGGTCTCTGGGCAGTCTCCCGCTCAAGGAAAAGTAATTCGAGGCGTGGTTGGCATGAAATTGGGTGCGAATCGGTCCTAAGTTTGCCAGCAGGCAGTGCAGTTCACCAAAAAGTTGCACCGGATCCGGCAGATGGAACCGGCCTGCCCGCATCAGCCGGTACAACGGCGTGTTTTCAAGCAGCATCACGGTGAGGACCGCAATCTGATGCGGGTGCATCCGGGTGAGTGTCTCGGCGGTAGCCCGTGCATGGTCGAGGGAATGAATGTTTCCAGCAATCCCCAGAAGGCAATTGACTGACAGAAAGATGCCGGCTGTCCGTACCCGCTGCCCGGCTCGAATCATCGCCTCGCTGTCGACCCCCTTGGCGATGACTTTGAGCGTCGGGTCGTGACCGCTCTCCAGCCCCATGTACAGGCGGCTTAAGCCCAATTGCCTGTATTCCTCGAGCTGTTGGTCGCTCTTTTCCGAGATATTCTGACAGGTGGCATAGGAACTCACCCGCCGGATCCAAGGCAATTTTTCCCGGATCCGCAGGAGCAGGGTGGTCAACAATGCATGGGGCAGGGCGAGGGCATCGCCATCGGCAAGGAACAGGGTGGTGTGCCGTCCGCACCAGGTTACGGCAAAGTCGAGATCTACCTCAATCTGCGTCCAGGGTTTAACCTGAAATGATTTGTTGCGGTAAGCGCCGCAAAAGGTGCAGCGATTATGAGAGCAACCCGTGGTCACCTGAAGAATGAGGGAAAAGGCCTCGCTGGGCGGCCGGATGATGTCTCCTTGGTAATCCATGGGTAGGCGAAAACCCGTTCATGACCGGCTGGCCATGAACGGGGAGTATCTGAATGTTAGCCGTTATTCTTGGCAAAAGCGGCCATGAACTCGACCAGCTTTTCGACTCCTTCCTTAGGAAAGGCGTTGTAGATCGAGGCGCGGCAGCCGCCAACCGAGCGATGCCCTTTCAGACCGTCCAGCCCCACGGCGGTTGCTTCGCGGACAAACTGGGCTTCGAGTTCCGGGGTGGGCAGATTGAAGGTGACATTCATCAGGGAGCGGGATGCCTTTTCTGCGTGACCACGATAAAAATCAGTGCTGTCGATCGCCTGGTAGAGCAGCGCCGCCTTTTCACGGTTGATTTTTTCGATGGCCGCAGCGCCGCCCATTTGCTTGAGCCAGTTCATTACCCGGCCAACGCAGTAGATGGCGAAGCAGGGCGGGGTATTGAACATGGAATCCTTCTCGGCATGCGTCTTGTACTTGAGCATGGTCGGCACCGTGTCGCTGACTCGGTCCAGCAGGTCGTCGCGGATGATGACCACAGTGACGCCGGCAGGGCCCATATTCTTCTGTGCCCCGGCAAAGATCAGGCCGAACTTACTGACATCCACCGGTCGGGAAAGGATGTCCGAAGACATATCGGCAATCAGCATCGCGTCCTTGTTGGGCATGGCCGGAAACTGGGTGCCGTAAATGGTATTGTTGGTGACGAAATAGAGGTACTGACTGTCCGCGGCCACGGAGTATTCGTCGTCGCGCGGCACCCGTTTGTAGGTGATGTCTTCGCTGGAATAGGCTACGTCGACCTGACCGAAGAGTTTAGCCTCCTTGATCGCCTTTTTTGCCCAGACGCCAGTGTTGAGATAGGTGGCCTTCTGATCTTTTTTGAGCAGATTCATCGGCACCATGAAAAACTGCGACGAAGCGCCGCCCTGAAGAAAAAGCACCTTGTAATTACTCGGGATGCCCATCAGTTCACGGATCAGGGCCTCGGTCTCGTCGGCAACGGCCATGAATGCCTTGGAACGGTGACTGAGTTCGATCAGGCCAATACCGCTATTCTTGAAATTGACGATATCGGTCGCTGCCTCCTGAAGAACGGAATAGGGCAGGGTGCCAGGACCGGGACTAAAATTAAAAATTCTCTCGGGCATTGCTTCTCTCCTTGGTACAGAGCTGGTCATTCAATGATTGTATCGGCGGATTTGCCGTAAGGCTTCATAAAGGACGATACCCGCGGTCATCGCCAGATTAAGACTGCGGATATTGGAATTACTCATGGGAATCGTCAGGCAGCGGTCACTATACAGTTTGAGAATATCTTCCGGCAAGCCTTTTGTCTCCTTGCCGAAGATCAGTTTGTCCCCTGGCTTAAACTGGGCTTCCGTGTATGATCTTGTTGTTTTTGTGGTCAAAAAATAGAGACAATGTTCATCCTGCCGTTGCAGAAAGGCATCAAAACTTTCCCAATGGTGAATGTTGACATGCGGCCAATAATCCAGACCGGCCCGCTTGAGATGTTTGTTGTCAACCTTAAACCCCAAAGGATGTACTAGATCCAGAGTCGTGTCGGTGGCTCCGCATAAACGGGCGATCGATCCGGTGTTGGGTGGGATCTCCGGTTCGACCAATACTATGTGTAGATCAGAGAGCGACATGTAAAAAGGCCATGATTAAAAATGAATAAAAGTGCTCCCGTATGTACAGAATATGGATTGAGGTTGCAAATTTAAAAATACGTCTTAAATTCTTTCCTCCGCTTTTATTGTTTGGCAATGGGGTGGTCCACTGCGGCACATCGGCCTGCGAAAACAACCCCCTTTGAAAAGTATTCTCGAATACTTTTCCGGGAAGGCAGGTATTCTTTTCCCAACGCCTTCGCACTTTTTCCTCTTCTTTTGTGGACACGATCATGGCGCTCATCGTTCAAAAGTTTGGTGGTACCTCCGTTGGCACCACGGAAAAAATCAAGACTGTGGCCCAGAGAGTTATTAAAAATCATGCGTTGGGCAACCGCATGGTGGTCGTCCTATCGGCCATGTCCGGTGAAACAGACCGCTTGACCGGGCTGGCGCTCTCCATGCAGCGCATTCCCAACCAGCGGGAAATGGATATGCTGCTGGCCACCGGTGAACAGGTGACAGTCTCTTTATTTGCTATGGCCGTTAAGGATCAAGGGTTCGACGCTGTTTCTCTGCTTGGCGATCAGGTGGCCATCCACACCGATAACATGCACACCAAGGCCCGGATACGTTCGATTGATTCGAAGCTTATCAACACCTATCTTGACCAGGGAAAGATTGTGGTTATCGCCGGATTTCAAGGCGTAACCGATGAGGGAGACATCACCACCCTTGGCCGCGGCGGCTCTGACACCACCGCAGTCGCCCTTGCCGCCGCAATGGGGGCCGATGCCTGCGAAATCTACACCGATGTTGAGGGGGTCTATACCACCGATCCCAACATCTGCCCCCAGGCCCGAAAAATTGATTATATCAGTTACGATGAAATGTTGGAACTGGCCAGCCTGGGGGCAAAAGTTCTGGATATCCGGTCTGTGGGGCTGGCGAAACGGTTTCGTGTGCCTGTGCATGTCCGTTCTACTTTTTCTGAAAACATTGGCACCTGGGTCGTTGAGGAGGACAAAATCATGGAATCCATGCTGGTATCCGGCATCACATACAGTAAGAATGAAGCTCGAATCACGATTAAACAAGTTCCGGATCAACCCGGAATAGCGTCAAAAATTTTCCTCCCTATCTCCGACGCCGGTATTCTTGTCGATATGATCATCCAGAATACCACCGACGGCCGCCTGACCGATATGACCTTCACGGTCCTGCGCCGGGATTATGACCGGGCCATGGAAATACTGAAAAAGGTCGCGGAGGAGATCAAGGCGGAAGCGGTGTCCGGTGACAAAGACATTGCCAAGGTATCGATTGTCGGCGTCGGCATGCGCAATCATCCCGGCATCGCCTCGACCATGTTCCAGATCCTGGCTAAGGAGGGCATCAACATGATGATGGTGTCCACATCCGAGATCAAGGTCTCTTGTATTATTGCCGAGAAATACACAGAGTTGGCGGTTAGAGCCCTGCACGACGCCTTTGCCCTGGATAAGGATAATCTGCCGTTGGAAGAAGCAGAGTAAGTATATGGCCAGAGTTATCGAGCTGTACGATACCACCCTGCGGGATGGCACCCAGGCTGAGAATTTCAATCTTTCGGTTGACGATAAAATCAAGGTCTGCCGGCAACTGGACCGGCTCGGCATTGATTTCATTGAGGGTGGTTGGCCAGGTTCCAATCCTTTGGCCGTCGATTTTTTTAAGCGGATGCAGGATGTCGAACTGAAACAGGCTAAACTGGCAGCCTTCGGTTCAACCCGTCATTTTCAGAAAAGCCCGGAAAAGGATGCCAATATTCAGGCGTTGCTAGCAGCTCAAACCCCGGCGGTAACCATTTTTGGCAAGAGCTGGGATATTCATGTTATCGACGCGTTACGGATCGAACTTGAAGATAATTTACAAATTATCGAAGATTCGCTGGCCTACCTGCGACCCCGGGTTCAACACCTGATCTACGATGCCGAACATTTTTTTGACGGGTTCAAAAATAACCGGGAGTACTGCCTGGCGAGCCTGGGCAGGGCCATTGCCGGCGGGGCGGAAACCGTCGTGCTTTGCGACACCAATGGCGGCACCCTGCCGCACGAAATTCCGGAGATCATGCAGCGCGTCCTGCAATACCGCAATGAATTGGGCAGCGGGGTCCGGATCGGGATCCATTCCCACAATGATTCGGAAACAGCGGTGGCCAATGCCCTCATGTGCGTGCATCTCGGCGCTGACCAGGTACAGGGGACCATCAACGGCTTTGGCGAACGTTGCGGCAACGCCAATCTGACCTCGATCATTCCGGCCCTGATCTTCAAGATGGGATTGGAATCCAAGGTCGGCAAACGTATCGACCAATTGTACACCACTGCAAGATTGGTGAACGAATTGGCCAATCTGCCGCACAATCGCTATCAGCCCTATATTGGCGAATCTGCTTTTGCGCACAAGGGCGGGGTGCATGTCAGTGCCGTGCAGCGTAATCCCATGACCTATGAGCATATTGCTCCGGAGAAGGTCGGCAATGCCAGAAGGGTGCTGATTTCCGATCAATCCGGCAAGGCCAATGTGTTGATGAAGGCACAAAAGTACGGACTGGATATCGATCAGGACGATCCGACAATGGCCTCGATTATCAGCGAGCTGAAAAATTTGGAGAATCAGGGGTATCAATACGAGGCGGCCGAGGCGAGCTTTGAGCTGCTGATGCGCAGGGCACTGGGTTTGCAGCGGGATTTCTTTCGGCTCGAGGCCTTCCGGGTGCTGCATCACAACCATGATATGGCCCAAAATGCGATCACCGAGGCGACCATTCGTCTCTATGTCGACGGCAACGAGGTACACACCGCCGCCATGGGTGATGGTCCGGTCAATGCGCTGGACCGGGCGTTGCGTAAGGCGCTCACGCGGTTTTATCCCAGCCTTGATGACATGGATCTCACCGATTATAAAGTCCGAGTTTTGACCGGTGAACATGGTACCGGCGCCAAGGTCCGGGTTCTGGTGGAAAGCAAGGACCTTGAGGATAGTTGGGGCACGGTTGGCGTTTCGGTGAACATTATCGAGGCAAGTTGGCAGGCTCTGGTCGACAGCATTAACTACAAACTGATGAAGGATGAAAGAATCAGAAGCTGATTCCAGGCACCCCCTCACAGAAGCGGGAAGTAAGGACAAGCGGATGCTTGTCCTTTTTCTTTTGGGGTGCTGTATCCTTTCCCTGCCTTTTCTTGCTCTAAAAAGGAGTGCGACGACGCCAATGTACCAGATAGTCAAGGAGTCCGGCACGGATCGATGGCAGGTCGTCAGTCTCACGGGGAAGGCGATTCAACCGAGCGCATCTACTAAAAATATTCAACCATTACATCAACAAGCACACCTATCATTTTTTCCTTCTGATAAAAATAAAGAATATGCTTTTCCGGCAGAGCTTGCCTTGTTTTTCAATCGCCCCATGCCGTTGAACACGTGCCGGCAGGCTGACCTGGAGATGCTCCCAGGAATCGGCCCACGCTTGGCTTCGATGATTATGGTCGAACGACACAAGAAAGGAAAATTTAGCGGGCCCAATGACCTGCTGAGTATTCCCGGAATCGGGCCGGGCAACCTGCAACGCATCCTTCCTCTGGTCAACTTCGAATGATGTCGCTCCCTCTACCGGTGATTGATCCGGTGCTCGTTCTCATCGGGCCGACCGCTATCGGCAAGACCGCACTGTCTCTCCAGGTAGCTGAAATGTTTCAGTGTGAAATCATTTCCATGGATTCAATGCAGGTCTATCGGCACATGGATATCGGCACCGCGAAGGCGAGCAGGGAAGAACGGCAACGGGTCGTTCATCATCTGATCGATATCGTCGATCCGGACGAACAGTACGATGCCGCCCGTTTCGTCCATGATGCCCTGAATGCAGTTGAAAAAATACACGCCTGCGGGAAAATACCCTTGATCACTGGAGGGACCGGGCTCTACCTGTCTTCTTTAATTAGTGGGTTATTCGACACTATTGAAGTATCAAATGAGGTTCGTGATCTTCTGCGGCAACGATTGCAACTTGAGGGAAGGGAAGCACTCTACCGTGAATTGACGATGATGGACCAGGTGAGCAGTCAGCGTATCCATATCAATGACACTCAGCGTCTTCTGCGCGGACTGGAAATTTATTATTCCACCGGCATTCCCTGGTCTGAACACCTGCGCCGCCAAAAAGAATCCATGCAACATCCACGCTTCTCTCGTATCCTCCTCCTGGGCCTGACGTGTAGTCGCGAGACACTGCTCGACCGCATAAAAAGACGTTCTCTCAGCATGATGGGTGACGAATTTGAACAAGAAGTTGCACGGCTTCTGGACAAGGGCTATTCTGAAGAACTACCCTCCATGCGGTCAATCGGGTACAGGCATATGATAAGCTGTCTTGCCGGAACATGGGATAGAGAGACTGCCACCGCTGCCCTCATCCGGGACACGGGACAATACGCCAAGCGACAGATGACCTGGTTCAGAAATCAGCAACAGGTCCAGTGGCACCAAATCGACCACGCCAAGGATGTTTTTGCGGCTATTAATCTCTTCTTGCAACAAAAGAATAGTGTTGATTGAGCGTGAATATTTTTAACTCGGACTACACAGTGCTCTGTACGGGCACCTCCCAGGAAAAGGCCTTTGGCGCTATGACAGCCAACACTTTCGGCATCCCTTGGCAATTGGGTGAGATTTTGCACAACCGTGGCGTGACCTCCCTCGAGCAGGCGCAGGAGTTTCTTTTTCCCCAATTAACCATGCTCCCTCAGCCGGATACCATGAAGGGAATGCGCGAGGCAGTTGCCTGCATCATGGAAGCCTGCAGTGAAAACAGACCGATCTTCATCCATGGCGATTACGATGTCGACGGTATCAGTGCCACTGCACTGCTCATGACTTTTTTCAAAGAGATTGGCCAAACCTCTTTTTTCTACATCCCCAATCGCCTGGAAGAGAGCTACGGGCTGTCGATCAGATCGATCAACCGTCTGGTGGAGCAGCAACCACATAGGGCAGGGGTGTTGATTTCAGCAGACTGTGGCATCACTGCAGTGCAAGAAGTAGCCTACGCCCAGCATCTCGGACTACGCGTTGTCGTGACCGATCACCATGAGCCGCAAGAAACGCTCCCCGGCGCCGATGCCATCATTAATCCCAAACAGCCAGGATGCACTTTTCCTTGCCCGTTCCTTTCAGGCGTTGGTGTGGCTTTTTTCTTGGTCATGGCGTTGCGCAGAGCCATGGGCATCAGTCTTAATTTGAAAAAATATCTTGACCTGGTGGCGCTCGGAACGGTTGCCGATGTCGTGCCCCTTGTTGGGGTAAACCGTATTCTTGTTCGTGCTGGTTTAGAGGTTTTGTCTGCAAGGAGCCGTTTTGGTGTTCTTTCGCTCTGCGAGTGCAGTGGATTAGAAAATAGGGAAATTCTAACTGAGGACATTTCTTTTAAACTGGCTCCCCGGATCAACGCCTCAGGACGGTTAGGCTGTCCACACATAGGGGTAGCATTGCTTCTTGCGGAAAACATGCACCAGGCCAGACAGATTGCCTCTGAGCTTGACCGGATTAACGCAGTCAGAAAGCAACTTGAGGTCAAAGCCTTACCAGGGGTCGAAGCGTCATGTGCCGCACAGGTGCAAGCTGGAATCAATGGTTTAACAGTGTACCAATTAGATTGTCATGCGGGAGTGTTAGGGATACTCGCTTCACGAATGGTTGATCGTTACTGTCAGCCAGCTATACTTTTTGCTGACGATCTGAAAAGCGGGGGAGAGGGGCTGATCAGAGGATCGGGGCGATCAATCAAAGGGCTCAATCTGTTTCATGTGCTCGAACAGTGCTCCTCGCTGATTGAACAATATGGCGGACATGCCATGGCAGTAGGTTTGACTTTGAAAAAAAAGAACCTGAAACAATTTTCCCAACTATTCGATCAACATGTCAATCGATTAAACGACCAGTTACGCAACACTTCGCAAGTGACGGTTGATTATCGACTGGAGGACGCTTCAATACTTTCTGAACCTTTTGCCCGAGCCTTGCAATGGTTGCAGCCGTTCGGTGAAGGAAATCGGGAGCCGGTCTTTTTGCTGCCTGGGCTAAAACTGATTGCTCCGAAGGAGCACAACAAACATTTGATTTTTAAGGTTCAGGGAGGGGAGGGGCAGATGTTTTCTGGTATTGGTTTTCGCCTGGCTCACTCCATACAGGACCCAAACCGGCTAACCGACCTGGTTTTTCAGTTTAAGCGATCATGGTTTCGAGGGATGGAGCGCAATCAAGTCCACGCTCTAAAGATTATAACTGTTTGACATGCCTACTGTTATAAAATTTAACATAATATATATTATGCGACATTTAATCCTGTTTGCTTTCACCTTGGCAGGTTAGCTTTACGCCTGAAAAACCAAGCCGGTTTTTCAGCGCAAAGGATTGAATAAATTTTTAAAACAAGCTAAAGGCCACTTAGCTCAATCCACTTTATTAGAGAGATTTTTATGAACCGAGACATTTACCAGGAGCCCCTGGTTTCCCGTTATACCAGTCGTGAGATGCAGGAACTTTTTTCCGAACGCTTCAAATTCACCCATTGGCGTAAATGCTGGGTTGCTTTAGCCGAAGCGCAATACGAGTTGGGATTATCCTCTGTAACCGCAGAGATGGTTGCCGAGCTTAAGGCAAATATTGAAAATATTAATTACGATGTTGCCAACACCAAGGAACGCGAGATTCGCCACGACGTCATGGCTCACGTGTACGCCTATGGCCAGCAGTGCCCGCTTGCCGAGCCGATCATTCATCTCGGCGCTACCTCACAATTTGTTGTCTGCAATACTGATCTGCTCATTCAAAAACGAGCGTTGCATCTGGTTAAAAAATCATTGGTCAAAGTGATTGCAAACCTGGCCGGTTTTTGCGCTGCCCACAAAGATCTGGCCACCCTGGGTTTTACCCACTATCAACCCGCGCAACCAACGACGGTCGGCAAGCGAAACACCCTATATATTCAAGACTTGCTGATGGATCTGGACTATATTGAATATCTTGAGGGACAGATTAAGGCGCGCGGCGCCAAGGGCACCGTCGGCACCCAGGCGACTTTTATTGAACTGTTCAACGGTGATCATGAAAAAGTGCGCGAACTGGACCGCCTCGTCTCCAAAAAGATCGGTTTTGAGCAGGTTTTTGCGGTGACCGGCCAAACCTACCCCCGAAAACTTGATATGAAAACCTCTGAAACACTGGCCGGTATCGGTGCTTCCGCCCATAAATTTGCCGTTGACCTGCGCCTCCTTTCCAATCTGAAGACCCAGGAAGAACCCTTTGAAAGCAAACAGGTCGGTAGTTCGGCCATGGCCTACAAGCGTAATCCGATGCGATCCGAGCGGATGACAGGTCTGGCACGAAAACTCATGGGACTGCCAGCCAACTTTGCCGCCACTGCCGCCAATCAATGGTTTGAGCGCACCCTGGACGATTCCGCCATTCGACGCATGGATATGGCCCAAGCCTTTCTTTTGACGGATGCTGTTCTAAAGCTCTATATAAACATTACCAACGATATGGTTGTTTATCCAAAACAAATCGATAAGCATTTAAAAGAAGAGCTCCCATTCATGGCCACAGAGAAAATCCTGATGGCATGCGTTGAGCGCGGAAAAAGCCGACAGGAAATGCATGAGGTGATCCGAGAGCATTCGGTCGCCGCAGGCTTCGCAGTTAAAAATCAGGGCGCGGATAACAATCTTCTAAAGCTTTTGGCCGCTGATGACCGGATTCCGTTTGGCTTCAATGAACTAGACAGTCTCCTGGGCGATTATCAGCAGTTCACCGGTCGAGCGGCCATGCAAACCACGGAATTTCTCCAGGAGCATGTAGCGCCGGTCCTCGACAAATACAAAAGTCTTATCGAGAATATCGATGCAACTTTAATTGTTTAAACTATATTCTTTTATTTTTTTCAAACTATCCGCATGCCTAATATTGTTGAATGGCACCTGTTGATCCGCCCAGAAAAGATCAGTTGGCTCAGGTTTATTTTTGAAGGGTACGATGGACTCGCTATCCTTTCCACCCTTTCACCCGACAAAGGATTGGTGCGGGTGCAAACCCTGGATTGTCGGTTTATGGAAACCATGCGGCTTCTTGAGGCATTGGCTAGCGATCTCACCCCGTTCCAGAGTAAAAGGGTATTATATCCTGGTGTTTCAGTCTCATGAGCAAGAGTCTCTACATTAAAACATTCGGCTGCCAAATGAATGAACGGGACTCCGAGATCATCGAACAGCTCCTTGCTCAGGAAGGATATATCGCTGCCGCTACGCCTGAAGGTGCCGACGTCATCCTAATCAATACCTGCAGCATCAGGGAAAAAGCCGAGCAGAAAGTTTTCAGCCTGCTCGGTTCATTGCGGGCAGAAAAGGTCAAAAATCCATCCTTACTGCTTGGGGTCACCGGGTGCGTTGCCCAGCAGGAAGGAGAGCTGATTCGTGACCGGATGCCCCATGTTGATTTGATCGTCGGCACGCAGCAGATTTATCGGTTGCCGGAAATGCTCGATCGGTTGCAGCAACGAATGACCAGCAAGGAGATTGCTACTAACCTGGAGTCCTCCTTTACTATTCCCCCCTTTCAAAAACTTCTGGTCAATGCATCGCCCTCCCCTGCCCCGCACGGTTTCAAAAGATTTGTCACCATTATGCAGGGTTGCGACAACTTCTGCAGCTACTGTGTGGTTCCAGGCACCAGAGGCCGCGAGATCAGCCGGCCAGTGGCCGATATCCTTGAAGAGGTGGAACTCCTGGTCGATCAGGGGGTCAGAGAGGTGACTTTGCTCGGACAAAACGTCAACTCCTACGGCACAACCAACAAGGTGGCGGCGGTGGCCACAACCTTTCCTCTTTTACTGCGGCAGGTTGCCTCGATTAAAGGGTTGCAGAGGCTTCGTTTCACCACCTCTCATCCCAAGGATCTTTCTGAAGATCTGATGCGGTGTTTTGCTGAGATCGAAAACCTCTGTCCTCATTTTCACCTGCCGGTCCAATCAGGCTCCAATGCTGTCTTGCAGCGGATGAACAGAAAATATTCGATTGAGTCCTATCTCGATAAAGTCACGGCTCTTCGTGGATATCGGCCAGACATTGCTCTGGCGACCGATATTATCGTCGGTTTTCCCGGCGAAACCGATGCGGATTTTCAGGCCACTATTGATCTGCTCAATACAGTCCGCTTCCACAGTTCTTTTTCTTTTAAGTATTCAGACCGACCTCATACCCGTTCCGCCGATTTTGCTGGAAAAATCCCGGAAGAAGTGAAAAGTTGGAGGCTCGCAACCTTTCAAAGCAGGCAGGATCAAATCTGTTTTGAACGGAACAGCGAATATATAGGAGAGGAACTTGAGGTCATGATTGAATCTATCAATGGGGCCGATTTCAAGGGACGCACCGCGACTAATCATATTGTTCACTGTGTTGGTCCGGAAGGAGCCTTTGTACCCGGCGATTTGGCATGGGTGCATATTGAGCATGCCGGTAAGCATTCCCTGAAGGGTACACTTCTACCAAAATATCAACTTTAACGTTCATCTTATTAAGAAAACATGATTGATCTTCATTCACATACTTTCTTTAGCGATGGTGCCCTTGTCCCTTCCGAACATGTACGCCGGGTCGAAGTCCTTGGCTATGAGGCTATTGCCATTACCGACCATGCCGATTCCTCCAATATTCATATCCTCATTCCCAACCTGATCAAGGCAGCCCGGGACTTGAACCCCCTTACTACCACCCGTTTGATTGTTGGTGTGGAGTTGACCCATGTACCCCCTGCCCTCATTGGCCCTTTGACGGCACAATCGCGAGCGCTTGGGGCGCAGCTGATCGTCGTGCATGGTGAAACGCCGGTGGAACCGGTGCTGCCCGGAACCAACCGAGCCGCACTGGAGGCGGGTGTGGATGTCCTGGCTCACCCCGGTTTTATAACTGAGGAAGAGGCTGCGCTGGCGGCGAAAAAAAATATCCTGCTGGAATTGTCAGGACGCAAAGGCCACAGCCTGACGAACGGCCATGTAGCCAGGATGGCGGAGCGAACCGGAGCACCTCTGGCAGTCAATGCTGATGCTCATGCTCCCGGCGATTTCCTGACAATGGAAATGGCGGAAAAGGTTGGATTAGGCGCCGGCCTGAGCCGCGAGCGGTATTTGAATCTTCGGAGCGAAATGGCGGCGCTGGTCAACCGGCTTAAACCGCTCGAATAATTGGCTAGCAACTCAACTATTTCAGATGCACTACCAAGGAACCGTCTACCGTCCGCCCAGTGAAGCCAACAGCATCCTCTTGCAGGTAACCACCGGCTGCTCGCACAATAAATGCACATTTTGCGGCATGTACAAGGGGCAACGCTTCACCATCACCCCGGAAGAAGTTGTTTTTGCCGATATCGACTATGCAGCCCACCATTTTCCCCATGCCCGACGTCTGTTTCTTTGTGACGGCGATGCTTTGATTCTGCCGTATCCCAGGCTGGTTGCCATTCTCAAGCGGATTCAATCCCGGTTGCCCCGAATCACCAGAGTTGGTATCTATGCCAACAGTAAGAGTCTTCAATCAAAAACGGTCCAGGAGTTAACGGAACTACGGCGACTCGGCCTAGGAATCGCCTACCTAGGCCTGGAAAGCGGTGATGACCTTACTCTGGCTGGCATCAATAAGGGAGCGACTTCAATACAGATGATCGAAATGGGCAGGAAGGCAAAACTGGCGGGCATCCAACTGTCGGTGACCGTGCTGCTCGGCATCGCCGGACCCGAACGATCGGAAATCCATGCCCTGGAGACCGGCCGGGTTTTGAGCGCGATAGACCCTGAGTATGTGGGGGCCTTAAGTTTGATGATCGAACCGGGCACAGCCATCCACCGCGATTTTGAGGCGGGTCGTTTTGCTTTACCCGAGCCTCTATCGATCTTACGGGAACTGCGAACCATGATCGCCGCCACCACTCTCAGCAACGGCCTTTATCACGCCAACCATGCCTCCAATTACCTACCGGTCCGGGCAAAACTTCCCGAAGAAAAATCGGCAACCCTTGCCCTGATTGACCAAGCGCTTGCCGGCAATCTGACTCTGAGGCCTGAATTCCTGCGGGCTCTCTAGTGCCTGCACCTCGTTACCTGGGGAGCCCATCGGCTATTAAGCGACTTATGGGTGATTCTTCCCGCCCCTGTCTCTTTCCAGGTGCGGACTGGAATCGCTCAAGGCAACTATCTGGTTCCGGCCCCACAGTTTTGCCTGGTATAAGGCCTGGTCAGCCCGCCGGATCAATTCATCCGCCTGATTTACCCTGGAAGGAATCATAGAGGCAACCCCCTGACTGACTGTGAGGATGGGAGCGACCCGAGAGGTCGCATGGGGAATGGCGAGACTTTGAATCCTGAGACTGACCAGCTTGGCAACGTCACGTGCGGATTCCACATTACAGTCAGGCAGGAGGCAGACAAATTCCTCGCCCCCGTACCGGGCCAGGGAATCGGAAATCCGCCGCATCCCCTTTTGCAGGGCTTGGGCCACCTCTCGCAGGCACTGATCACCGGCAACATGGCCATAGTGATCGTTGTAGTTTTTGAAATGATCTATATCGACCATGATGACAGAGAGCGGACTATTATTGCGCTGGCAACGCCGCCACTCACGAGCAAGCGTCTCTTCATGGTGCCGGCGATTGGCGATTCCAGTCAAACCGTCAAGATTATTCAGCTTTCTCAGCTCTTCATTCATCTGCTCAAGATGCCGGTTCACTTCCTCCACCTTGGTCATCTGCTCAACCACCAGTTTGGCTGTAATTGCCGCCGCCTGGCGAGAGGCCAGAACCTCTTGATAGAGAAGCTTGTAACCCGCAAACAGCTCGTCTCTGTCGATCAGTTGCAATTGATGGCTGTCGAGATGGTACAAATCATGGGGTTCCACGAACAACCTCCAATGCCATGTCGGCAGCCCGCTTGATCATGTCGCCCTTTCCTTCCCCTTCAATCCCGATCATGCAGATCGAAGGCAGAGGAGATATCCCCAAAAAGGGTAAAGACTTGAGGAGATAGAGCAACTCTCCGGAAGGAGTGCAGGCACCTTGCCAGTCGGCGCAGACCTCCTCCCGATCCAGACGCACTACGGTTCCGGGTTCTGCAAACCCAACCATCTGATCCACCAGGACAACCGTATCGCAATCATAAAAATAGGGTAGCAAGTCCATGCCCCCCAAACCACCGTTAATTATTTCAACCTGATCGCAACAGGATCTGGAACAGAGTTCATCAAAAACTTGAATACCGGCCGCATCAGCCGCCACGAGGCTGTTCCCTACGCAGATGATCCGGCTTTTTTTCATATACCGAGACGAAACCTGCCAAGAGTACGATTCTTCTTTGAAACAGCGTGTACTGAACAGACCATACAGAGATCAAAGCTGCGGACTACGTGGCCAACCTCCACCGGATCTTCAGGATTGCGAATGGGGGTGCCCACCAGCGCCTGCTCAATGGGCCCGCGCAGATCCCTGTCGTCTTGAGGTGAAGCATTCCAGGTTGTCGGCGTGATGACTTGGTAATGATCGATAAAGCCGTTCGTTAACTGCACCCAGTGTCCGAGCAACCCACGGGGCGCTTGAATAAGACCAAATCCTGTGCCGTTGGCGGGAACGCCCGCTGGTTGGTAATAGCGATCAACAGGGTTGATCTCACGCAACCATTGCTCCATCAGCCGCAAAGTTCGACACGGTCGCAAGAGCCTGGCCAATGTTCTGGCTAGCGCGGATGCGCCACGGGTGGCGACCAGATCGGTTAACAGAGGCTCCTCTTTAATCAGTGCCTCTGCCAATGCCCCGGTTTCAGTAGGAGTGCCGTTGTAGCGTGGCGCTTTGCACCAGGAATATGCGTCTGGCTCCATCGAATCCAGGGGATGTGTCTCGGCTTCAGATGGATGTCCGCTGGAATTGTGTTCCTGGTAACGGGCATGCTTGACCTGTTCAATGATTCGCTGCTGGTCAAATGCCTGCAAAATGCCTTTGTGTAGGAAGCCGCCACAGGAGCTTTCCACCGCAATTTCCGGTCCACTCAGATACGCTTCATGCGCTCCGCCAATGCAATCCAGGCCAAAAGATTGACAGCAACGGAGGAAAAAGCCCAGTTCGCTGTCACGATGTTGCGGACGTTCATCAAGCCAATCGTCAAGCTGACGACAATTTTCCACCTCCGCAAAACGATCTATTGAACACCCCAATACGCACTGTTCATACCAACGGCGGAACTCGGAAAGAAGTAAGCGGCTTTGGCGTAGATCCGCCTCATTGGGTTGTGAGGTAATACCGCCGGGAACGATAAAGGAGGAGTGGGGCCATTGCCCTCCAAAAATGGCAATGATTTCGGGAATTTTTTTGGTGGCTAGAATAGTAGCCACAACGGCGCTGCCCTGAAAAGGCTGATATCTCCGCATAATCTCAGGATATAAAGAGTGTGAAGCATAACCCTCCGCAGTCAGGTCGGCGGCAAACATGAGAAAAATATGCCTGAGATCGTTCTGCAGCTTCTCTGCGCCCAAGGCAATATTGCGCACCAGCAGGCCATTGGGACTCACCAGTGTACCGGTAATGTTTTCTAAGGCCATGGTGGCGGTAAGGAGATGGCTGGTACTGCAGATGCCGCAGATTCGAGGGGTAATGACCAGTCCATCCAGGGAGTTGCGGCCGATGAGCATTGTTTCAATGCCTCGGTACATGGAGCCAATCATCCAGGCGTCGCTGACAACGCCGTCCTCAATGGCGACCTTGACTTCAAGGTCGCCCTCAACCCGATTCATCGGCATGTAGACGGTTTTTGCCAATCAAATAACTCCTGTAAGTGCGGGCTTCAAACCCGCGATTTTCTTTTGACCAGCCGCTCGGGAGCAGCAGCGGCAGCCATGCCTTTATAGGCCAGATAGTGGGCCCGGTCAACTCCGTCCGGCAACTCAAGGGGAACGTCGATGATATTAGGGGTGTGGAAAAATGGATGGTTCTGGGGAAAATCGGGATGGGTGCAGCCGAAGCAAGGAACACCGGCATTGGTTTTGGAGTTGCGGTTGTTCCAGAGCACTTTGTTGCAGGGAGCATAGGTCAGCGGACCCCGGCAGCCCATATGGAAAAACATACAGCCTGGACCGCCGAAATCGTTGTCCTCAACCCGGTATTCGTGATACTCGTTGCGCGTGCAGCCCTGATGCACCAGGATGCCGAACCAGTCCTCGGGTGCCTGGTAGCTATTAAGCACGGGCAAACGATCCTCGCAGACCGCACAGAGCGTATCTTGCAAAACCATGGGGTGAACAGGGCATCCCGGGAGATTAATCACTGGCCAACCACGTTGTGATCGAAAATTCTCCCCCAAAAAACCACCGGACTGGCGGTGATAGAACTGCAATCCCATGGCATCGATCGCCCCCAACTTGCCGATGCCTCCAAAACAGGCGCAGGTGCCGACCGCAACCACAACACCGGCTTTGGCTGCCAGTTCATCAACAAGGGCGGTTTTGGGTTCTCCCCGAAAGGTGTCGTACCCGCCCGAGGTGGCAGGCCCGCCGTGAATATACCCTTCGATCAGCAGCAAATCCAAGGAACGTTTTCCACGGCGGAAATCGGCCAACAACAGTTCATACGAATTCGGCGCACCATAACTGAGCGAAGGGTGCCAGATGGTCATCTGAACTTCTTCGAGGAAGGCAGGGAGATACGGCGTATCCATTCCTAAAAAACTCATGGTGTCGCCGCCACAGGCACCGCATTGCAGCCACAAGGCTGTTGGCATATTCATCTCTCCTCTGGTGCAACAGTGCCACTAATTTTTTTGTCCACAATACGTTTCTTATATGCTGCGCCGCCTGTTTGTGTCAAGCTCGGCATCCTGTTAAGTTTTTTTCATTTATGGACTTTTTTAGCAAGAGGCATAACAAGAATCTAATGCACAATATGCAATCTGGTCAAATCAGAATGACATTCATCGACACCGAATACATTGAATTGGATAAACTGCTGAAGCGGGAGGACCTGGCCTCGAGCGGCGGCGAGGCCAGATATTTGATTAGCCAAGGACTGGCAAGGGTCAATGGAGTTGTGGAAACAAGAAAACGGCGCAAACTGTATCCGGGTGATCTCGTCAACTTTAACGACGCCGAAATGCAAGTGGCCAGCAGAACCCCCTGTTCCGTTCCAGAAAACGGGACGGAACAGGGCGATTGAACAAAAAATTAGCGGGTCAGTCTTTCCTGGGCCTCTTGATAACGGCTCCGCGTTTTCTCTAAAATGTCCGCTGGCACGGCGGGTGGCGGCGGTTGTTTGTTCCAATCGAGCGAGGAGAGGTAATCGCGCAGAAACTGCTTGTCGAAACTCGGTTGCCCTTTCCCCGGGGTATATTGATCCAGTGGCCAGAAGCGGGAGGAGTCCGGGGTCAAGACCTCGTCCACCAAGGTCAGGGTTTCTCCGGCTAATCCCATCTCAAATTTGGTGTCGGCAATGATAATACCCTTGGCGCGGGCGTAGTCAGCAGCGCGCTGATACAGCTTGATGCTGATGGCGGCCATCTTGTCGGTCAGTTCACCACCAACCAATTGGCGCATCCGTTCAAGCGAGATATTTTCGTCATGCAGACCTTGTTCGGCCTTGGTGGATGGGGTGAACAGCGGCTCGGGAAATTTGTCGGACTCGCGCATACCCTCGGGCAGCTTGAAGCCGCACACCGTGGTATTTTTTGTATACGCGCTCCAAAACGAACCGCTGAGATAGCCGCGAACTATGCATTCAATCGGTACGACCTTGGTCCGCTTGACCAGCATCGAACGCCCTTCCAGTTGAGCGCGATACTGGTGGCACACTGCGGGAAACTGATCGATATCGGCGCTGATCAGATGGTTGGGCACGATGTCGCCAAGCAGCTTGAACCAGAACAGTGAAATCTCCGTCAACATTTTACCCTTGCCGGCGATGGGTTCATCCATGATCACATCGTAGGCGGAAATCCGGTCGGTGGCCACCATCAGCAGTTTGTCGGCATGATCTGGAATCTCGTACATATCGCGCACCTTGCCGCGATGTAATAAGTGCAAATCCGGACACTTGGTGGCAATCACAGCCTCACTCATCTCTTTACTCCTTCATTCGATTGATAATACAGAACAGCTCCTGCCGGTATAGTTGTCATTTCGCGCTCAAAAAGCAACCGTCTTTCCATGCAGCCGCGCTCCTTGACAAGTGCTTCCAATACCTTATTTTTACTTATCATCGCCAACCACAACCCCAATGAGGAGGTGTATCATGGCATTTATACGCTTTACGGAACGGCCGGCCTTCCGCAACCCCTGGGCCGAATTCGAGCGCATCCGTCAAGGGCTGGACGAACTTTCCCGTTCGTATGTTGAAAAAGGCAAGGGACCTAATCGGGCGAACGTTTATCCGGCGCTCAATATTTACGAAGAGGCTGACCGGCTATTGATTACTGCCGAACTGCCTGGGGTCAAGGCCGCGGATCTGGACCTGTCCATTGAAGGAGAAACCCTCACTCTTCAGGGTAAACGCGACCGCAGGCAGAACGAGAGCGGCGCTTCCTATCACCGTCGCGAGATCGAATCGGGCAGCTTCAGCCGGGCCATCGCGTTGCCGATCAAGGTGGAGACCGAACATGTCGGAGCAAAGCTCACGAACGGCATCCTGACCATCACCCTGTTGAAAGCGTCCGCCGTGACTCCACGTCAGATCAAAGTTAGCGCCGAATAGGAGGCTTGTCATGACTGAACGGGAACTGAAAATCCAAGAGAAAAAGGCAGCGCAACCAGGCGATGAGAGCACTAAAAATGAGACTTTTTTCGCCCCGCACGTCGATATCTACGAAACCGACCGTGAGGTGGCGGTGATTGCCGACATGCCGGGTGTCACGGTTGACGGCATCGAACTCTCCCTGGAAGACAATATTCTTACTCTCCAGGGATTGCGTGCCCCGCAGCAACATGCCGGCCGGCTTGTCCTCGAAGAGTACGAAAGCGGTCACTATCTTCGGCGTTTTACGGTGGCGGAAACGATTGATCAGGAGAAAATAGAAGCCTCACTCGCCGATGGCGTACTCACGGTGCGACTGCCCAAGGCAGTACCGGCGCAGCCCAGAAAGATTGAGGTAAAAATCGGTTGAACAAGCCTTACAGGGTTTATCCTGTTAGCGCTCCTTCACCTTCAGCAGCTCAGGGCAGGCGGAATTGGCATACTCAACCAATTCCGCCACCAGTGAACCGATCACGATCTTGGAATGGATTTCCACCGGCACCCGGCACCTGTCGTCGGTGAGCCAGAGAATCGTATCACCACTTTTCTCGTACACCCCTTTAAACTGCATTTTTGGCTGCACCATCAGGGTCTTTTTTTCACCGAACACAGTGTGCCGATTCTCTTGCTTATTGAGCGAAACCTCGACCTCGTGGCGTTTTTTATCAGCAAAAGTCGGAACCACTACAGCCTTTCCTTCCTCAAAAATCAGCGCCCGGGTGATGATGAACGAAGCAAATTCATTGTACACCGTTCCGACTACCTTGAATTGCTCCTCCGCCTCTTTGTTTTTTTGATAGCGCACCAGCCGGTTTGCCTGATCGTACTGGGTGAGACGGGTAATATTTCTGCCGTAGCCCTCTTTTTGCTGCACCTCATAGCGATACGGCAGCTTCAATGGCCCGGATACGAAACAGGTAAAGTTGTCATCCACCGGATACAGTACCTCCAACGGGCCGTAATCCTTAACCTTGGCCGAGATGGTGAAGGCGTCGACCTTAGTCTTTTCTCGCTGTATTTTTAAATAAATATCACCGATTTTCACGCCACCGCTCCAGCTCACCGCATAATGCATGACTTCGGAACCAGAAAAAATGACCGCGAGAACCGCCGGATCAATCTGAGAGGCATTAGTCTCGAGAACCTCGACATCAACCGCCGCACTCTCTCGGGCTCCCACCCCCAGCAGAAGACAAAACAAGAACAGAATGGTCCGAAATTGCATGTTAGTACCCTGTTCCCAAGGCTATCCAGGTGGCGATGAACAGCGTCAGGGCTATTAAACCGTTCATGGAAAAAAAGGATTGTTGGATTCGGGAAAGATCCCTGGGGTTGACGATGAGGTGCTGATAAAAAAGGGCGCATCCGGTCACTACAATACCGGCGTAATACCAGAGATTCAGTCCCATCAGCACGCCGGTCAAAGTGAAGAGGGCAAAGGCCAGCACGTGGAAGGCAACGGCAATACGAAAACCGTTTTGTCGCCCGAACATTGCGGGCATAGAAAATAATCCCGCCTCACGATCAAAATCGGCATCTTGGCAAGCGTAGACACAATCAAAACCAGCGACCCAGAACAGAACCCCCAGCGACAGCGCCCAGGGATACCCGTCAAAACTTGCGGCCACCGCTACCCAGCCGCCGAGCGGAGAAAAGGCGAGCGCCACCCCGAGCACCACATGACAGAGCCAGGTGAACCGTTTGGTGAGCGAGTAGAAAAGGGTCAGCCCAAGGGCGACAGGCGCTATTTTCAAAGCTAGGGGATTAAGCATAAAGCAGGCGAAGAAGAAAAGGAGGCCAGCCAAAATCACCATCAGCCAGGACTCGAAGAGGCTCACCTTTCCCGTCGGCAGGGCGCGGTCCGCAGTCCGCGGATTTGCGGCGTCAAAGTGCCGATCCGCGATCCGGTTGAATCCCATGGCACACGTTCGGGCTCCAACCATAGCGAGCACAACCCAGAAAAATACCGTGAACGTTGGCAATCCCCGCTGCGCGAGAAATGCTCCCATGAGGGCAAAGGGCAGAGCAAAAACCGTGTGCTCGAATTTGATCATTTCGAGCAGCGTGGCGATTTTCTTCCGCATCGTCATCACTCCTCCCGCCAGCGATGAATGGCTGTGGAGGCGACAGGAATATCGAGCAGGTCGCACAAACGCGCGGCAAAGTGCCGGGCCAGATCGCTCAATCCTTGGGGATGATGGTAAAAAGAGGGCATGGGCGGGCAGATGATAGCGCCGGCTTCGTGGGCGGCCAGCATATTGCGCAGGTGGGTGCGGTTGAGCGGCGTTTCCCGGACGGCAAGGAGCAGAGGGCGGCGTTCCTTCAGGGTGACGTCGGCACAGCGGTGGAGCAGGTTGGCGCAATTGCCGCTGGCAATGGCCGCCAGGCTGCCCATGCTGCATGGCAGGACCACCATGGCGTCATAACGAGCCGACCCCGACGCAGGTGGAGCAAAAAAATCGTCGGCAGCAAACCAGCGGGAAACCTGCGGCAACAGCTCCGGTGTCACCCCTAGTTCAAAGTGCAGAACCTTGCGGCCAGCATCGGAAACGATACCGTGGACCTCAATACTTTGCTCCGCCAGCAATTCAAGCAAGGCCGGAATGTAGAGCATGCCAGTGGCTCCGGTGATCCCCAAGATGATGCGTTGACAGTCGGCCATGGTTATTCCTTGATGCCGATATAGATGGAAACGATGCCAAAGGTCAATGGTGTGCGCGTGACCGTAGCGAACCCGGCTTCGCGCATCAGTGCCAGTAATTCTTCAGGCTCATAGAAGGCGGCAATCGAGGATGCCAGATACTGATAGGCTTCCTTGTCCCCGGAAATCAGTCCGGCGACAGCTGGAAGCACCCGATTCAGATAAAAGGTATAGATTGGTTTGATGATCGGGTTGGCCGGCCGGGAAAACTCCAAGATAAGCAGTTTGCCCGATGGTCGCAAGATGCGATGCATTTCGCGTAAACCTTGCAGGGTCCGCGACAGATTGCGCACACCGAAGGCCACGGTGCAACCCCAAAAAGCGTTGGAAGGCGCCGGGATGATTTCGCCGTCGCCGCACACCGGAAAAATACGCCCCTTGCGGTCATCGGCAGGCAGGGCCTTGGCTCCGGCCCGCAACATATCCTCGCAAAAATCGATGGCGAGCACCCTTCTCTCGCTCGCCTGCCTGGTCAGCTCGAGGGCAAGCGGCAGGGTGCCGGCACAGAGATCAAGCACCCAGCCATCGGGAAACATCCGGAGCAGGCGCGTCGTCCGCCAGCGCCAGTAGCGGTCGATCTGCAGGGAAAGAAGTGAGTTGAGGAGATCATACCGTCCACTGATCGAAGAAAATTTCTCTTTGACAAATTTCTTCTTTGCATCAGGGAGTTGCATATCATTCATGAACAATCTCTTAACGGTCTGAGTGGTGGACAACACCAGGTTATTGGAAAATTTTCAGCGGCAAGGCCTCGGCTGGGGCCTCGCCCCGATCAATCAAATACTGAAAAAAACGTTCCAGGGCCATGATTTTAATCGGAGAGAGATCGTGTTCGATACCCATGAGATACCGGGAACAAGCCTCGCAATCCATGGGGATGCGCCGCGCCACCCGGTCACAGATATCCGCCATGCGCAAGGCGCCCTGCTCGCGGCATTCGACCATGGTTTGCCTGATTGCCCTTGCGGTTTCAGGTTGTTCCGCAAGATAGGCCTCACGCACCGCGCACACTGAAAAGACAAAGGGTAATCCGGTGACTCTGTGCCAGATTTCACCGAGATCCAATTGCACCGGGTACCTTCCCTCAACGTTCAGCCGGAGAGCATCGTCGCCGATTGCCAGCACCCCGTTCGCCTCTCCTGCCTGGGCACCGATGGTATACACCTCACCGACGTCATAATTGGGCCTGACCCGGTAAAACTCCTCGAGGATGATCTTGATTAAACGGATCGAGGTATCGGACTGACCGGTCAGGAGCACCAGTTTACCGTGAAGATCCTCGGGCGGAAGGTGGGAAAAGAGAAAGACACTGCCCACTGGTCCGGTGGCGCTAATGGAAAGGTCGGCCAGAATCTGATACCGCTCGGGTTGTGCGGCATACGCATAGGAAGAGACAAAGCCCATATCGATCTGGTCATGAGCCAGCATGGTGTTCAACTGACTGGGCTGCCCTTCGATCACCTGCCAGTCATCTGGCAGGGAGCGCTCCTTCCAGATTTCGTAAATGGGAGCCGTGTTGATGTAATTGACCATGCCGATACGAGCCATGATGAGTCCTCACTGTTGAATACGTACAGGTTCCTGGAATCCGCCGCTCTGTACAAGAGAACGGTACACCTGATCGACATTGTCCAGGTTGCCGGCAGCCGGCACGGCGAGCAGATCCGCATCCTTGCCAGGCTCCAGGCTGCCAAGGCGATCTTCCAGGCCCAAGGCTTGCGCCCCGCCCAGGGTGGCCATGCGGAAGATTTCCTCAGGTGCGACCGCCGGGTGCGCCTCGACCATAATCCGCATCTCCCGCCAGAGGGAAAGTACAGGGTTGCTGGCGAGGCTGTCCGTGCCCAAGGCGGGTAGGATGCCGTGATCCAGATAGGCCCGCACCGGTGCTTTTCCGGTGCCTAGAAATTGGTTGCTGCCGGGACACAAGCAAACTTTGACGCCTTCCCCAGCCATGATCCGGATCTCTTCATCGGCGATATGAATAGCATGAACACACAAGGTGCGATGGTCAAGAATGCCAAGATCGCGCAAATACTGGATCGAGCCGCCGCTGCCTCTGGGGATAAACGAGTTGTCCCAGAATCCGCGCTGACGGACAAAGTCCACCAGCTCTCCCCTACCCTGCCTGATCATCTCGCCTTCGGCGGCAGGTTCGGCGGTATGGATGGGCAAAACATGACCAAGGGCTGTTGCCCGGTCTTTGAGTTGGCGCAACAAACGTGGGTGGGTGGAGTACGGAGCGTGTCCCGAACAGAAAGCAGTCTCGCTCTCCTGGTTCAGTCGCTGCACATTCTTCGCCAAGGTGTGTTCAGCCAAGCCGAGATATTCTCTGTACGGGAAAAGCGTGCCAGGAAACAAAGCGGCCAGGTTGCGACCGATCCCGGTGTTGCCGACATCGGCAAGCACACTGACTCCGGAGCGGTACTGCTGTCCGGCAACCTGCTGCGCGGCCTGCTCTGCCTGCTCGCCTAGTGCACCAAGGGTGTCGCGGAGTTGGAGGAGCCGCGTGATCCAGCCGGTAAAGCTGGTATCGAGCGGCACGGAGGCCAGGGCGGCCAAATGGGAGAGCTCAAGATGGATGTGGGCATTGATCAGGGCCGGGATCAGGACTGAATGGGGATGGTCGACAACAGAGGCTTGCGGATATTGCTGCCGCAACCTGTCCAATTCACCAACCGCCAGAATTTTCCCCTGGGACAAGGCCACGCCGCCGCCCCTGATCGGCAAATGGTTGACCGGGACAATCCAGGATGCAAGGTGAATGCGGATCGAATCAGCGCCCATCAGACCGGAGTATAATCCATCAACCGCTGCTGCGGCCGGAAACCAGCATCTGCGACCAAATGCCTGATTTCCTCTTCCGACAGTCGGAAACGCACACCAGCGGCGGCCACCACATTTTCCTCGATCATGGTTGAACCAAAGTCGTTGGCCCCGAAGAACAGTGAGAGTTGGGCGATTTTGGGGCCCTGGGTTACCCAAGAGGCCTGAATGTTGCGAACATTGTCAAGGAAAAGGCGGCTGAGCGCCAACATGCGCAGGTAGCTAACCGCCGAAGCCTTCTCGATCGCGCGTGCTGCGGCGAGTGCGGTGTGATCGGGTTGGAACGGCCATGGAATAAAGGCGGTGAAGCCGCCCGTGCGGTCCTGCAGGTCACGGATTCGCTGCAAATGCTCCAGCCGTTCTTCAACGGTTTCGATGTGACCGAACATCATGGTAGCGGTCGTGCGCAGCCCCAGGCCATGGGCAATTTCCATCACCTCGATCCACTGATCGGCGTCACATTTGTTCGGTGCCAGTTCCCGCCTGACCCGGTTGCTGAGAATCTCAGCACCGCCGCCGGGGATGGAATCCAGGCCGGCGGCGATCAAGCGCTGCAACACCTCTTTAATCGGCAGACCTGACAGTTGGCTAAAATGGACAATCTCAGGGGGAGAAAAGCCATGGATATGGATACCGGTCGCCTTCATGAACCGCAGCATCTCCTCGTAAAAGGCCAACGGTTTGTCGGGGTGCAGGCCACCCTGCAACAAAATCTGGGTTCCGCCGAGTTGCTGCGTCTCGGCTATTTTCTGTGCTAACTCATCCTGAGACAGCACCTGACCGCTGCCGTCCTCGGGGGTTTTAAAAAAAGCGCAAAATTTACAGGCGGATATGCAGATATCTGTATAATTGATATTCCGGTCTATGACATAGGTCACCACTGGTTCGGGATGCAGCCGCATGCGCACTGCATTGGCAAGAAAACCCAACTGGTGCAGACTTGCCTCCCGTTCCAGAAGGAGAAAATCCGCGCCATCAATCCGTGTACCCGCCTCAATTTTTGCGATGATCGGCTGCATGACTCAGAAGGTAGCAAGAATATTGTAGAGGGTATCGCGCTGCACCGGCTGTCGCCCGGCTTCCTGAATCAGGCGAATCAGGGTTTTATGACCTAATGCCTGTGCGGTTTCCGCCCCGGCCATGTGGGTGATCACCTCTTCCTTCACCGTGCCGTCCATGTCGTCAGCGCCAAAGGCCAGGGCCACCTGCGCCAACTTGGGACCGATCATCACCCAGTAGGCCTTGATATGGGGAAAATTGTCGAGCATCAACCGGCTGACCGCGATATTTTTGAGATCATTGATGCCGGTTGTGTTGGCATGTTCAGCCATTTCCGTGTTTTTGGGATGAAAGGCCAGGGGAATGAAGGCGAGAAAACCGCCTGTTTCGTCCTGAGCGCAACGGAGTGCATCCAGGTGTTCGAGGCGTTCGTCAATCGTCTCAATATGGCCGTAGAGCATGGTGGCATTGGTGCGAAGGCCCTGACGATGGGCGGTTTTTGCCACCTCCAACCATTCCACACCGGACAGCTTCTTTTCACAGGTGGCTTGGCGAATCCGGGGGCTGAAGACTTCGGCCCCACCGCCGGGAAGCGATCCCAATCCGGCATCGACCATATCCCGCAAGGTTTGATCAACCGACTTCCCCGCCAATTGCGCTAAGTGATGGATTTCCACGCAGGTGAAGGCCTGAATATGCACCTCGGGCCGCACCTCTTTTATGCCACGCAATAGATCGATATAATAGGAAAATGGCAGATCAGGATGAATGCCGCCGACCATATGGATCTCGCTGATCGGTTCGTCGAGCCGCTGCCTGACCTTGTTTTTAACATCGTCAACACTCATCTCGTAGGCGAGTGCGTGCCCCTTTTCCTTGCCGAATGCACAAAATTTACAGAGGTTTGTGCAGATGTTGGAATAGTTGATGTGCTGGTTGTAAATGAAAAAGGCCTGATTGCCGTTCTGACGTTCGCGGACAATATTGGCCAGGTAGCCAAGCGCAAGGATATTGGGATGATGGTAGAGGGTTCGTCCATCCTCCAGCGTCAGGCGCTCACCTTCCCGGACTTTTGCCAAGATGTGTCCCAAACCGGATTGTTCAATATACGCGTCCATATCGTATGCTCGCCTCACAGGCAAAAAAGAAGCCCCTTGGAGTAAGGGGCTCATGTTCATTGATGTGATCGGAAGGTTAATCGAGGAAGAAGCGAAGTTTTTCCCGGCGGCTTGAATGCCGCAGTCGGTTCAAGGCCTTTTTCTCGATCTGCCGGATGCGCTCTCGTGAGACATTGAATCGTTTGCCGATCTCTTCCAGGGTGTATTCCGCTTTTTCGCCGATACCGAACCGCAAGCGGATAATTTTCTCCTCACGATCGGTCAAAGTAGACAATACTTCGGTCACCCGATGGGCTAATTCTCGGTTCTGGACCGCATCGTAGGGCGACTCCGACTCCTGATTTTCGAGAAAATCTCCTAAGGTTGAATCGTCGTCACCGACTGGAGTTTCAAGGGATATAGGTTCGCGGGAAGCCTCAAGGATGGCCAGGATCTTATCCATCGGCAGATCGGTCATCTTGGAAATTTCCACCGGAGTCGGTTCGCGCCCCAGCTCCTTGAGCAACGAATAGAAAGCCTTGAAAAACTGGCTGCGCAACTCGAGGAAATGAACGGGCAGACGAATCGTCCGGGTTTTGTCGAGGATAGCCCTGGTGATAGCCTGCCTGATCCACCAGGAGGCATAGGTGGAAAATTTGTTGCCTTTTTTGTAGTCGAAGCGGAAAACAGCCCGCATCAGGCCTAGATTGCCTTCCTGAATCAGGTCGGCCAGAGTTAACCCCTGGTGCATGTATCGTTTGGCAATGGACACAACCAAACGGAGATTGGCCCGGATCATTGAATCCTTGGCAAACTCGATCGAACGGTTGTAGGCCTCGATTTTGGTCGTCAGTTCGAACAGTTCACGCTTGTCTGGATAGGTCCGGTTGGCGATGCTGACGCAGTGCTTCATGTAGTTGAGCTGCTGTTTTTTGGGCTTGAGCGTCGGATCCCGGCGTTGCCAAAGGTCGATGCGGTCAACCAGCATCTTAATTTCATTGACGCCGGACACATCCTGACGAATGGCCTCGATAATAGCGTCAAATCCTTCCCGAATCGTTTTGGAATACTTGGCTTCCTCCTCAGGAGTGAGCAAATCGAATTGCCCCATCTCCCGAAGGTATGTGGTGGTGGTTTCTTCAGATTCGTGCTCTTCACTGTCGGGCAGGCTATCCGACGAGGCGTCATCCTCGCCGCTCTTTTTACCTGTCCATTCTTCGCCGGACAGGGTTTTTCTTTTTCCTGATTCCTCCTGAGTAACAATTTCAATATTGTTTTCCCCAAGAAAATCAAAAAGTTCTTCTATAGCCCCCGCATCTTTTACCTGCTCGGGAAGCAGGTCGTTAAGATGTTGAAATGTGATACAGCCTTCATCCTTTCCGGCCTCAAGAAGGTCATTTTTTATACCTGCTAACACCTGCCTTCTCCTTTAAACTGTGCATTCGCACATAAAGTGGTTTAAGAGACAAAAAGAATATTATAAAATAATCTTTCAGAGCAAAAAAGCAATCGAAGAGTGTTCTTCATGCGGAAAAAGCATAGAATTATGCCAAATTCTTTGAATATACTTGGATGCAACAAAATCAGGCATGGTCCCTCGGATAGGAAACGAACGTGAGTAGTCATACATCTGTAAACATCCTCCAACAAAGGTCAAGCGGAATTTTACTTCCTCTTTTCTCTCTTCCCGGTTCCCACGGAATCGGCGATATGGGTCAGTCGGCCATGCAATTCATCGATTTTCTCAAGAAAAGCGACCAAAGTTGCTGGCAGATTTTGCCGCTCGGTCCCACCAGCCCGATCTTCGGCAATTCTCCCTACATGAGCCCTTCCGCATATGCTGGATCCCCCCTTTTCATTAGTCTTGACGTGCTGGTCGATCAAAACCTGCTCAGGAAAGAGGAAATCGTCCCACCTGATTTCTCTGAGTATACCATTTCGTATCAGCAGGTGGCACAATACAAAAAGAAGATCCTCTCTTTGGCATGGAAACGGTTTCAAACCCAATCTAACAGCGACATCATTCTGTCGGAATTTGCCAGCACGCAATCCTGGAGTATCGATTACGCACTCTTTCTCGCACTCAAGGAACGCTATCAGGATAAACCGTGGTACGCCTGGTCAACTGCGCTGCGCCAGCGGCAACCAGAGGCGCTTTCCCGGGCAACGCGCGAACAGCAGTTGAAAATTGATTATTATCTGTTCGAGCAATATCTTTTTTTCTCCCAGTGGAGTCAACTGCGCGAGTATGCTCAAGAACAGGATGTCCGGATTATCGGCGACCTGCCCATTTACGTTGCTCTTGACAGCGCTGATGTCTGGGCAAATCAGGAACTGTTTCAACTTGACGATGAAAAAGGTGAACCAACCCAAGTTGCTGGTGTGCCGCCGGATTATTTCAGCACCACCGGTCAGCGCTGGGGCAATCCGCTGTATCGTTGGAACACAAAAGATGTACACATTGAGCAAAAACTGTGGGCGTGGTGGGAGCAAAGGTTGCGGCTCAACTTTTTCCTGGTTGACACCCTCAGGATCGATCACTTTCGAGGTTTTGAATCCTATTGGGCCGTTCCTGCAGCAGAAGAAACAGCGATGAACGGTTGCTGGTTGCAGGGACCGGGGCAGCCGTTTTTTGAAGAAATGGACCGACGATTGGGTGGAATGTCGATCATTGCCGAAGATCTTGGACTCATCACCCCCGAGGTAGAAGCCCTCCGAAAAAACCTTGGCTATCCTGGAATGAAAATTCTGCTTTTCGCCTTCGACGGCGATCCGAAAAACAATTATCTTCCATATAATACAGAAAAAGATAGCGTGGTGTATACAGGTACACATGACAATGACACCGCTGTTGGCTGGTTTCTCAACCCTGAGGTAGATCCGGAGAGCAAACAGCGGGCCAAACGATTTGCCAACCGGATTGATGATCATGCCGGGTCCTTTCATCGAGATCTCATTCATCTTGCCTTGTCCTCCCCAGCCAACCTGTCAATACTCCCGATGCAGGATGTTCTTGGTTTTGGCAATGACTGTCGTCTAAACACTCCTGGCACCATGGAGAAAAACTGGCAATGGCGCTGCGCCGGACGATTTATCACCGATGAAGTCGCCACTTGGCTGTCCACTCAGACCAAGCTGTTCGGCCGGTTACCAACGCAGGACTCTGCACGAGGGATTGATGGATTAAGCAAGGACAACGTTTGACAAGAACAAGCAGATTTTCCTTGCATCACTTCAACAGCTGTACTCAGTGCACTAACATCCTTTTCAAAATCACTTCGATCCATTGCCCTTTCCAAACATCACCTTGTTACAGATGATCATCATTCTCATTTGCACTGGCTTTGTTTTTTCTGGTATGATAAAAAAAAATGAACGCCATGCGTTCATCCTTGGGGGCTTCAGGCCACCCGCAGCCACTGTTGAGGAGGACTTGCCGTGAAAAAAAATAGTTGTGATTGCTCCCTCTCTACCTGATGCTGGCACTTTTGGCCGGCGGCTGTGCGGGAACCCAAAACGCCCAAGTTGCCGAGTCCCCACCAGCCAAGGAAGCGGCTCAAATGACCGAACCGCTTGTCTACGAGGGGGAAATTGCCGGTGTCTCGGAACGAGCCAAAACAATTTCGATCATTGTTGGTAAAGGTGAGCAGGACAAGGTGATGATGGTTAAGTTTGACGAAAAAACCAAGGGGGTCAATCAAGCCGCTAAGTGCCGGCCAGTCAAGGTTACTTACGAGATATGTGGCGCGCGGAGGCCTTTGCTACTAGCGTCGAATTGAAATTGGCCAAGCTGCCTCCAAGAACAGTTGAAATAAAGACTGCCGAACTGCAAAAACTCATCAAGGATAACCTCCCCCCATTACTTAATCGATTCGCGGCCAACGGCTCAATACGATCAAGCTCACTTGCCTGGGGCTCATTCTGTGCCGCTCCCACTTCTGGAAAAAACAAGCGGAAGTACTACCAAAAAATAAAAATATACCGCTTATTTTTTATTGCGGCGGTATCACCTGCCCTTTATCTCCGGCTTCGGACGAAATTGCCAAAAAATTGGCTATACCGATGTCCGTGTCTACCATGAAAGCGAACCAGAATGGTCAGAAGCCAAGTTGCCCACCTACTCTACTAACGAGTTTATCAAGAACGGCAACGTGGTGCTCATCGACATAAGACCAACAAAAAAGCAATCGCCGGAAGAATAAAGGGCGCCTATAATGTGCCGTATGAATCGCTGGAAGACAAATTGGATGATGTACCCCGTAGCGCCCCCATCGTTCTCTATGGAGAAAAAGAAGCTGTCGACAAGGTAGGGGAAGTACGTGATCAGGGGTTCAACTTTGTCTCCCTTGTGAAGGGCGGTTATGAAGGTTGGATTAAGACTGGCGGAGAGATTGACAAAGGTCCGATTTTCAACACCGAGATCAAGTGGGTACGGAAAATCGGCAAGGGTGAGGTATCCGTCGCTGATTTCCGTAAAGCCACAACAGGTGAAGACAAGGACGCAGTAATTGTCGACGCCCGCACCAAGGAAGAAGTGACTGAACTGGGCATCTTCAAGAATACGATCAATATCCCTCTGGACGAAATACCGGCACGGCTGAACGAACTGCTCAAGGACAAAAAAATCTACGTTCACTGTTCCACCGGTGCCCGGGCGGATATGGCCTACAATGAACTGGTGAAACACGGGTACAACGCCAAGTTCCTGCTGCTCAACATCAAGGACGCAGAGTGCGATTGCGAGATAATTCGCCCCTGAATGAGCCATGATTCTCAGGCCCCTCGCCATTTCCATCAAAAAAAAAGGACCGCTTCTTTCGAAGTGGTCCCGGTATTTCCCCTACTCTTCAATGCGCATTTAAAGATTCTTGAGCTGCTCCAGAAGATCGCCCATGGCGGTCAGATACGCTCTTGCAACAGTCACTGAATTATTGCGGGCATCCGCTTCCATATCGAGCGCCAACTGCCGAATTCCTTCTATACCCAAACTCGCTGCCGCCCCTTTCAGGCTGTGGGCAGCCCGCATCACGGCTGCGGCATCGTTTGCGGCCACAGCCTGCTGCAACTGGGCATAATCGGACACCGAGGAATCTCTGAATAAAACAAGCAACTCCTCCAGCAATTCTTCGTCACCGCCGGTCTGTTCCAAGGCAAATGCTTTATTCCACCGCAAATCGGCCATATCTGTCTCCAGCATTCTGGTTAATCGTTTAGGGCAAGAGCCGCAGCACAATCCTGCACAGCGGAAAACCCGATTTTTCCTTCACGGATACAAATGAGCATACCGCGGTTCAGTCCAACGAGCGTCGATCCGCCGCCACCGGGAGTTATGCCCCCATCAAGAATGAGATCAATTTCGGATTCGAACATCCGGGCCACATCCTCAGCCGAGACCGCTGCGGGAAAACCCGTTATGTTGGCGCTGGTGGCGGTAATCGGGCCACCAAAAGCGCTGATCAGGGCAATTGCCGTCTCGTGGGGAGTCTGGCGAACCCCAATTGTTCCGGTGTTGCCGGTCACCTCTGTCGGAAGTGAAGGCAACGCCGGGCAGACCAGGGTCAAGGGGCCGGGCCAGAAGCAATCGATTAATCGGCGATAAAGATCAGGCACCTCTCTCGTCAACAGCGGCAACTGATCCACTACAGCCACCAGAACAAGAATCGGCAATTGGCGCGGACGCCGTTTAACCCGGAATAATCGTTCCAGGGCCTGGCGGTTGAACGGATCAACTGCCAGGCCGTAATAGGTTTCCGTGGGGAACGCCACCACACCACCCGCCTTGAGGAGGTTGGCGGCATGGTCAAGACTTTCCTTGCTGCAGGCGACAGGCCAGTTCACATTGTCAACGCTTGGTTTTTTGCGGCAACCTCGTCGGCCATCTTCCGAGCATGCTGTTCAAGTTTTTCCTGCAGCACGGCATCCTCTATCGCTAGGATACGGACAGCCAACACCGCCGCGTTTTTGGCGCCGGCCTTACCTATTCCCATGGTGGCAACCGGGATGCCGGGCGGCATCTGCACGGTGGAAAGAAGGGCGTCGAGCCCGTTCAGGGAAGAGGCGTCCAATGGAACGCCGATCACCGGCAAAGTGGTGTGAGCCGCCAGGACACCGGCCAGATGGGCCGCCATGCCCGCACCGGCGATGATCAGTTTGAGTCCGCGCTCCCGGGCGGTCTTGGCATAAGCGCAGGCCTGTTCGGGCGTACGATGGGCAGAAGAAATACTTATTTCAAATCCGACGCCAACCGACTGAAGAAAATCAGCGGCAGCACGCATTACGGGTAGGTCGGAATCGCTGCCCATGACAATCCCCACCACGGGCTTGGTGGAGGCCGTCAAACGGGCCAAAGCCCTGTGGCCGATATCGCGACGGTAATAACACCCTTGCCATTGGATTTCCTTGGCCGCAAGGTAGGCTCGATCGATGGCCTCTTGAATGGTTGCGCCAACAGCGGTTACCCCTAGAACCCGGCCTCCGCTGGTTACTGTCTGCCGGTTTTTTACTGCTGTTCCAGCGTGAAAGACTTCCACGCCCTCCACTTTGGCCGCCGCCCGCAAACCGGTAATAGCTTTGCCGGTGACATACTTGCCCGGATATCCTTCAGAGGCCAAAACCACGCAGACCGTGGGGCGAGGATCGATTTCGATCTGCACCTTATCAAGCGTGCCGTCGATGCAGGCCTCGAGAATGTCGACAAGATCGCTTTTTAAGCGCATCAGCAAGGGTTGGCACTCAGGATCACCGAAACGGCAATTGAATTCGAGCACATTGATCCGGTCACCATCGATCATCAGTCCCGCATAGAGCATGCCCTTGTAAGGACGGCCTTCCGCAGCCATTCCGCGGACGGTGGGGAGCATCACTTCTTCCATCACCCTCTTAGTCAGCGCTTCGGTCATCACCGGTGCCGGTGAATAGGCACCCATGCCGCCGGTGTTTGGTCCTTTGTCCCCATCGAAAATGGCTTTATGATCCTGGGAGGATGGCAAGGGAAGCACGGTTTTGCCGTCGGTGAAGGCTATGAATGAAGCCTCCTCTCCTTTGAGAAATTCTTCGATCACCACCTGGTTACCGGCGGCACCAAAGGCCTTTTCCTTCATGATCAAATCAACGGCCTTTTGGGCCTCTTCAACGGTCTGGGCAATAATGACTCCCTTGCCGGCAGCAAGACCGTCGGCTTTGACCACGCAAGGTGCACCGATGGATTTAATGAATTTCTTGGCAGCTCCCGGTTTGACAAATGTTTCGTATCGAGCACTCGGTATCTGATTTTTTTTGAGAAAATCTTTAGTGAAGACCTTGCTCCCCTCCAGAATTGCACCTTTGCTGTCAGGTCCAAAGATACGCAGATTATTTTTTTGAAAGAGGTCCACAATACCTTTGGTCAGAGGTTCCTCTGGGCCGACAATGGTGAGATCGACCTGTTCCTTGAGGGCAAAATCCAACAACGTGGCAAGGTCACCCACAGAAATATCGACACATTGTGCAATATTTCCGATACCTGCATTACCCGGCGCGCAAAAAACTGTATCAACCCTGTCGGACTGTTTCAGTTTCCAGATAAGTGCATGCTCGCGGCCGCCTCCCCCTATTACCAAAATCTTCATTATCCCCTCCTCTTAACATTGATCTGTTTTTGTTTAACACCCTCTTTCTAATAAATAATCTTGAGTCCCGTCTAGCAAAATAATACGTATCAACCTCCGTTAACCTGGAACCAGACAGACAGAACACCGTCATTTTTCTTGACTTTTTCCTCAGCATACTGTTACTTTCGGAATGAGGATTCATTCATTTTTCACAGCAATTGCCTGTTTCACCATATTAAATGAAATCAACAGATAAGCATCGTAAAATTATACGTGCTGCCACCAAGGTTTTTGCCAAGAAAGGCTTTTTCAATGCCAGGATTTCCGATATTGCCAAGGAAGCCAAAGTGGCTGACGGTACTATTTATCTTTATTTTAACAATAAATTTGATATTCTTCTTTCGGTTTTCGAGCAAGAAATTGGCAAACTGATCGATCACGTCAACCTGTTGCTGGAAAAGGACGACAGCTCAAAGGCAAAACTGGAAATCTTTATCACTAACCATCTCGAGGAGATGAAGAAAAACCGATACCTTGCCGAGGTTATTCATATTGAGTTGCGTCAAACCAGCAAGCTCATCCGCGAATATCGGAAGAATACGTTTAATGATTATCTAAAAATAATTGGCACAATTATAGAAAAAGGACAGGAAGACGGGACTTTTCGCAAGGATATTCAACCGGATATTGCTCGCCAGGTTATTTTTGGCGCCTTAGACGAAATCTCAATATGTTGGCATACGGACAACACCTGTCCCTATAACACCGAGGAGGTGAGCACCCAAATCACCTCCCTCTTCCAAAGCGGATTATTGGTGTCAGTCGCCTAAAGTGCTTCTATCCACCTCCCCCTACTTGTCGAATCAACTGTCCCCTCCTGCCCTGAGGGAATCCATCACACCTGAACGCATCAATCAATGCTGTTTTCCTGAGATAGGACATCACGCCAATCAATGGCAAACTCTCATTGAATAGTTGAAGCGGAAATAAGGATTATTTCGAATTCCCGTAGACCACCCGGTGTTTTAGTCGCGACCTCATCCCCCACCTCTTTACCGAGGAGCGCTCTGCCAAGGGGCGAAAAGACGGAAATCGATCCTTTTTTAACATCGGATTCTTCCGGTCCCAGAAGCTGGTACGTTACTTCAATTTCGGTTGTCAGATCCATCAGGGTAACGACGGTGCCGAAAACAGCCCTATTGGTGGACACCTTGGAGCAGTCAATGATCTCAGCTCTGCCGAGCTTATCTTTGAGTTCGAGAATCCTGCCTTCAACCAGGCTTTGACGTTCCTTGGCAGCGTGATATTCGGCATTTTCACTCAAATCGCCATGCGCCCTCGCCACCTCGATTGCCTTGACTATTTCAGGCCGCTCCATTCGTTCAAGCCGTTCCAGCTCTTCCCGAAGCTGCCGATTTCCCGTCAAGGACATCGGGATACGTACAACCATGTCTTCTCCTCCTGTATATATTTTTTCCAAAAGATTAATAAGAAGAAAGCGTTGAGCAAGACCCAACGCTTTCAGAAAACAACACTCTATTGCAGCGATCCAAAAGAGAGGCAGTGAATGCCATCCGCTTTGTATCGCTACTTTGCAGACATGACCGAACTCACCTGAGGCGATAAAACCGTTGGATGATTTCGACCACGTAGGCCAGTTGCTCGTAGGTCAATTCAGGGAAAATAGGCAAGGCCAGCGAATTGGCGGCGGCCTGCTGCGCAACCGGAAAAAACTGTTTTTTATACGTTTCAGACTGGAGACATTCCTGCTGATGCAGACAAAGCGGATAGTATATTTCGCATCCAACAGAGTGGTCCTGAAGAAACTGCCGTAGCTTATCCCGCTCGGGGACAAGAATAATGAATTGATTGTAGATATGATGATTACGATGCTCGGCGCCATCCATTCCGGCATAAATAGCTTTCGGCAGCCTGACCGGAGAGTCGACCAGACCGGCATCCTTGAAAAGTTGACGATAACGATCCGCATTGAGACGACGGGCGGCATGCCATTCTTCGAGATAGTCCAGCTTGATTGCCAGCACAGCGGCCTGAATCGGGTCGAGCCGGAAATTGCCGCCAACCCGTGAATGATAATATTTGGGCTCAGCGCCGTGGTTGCGATTCGAACGAACGATGTCAGCAAATCCTTGATCACTGGTAGTGATCATGCCGCCATCGCCAATGCCTCCAAGATTTTTGCTGGGAAAAAAGGAAAAGCATCCGCACAGGCCCATGGATCCGGCTCGACGCCAGACAACGACTCCATTTTCCTCATACGGGCACTCGGCACCGATGGCCTGAGCCGCATCTTCAATCACCGGAACACCGTATTCGGTGGCAAGTTCCATGATACGCCCCATGTTAGCGCATTGGCCATAAAGATGTACCGGAATAATGGCCTTGATGCGGCTGCCTGATTTTCGATCCGCCGCCAAGGCCTCGGCCAAGCGTTCAGGGTCGATATTGAAACTGTCAGGTTCGATATCGACGAATAATGGTTGCGCTCCTACCCGAAGGACAGTGCCCATGGTAGCAAAGAAGGTGTACGGCGTTGTCAACACCAGATCACCCGGACCGATATCAAGCGACATCAGTGCAGCCAGCAGGGCATCAGTGCCGGAACTCACCCCGATTCCTTGCCCGGAGCCGCAGTATCGCGCGATTTTCTCTTCTAGCTCTGCAACCTCGCGCCCGAGGATATAGCCAGTGGAATCAATGACCCGGGTCACTGCTTCTATAATTTGCGGACGCAAGGCCGCCAACTGCGGTTTTAAATCAAGCAACGGGACGTTCATTTATGCAATGTTACAGGTAGATGTTAAGAGATGGTGGTGATAAGAGCGAGGTGGTCAGGAATACTGACCTTCTGGTTTAGCCGCAAGAATTACTCCGTCGCCGCTGAGAAAGTCCTGGATGTCAGGCATTTCTTTTTCGAATTGTTTGCGCAATTTTTTCAACAAGTTAGCTTCAATCTGGCGGACTCGTTCCCTCGAGATGTTAAATTCGTCAGCAATTGTTTGTAGGGTTTTGGGCTCGTCACTGAGCAGCCGGGTATTGAGAATAACCTGTTCCTTTTTGTTGAGCCGGGTACTGAGATCGGCAAGGATGACAGCCAACCGTTCACGCATTTCCTGACTGGCGACGACCTCTTCTATCCCCGGTCCATCGTGGGGGAGAAAATTTTTCTGCTCATCTTCCGAGTCGCTGCGCACTGGGGCTTCCAGGGAAACATCCCAGTTGTCCATGCGTTGCCCCATCTCAATTACTTCGCTTTCCTTGACGTTTAATCGCTCAGCAAGTAATTTTATTTCCGGCTTAAAGCCTTGCGATTCAAGAAGTTTTTTTTCTTTATTCAGGCTGAAAAAGAGCTTGCGCTGTGCTTGGGTAGTCCCAATTTTAACCAATCGCCAGTTATCCATGATAAATTTCAGGATATAAGCGCGAATCCAGTAGGCTGCATAATAGGAGAATTTAACGCCCCGATACGGATCGAACTTCTTGGTGGCCTGGACCAAGCCCACGTTGCCTTCTTGAATAAGGTCCATGAAATTTTGCATCCAATATTTCTGGAAATCCATAGCCACCTTCACCACAAGTCGCAGGTTCGAGGAAACTAGACGATAGGCAGCGTCCGGGTCGCCGGTTTCCTGAAACCGTACAGCCAGCTCTTCAGTTGCTTCACGACTGAGCAATTCATACTGGCTGATTTCCTGAAGGTAGCGGTGAAGGGCTGGATTGCTGAGCGCCGGAAGGTTGTCGTCTTGACTGGTCAGCATTAAAGCATGCTGC
>Ga0074197_1000294_pt1 | contig 68981 bp, 69 predicted proteins | sample EPASupsiteSAE305_FD_64526 | JGI IMG/M metagenome (GOLD analysis project Ga0074197, IMG submission 64526) | Bioremediated contaminated groundwater microbial communities from EPA Superfund site, New Mexico - SAE3-05 reassembly with SPADES | ecosystem: Environmental > Aquatic > Deep subsurface >... | reverse complement strand
CTGGGAGATGCCGGCACCGCCTTTGCCGGGGTGATCGAGGAACTGCGCCAGAAACGCAACGCCCTGGCCGATGAACTGGCAGGACAGCAGGCGGAACGGCAACGGCTGGGGCAACAGGGCCGACAGTTGGAACAGCAGAAGGCCGAACTGGACGAGCTGCGGCGCAGGATTGCGGAACAGGGCCGAGACGAGGCCCGCGCCCTGGTGACCGCCACCCGCCGTGAACTGAACAGTCTGCTGGACGAGTACCGCAAGGAACGGCGCAAGGAGACCGCCGACAAGCTCCGTGAGCGTGCAGGTCAACTGGAGGCGACCTTTGCCCCGGTCGACCAGCAGGCGCCAGCCGCCGACACCCTCAAGCCTGGCCAGCAGGTGCATCTGCGCCTGTTGGACCGCGATGCAACCGTTGTGGCCGTGGATCAGGCCCGCCAGAAGGTCAGGGTGCGGGCCGGCAGCATCGAAATGGAGGTGCCGCTGCACGGGCTGGCACAGACAGCAGCCGCCCCGGCTTCAGCCAAACGGGCGCCGCAAGCCGCCATCCGCGTGTCCCAGTCCGTGGAATCAGTGCCCTCCGAACTAAACCTGATCGGCAAACGGGTCGATGAGGCCCTGACCCTGCTGGAGGCGTTCGTCGACCAGGCCGTGCTGGCCGGCGAGCGCGAGATCAGGGTGGTGCATGGCCTGGGCAGCGGCGTGCTGCAGCAGGCGGTGCGTGAGTTCCTGGGCCGCCATCCCCAGGTGGCCAACTGGCGTAGCGGCGCCCCCCACGAAGGACGCGACGGCGCCACCATTGCAGAACTGGACTAGACTATGACCGATTTTATCATTGAAGTTACTGAGGAAGAGATCAAACGGGAGCGGGACAAATCCCGGGAGCTGCGTCGCAGCCGCTGGTGGAAGAACCGGGTGGCCCAGGGCAGATGCCACTGGTGCGGCAACAGCTTCCCGCCCGACGAGCTGACCATGGACCATATCGTGCCGGTCACCCGCGGCGGCAAGGCCAGCCGCAACAACGTGGTGCCGTCCTGCCGGGAATGCAATAGCCGCAAGAAGTACCTCTTGCCGATGGAATGGGAAGAGTATCTGCAACGGATGCACCAAAAAGAGGAAGACCAATCGTGACACCACGCTACAAGGCCGTTATCTACGACTGTGACGGAGTCATACTGGACTCCATCGAATCCAACTACATCTTCTACAACCGGATCATGGCCGGCCTGGGGCGACCGCCCATCGACCGGCTCTGTCAGGTCTCGGAGCGGGTGCTGCACACCTACTCCTACCTGGATGTGATGGAGCACTTTTTCGGCGACGACCCCCAGAAGGACCAAGCCATCGCCATCGGCAAGACCATCCGCTACAAGGAGCTGATGCCCTACATGCGGCGGGAAGAGGAACTGGTTGAGACGCTCGAGCAGTTGAAAGGCCAGGTGGAGTTGGCGGTCTGCACCAATCGCGCCTCGTCCATGGAGATGATCATCGAGGATTTCGGTCTGGAGGGGTTCTTCGGCTGCATCATGACCGCCGGCAAGGTGGCCAATCCTAAACCGCACCCCGAACCGCTCTTCAAGGTGCTGGAGCATTACGGCCTGGCACCCCATGAAGCGCTGTTCGTCGGCGACAGCGCCGTGGATATGCAGGCCGCAGCAGCAGCTGGGGTACCGTTCATCGCCTACAAATCAGACCTGCCGGCCCTGGCGGTGATCGAACGCCACAGCCAGCTGCTGGCGCATGTGTTCGACTAAAACAACAACGGGCGCCGTTACCGGCGCCCGCAGCAGCTAATCTTTCTTCAGCTGTATCCCCAGATCATTGATCTTCTTGCGCAGGGTATTGCGGTTAATGCCTAAAACATCGGCGGCCCGCACCTGATTACCCCTGGTCTTTTCCAGGACAAAGCGGATCAGCGGCCGTTCCACCTGCTCCAACACCCGGTCGTAGATATCACCCTTGTCCAGCTTCTCGATCCCGTTCATCGAACTGCGCAGCTTGGCCTCCACAATCGCCTCCAGGGATTGCTCCTGGGGCGCGGCATGGATCGTCTGCTGGCGCTCGAACAGTCCGCCGAAATCGGCTGGGGTCAAGAGCGGATCGTTGGACAGGATCACGGCCCGCTTGATGGTGTTTTCCAGCTCCCGCACGTTGCCGGGCCAGGAGTGGTTGCAGAGTAGCTCCATCGCCTCGTCTGAACACTGCTTGGGCTGGGTCTCCAGCTCGGCCGAGGCACGGGCCAGAAAATAGTCCACCAGGGGCCGGATATCTTCACGCCGCTCCCGGAGCGGCACCAGGTGAATCGGCACCACATTCAACCGGTAGAACAGGTCCTCGCGAAACTCGCGGTTACGGACCTTTTCCAGCAGTTCCTGGTTGGTGGCCGCCACCACCCGCACATCCACCGCCAGGTTCTGGGAACCGCCGATACGGGTGATCTCCTGTTCCTGCAGCACACGCAGGATCTTGGCCTGCAGGTCCAGCGGCATGTCGCCGATCTCGTCCAGAAAGATGGTGCCGTGGTTGGCCTGCTCAAACTTGCCGGTCTTGCGCTCGGTGGCGCCGGTGAAGGCCCCCCGCTCGCTGCCGAACAGCTCGCTCTCCAATAAATCGCGGGGGATGGCGGCGCAGTTGATTGCCACAAACGGCTTGCCCAGCCGGGATGAATTGAAATGGATCGCCCGGGCGATCAGCTCCTTGCCGGTGCCGGATTCACCCTGGATCAGCACGGTCACGTCGCTGACCGCCACCTTGCCGATGGTCTTGTAGACCTCCCGCATGGCCGGCGAATTGCCGACGATGTTCTTCTCCACCTGGTAGCGGTCTTTCAGCTCCTGCTTGAGCATCGAGACCTGATGGCTGACGTCGCGGGCCCGGCTGACCTTCTCGATGATGGCATCCACCACCTCCAGGTCGAACGGCTTGGTGATATAGTCGTAGGCGCCCCGCTTCATCGCCTCCACGGCGTTCTTCATGCTGGCCTCGGCGGTCATCACCACCACCAGCAGGTCGGAGCGCACCTCACGGGCCTTGTCCAGAAAGTCCAGACCGGTCATGCCCGGCATCTTGATATCCACGATGGCCAGGTCGTAGGACTGCTCACGCACCTGACGCAACGCCTCGTTGCCGTCGGCAGCCAGATCAACGGTATAGCCTTTTTTACGCAGCGCCTTGGAAAGGACCCAGCGCATGCTCTCTTCGTCGTCAGCCACCAGGATCCGGTGCAGTGCCATAGTGTTACCCTTTCACGGGCGATTGGATCAGCGGCAGCAACACGCTGATCCGGGTGCCCTGGCCCGGCTGAGAATCGATCTTCAGCATGCCGCGGTGTTCAGACACGATCTTTTGACAGATGGCCAGCCCCAGACCGGTGCCGCCCTCTTTGGTGCTGAAGAAGGGGGTGCCCACCTTGGGCAGGTTTTCCGGCGTGATACCGGGGCCGGTGTCGGCCACCTCCACCGCCACCATCCGGCTGCGCCCCTCGTCACGGCCCAGCTGGTACTCGGACAGCACCCGGCTGGTGACCGTCAGTCGCCCCCCCTCACTCATCGCCTCCAGGGCGTTGCGGATCAGGTTCAAAAAGACCTGGGTCAACTGGGCCTCATCGGCCATGATCGGCGGGATGCTGGGGTCGAAACCGGTGGCGATGGAGACCTCCCGCGCGCCGGCCGCCTCACGCTGCAGCAGGATGATATCCCCCAGCACCATGTGCAGATTGACCGGGGTGTAGCGGGGCCCTTTGGGGGAAGCCAGCTCCAGCAGCTGCCGGATGATCTTGTCGATCCTTTCCGCCTCTCGGATCATTACCCGCGGATACTCCAAAAGCTCGCAGTCCGGCTCAAGCTCCCGCTCCAGCAGTTGGGCCGCCCCCTTGATGCCGCCCAACGGGTTTTTCACTTCGTGGGCCAGACCGGCGGCCAGGGTGCCCAGGGTGGAAAGCCGGTCGGCCTGCCGCACCGCCGCCTCCAGCTCTCGGATCGAGGTCAAGTCGCGCAGGGTCAGGATCACGCCGATCGCCTCACCATCGGCCTGCATCAATGGCACGGTGGAGGCGTTGACCGGGATCAGCCGCCCGGCGCTCTTCAGCACCACATTATCCTGGTCAGAACGGGAAACGCCGTTGTCGGCGGTGCGCTGCACCATCTCCACCAAGAGCGGCTCACTGCTGAAGGCAACGGCAAACGGCAGATCGAGGGTCTGTCGGCGGGAACGGCCGGTCAGTTCCTCGGCAGCCGGGTTCATCAGGGTCACCTGTCCCTCCCGGCTGATCACGATCACACCGTCACCCACGCTGTCCAGCACGGTGGCGTAATATTCGTTGCGTTCGCTAGGCACCGCTTCAGTCTGCTCCGTTCTGCGCCAGTTGCGCCAGCACCGCCCGCAACTGCTCGGCGTTCTGCGCGTTGTTGACGGTGCGCCGCAGGGTGGCTGCCCCCGGCACCCCATGAATGTACCAGCCTAAGTGCTTCTTTATCTCACGCACCGCCACCGCCTCACCCAACGCCTCAATCTGCAGCTGCAGATGCTGTTCGGCCGTTGCAGCCCGCTCTAGCGGGGTAACCGGCTCAGGCGTCGCCCCCTGCAGCAGTTCCAGGGTCTGGCGGAAGATCCAGGGGTTGCCCAGGGCGCCCCGGGCGATCATCACGCCGTCGCAACCGGTTTCAGACAGCATCCGGCGACAATCATCAGCCGTGAACAGATCGCCGCTGCCGATCACCGGGATTGAAACCGTCTCTTTCAATCGTGCCAGCAGCGGCCAGTCCGCCTGGCCGGAAAACATCTGGGTACGACTGCGGGGATGCAGGGTAATGCCGTCGCAGCCTTCTGCCTCGGCGATCCGGCCCACCTCCTGGTAGACATGCTCACCGCACTGCCAGCCGCTGCGAATCTTGATGGTCAGCGGCAGATTCGTCACCGCCCGCACCGCCCGGATAATCCCACGAATACCTGCCACATCTTTCAGCAGCGCCGAACCGGCCCCGCCGGCCACCACCTTGCGCACCGGGCAGCCCATGTTGATATCCAGCAGATCTGCCTGGTCGGCCACCATCCCTGCTGCCTGGGCCAGGGTCCGGGGGTCGCTGCCGAACAGTTGCACCCCCAACGGACGATCATCAGGCAGGCTGTGCAAGAGCGCCCTGGTCTTTTCCCCTTCACGAACCATGCCGTTCACGCTGACCATCTCGGTAAAGGCCAGGGCCGCTCCCTGCCTGCGGCAGATCAGGCGAAACGGCAGGTTGGTGATGCCGGCCAAAGGCGCCAGCAGGATGTTATGGGGCAGCACCAAGCGCCCAATTTTTAACGGTTGTAACAACGACACGACGACCCCTCTGTATAAATTGTAATCAGCCATGCATAATTTTTGTGCAATACTAACACGGGCAGTCAACCAGCAGGCAGTGATTTTTTTGTTGCCAGTAACCACGCAGAAAGGGTTTAATGACCCCATCGTTTAACGGCCTGCGCCACACCACAGACCACCCTATGGAGAAACCACTATGTTTGGAATCGGTATGCCGGAACTGATCGTCATCCTGGTGATCGCCCTGATCGTGATCGGCCCCAACAAACTGCCTGACATTGCCAAATCCCTCGGCAAGGGGTTGGCCGAGTTCAAGAAGGCCTCGGACGACTTCCAGCGTAACATCCAGGAGGAAACCCGCAAGGCCGACATACTGGATGCCCAGAAACAAGAGGCACAAAAGGCCGAGGCTTCCAGTGAGTCCACCCAGGAATCAGTGCAGGAGTCAGCACAGGAAGCTGCCCCACAAGCAGATGACAGCAAGAAGTCTGCCTAGCAGATAGATCGACTGACAGCAACAAACAAAGGGCCGAGGGAATCTTCCCCCGGCCCTTTGTCGTTTGTGTTTAAAATTACTGCTGATTGGCAAAACGAAGATTTTTTCGTTCTGGCTCCGTCCGTTCTTTCCTACTTCACCTCAACCGAGATCTGCTTCGGCTTCACGTCTTCCTTCTTGGGCAACGTAACGGTCAACACCCCTTTTTCGCAGTTGGCGCTAACCCCTTCCTGATTCACGGTGCCCGGCAGCTTGAAGCTGCGTTGGAAGCTGCCGAAGTAGCGCTCAATGCGGTGGTAGTTTTCCTTTTTAACCTCGCTCTCGTGCTTACGCTCCCCCTTGATGGTCAGGGTGTTGTCCTCAATCCGCACGTCGATATCCTTCTGCTCCACATCGGGCAGCTCGGCCTTGATCACGATCGACTCGGGTGTCTCGTAGATATCCACGGCCGGCTGCCAAACCCCTTCCTTGATATCTTCGCCGGGAAAATCGGGCGCCCCCCAGGAAAGGTTCAGCAAACGATCCATCTGGTCCTGCATGGTGCGCAGCTCACGCAACGGGTTGTACTTGACGATTGCCATGGTTGTATCCTCCTTCCAGTATCTTGCTGGAACGCCAGCGTATGCATTAAAGATAAGCACGAATCCGGCGATGTCAAGGGGGGCCGCCTGCCCCTTTCAGCTTGCTGGCAACCCGTGGTTGGGCTACTATCGCTGCGTCGCCAAAGGAGGAAACAGCATGCTGCAGTACAAGGTTGTCGAACTGTCCAACGTCACCGACGAGACAATCGAAGAGACGCTCAACGAATGGACCGCCAAGGGCTGGCGCTTCGACGGCCTGCAGTTTGCCATGCGCGAGAGCAGCAAGCGCCCCTCAATGGCCTTTGTGCTGTTTACCCGGAGCGATAAGCACGATACCTAGTTAGCTTTTAAGGAGTTACGCCATGCCGATCACCAAGGCCAGCATCTTCTCAACCATTGCCGGAGTAATTGTCCTGGTCATCGCCCTAGGCGCCCTCTATACCTGGGGCACCCTCACCTGGAGCTACTCCAAGGGTGAACGCACCGGCTACGTACAGAAGTTTTCAAGCAAGGGCTGGCTCTGCAAGACCTGGGAGGGAGAGCTGACCATGCTGCCGCTGCAGGGGATGGTTCCTGAAAAGTTCATCTTCTCGGTCAGGGACGATGCGGTTGCCGACAGCATCAACCGTTCAATGTCAAAGAAACTGGCACTGACCTATGAACAGCACAAAGGGGTTCCCACCACCTGCTTCGGCGAATCGGAATACTTTGTCACCGCCGTCAAGGTCATTGAATGATCAGCACAGCACCAGCACCAAACCCGCTCCGGCAGATAAAGCCGCGCTGATGAACCAGGCAGTTCGAAAATCCGGATGAGCAGGCGCGCCCTATGGCACTTCCTGACATCAGGAGTTTAGGCATGGAGCTAACAGCAAAACAACAGCAGTTCAACCGGGCCATGGAGTTGTACAGTTCCCAGGCACGCTATGCCCTGTTCGGGCATCTGGTCTCAATTGCCAACATCACCCTGCAGCTGTATCTGCTCTACCGGGTCTGGCCACTGTCGATCGGGCCGGTCCGGCAGCTGGTTGCACTGGCAGCCGCCTACCTGCTGACCGACTTCATCAACGGCCTGGTGCATATGTACATGGACAACAACGACCGCTACGAGTCCATCGACGGGCCGCTGATCGCCAACTTCCACCTGCACCACAAGACCCCGATGTACACACAGCGCAACCTGCTACTGGTCTATTACACCGAGACCGGCTCAAAGGTCTGGCTGGTGGGCTACCTGCTGCTGGTGGTGCTGCTTCAGGCCATGTTTGCGCTCAACCCGACGGTCTTCTACACCCTGGTCTATATCGGCATCCTCTCCTCGGTGGCCGAGGTGTCCCACTACCTCTGCCACAGCTCACTATCGCCGGTGGCCCTGTTTCTGGCCCGCACCGGCCTGCTGCTCAGCAAACGCCACCACGCCCCGCACCATCTGCGTGATAACAACGGCTATGCCTTCCTGAACGGCTTTAGCGACCCGCTGCTGGACCTGATTGCACGGGCCTGCTGCAGAGGGTATAAACAGCATACCGATCTGCATTACGCGCAGTACAGCGCTGGAGATACGGAGATCCGCTGAGGTGGCAAAAAAGGGGAAGTGTCCCTAGTCTTAACCACGCTCAACTCTTTCCGAAAAGGAAACGGTTGAAACAACGCTTATCGCATCTGTTTTTTGCGCTACAGCCATACGCGTATGAGGTCACCCCATGAAGACAGAACTCGACGATAACAACGCACCCCAAGGGCCGATGAAGCTGAGTAGTGTCAGCGACCTCCTGCAGCAACACTGGCGAGAGCACAACCATGAAGCGGTCTCCGAGTACAACCGTCACATCGAGGCCCACGGTTGCTTCAGTGATGGCTTGAGACTATTCTGACTAAAAAAGGGGGAGCGTCCCTAATTTTCCGTCATGCTTCAAACGGTGAAAACTATGAAACTACCAATATCAATTTGCGTATCATTTATTTTAGGTACCGCTGCTGGATGGATGGTGAAAGGTCAACATTTAGACTATCTATTCACATATTATGTCCCGGCTATTGTGACTTTGTTGGCGGCTTATTACGGGGCAAAATTCGCTTTCGATTTTCAACGCAACAAAGAACAGCAAGAGCAAAAAAACAAAAATATCGTAAGCGGGAATTTGGCAATTTTCAAATTGATCACGATGATCAATTCACTTCTTTCCTATCAACGCCAAATCATTGAACCTGTCCGAGGCAAAGACACCGCCTTTCTCGAAATGAGTCCAACTCTTCCTCAAGAGAAAGATAACATTTCTATAAACCTGGACTCATTGTCATTTTTACTCGGAACCGACGACCAGAACCTTGTCGGTGAGCTGTCTGTTGAAGCTGCAAGGTATGATGCGGCAATTGCCGCAATCAATGAAAGGTCAAAAGTTCATAGAAATGAAATACAACCGACCTTAGATGCAGCCGGAGTTGTCAACGGAGGCAACTATCTCCATGCAGATATTCAGAGCGTTCTGGGAGAAAGGTTGTTCCATACAATCCATCAAGCCACTGACCAAGTCATCTACCATGTAGATTCTACTATTCTCAGTCTGAGAGCTATCTCTGACAAACTTACGAAAGCTTTAAAAAAAATATACCCTGATGAACGCATTATTGCAGTCGGCCTGCCTGACAAACAGGCAGCCAACCCACGGCACGACCTCTCTCCCTCTGGGGGGGATCAACCTCATAGCCATTGCGACACAGAATAATACCTTGATAAATAACTAAAACCGGACACCCAATGAATCCTGATAACAACACCCTCTATCTGATTGACGGTTCCTCCTACCTCTACCGGGCCTACTTCGCCATCAAGCGGCTGTCGTCCCCCAGCGGTTTTCCCACCAACGCAATCTACGGTTTTACCCAGATGCTGCTCAAGCTGCTCAAAGACTACCAGCCCCAACACCTGGCCATGGTGTTCGACGTGGGGCGGGTGACCTTCCGCACCGAGCTGTACCCGGCCTACAAGGCCAACCGCGAGGAGATGCCACCTGATCTGCGCCAGCAGCTGGGGCCGATCCGCGACCTGGTGCGGGCCTTCAACATCCCGGTAGTGGAGCTGGAGGGATACGAGGCCGACGACCTGATCGGCACCCTGGCGGCCCGCTGGGAGGCTAAAGGCGGCAGGGTGGTGGTGGTGACCGGCGACAAGGACCTGATGCAGATCGTCACCGAGCAGACGACGCTTTTGGACACCATGAAGAACGTGGCCTCCGCCATCCCTCAGGTGCAGGAGCGCTTTGGCGTGGGACCGGAGGGAGTGATCGACATCCTGGGCCTGGCCGGCGACAGCTCCGACAACATCCCCGGTGTGCCTGGCATCGGCGAGAAGACCGCCATCAAGCTGATCCAGCAGTTCGGTTCGCTGGATCAACTATTGGAAAGGGCCGACGAGGTGCCGGGCAAGACCGGCGAGAAGCTGCGGGAGTTTGCGGAGCAGGCCCGCCTCTCCCGCCAGCTGGCCACCATCATCAAGGATGTGCCCTACGAGTTACAGATTGATCAACTGGCCGCCCAAGAGCCGGACACACCCCGCCTGAACGAGCTGTTTAAGGAATACGGCTTCCACACCCTGATCAAAGAGATGACCGCCCAGCCGACCCTGCAGAGCGACCAGTACCACGGCGTGCTGACCACCGATGCCCTGGAGGCGCTGGCCAAACGGCTGGAGGCGGCAGAAGCCTTCGCCTTCGACACCGAGACCACCGGGCTGGATCCCCGCACGGCGGAACTGGTGGGGATCTCCATCGCGCTGCAGGCACACGAGGCGTTCTACATCCCGCTGGGGCACCACTACCTGGGCATGCCGGAGCAGTTGCCCCGTGCCACCGTGCTGGAGCGGCTGCGGCCGGCCTTCAGCAATCCGGCCATCCACAAGATCGGCCAGAACCTGAAATTCGACCTGCAGGTGCTGGCCACGGCCGGGCTGGAAGTTAACGGGGCCTGGTGCGACACCATGCTCTGCTCGTACCTGCTGAACCCCTCCCGGGGCGGTCACGGTCTGGACGCCCTGGCCCAGGAACACCTGAACCACAAGATGATCTCCTACGACGAGCTGACCGGCAGCGGTAAGAACCGGATCTGCTTCAGCGAGGTGGCGGTTGAAAAGGCCACCCGCTACGCTGCCGAGGATGCCGACGCCACCTGGCTGCTGCACGAAAAACTACTGCCGCTGGTGCGGGAGCAGGGGCTGGACCAGCTCTTGTTCGGTCTGGAGATGCCGCTGTTGGAGATCCTGACCGCCATGGAGCAGCACGGCGTGCTGCTGGACCTGGACTACCTGGCCAGCCTGGGCAACGACTTCGGCCAGCGGATGCAGGAGTTGGAACGGCAGATCATCGAGCTGGCCGGTGGGCCGTTCAACCTCAACTCACCCAAACAGCTGGAAGAGGTGCTGTTCGACCGCTTAGGGCTGCAGGCCGGCAAGAAGACCAAGGGCAAGACCGGCCGTTCCACCGACAACGAGGTGCTGACCGGCCTGGCTGAAGAGCATGAGATCGCCCGGCAGCTGTTGACCTATCGAGGTCTGGCCAAGCTGAAATCCACCTACACCGACGCCCTGGCCAAGCTGACCGATAAAAGCGGCCGGGTGCACACCTCCTACAACCAGGCGGTGACCGCCACCGGCCGTCTCTCGTCATCGGACCCCAACCTGCAGAACATCCCGATCCGCACCGAGGAAGGCCGCCGTATCCGCGAGGCCTTTGTGGCACCGCCGGGCTGGGTGATCCTGGCGGCCGACTACTCGCAGATCGAACTGCGGGTGCTGGCCCACCTCTCAGGCGATGCGGTCTTCTGTGACGCCTTCAAGCATGACGAGGATATCCACACCCGCACCGCCAGTGAGGTGTTCGGCCTGTTCCCGGAGCTGGTCACGCCAGAGATGCGACGACAGGCCAAGACCATCAACTTCGGCATCATCTACGGCCAGGGGGCCTTCTCGCTGGCCAAGCAGCTGGGGGTGGCCCGCAACGTGGCCGAGAAGTTCATCGCCGCCTACAAGGAGCGGCACAGCGGGGCGATCGCCTTTCTGGACAGCTGCATCAGCGGCGCTCGCGACAAGGGCTACGTTACCACCATCCTGGGCCGCAGGCTGCCGATTGCGGACATCGCCAGCGCCAACGGCAACCTGCGTTCCTTTGCCGAGCGCAACGCCATCAACTACCCGATACAGGGCTCAGCGGCCGACATCATCAAGCAGGCCATGCTGGGGGTGGACCGGGCCATCCGGGCGGAGGGGCTCAAAAGCCGCCTGATCATGCAGGTGCATGACGAACTGGTCTTTGAGGTACCGGAAGTAGAATTGACGCAGATGCGGGAACTGGTGGAGCGGGAGATGTCCCAGGCGGTGGCACTGAACGTGCCGTTAAAGGTAGATATTAATTTCGGCAAAAACTGGAGTGAAGCGCACTAGCCATGCGAAGTGAGCAGTGCCAGGCAATCATTCTCTCCAGCACGGACTACGGCGAGAGCGACCGGATCATCACCCTGTTCAGCCTGGAGCATGGCAGGCTGAAGGCCTTTGCCAAGGGGGCCCGGGCCAGCCGCAAACGGTTTGGCGGCATGCTGGAACCGGCCAACCGGCTGGAGCTGACGCTACAGCTCAAACAGGATGGCCTGAGCCGCCTGGAACAGGTGGAGACGGCCCACTGCCACCCCGGCCTGCGCAGCAACCTCGACGCCCTGGCCCTGGCACTGTACGGCTGCGAACTGGTGGAGGCCCTGACCCCTGAGGGCCACCCCCTGCCCCGACTGTTCCGGCTGCTGACCGCCCTGCTGGACTATCTGGACCAGGGCACAGCCACCCAGGCGGACCGTCGATTCTTCGAGATCAACCTGCTGAATATCCTGGGCTACCGCCCGCCGCTGGAGACGGATACGCTGCGCCCCTTGCAGAACTGCCTGCGGACTGGTACGTTTGGTCTGGTGAGCTTTCGTGACGACGAACTGACCATGGCCGGCCGACTGCTGGACAACGCCATCAGCAGCCACACGACACGGCCGCTCCACACGCTCGCCTTTCTGCAGGATCTGACCGAACCGAGGAAATGATTGACTATGAAGACACCTGTCCTGCTTGTTCTGGCTGCTGTGCTGACTGTTCCGCAGGCTACCCTGGCCGCCCCGGCCGGTTTTGAGCTTGATCTGAAAGAGCTCAAAAAACCGTCTCCAACCCTGATCGCACCCCCAAAAGCCAAACCGAAAGCGGCGGCGGCACAACCCAAAAAAGCGGCTCCTGCCCGCACAACAACGCCGCGGATCAAGAAGGCCACCGCACCACCAGCAGCACCGGCCGAGCGTGTGGTGCTGCTGGACGGCGCCAGCGGCTGCCAGGTTGCACGGATGCTGCTGGAAGCAGTGGCGGCCCCAGCAAAAACTACTGATATGTTGCACGGACTGGCGCTACAGGTTACAGCGGCGGGAAGCTACCAAGGGGTGACGGCGGTGCTTGTCTGTGACTTACCAACAGCCGAGGCTTACACCTTTGGGCGGTTACTGGAGGGGGATGGGGTCACGCTGATCAATGTGGCTGCAGATGAACCGGCAGGGGTGGCGATTGACGCGGTTGCCGAGGCACTGGGGCTTTCCTACCGTCTGTTGCAGGACAGCCCCCTCAGTTACCTGACCAGCGACCACCAGGGCCAGCCGCTGCGGCTGGTGATCGGCACCAGCAGCACCAGTAACTGACCGTTACGACAAAAACCGCCGCGCCTAGCGCAGCCGGCTGCGGGCATTACCATACTGGAAGAAAGCGATCAGGTGGAACTCATCCTTCGGATAGTTTCTGGGCAGGTTGCCCACCGGCCCGATCAGACGCAGGGTGCGCAGCACCTCATCATCCAGCAGCTTGCTGCCGGAACTCTCCAAGAGCTGTACGTTGACGATCTCGCCATTGCGGTTGAAGGTGATCCTGACCGGCGTGACCCCCTCAATCCCTTTCAGAGCTGCCTCCTGCGGATAGCGCCAAACACCGTAGACCGAGGTCTCAAAACGCCTGAGAAATGAACCGAACTGGATATCGTTGGTGTTGAGGAAGTGGGTATCGCCTTCGGCGATCTCGTCGGCATAGCGGCGCCGGTAGTTTTCCTCCAGCTTGGCCATCCGGCTGGCACTGGGCATCAGGCGCGTCGGCAGCGCAGAACCACCACCCCCGCTGACGGACGGCGTCTGGGGCTGGGCAGGTTGGCGACGGAGCAGTTCTTTGGCGGAGGTGCCAGGTGCAACCGGCCGGGTGACCGGTGTACTGGGACGACTGGACGGCCCTGCTGGACCGGGGGGGGGCGTTTGGCTGGGTCGGGTGATCCGCATATCCCCCTTGGGTGCGGTTTCCCTGACAACACGCCGTCGCTGGTCTGAAGGACGGGCCTGCTGCCGGTTGTCCTGCGGCACGGTTTTCAACTCCGGCATGTCCTGCAAATCGATAAAGGTTGGCTCTGAGAATTGCGGCTGCTGCTTGGGCCAGAGGTACACCAGGGCAAAACCGGACAGATGCAGCACTAGAGAGAGCACCAGCAGGTACAGAAACCCCTTCTCGATATACTGGTCTGACGAAACCGGTCTAGCCAGCTTGGTACCCTCCTTAAAGCTATAAAAAAAGGGATGCCTGGTCCGCATCCCCTCTTCCAAAAGTCTCTCCGCCCTGTCGTTGTGGCCCCAAAGGTCCTCTGGCGAGTTCCTCTACAGATGGGTCTCAATATACCGCTTCAGGCAATTCCCACGTACAGAGGGCAGCACACCACGGCAGGGAACGATCCCCGTTTCAACAAGTATTCCGCCCGGGCGCTACAGGCCGTCACGGGCAGGGCAGAGAGCAGATCAGCTACGGTTTCATCGTAGTCCTGCCTGCCGTTTTTTTCAAGCGCTTTATGCCGAGCACTGCATCAGGCAGTTCTGCAGCTTACGCACGTCGGCCATCAGTGCCTCAAAGCCGGGGAAGGTCAGTGATTGCGGGCCGTCGGACAACGCCTTTTCCGGCTCGGGGTGCACCTCAACCAGTACACCGTGAGCACCGGCCACCAGGGCCGCCTTGGACATGGGGGTCACCAGGGAGCGCTTGCCGGTGGCGTGGGACGGATCAACCATGATCGGCAGATGGGTCAGCTCTTTCACCAGCGGCACCATGGCCAGATCAAGGGTGTTGCGGGTGGCGGTCTCAAAGGTGCGGATGCCGCGCTCGCAGAGGATCACCTGCTGGTTGCCCTCGGCCAGGATATATTCGGCAGCGGCCAGAAACTCTTCGATGGTGGCGCTCATGCCCCGCTTGAGCAGCACCGGCTTGCGGATCTTGCCCAGCTCCCGCAGCAGGTCGAAGTTCTGCATGTTGCGGGCCCCCACCTGCAGCAGGTCGGCATACTCGGCCACCAGACCGACGTTATCCGGGCTCATTACCTCGGTCACGATCGGCAGGCCGGTGGCCTCACGGGCCTTGGCCAGCAGCTTCAAGCCCTCTTCCCGCAAGCCCTGGAAGGTGTGGGGGCCGGTGCGGGGCTTGAAGGCGCCACCCCGCAGCAGGTCGGCGCCGGCCTGTTTGACAAAACGGGCGGTTGTGAGGATCTGCTCCTCGCTCTCCACGGCGCAGGGACCGGCCACCACCACCGGCCGCAGCCCCTCGCCGATCTTGACGCCGGCCACATCAACAATCGTATCCTCGGGATGAAAATCGCGGGAGACCAGCTTGTACGGCTTGGAGACATGGATCGTCTGCTGCACGCCGGGCAGGTCGCGGATGGTTGCATCGTCCACGTAGCCCTTGTTGCCCAGCACACCGATGGCGGTCCGCTCACCACCGGGAATCGGCGCAGCGCTGAAACCCAACTGTTTGACGTTCTGGATCACCTTATCGATATCCGCCTGGCTGGCGGTGTGGCTCATGACGATCAACATACTACCTTCCTTTCATCACTGCTGGCGGCTGGCCATCTGCTGCAGCCGCTCCATCTGCAAAATAGTGACTTTCCGTCCATCCAGCTCGATGATCCCCTCCTCCTTCAGCTTACGGAAGGTACGGGAGATGGTCTCGCCGGCAGTGCCCAACTGGGCTGCCAGTTCACCCTTCTTGATGCCCAGCTCCAGATAAGTAATCCCGCCGTAACTGGTGGACTGCTCCTCGGCCCGCTTGATCAGGAACGAGGCCAGCCGTGAGGTGACATCGGCAAAGGTCAACTCCTCGATCTGGCGGGCAAAACGTCGCAACGACAGCGACAGCGACACCACCAGGTTCAGGGCGAACTGCGGCTTGGAACCCATCAGCTCCATGAATCCCTGGCGGGGCAGGAACAGCACCTCCCCCGGCTCCAACGCCCTGGCCTCGGCCGGATAGCGGCCATCACCGAAAAAAGCGGCCTCGGCAAAGGTCTCACCGGGGTGCACGAAGTGCAGCACCTTTTCGCGCCCCTCCGGTGAAACCCGGCACAACTTGAGGTGTCCTTCGATCAGCAGGAAGAAGCCGGTGGCCTCCTCCCCTTCACTGAACAGGGTCTCGCCCTTGCTCACCGCACGGCGCACCGTGATGGCCGCCAGCGACTGCAGGTCTTCGTCGTTCAGGCCCGAAAACAACAGGGACTTTTTGAGCAGACTGACGAGATCCATTATGCCTTCACAAAACTGGCAACGGTCTCAGCCACCTTGGTCGGAGTCAGGCCGAACTGCTCAGCCAGCACGTCGGCCGGGGCCGATGCGCCGAACTGCTCCCAACCGATGAACAGACCCTCTTCGCCCAGCAGCTTGCCCCAGGACTCGCCGCGACCAGCCTCAATGGCCACCCGCTTGACACCGGCCGGCAGCACCGAACGGCGATACTCCAGCGGCTGGGCCATGAAGGTGCCCAGATCAGGCACCGATACTACCCGGGCAGCTACCCCTTGGCCTGCCAGCAGCTTGGCTGCATCAAGGGCCAGGGAGACCTCGGAGCCGGAGGCCATCAGCACCACGGCCGGATTGGCCGCATCGGCCAGCAGATAGCCGCCCATCAGCGGTTGCGTCGGATCACTGCCCTCAATACGGGGCAAGAGCGGCAGCGCCTGGCGGGTCAGGATCAGGGCGGTGGGGCCGTTGTGATATTTCAGCGCGGCATACCAGGCCAGTGCGGTCTCGTTGGCATCGGCCGGACGGATCACCTGAACCCCGGGAATCATCCGCAGGGAGGCGGTGTGCTCGATCGGCTGGTGGGTCGGGCCGTCCTCGCCCACGGCGTAGGAATCGTGGGTAAAGATGTAAACCACCTGCTGCTGCATCAGGGCCGACAGCCGCACTGCCGCACGGCAGTAATCGGAAAAGACCAGGAAGGTAGCGCCATAGGGGATAAAGCAGCCGTAGAGCGCCATGCCGTTGCAGACGGCCCCCATGGCATGCTCGCGGATACCGAAGTGCAGGTTGCGACCGCCAAAAGCGCCGGGTTGTACGGAACCGCCGCCCTTGATGTCGCTGTTGTTGGAGGGGGCCAGGTCGGCAGAGCCGCCGGCCAGGGCCGGGATCAGCTCGGCTGCCTTCTGCAGCACCGCGCCGGACAGGGCGCGGGTGGCGCCGTTCTTGCCGTCCACGACGGCCAGCAGTTGCTGGGCCAGATCAGCCGGCACCTGCTTCTGCCAGGTGGCGTCCCACAGGGCGGCCTTATCGGGATTGGCGCTGCGCCAGGCGCTGAAACCGGCCTGCCAGGCATCGTAGTTCTTCTTCATCTCGGCCACCCGAGCGGCGCACAGCTCACGCACCTCGGCCGGCACTTCAAATGGCCCCAGCTCCCAGTTCAGGTTTTTGCGGGTAGCGGCCAGTTCGTCCTTGCCCAGCGGCGAACCGTGGGCCCCGGAGGAACCCTGCTTGCTGGGTGCGCCAAAGGCGATATGGGTTGTGGCGATAATCAGCGACGGTTTACTCGTCTCGTTGATACCGTTCTGGATGGCGCCAGTCAGGGCGGCGTGGTCATGGCCATCCACCTTCTGGATATGCCAGCCGGCGGCCTCGAAGCGCTTGGCCACATCCTCGGACCAGGCCAGGTTAGTTTTACCCTCGATGGTGATGCTGTTGTCGTCGTACAGATAGACCAGGTTGCCCAGCCCCAGGTGACCGGCCAGGGCCACCGCCTCGTAGGAGATCCCCTCCTGCAGGTCGCCATCACCCACCAGACCGAACACCCGATGCGTGATCGGAGAAAAGGCAGCGGTGTTGAACCGCTCGGCCGCCATCTTGGCAGCCAGGGCCATGCCGACGCCGTTAGCGACACCCTGCCCCAGCGGGCCGGTGGTCACCTCCACGCCGGGGGTATGGCCGAACTCGGGGTGACCGGGAGTTTTACTGCCCCACTGACGGAAGTTCTTCAACTCATCCATGGAGAGATCAAAGCCGAACAGGTGCAAGAGCGAATAGAGCAGCATCGAACCATGGCCGGCCGAGAGGATGAAACGATCGCGGTTGGCCCAGGCGGTATCGGCCGGATTGACGTTCAGGAAGCCGCCCCACAGGGCCACGGCCATATCGGCGGCACCCATCGGCAGACCAGGGTGGCCGGAATTGGCCTTTTCAACCGCATCAGCGGCGAGAAAACGAATGGTATCGGCAGTGCGGCGGGCTTGTTGGGGAGTAAGCGGGGTGGACATCGGTACAATTCCTTTCAAATGAGGCCTTAAAAGTGGGTATAGCCGGAAGTAGAGGGCTGGAAGATCGATCCATCCGGCAGGCGTGCTACCACCCCGCCGGAGTCGGTTAGTTTACCAACAACCGTGGCCGGAATGCCAGCAGTTTTTGCCCGCTCCAGGATGGCGGCCCGCTTGTCGGTAGGTGCGGTGAAGCAGAGTTCGTAATCCTCGCCGCCGCTTATGGCGAGCGCCCAGGGGAAGGGAGAAAAGCTGTCAGTACAGGCCTTGAAGGCAGCTGATACCGGCAGTAGTGACAGCGTCACCTCCGCCCCGCAACCGGACTGCTCACAGATATGCCCCAGGTCGGCCAGCAGGCCATCGCTGATGTCGATCATGGCGCTCGCCAGACCGGCCTCGGCCACTGCCTGCCCGAAGCCGCAGCGGGGCGTGGGATTAAGGTGCCGGCGGACAACATACTCCGTCGCTGCATCGTCTGGTTTCTCAACCTTGTTCAGCAACAGCTGCAGACCGAGGGCCGCATCCCCCAGGGTGCCGCTGACCCAGATGTCGTCGCCGGGACGGCCCCCGCTCCGGCGCAACAGCAACTCGGGCCGCTGTTCGCCCATGATGGTGACCGAGATCACCAGACCGCTCTTCGAACCACAGGTATCGCCACCGGCCAAGAGCACACCGTGCTCGGCGGCCTGTTCGGCCAGACCGTCCAAAAGCGCCTCGATCTCGTCCAGCGGGAAGCCGGCCGGAATGGCCAGCGAGAGGAAGAACCAGCGCGACCTGGCCCCCATGGCGGCCAGATCGGAGAGGTTCACCGCCAGGCTCTTGCGACCCAGCAAATGCAACTGGCCGAAGGAACGTTCAAAATGAACGCCTTCGGCCAGCAGATCGGTGGAAACCACCAGCTGCATTCCGGCTGAGGGGGAAAGCAGGGCGGCATCGTCGCCAATGCCCAGCTCTGGTGGTGCCGGCTGGGGAAAACGGGCCCGAATCCGGTCGATCAGACCGAATTCGCCGAGCTCGGCCAGCCGCATCAGGCAGTGATCTCGCGGTTCGGCCGCACCACCATCTTCGGTGGAGCAGTCTTGGCCTTTTTGGGGGCCGGAATCGGGTACTTCTCCAGGGCCAGCTTGAGTACCTCGTCGATCTCCTTGACCGGCACGATGCGCAGCTTCTTCTGCATCTCCTTGGGGATATCCTCCAGGTCCTTCCGGTTCTGCTCAGGGATGATCACGGTCTTCATGCCGGCCCGCACCGCAGCCAGAATCTTCTCTTTCAGGCCGCCGATCGGCATAACCTTGCCCCGCAGCGAGAATTCGCCGGTCATGGCCACATCTTTTTTGACCGCTGTTTGCGTCAACACCGAGACCAGGGCGGTCACCATGGCGCAACCGGCCGAAGGGCCGTCCTTGGGCACGGCGCCGGCCGGCACATGGACATGGATCTCGTTTTCCTGGAACCAGTCGGGGGCGATATGGAATTCTCCAGCATGGGAACGGATGTAGGCCAGGGCCGCCTGGACCGACTCCTTCATCACGTCGCCCAGTTGACCGGTCAGCGACAAGCCGCCCTTGCCGGCCATGGTGGTGGCCTCGATATGCAGCACCTCGCCCCCCACCGATGTCCAGGCCAGACCGTTGACCACACCGACCTCGTTCTTGTCCATCTCCTCGTCCCGCAGGAACTTGGCGGCCCCCAGGTAGGTGGCCAGGGTGGCGGCGGTGATCTTCAGTTGCCGTTTGTGTCCTTCGGCGATCTTACGGGCCACCTTGCGGCAGACCGTGCCGATCTCCCGCTCCAGGTTACGCAGACCGGCCTCGCGGGTGTACTTGGCAATCAGTTCCTTGAGCGCCTCATCCTCAAAGGCGATATGCTTGGCCTTGAGACCATTGTCCTTCAGTTGACGCGGCACCAGGTACTTCTTGGCGATCTCCAGCTTCTCCTCCTCGGTATAGCCGGGGATATTGATCACCTCCATCCGGTCGTAGAGGGCCGAGGGGATCGGGTCGCTGTGGTTGGCGGTGGCCACGAACAGCACGTTGGACAGGTCATAGGGCAGATTGACGTAGTGGTCGGTGAAGGCGTTATTCTGTTGGGGGTCCAGCACCTCCAACAGCGCCGCCGACGGATCGCCCTTGTAGTCGTAGCCCAGCTTGTCCAGCTCGTCCAGCATGAAGACCGGGTTCTTGGTGCCGGCCTGCTTCATCCCCTGGATGATGCGGCCCGGAAGAGCGCCAAGATAGGTGCGGCGGTGGCCACGGATCTCGGCCTCATCACGCACCCCACCCAGAGAGATACGGACAAACTTGCGGTTCAGGGCCCGTGCGATGGATTTGCCCAACGAGGTCTTGCCCACGCCGGGGGGGCCTACAAAGCAGAGGATCGGGCCCTTCATCTTCTTGTTCAGCTTACGCACCGCCAGGAATTCAAGGATCCGCTCCTTGACCTTGTCCAGGTAGGAGTGGTCCTCATCCAGAATCTGCTTGGCCCGCTTGATGTCCAGCGAGTCGCGGGTGGTCTTGGACCAGGGGATATCGATCAGCCAGTCAAGGTAGGTGCGGATCACGCCGGCCTCGCCGGAATCGCTGTGCATCCGCTCCAGACGGCCCAACTGCTTGAGGGCCTCCTTCTGGACCGTCTCGGGCATCTTGGCCGCCTCGATCGACTTGCGCAACTCCTCCAGCTCCTCACGGCCGTCGTTGTCGCCCAACTCCTGCTGGATGGCCTTCATCTGCTCCCGCAGATAGTATTCCTTCTGGTTTTTGCCCATCTCCTCCCGGGCAGCGTTCTGGATCTTGGCCTGCACCGCGAGCATCTCATGCTCTTTGGCCAGCAGCTCGTTCACCTTGGTCAGCCGCTTGATCGGGTCTTCGATCTCCAGCAACATCTGGGCCTCGATCAGCTTAAGGCCGATATTGCTGGCGATCAGGTCGGCCATACTGCCGGGGTCGGCGATGTTTTCCAGAATCACCATCACTTCGGGCGAGATCTGCTTGCCCAACTCGGACACCTTGGTCAGCTGCTCCCGTACCGTGCGAATCAACGCCTCGGTCTCCAGGTTTTCCGGGGCCGGCAGGTCGGCCATCCGCTCGATCCGCACGGTGTAGTGGGGCTTTTCCTCCACAAACTCGCTGATGCGGGCCTTGACCAGCCCCTGCACCAGGATCTTAACCCGACCGTCCGGTAGCTTGAGCATACGCATGATCATGGCCACGGTGCCCACCTGGTAGATCTTGTCCGGGCTGGGGTCTTCCTCGCCGATCTCATGCTGGGTGGCCAGCATGATCATTCGATCGCCGGCCAGGGCCTGGTCCACCGCCTTGATGGATGCCTCGCGCCCCACAAACAGCGGGATAATCATAAAGGGATAGACCACCACATCCCGCACCGGCAACAGCGGTAACTCCTCGGGGATATGCAGCTCTTCAACCGCATCACTGACGGTTTCATTGATCACTTTTTCCTGCTTAGACTTACTCACAACCTGGCTCCTTAATCACAATACGACGTTCGCACCCCTTGGGGCAGATGATCCGTAACACGCCGCGCTGGTATTCAGCCCGCAGCTGGCTGCTATCCACCTGGTCCGGCAACCGCACCGTGCGCCGGAAGCGGCCGAAGTGTCGTTCCAGACAGATATAACGGGCCCCTTCCTGCTGTACGTCGGCCCGCTTTTCCACTTCGATTTGCAGGATCACACCCCGCTGCACCACCTTGATGGCTGCCGCATCCACACCAGGCAGATCCAGCTCCAGCACGATGGATGACTCGGTCTCATAGCTGTCCATCGGCACCGACAGTCCGCCCTCATCCTCCGCAAGATCGTGGGGGTCAAGCACGTTCAAAAGCTTGCGCATCTCATCGAGATGCCGGTTGTACATCCCTGGAAACAAGGGTTTTTTAACACCGGATCGCGGCATGGCCCTCACCTGCTGGAAGCTGGCATTACATATGGGTGGCGACAGTTTTTCAGCTGTTATCTTGATGTAACCATTCGGCCGGTGAAAGTCAAGGTGCAGAGGTTAGCACTTCTGCTAAAAAAACGTTGACTTGTGGACCACTTTTGCAGGAAAGTCGGCAGCATTCTTTACTAAACAGGGAGTACTTTCAACGATGGAACTGAAAAACAGGATCTGGATGACCGGCGCACTTGAATGGTTTGCCTATATCGATGACGAAGAGGTGTTCCTCGGCAGCAAAAACTTTCCCAGCCCGCTGGAAGAGGGCGATCAGTGGACCAGTGAGGTTGGTGACGTCTTTAAGGTCGAAGATGGGGAGATCAAGAAGATCGGCCATACGGAGCCACCGAAGAAGTACTGGTAGGCACCAGGTCGATGATCGTCACCTCCGGCGGTGACAGAACACGGATCGGCGGTCCCCAGGTGCCGCTGCCCCGGCTGACGTACAGCCAGCCCCCTTCTGCCAGACCGGTCAGGCCGGCCCGCACCGGAAAATGAAGCCAGGTAAGCAGGTTGAACGGAAACACCTGCCCCTTGTGGACATGGCCGGACAGCTGCAGATCAAAACGGCCCCGGCTGGCATCGGCCACCACCGGACGATGTTTCAAGAGCAGCACAAAACGGTTGGCCGGTACAGCGGCCAGCAGACGCGATTCGTCCTCGGGCCGGAACTCCCCCCGCTGGCCGGCTGCCGGGTCATCCACCCCCACCAGCGTCAGAAACTCGCCCACCTCTTGCTGGTCGCCCCGCAACAACTGGAAACCTGAGCGCTGCAGAAACGACGTGGCCTGCCCGAAACCGACGTAGTACTCGTGGTTGCCGTACACGGCAAACATCCCCAAAGGCGGCTTAAGCCCCCGCAACATCTCCGAGACACCGTCAAAATGGCTGACATGGCCATCCACGATATCGCCGGTGGCCACCAGCATATCCGGCGCGGCCCGGCGGATCGCCTCCACCACCCGGCTGACCCGGCCATCCCGCACGATAAGACCCACATGCAGGTCCGTGATCAACGCAATCCGCACCCGCTCGACCCCGGCCGGCAGCTTGGCGGTCGGCAGCACCACCTGTTCCGTCCTGACCACCTGGGCCTCAAACCAGCCATAGGTGGCAGCCAGAGCGGCAACCAGACAGCAGAACAAAAACAGGGGGCGGGGAGCAAACAGCGCGATGGTGGGCACCCGCACGAAAAAACCGGCCAGGTAATGGATGAAACGCCACAGGTCCAGTACCAGCATCAGGGCTAAAAACAGAAATAGAAACCCCATCCAGCAGTAACCGACATAGGCACAGGCCCGGGCCAGCTGTTCATAGCCTCCCCGTTCCAGCAACCGTACCGCCAGCGGTGCCAGCATCATAACCAGCAGCCAGACGGCGAGCACCAGCATCCCGGCCGTTCCCAAAGACAAGCCTTGCCGGGCCCGCAGCAGGAAATAGCCGTGAACCGAACCGTAAACCAGGAAAAACGTCAAGAAAAAGAGGCTCATGGAGGCGCTACCCGTGGTTGCAACTTTCCCCTTGTCATCGGGGTGTTCCTGCACAATACTGCTGCACCGTGACTACCACAGTGCCCACATATTCTCAACCACTTACTGCCGGCCAAACTGTTGAAGTAACTGTGCCGCTTCCCCTGGACGGCAGCTTCCACTACTGCGTCCCCCCAGAACTGGCTAAACAGGTACGACCCGGCCTGCGGGTCCTGGTGCCCTTCGGCCGCCGTAGGATCAGCGCCTACGTGCTGGGGTTCAGCACACCTCCCGCAGGACAGCAACTGAAGACCGTGCTGGAGGTGCTGGATGACGAACCGCTCTGGACTGAACAGGAGTTGGGCTTCTTTCGCTGGATCGCCGACTACTACCTGCATCCGTTGGGCGAGGTCCTAAAGACCGCCCTGCCGAACGGCATCAACCTGCAGAGCAGAAAAGGAGCCGCACCGGAGACCATCACCGGCGGACGCAGGGTGCTCAGGCAACGGATCTTCAGCGCCACCGGCCAGGCACCCCCAAAACCGCTGCGGGGCAAGTCAACCGAGATACTGGCCTTCCTCTGCGAGTCCGGCGAGGCATCCTCAACTGAACTGAAAGCACGCTTCGGCGACTGTTCGCCCAACCTGAAACGGTTGGCCGAACTGGGCCTGGTATGCCTTGAGCAACGCGAGGTCTACCGCAACCCGTTCAGTGGCGAGCAGGTGGAGCGTGACCAGCCCAAGGAACTGAACCGCCACCAGCAGGCCGCGCTGCAGGCCGTGCTGGCTGCCGCTGACCAGGGTGGTTTTGCACCCTTCCTGCTGCACGGCGTCACCGGCAGCGGCAAGACCGAGGTCTACCTGCAGGCCATCGCCCACTGCCGCCACCAAGGCAAAAGTGCCCTGGTGCTGGTGCCGGAGATATCACTGACCCCGCAGTTGGTGCGCCGTTTCCGGGCTCGGTTCGGCGACGGCATCGCCGTGCTGCACAGTGCCCTGTCCGACGGCGAGCGTTACGACGAATGGCGACGCATCCGCCGCGGCGAGGCCCCGATCGTGATCGGGGCCCGTTCGGCCATCTTCGCGCCGCTGGAGCGGATCGGGATCATCGTGGTGGATGAGGAGCACGAAGCCTCTTTCAAACAGTCCGACGGCCTGCGCTACAACGCCCGCGACCTGGCCCTGGTACGGGGTCGCGACGAAGGGGCGGTGGTGCTGCTGGGCTCGGCCACACCGCTGGTAACCACCATCCGGGCCGCCCGCGAGGGCAAACTGACCTTGCTGGAACTGCCTGAGCGGGTGGCTGGCCGCCCCCTGCCTGAACTGTTGCCGGTCGCCACCCGCCTGACTGCTGAGACGCCTCTCTCCCCCGAACTACTGACAGAACTGGCCCGCAACCTTGAACGGGGCGAGCAATCGCTGTTGTTCCTCAACCGGCGCGGTTTTGCCACCCTGCTCTCCTGCCCGTCCTGCGGCATGGCCCTTGCCTGTCCCAACTGCTCGGTCTCGCTCACCTACCACCGAGGCCGGGCTGAGAGCCGCTGTCACTACTGCGACTACCGGGTACCGGCCCCCGGCACCTGTCCGTCCTGTGGCGAACTGGAGCTGAAAGAGCTTGGGGTAGGTACCGAACGGATCGAGGCCGATCTACGGACCCATTTTCCCGAGGCCCGCATTGCACGGATGGACAGTGATACCACCGGCGGCAAGGATGGCCATAACCGGATCCTCTCCCGGGTGGCCCGCGGCGAGGTGGATATCCTGGTGGGCACCCAGATGATCGCCAAAGGGCATGATTTTCCCGGTGTTACCCTGGTGGGGGTGCTGCAGGCGGAGGGCTCACTCTACCTGCCCGACTTCCGGGCTGCGGAACGCACTTTTCAGGTCTTGTCCCAAGTGATCGGCCGGGCCGGCCGGGGCGAGCTGCCGGGACGGGTGGTGCTGCAGGCCGCCAACCTGGAGCAGTACGCCGTGGCCCGCGCCCTTGAGCATGATTTTGACGGCTTTTGCACAGAAGAGTTGGAGTTCCGGCAGGAACTGGGCTACCCGCCTTTCGGCCATCTGGCAGCCCTACTCTTTTCCGGCACCGCCGAAGGAGCCACCCGTGACGCAGCCGCCCAGGCAGCGCGGCTACTGACCCAGCTCAAGGCGCGGCTCAATCTGCGGATAGAGATCCTTGGCCCTGCCCAGGCGCCGCTCTACCGACTGCGGGGCCGTTTCCGGCATCAGATCCTCTTGAAGGCGGCCCAACGTGCCGACCTGCGCCGTCTACTTACCGCCTACCGACGCGAACGAAACGCAACGGCCAACGTGCGCGAGGCCCTGGACATCGATCCGGTGGACCTGCTGTAGCGAAAAGGGAACGACATGCCGAAACTGCCAGTCGGCCTGAGCGCCTTGAACACCACCCAGTTTCTGGGGGCCATGAACGACAACATCCTCAAGCTGCTGATCATCTTTTTCCTGATCCAGGCCCAGGGCAGCGACCGGGCCGGCATCGTCACCGCCACCACCGGCGCCGCCTTTGTGCTGCCCTTTCTCTTTTTCTCGGCACCGGCCGGCTGCCTGGCGGATCGTTTCAGCAAACGCCGGATCACCGTGGTGGTAAAGGCAGCCGAGGTGCTGATCACCGCCTTCGCCGTACTGGCCTTTAGCCTTCGGCTTGAGGCGGCGCTCTACCTGCTGTTATTCCTGATGGCTGCCCAAAGCGCCTTCTTTGCGCCCGCCAAGTACGGCATCATCCCTGAGCTGGCCCCCCGCCACGAACTGTCGCGAGCCAACGGCCTGATCGAGGCCTTCACCTTCCTGGCGATCATCTTCGGCACCAGCCTGGCGTCGGCCCTGACCCAGGCCACTGCCAACCGCTTCTGGCTGACCGCCTGCTTCTGTCTGGCGGTATCGATAGCCGGCTTTGTGAGTTCACTGGGGCTCCCGACCGTGGCCGCCGCAGCGCCTAAGCGGCAGATCCGGCTCTTTCCAGCCGAAATCATCCGCACCCTGTGCCAGATCAGGCATGACCGCTGGATGCTGCTGGCCCTGACCGGACTGGCCTGGTTCTGGCTGGTGGGTGCCTTTGCCCAGCTCAACCTGATCGGCTACGGCATCCAACGCCTTGGCCTCTCTGAGGTGCACAGCAACTACCTGTTTCTGGCGTCTGCCTTGGGTATTGCCGCCGGGGCACTGCTGGCGGCCCGCATCTCGGGCCGGAGGGTTGAACTGGGAATTGTGCCGCTGGGCGCGATTGGCCTGGTGGTGGCACCGCTTTTGCTGCAGCTGCTGCCGCCTAACCTACCGCTGGTGGTGGCAACTATCGTACTGTTCGGCCTCAGTGCCGGCATCTTCAGCCTGCCGCTGCAGACCTTCATCCAACTACGGGCCAAGAGTGACCTGCGAGGAGAAATCCTGGCCGCCTCCAGCTTTGTCAACTGGGTCGGTATCCTGCTGGCATCAGTGCTGACCTTCCTGTTTAGCGGACCGCTCAAGCTGAGCGCCGCCCAAGGTTTCAGCTTTCTGGCGCTGCTGACGCTCTTGGTCAGCGTCGTCACTCTGCATGGCTTTCCTGCCATGACACGCCGCAGCCGCCAGCTGTTGCGAGGCTGGCGGGTATAGCTTCAGCTTTGCTTTAGACCCTGCAACGCTTCAATCGTGCACAATCAGCAGAGGGGGACTTCATGAGTATCGGCTCTCAATTTAAAGAACATTTTGGCAGAGTTAAAAGGCATCTGACCAGCCTGGACAACCAGCCCTTGGGCAAAGCAGCGCTTGTGATCGTACTCTTTCTGGACCTGTTCATACTGACTGCCATCTTCAACGGTCTGGGTGAGCATACCCGCCAGTTAAGCACGCCGGATGAGTACATCCCCCAGGCCTGCCGCGAGATGGTAATCGACCGCACCTGGAACCCTACCAATCGGATTGAGCATCTCTCATACCTGGTGGTGGCCTCCAGCAGCAGTTACTATTACCGCCCCGTTGAAAAACAGAAGCAACGGCACCCCTCCTGCTCCCCCTACCTTGACCTGCTGGATCAGATCAAGAACGACAAGGCATTGGTGAGCACCTTTGAAGAACGCAACAGGGCTGAGCGGGAGGCCCAGGAACTGCAACGCAAGATCGAGCAGCTCAAAGGCGCCTACGACACCTCACTGCTGGAGACCATCGCCCAGCAGCCGGAACCAGCCACGGAGGTTGATGCCACCCGTACGGAGTTTAAACAGAAAACCGGCACCCTGAACAGTCTCAAGATCCGGACAGCCGAGCTGGAGGCAGTGATCGACGCCAACCAGAAGGTGGCGCTACTCTGGACCAAACTGCAGCGGTCGCAAGCCACGGACCGCCAGGTCCTGCTGGCCGAACTGCGTAGTTTGAACTTCTGGTATCCGGTCAAAAAGCTTGGCATGCAACTACTGTTTCTGCTGCCGCTGTTTGCCGTCTTTTATCTCTGGAACAGTGCCAGCATCAAAAACAGCCGCGGCCTGCAGACCTTGGTCTCATCGCACCTGCTGGTGGTTTCGTTCATCCCGATCTTTTGCAAGATCATTGAGACCATCTATGACATTATCCCCAAGAAGCTTTTGCACAAGCTGATTGCGCTGCTTACCTCGCTCAAACTGGTGGCGATCTGGCATTATCTGATCATGGCGCTGGGCATCGCGGCAGCCCTGTTCCTGATCTATATCTTCCAGAAGAAACTGTTTTCCCGCGACAAGCTGATGGAACGCAGGATAATGAAGGGGGAGTGTCAGCAATGCGGTAAACATCTGCCCAACGGGGCTCGGGCCTGCCCATTCTGCGGAGCGGCCCAGTTCAAACCCTGCAGCGCCTGCAATGGACCGATGCACATGCAGGGGAAGTACTGTCAACAATGCGGCACGCCGTCAGAGGGTTGAGACAGCAAGCAGGGGGCATCCGATATGCGTATCACTGGTTCGGATGAGCGGACGGGGTGAGTCAGACCTGACAGCTCCCGGTTACTTCTGCCCCTTGTCGGTGGTCATGCCGCCGGTGACCACAAAGCCCATGGCACGATGGGTGGACATAGTGACCGGCTTTACCGAGGAGCGCGGTACGATCACCGTATAGCCGCCAATCTGATAGCTGAGCGGCAGATAGACGGCGATTTCACCCTCTTCGCCGATGCCGGCCGGCAGGCTGCTGAAGTCGCTGCGGGTCACAAAACCGATCATCCGCATCGGCTTGCCGCCAAACTCCAGGTCCATGGTCACCACCTGGTTAAACTGGGAATCCCGTTGCTTGGCAAAAAAACCGATAAAGTCCTTGAGCGAACCGTAGAGGGTCTTGACCAGCGGGATGTGGTCCGCCAGCCGCTCGCCCAGGTCGAGCAGCCGCTGCACCAGAAAGGCGTTCAGCGCCAGGCCGAACAGAAAAGTAACCACGAGGCCTGCCAAAAGCCCCATGCCGGGGATATACCAGCCGCTGGGCAACAGTAACTTGAGTATGCCGCCCAGCACGGTCTCGGCTGAACTGACCAGCCAGAAGAGAATATAGATCGTCAGGATGGCCGGCAGTATCGCCACCAGTCCCTGAAACAGGATCCTGCCCAATCGCTTCATCTGTCGCCTCCCGTTTCGGCTGACGTCAGCCGCAGTGCGCTGCAGTGTAGCGCAACCGCTGCCGGGTTGCACGGTTTTCCTCATGCCTGTTATGTTGTTGAACCGGTCGTTACTGGTGTCAACCGGAGATCTGTGCCGCTAACCAATCTGAAAGGAATCGCCCATGCCTTTGGTCTCTGATCTGAAGTTAATCTATCAGCACCTGCTGCGCCCACTGGCAACGCTGTTGGCCCGTAGCGGCGTGACCGCCACCACGGTCGCCATAACCACCATGCTGGCTTCCATCGCCTACGGCATATGGATCTATCAGCCCTTTGCCGACCACGGCCCCAACCCGTACCCCTACCTGCTGTTGGGGCCGTTCCTGCTGGTGCGAATGGCACTGAACACCACCACTGAACTACTTGCCGGGCCTGAGCAGACAACCCCAGCCGGCGTGTACTCACGCGAAATCGGTCTGGTGGTGGCGGATACCGCCCTCTACCTGCCTTTTCTGGACCTGCTGGAGCTGAGCATGGGCTGGGTGATCATGGTGGGGCTATGCGGACTGGTCGAATTTACAGGGCTGCTGGGTGTAACCGTTGGTGCCTCACGTCGTTATGACGGCCCCTTCGACGCAGGCAACCGGGCCATCTTTTTCAGTGTGCTGGGCCTGTTTACCGCCTGGGCGGTGTTTACCCATCAGCCGGTGCTGCACGGCATCATGATGAACTGGGCGCTTCTGTTCGCGACGCTGCTTGCTCTGATCTCCGTCTTCAGACGGCTACGAGGAGGCATTCAGGAGGCCGGAAAGTATATATGATTTACACTATCGTTTACACTGCTCGATGCGTTACTGCCACTCGATGGTGCTGTTCTGCAGATTGACGTGGTACCGAAAATCCCCCAGAAAACTCATTCCCAACAGTCCGTCAAAGCCCATTGATGGGCCGGCCTGCTGTAGCACCACCACCTCGGAATGCTGCTGCACCTTGGGGCCGACCTGCATATACTCGACCCGCATATGCTGCGCCTCGATAAAACTGCCGTCAGCGATCCTGCCCACCGCACGCTGTCCATGATCCGGCTGGATACCAAGCCGACTGGCCAGCCCGGGGAAGATGGCGGTCAAGGAGGCGCCGGTATCAAGCAACATACGGCCCTGCACCAGATTGCCGCGGTAACTGAAGGTGACCGGCACGATCACCTTGTTGCCACGCACCGTGACACCGGTGTACTTCTCGCTGCCGCCTGACGAGGATGCAGCCGGTGATTTTTTGCGGTAGCGGGCAGGCACCTTGGATTCGTCGTCGACAATCACCACCGTGCCGTCCTTATCGGTATACTGGAACAGGTCGGCACCTGCCGGCAGTGCGGAAAGTCCGATCAGTGCCACGAGTAGTGCAGCTAAATATTTCGGCATCGCTTTACTCCGTTCACTTGATGGGGCTAGGGCTAATGTCCGCGCAAACCGGGCCGTGAATGCAGAGGCTTGCCACTCCCCGACCCTTTAGGCTTCATGCCAGGGGGGAGCAGCCTGGCGGCACCTCGTTTGGCTTCCCGTTGCTTATAATCGTTGATACGTTCTTGGCGCTCTTCCATGCGACGCCGCTCTTCAGCACGACGCTCCTCAAGTGCAGCCTGCACGGCACGCTGCTCAGACTCGCGCTTGCGCTGGTTCTTCTGTAACTCAGAGACAACCGCCAGCAGCAACACAAAAACGTACACAATGATGATGACCTTTAGCGGCCCGATATCGTAGAAGAGTTGCCAGAAGGCGTAGAGTATTGCCAACAGGACCTCAAGCAACGTCCTGAAAAACTCTCCGATAAATTCAGAAAATGAATAATCGACAAAAATCGGTTCCGACAACGTCAGCTCCATCTACTGTTCAGTATGAAATGGAAATTTAGAGTCAAAACCCATCTGACGCAACGGTTTTATTGTCCCTCAACAAATGCGGGTACGGCCCTAACTTGCGTTCATGGCAGGCAAAATCAGACTTTGCTGGTCTAGAGATGCCTGTTTATGCTATGTAATCAATGATTATAATTTCTCAATCCGTAGTTGCAGCAGACATGCTTAACCATCATCAGGAGTAGATAACCATGCATCTTGTCGTAATTATGGGCAGCCCCCGTGGCGTAAAAGGCAATACCGGGCGACTGCTCGATGAAGTTGTCAACGGAGCAACCACCGCTGGCGCAGAAGTTGAACTGATCGACCTGTCAAAAACAAAGGTACGTCCCTGCGTCGGCTGTGACTCCTGCCACAAGGTTGGCCACTGCCCGATCAAAGATGACTTTGAAGAAATCAAGACCAAGCTTTTGGCCTGTGACGGCTTCATCCTGGCCAGCCCCAACTACATCTTCAGTGTCAGCGCCCAGCTGAAGGCCTTCTTCGACCGCTGTTGCAGCCTGCTGCACTGCCTGCCGCTGGAAGGGAAATACGGCGCCGTGGTGGAAACCTCCGGCGGTGGTGAGGACGGCGAGGTGATCCGCTACATGGAGCGCTTCATCAACTCCACCGGCGCACAGTCGGCGGGCGGCATCGGCTCAAACATGGCCGGCTTCCGTAGCTTCCCCAAGGAAGAGGCCCTTTTTACCAAAGCCCGTGAACTGGGTGCCGAACTCTGCCGCTGCATCAAGGAAAAACCCCACTTCCCCGACCAGGCCGGCTATCGTGCCTCATTCAAGACCCACATGCGCCGCCTGATTGAATCCTGTCAGCACGAATGGCCCTACGAGTATCAGTACTGGCAGCAGCATCACAACGAAACCCAGACGGTTCCGGCTGCCGGACAGGCCGGCTAACCGCCCGCAGAGCAGAAAGGACACGCCGTGGAGGTACTGGATGACGGCCGCTGCTTTATCTGCGGCAAAGACAACCCGATCGGCCTGAAGGCCAAATTCCAGACGGACCCCGCACGCCGCCGGGCAGAAACCCAGGTACGGATCGGCGAACAGTTCCAAAGCTGGCAGGGTATCACCCACGGCGGCATCATCTCGGCCCTGCTGGATGAGATCTGCGCCCAGGCCTGCATGTGCAGCGGCCTGCAGGTGGTTACCAGCGAACTGAAGCTGCGCTATCGGGCACCGGTGCCGACCGGTTCGATGGTCACCGTAATTGGTGAGGTGGTGGGAGAACGCCGCCGCCTGGTGGACGTCAAAGGCCGGCTTGAACTGAATGGCAAGATCATGGCCGAGGCTGAGGTAATCATGTTCCGCACTGCGGGCTAGACAAGAAGCGCTGTGACAACCTAACGAACCAACAGCACAAAAAAGGGCCAGCTTTAAAAGCTGGCCCTTTTGTTTTTGATGGAGCGGGAAACGGGATTCGAAGACTATTGGTAATATCAATACGTTATAAATAAACCGTATAATTTTAAGTTGTTGTGCTGAGCCCCGCCATTCAAAAGTCCATCAAAATCCAGCAAAATAAATCCTCACGCATTACAAATTGTGAAATATGTGTGAACCATTCGAATTAGCTGACTGATTCGTGATTGATTTTGCATATGTTAGGTAGTCATTTAAACATCTGTAAACATCTTCTAGTGGAATTTCAAGAATATTTCCCCTAATAGTAATAATTGACACTAAACCTAAAAAATCATCAAATTTGTACAAAAATTTTAAAAATGGCATAGATTTTATATAAAACATATTATTGTTTGTTTGTATAGCTATATACGGCCTAATTACACCACGTACAATCGAATGACGTAATTGTATTGAAATTATACAATTTAATGGTATTTCTTTATAGTTGTAAAATTCATTGAACTTTATACTGTTTAAATCTATCTTTATGGCATATTTATGATTAATAACTGCATTAATATATTTTATAAAAACAATTAACAAAAAAATTAATAGAAGTATAGCTAAAGATGTGTGTATAATAGATTTATTAATTACAAAAACATATGTTACTGGTATAAAAATTAAAATGAAATTAAGCAACAATACATAAATCAATTTACGTCTAGAGAAGTTAATTATATGTTGGCTATTTGGATTAAACTCGTTTTTATATTTCTTGATATTTGAATAGCCACATGAACACTCAAAATTACTTGGGTCTTCATCGCTTGTGTAACCACAAATAGGACAATCAAACGACATATTTGCTCCATAAATTCATAGTGTAGAATTATATTGCAACGATATCATGCAGGTTTATAAATTATATTCCTAAATCAGTCTGCCAAAAACAAACAAAGTCTACCACAGTCTATCTAAGTCAACCATCTGATTTTATGCAAAAATACCTTGACAGCCTTTGTTTGTCAGAGTATTTCTCGCCTTAAATGAGTAATCGTTTCAGGCGCTGCACCTTTTGCAGCTACATCGTCCAGGCAGTTACCTCTTACCAACAAAACAAAAGGGGCCATAAAACGAGATAGCGCCACAAAAAGTGTAGGGCACATAATCGACAGCCCGGTTAAAGCCGACGTGCAAACATAAAATTACGGGCACCTTAAATCAAAAGACCCTTGTCAGAACAGACGCGCACAAATAGATAGCGATCCCCGCTTAATCGAACGAACAGAGGTAGAACAAACAGCCATGGACGATTTCCAGTGCTACCAGCACAAGGGGAGACGTTATCATGGCTATTTTTGTATCTGACACCGAACCTTCTTCAACCACCACCAACCGCTTTTCAAGAGCCCCGGACGATCCGGCGAGGCTTGCGGCGCATGCCGTCAACCTCGGCGGATCGGCGGGACAACGGCAGGATACTGCCGTTGAGCCCACCGTCGGAGGCGGGTACGCTGTAGACGGCAACAGCCCCCGGCCAGTAATTACGGGGGCGCAAATTGCAATCCCCATCGTGAACCAGTGCTTGATCGACTGGGCTGCTTTTACCTTCAAACTCGACAATCCCCATGAAGTGCTTGAAATTCTCAAGTTAGACGCAGACTTGTTCACTGAAATGGAACGGGGACATTACGGCTATTCCCGCACCCTCCGCAGCGGCAGCATTGCAATCTTTTATGAAGGCCGCGAAAACATGGGATGCCATGTAACCATGACCGGCCAGGGGTGCCGACAGTATGAAGCACAGTTTACTGAAAGCCCGTGGCTTGATCTCTTTACCAATGCGCTTGCCCACAAGGCAACCTTCACCCGCCTTGATCTGGCTCACGACAACGTGGATTCTACGCTCGATCTTGAAAAACTCAAGTCTGCCGTTCTCAACCAGGAAATTCGTACCCGCTTTAAGAGTGCTTCACAGATTCAGGGCTATGGTTTATCGCGCGGCGCGTACCAAGCTGAAACCGGTGATAACACCATCTACTTTGGAAAACGGTCATCTCGGGTATTTTTACGCTTCTATGACAAGTCTGCACAGCTTGGTCTGCCCTTTGTCTGGCGACGTGCTGAATTTGAACTAAAGGATAAACGGGCGCAGGAAGCGGTCAAGCTCTTAGCCTCCGGTATCCCTGCCGGTCAACTGTTCGTCGGTATCCTGAATCAGTACCTTGCTGTCATCAACTCCGACAACCTCAACACCAGCCGGTGCACGATCCAGGACTGGTGGGCTGCATGGCTGCAATCCACTGAAAAGATCAAGCTCACCACCACCCCCCAGATCAAGACCGTTGAAGAGGCAATGGCGTACTTGCAGAAACAGTATGCCCCGCTCCTTGCGGTGATCCGTGAGTATTTAGGGCGCAACGGCTTTGAAGGGTACGTAAGCCACCTGCTTAATGACGGCTCAAAGCGCTTCAGTATGCGGCATGAACAGATGTTGTTTGTCTCCACGCAAGGCCGTGCCGACAACTACGACGATGACCGCATAACACGCGAGGAACGCATTGCCATGATGATCGATGGGGGGCTGACGCGAGAAGAGGCCGAAAGAATGCTGTCAGAACAGGGGGCCAGCCATGAGTGACCACCAGACCACCCCTGACGTCTTAACCGTGGAACAGTTTGCCGAACGTCTGCAGGTATCCCGTGCAACGGTCTTTGCCTGGATGCAGAAGAACATCCTGGTACAGGGACGGCACTTCTTCAAGATCGGGCGGGTGCTGCGTTTCGTCTGGAACGCCGAGGCGGTTGCCGTGCTTCTGAATTGTTCTGCTGGCCCGACACTTCAAACGGCCAAGGTTGCACCGCTGCCGACTGCTGGCGGGCGCAAGTCCTCGGCGATTAACTTCGAGTACTAAGACTATGGCAAGGTGTGTTATGGTCATACCCAGACTTTTGAATGGTGGGGCGTTGCGCACGAAAGGACAACGCTATGAGTAAGATCAACCACCACCTCGACACGCTCTTTGACAACGAGGATAAGAAACAAGGGGCCATTATCAGGAAGCCCGGCTCTCGCAAGCTGTACGTTCTCTTCTCCTACTTCAACCGGCGGATAGAGAAAACCACCGGCTTGACCGATACCAGGAAAAACCGGGAGAAGGTCAGAACCTGGCTGGATCGGGTGATAGAACGGCGGGACGCTGGCAAGCTGGTCTTTGCCGATGCCTTCCCCGGTGCCTCGGAAGAGGAAAAAGCCTACTTTGCCAAGCTGGAAGGCTGGCAGTACAGCCCGGAACCCAAGGATATTCTTTTTTCCGCCTATGTTCAGGAATGGCTTAAAAATGTATGGGAACATTACAAGGAGGGAACCAAGAAGGACGACTACAAGCTGATTATCAACTACTGGCTGTTGCCGCACTTCAAGGAGCTGACCTTCTTCCAGATCAGCGGGGTGGAGATTCAGAAATTCATTGCCGGTCTGAAACGGAAGAAGGGGCCACTCAAAGGCCAACCACTCTCAAAGGCCAGGGCAAAGAACATCCTCATTCCACTGCGTACCATCTGGAATGACGCCTGTGACCAGTACCGCTGGACGCTGCACAATCCCTTTACCAACCTGAAGAAGCACCTTCCCAAGAAACCGGCCAAGCGGCGGGAAGGGTTCAGATTCGAGGAATGGATGTCGTTCTTGAAAGAGGTTGATCCCTGGTATCAGCCGGTAGTCGAGTTGATGATCCTGACCGGGATGATCAATTCGGAGATTGCCGGACTGAGAAAGGGCGACATTACCCAGGATCATATCAAGGTGCAGCATACCATCGTCAGGGGTAAGGCCAGCGACACCCCCAAGACCATTTACCGGATCAGGAAGATACCGATCACCCAGGCCATCAGAAAACGGCTGGATGTCCTTCTTGAACGCAGTACCGGCGATTTACTGGTGACCACCAAGGCAGGCAAAACCTTCCGACCTGCCGACTTCCTGAAAAACATCTGGTCAAAGGCTGCACAGGCCAGCGGGATCACCGACAAGGTTCCCTATTCAATGCGGCACAGTTTTGCAGCCTGGTCGCTTACGCTGCGGATTGATCCGAATCGGCTGGTTCGTTTGATGGGGCATGGATCAAAGAAGATGATCTACGAGGTGTACGGGGATTACATCGACGGCCTGGAAGAAGATTTCTGGCTAATCCTGGAATACTTCGGCAGGGACTTCGTAGAACCCAAGCAGAGACGGCCACCGCACCAGGGAGAGTATTTCCCCTATGGCCCCAATGGAGTACACATCAGGCACACCGAATTCGTATCTTTATCCTGTTATCCCTGCGATTTACGCCAGAATCGAAACGGGCGGCTTGTGAAAGTTTTTGTGAAAGTTAGGGCAAAAAGAAAGGAACCCCTAAGGGTTCCTTGTAGTTAAATGGAGCGGGAAACGGGATTCGAACCCGCGACTTCAACCTTGGCAAGGTTGCACTCTACCACTGAGTTATTCCCGCGTGAAGAGATGAATTGTATACCAAACAGGCCCTGTGGCTGTCAATAATTTTTTTACTGATGCCGCTGACAGGGCCTTATTTTGAGGCACCAAAGAAGTTGAGAATGGCGTCATCCAGGCTGACGGCTTTTTCTTTTTTGGGCTCTGGGGCTTTCTGTGGAGCTGGAGCAGGCTTTCCGCTGGTAACCGGCTCCTGAAACAGCAGATCGATGCTGGTATCCGACTCTTGCGGTGCAGCCGGCTGGGGGGGCGGTTCAGTGATAACCGCCTCTTCCTTCAGTTCGGTAACCGGCTCAGGTTTGGATTTGTCCGGAAAGGCCCGCGCGTCGAACTCGCCGCTTTTGAGGCGCCGCATCATATCTTTGTGCTGTTCCTTCATCAGATCTTCAACTACCGCCTCCAACTGCTCGATCTTGAGGATGTCGGCGTAGCTGGTCTTTTTGGAGCAGAGGATCACCCCGTCGCGGTACAGCAGGGTGATGACGTGGGGGTTTTTGACCCCGCTGTCTTCGGTCTGGATATGGAAAACGTCGCCCTTATAGGTGATGTTGTGGTTATAGCCGAGCAGCATGGTGGTATCCCCGCAAACCTTAGTTCTTCAGCAGCTTCTTGATCTTTGCCACAGCCTCCATGGCATCCTTTGCGTACAGGTCGGCGCCGATCCGGTCGGCATACTCCTGAGAAACCACTGCGCCACCCACCATGGTGAAGGTACGCACACCGGCTGCCTTGAGCTTTTTGAGTACCTGCTCCATCTCGGCCATGGTGGTGGTCATCAGGGCCGAGAGTCCTACCGCATCCACCTTAAGTTCCTGGGCCTTTTTGATAATGGTGGCGGCCGAGACGTTCTTGCCAATATCAAACACATCAAAACCGTGATTTTCCAACAGGGTGCAGACGATGTTCTTGCCAATATCGTGGATGTCGCCTTCCACAGTGGCCATCAGGATTCTGCCCAACGACTGTGCCTGCTGACCTGACAGTTCCTGCTTGAGGCGGGTGAAGCCGGCCTGCATGGTGTCGGCTGACTGCATGACCTGGGGCAGGAAGACGATATTTTTTTCAAAACGCCGCCCCACCTCTTCCAGGCCGGGCAACAGCCCTTCATTGCTGATCTGCATCGGCGACAGCCCCTCGCCCAAGGCCCGTTCGATCAGTGGCACCACCCCTTCACGGTCACCGTTAATAATGGCGCGGGCCAACAGGTCACGCACCGCCAGAGGCTGATCGGTTGCGACCGGCATCACCGCATCGGGCTGCTGACCGGCATAGGCAGCGATGTAGCCGCTTGCCTGGGGGTCGCGGTTGAGCAATACCTGGGCCGAACGCCAGGCATCCATCATCGCCTTGTCCTTGGGGTTGATGATGGCGGCGTCCAGACCGGCCTCCATAGCCATGGCGAAGAAAGTTGCGGAGATTAGCGGCCGCTGCGGCAGGCCGAAGGAGATGTTGCTGACCCCCAGTACGGTAACCAGCCCCAACTTCTGCTTGACCAAGCGGATGGCCCGCAGGGTCTCCATGGCCCGCTTCTGCTCTGCACTGACCGTCAGGGTCAGACAGTCGATGATAATGTCACGATCGGGAATGCCGATGCGACGTGCGGCGTTGCGAATACGTCGGGCAATGGCCAGCCGCCCTTCGGCGGTGTCGGGAATCCCCTTTTCATCGAGGGTTAACCCTAGCACGGCGGCGCCGTATTTTTTGGCGAGCGGCAGAATACGTCGCAGGCTTTTGCGCTCTCCGTTAACCGAGTTGATCAGCACCTTGCCGTCAGCAGCCTTCAGGCCAGCCTCCAGCGCCTTGGGGCTGGATGAGTCCAGCACCAGCGGTTGGCAGACGGCGGTGGTAACACAGAACACGGCCCGTTCCAGGGCTGCCGGTTCATCGATACCGGGTGCCCCGACATTGACATCCAGCAAGTGGGCCCCGGCCTGGGCCTGCTCCATGGCTTCACGCCGGATATAGGCGGTCTTGCCCTCCAGCAGCTCCTGGGTATAGAGCTTCTTGCCGGTTGGGTTGATCCGCTCACCGATCAGGGCGGTGGGATTACCCTTTCCCACGGCGGCCCAGCTAGAACGGCTGGACAGCAAAAGCGGCATACCGCTTTGATCAGCCTGCCAGGCACGCTGACGGCCATCCAGGGCGGCCTGCATGGCCTTAATATGGGCCGGCGTGGTGCCGCAGCAGCCGCCGATCACCCGCACTCCCAGTTCCAGCAGGCGGTCGTGGTAGACGGTCATCTCGGCCGGAGTAGCCGGGAAGATGGTCTTGCCATCCACCAGTTGCGGCAGGCCGGCGTTGGCCTGACAGATTAGCGGCAGATGGCTGACCGTGCGCATGGCCTTCAGTAATTCGTACATCCCTTCAACGCCGAGGCCGCAGTTGGTGCCGACCAGATCGGCTCCGGCGGCGGTCAGGGTGATGGCGGCGGCCTCAGGCGAGGTGCCCAGCACCGAACGACCGTTGTCCTCGAAGGTCAGCATGGCGATCACCGGCAGTTGTGGTGCCACCTGCTTGCAGGCCATCAGGGCCGCTTTGCACTCCTTGATGTCGAGAAAGGTCTCCAAAGAAAACAGGTCGGCGCCGGCATCTGCAAGGGCCTGGGCCTGTTCGGCAAACACCGCCACCATCTGGTCGAAGGTCAGTTCGCCCACCGGCTCCACAAACTGCCCGGTTGGCCCGATGGAAGCGGCCACGTAGGCCTTTCTGCCAGCCACCTCGCGGGCGATGGCCACTGCCTTGGCGTTAATCGCCACCAGCTTGTCTTGCAGTCCAAAATGTTCGAGTTTACAGCGGCTGCCGCCAAAGCTGTTGGTAACGATGATGTCGGCGCCAGCCGCCAGATACTCGCGGTGCACCGAGGCCACCACTTCGGGCATGGTCAGGTTCAGTTCTTCCGGCGATTGTCCCGTCTTCAGGCCACGCTCCTGCAGCAGGGTGCCCATGGCACCGTCCAGGATCAGGGTGCGCTCGGCAATAGCAGTCAAAAAAAGCTGCACGGCTAGTTCCTTTCCTGAGAAGGTTCAGCTTGCGGGGCCTCCATGTCGCGGTACGGCGTCAGGGGCTCGGACAGATCAAGATGACGCAGGCGGGCCTGACGGTTACCGTCAATACTGATCTGTACCTGGGTGATCTCGGGAAGGTTGGCACAGACCGTGTTGACGATGCCGTACACCGCCAGCATCTCAGCCGAACTACCGGCTGGCAACCCTTCGGCAAAGTCGCCACCCAGGTCGATTATGGCCAGGCCGTTCTCAATTGTCACGGAATTCACGGTGGTCCATTCAGGGTAGACATTGGTCAGATCTGAAATCGGGCCGCTAAACAGCTCATCCAGCAGGAAGCGCAGACAATCGCTGCGGTCTCCGCAGCGCTCCACCTCCCGCGCCTCACGGACGAGCTTACCCTCGCCGTTGGCGTAAAGCAGCACCACCTTCTGTACCAACGCGGTTCCTTGCTGCCCCGGCGGTGCATCGGGCAACCGTCCGGCCTCGCGGTACTTCTGCCAGACCAGTACGCCAAACACCAGTGCCACCAGCACAAACGGCACCATAACATCAAAGCCTATCCGCCGACGGTGTTTCATGATTCCTGTTCCTTGTCTGTCAAACGGCAATCTTCCAGGGATACCTGATAGACATCCCCCAGCTTGCCCCCCAAAAAGCGGTTACCAACCCGAATAAAACCGGCCGGTACATCGGTGACATAGTAGTGATGGTTGCCCTGCTCGGCTGCCGGCCGCAGCAATTTCTTTTCCTGCAGGATGGCGGCCACGGTACGGGCGGTCTCCTCGGCTGAATCCACCAGTGCCACCTGGGGCCCCATGGCCTCGGCGATGATCTTTTTTAGCAGCGGGTAGTGGGTACAGCCCAACACCAGCGAATCCACCCCCGCCTCCCGCAGTTCATCCAGATACTGGTGGGCCGTCAGCCGGGCGATCTCGTTATCGGTCCAGCCTTCCTCGGCCAGCGGCACAAAGAGCGGACAGGGCTTGGCCAATACGGAGATATTCGGGTTCAGGCGCTTAATGGCGCGGGAATAGGCCGAGCTGCGGATGGTGCCGGCTGTGCCGATCACCCCCACCACCCCGGACTTGGTCACCTCCACCGCTCGCCGGGCGCCGGGCTCGATCACCCCCACCACCGGAATCGGTAGCTGACGCCGTAGCGCAGGCAGCGCCACCGCCGAGGCGGTGTTGCAGGCCACCACCAGCAGCTTGATGTCGCGGGTCATCAGGAATGAAGCAATCTCCTGGGAGTAGCGGATCACCGTGTCCGGCGACTTGGTGCCATAGGGTACCCGGGCCGTGTCACCGAAGTAAATGGTGTCTTCCTGGGGCAGCGCACGGGCCAGTTCCCGCAGCACCGTCAAACCGCCCACCCCTGAATCAAATATGCCGATCGCCCGCCAGGACACCCACCCACACCTCGCCAATAGATTAGAACAATTCTATATATAGTGTTTAGACGCTTCAGGCAAGCCATTTGCCCCTTTTTAAGCCAATGTTTCCGACCATGGCCCCGGCACTATGGCCTTGACAAAAACCTGACCGCTGATTACCTTGTGACCTGCTAGCACTCATCCTGACAGAGTGCTAACCCAGGGGGCACTCTGTGGTTGACCTGACCCTATCACAACGCAGCAGACAGATTCTTGAAGCGATCGTTGAGGACTATATCGCCACGGCGGAACCGGTGGGCAGTAGTGCCGTTGCCAAACGTCACGCCCTGTCGCTCTCGTCGGCCACGGTCCGCAACGTGATGGCCAGCCTCGAGGAGCTGGGACTTTTAAGCTCTCCCCACACCTCGGCCGGTCGTATTCCAACCGAAAAAGGGTTCCGTTTCTATGTGGATTCGCTGGTCTCGCTGCGCCAGATTAGCACCCAGGAAAAGAAAGAGATCCTGCGACGCTACCGCGAAACCGGCGGCAACCTGACCGACGTGCTGCGTGAGACCAGCCGCACTCTTTCTTCGCTTTCCAACTATACCGGCCTGGTGGTGGCGCCCCGTTTCACCAGCTGCCTGTTCCGCCACATGGAGTTTGTTAAACTGGGCAGCCACAAGGTGCTGGCGATCCTTGTTTCCTGCAATGGGGCAGTACAAAACCGAATCATCGAGACGGAACAGGACTTTTCCAACGATGATCTGCTCAAGATGGCCAACTACCTGAACAGTGTCCTGGAGGGGTTGACCATTGATCAGGTGCGCCAGAAAATTTTGGCCGAGATGCAGTCGGAAAAAAACCGCTACGACCAGCTGCTGAGCAAGGCTCTTAATCTCTCACAGCAGGCGCTGCCCGACGCCGAGCAGGATGTCTATATCGCCGGCCAGTCTCGCATCTTTGACCAACCCGAGTTTACCGACCTGAGCAAGATGCGGGAAATATTCGCGGCCTTTGAAGAAAAGGGGCGCCTGGTGGAACTCTTAAGCCGCTGCATGCAGGCTGACGGCGTGCAGATCTTTATCGGCGCCGAGACACCGCTCAAGGAGATGGCCGGCATGAGTCTGATCACCTCCACCTATCTGACCGGCAACAACACCATTGGCCTGCTGGGGGTGGTGGGACCGACCCGGATGGGCTACTCCAGCGTGATCCCGATTGTTGACTACACCGCCCGCCTGGTCAGCCAACTCCTGGCTACCGACTAGGTGCGGCACAAGCAGGACGACAGCCTAGAAAACCGAACGAGGAAGCATACGTCATGGAAGAAAAACAACCACACGAGACTGTTATTGAACAGCCACAGGCCGAACTGACCGCTGAGGAGCGGATCAGCCAGCTGGAAGAGGCGCTCAGCGCCAAGGAACAGGAGGCCCGGGACAACTGGGACAAGCTGCTGCGCGAGCGGGCCGACCTGGAGAATTACAAGAAACGGGCCTCCCGTGAAAAGGAAGAGTTGCTCAACTACGGCGTCAAATCGATCATCGAAGAAGTGTTGCCGGTGGTGGACAACCTGGAGCGGGCACTTGATCACGCCACAGAAGACGGCCTGCCGGCTCTGGTGGAGGGTATCCGTATGACCCACGGCATGCTGTTGAACGCCCTCAAGAAATACGGCGTCTGCGCCGTGGAAGGCACCTGCGGCACCCTTTTCGACCCGGCCTTCCATCAAGCCATGAGCCAGGTGGAGACCGCCGAGCAACCAGCCAACACCATTGTGCAAGAATTCCAGAAGGGCTACCTGCTCAAAGAACGCCTGCTGCGCCCTTCGATGGTCTCAGTGGCTGCACAACCAAAATAAATTCGTGTCCCCCTTGTTTTTCGGGGCAACACTACTTAGCTTACAGACAGAAGATTTCTCACGGAAGGAGAGTTAGATCATGAGTAAAGTTATCGGTATCGACTTGGGCACCACCAACTCCTGTGTCGCCATCATGGAGGGCGGTGAACCGATTGTCATAGCCAACTTCGAAGGAAGCCGCACCACGCCGTCGATGGTGGCCTTCACCGAGGCAGGCGAGCGGATCGTCGGTCAACAGGCCAAGCGCCAGGCAGTCACCAACCCGGAGAACACCCTGTTCGCCATCAAGCGCCTGATCGGCCGCAAGTACGAGACCGAGGCGGTCAAGAAGGATATTGCCATCTCCCCCTTCAAGATCGTTAAGGCCGACAACGGTGACGCCTGGGTGGATGTGCGCGACAAGAAGTATTCGCCGCCGGAGATCTCGGCCATCATCCTGCAGAAGATGAAAAAGACCGCCGAGGACTACCTGGGCGAGACCGTCACCGATGCCGTTATCACCGTGCCGGCCTACTTTGACGACTCGCAACGCCAGGCCACCAAGGATGCCGGCAAGATCGCAGGCCTGAATGTACTGCGAATCATCAACGAGCCCACCGCGGCAGCCCTGGCCTACGGCCTGGACAAAAAGAAGGACGAGAAGATCGCCGTATTCGACTTAGGCGGCGGCACCTTCGATATCTCCATTCTGGAGTTGGGCGACGGTGTGTTCGAGGTCAAGTCCACCAACGGCGACACCTTCCTGGGCGGCGAAGACTTCGACCAGAAGATCATCGACTGGATCGCCGACGAGTTCAAGAAAGACCAGGGCATCGACCTGCGCGGCGACAAGATGGCCCTACAACGTCTGAAAGAGGCGGCCGAAAAGGCCAAGTGCGAACTGTCCGGCTCCATGGAGACCGACATCAACCTGCCGTTTATCACCGCCGACGCCTCCGGACCCAAGCACTTGAACCTGAAGCTGTCCCGTGCCAAGCTGGAATCGTTGTGTGACGACCTGCTGCGCAGACTGGAAGGTCCCTGTCGCACCGCCATGAAGGATGCCGGCCTGTCGGCCTCCGAGATCGACGAAGTAATCCTGGTGGGCGGCATGACCCGTATGCCGGCAGTTGTGCAGCGGGTACAGGATATCTTCGGCAAGACCCCCAACAAGGGCGTCAACCCGGATGAAGTGGTGGCGATCGGCGCCTCCATCCAGGGCGGCGTGCTGAAGGGGGACGTGAAGGATGTGCTACTCTTGGATGTGACCCCGCTCTCGCTGGGTATCGAGACCCTGGGTGGCGTGTTGACCCGGTTGATCGAGAAGAACACCACCATCCCCTGCCGCAAGTCGCAGGTGTTCTCCACTGCCGCCGACAACCAGCCGGCCGTGTCGATCCACGTGCTGCAGGGTGAGCGCGAGATGGCCCGCGACAACAAGACCCTGGGCAATTTCGAGCTGACCGGCCTGCCGCCGGCGCCCCGCGGCGTACCCCAGATCGAGGTCACCTTCGACATCGACGCCAACGGCATCGTGCATGTCTCGGCCAAGGACCTGGGTACCGGCAAGGAGCAGTCGATCCGGATCACCGCCTCTTCCGGCCTCTCCAAGGAAGAGATCGAGAAGATGGTCAAGGATGCCGAGGCCCATGCCGCTGAGGACAAGATGAAGCGCGAGGCGATCGAGGCCCGCAACCAGGCTGACTCCATGATCTACAGCACCGAAAAATCCCTCAAAGAGGTTGGGGACAAGGTGGACGCGGTGGACAAGGGGAACATCGAAAACAAGATCGCCGACCTGAAAAAAGTGATGGACGGCGAAGACGCCGAGGCGATCAAGAAGGCCACCGACGAGCTGGCCCAGGCTGCCCACAAACTGGCCGAGGCCATGTACGCCAAGGCTCAGACTGAAGGCGCAGCCGAGGGTGGCGGGGCTGAGGCCGGTCAGCAGACAGGTGAGGCCAAGCCTAAAGACGACAAGGTAGTGGATGCCGACTTCGAGGAAGTGAAGGACGACAAGAAGTAACGATTCCACGACGCACATGCGCACACCGGTAGGGGCGGTCTAAAGGGCCGCCCCTACACCTGTATACATCCACCCACAAGGAACCCTACCCGTGGCAAACGGCGAAAAACGAGACTACTACGAGGTTTTGGGCGTTCACAAAAACGCCTCCGAGACCGAGATTAAAAAGGCCTTCCGCAAGCTGGCCATCCAGCACCACCCCGACAAGAACCAGGGGGACAAAGAGGCTGAGGAGAAGTTCAAGGAGGCCACCGAGGCCTACGAGGTGCTCTCCGACGCCCAAAAACGTGCCCAATATGACCAGTTCGGCCATGCCGGCATGTCCGGCAACGGCTTTGGTGGAGGCGGTTTCGGCGGCTTCGGGGCCGGCTCCCCCTTTGGCGACATCTTCAACGACATCTTCGGCGACATCTTCGGCGGAGGCGCCGGTCGCCGCACCCAGGGCCGACGGGGTGACGACCTGCTGTACAACCTGGAGATCAGTTTTGAGCAGGCTGCCTTTGGTTGTGAGCAGAAGATTGAGGTGCCCTACGCCAAACGCTGCAGCGCCTGCAACGGTTCTGGCGCCAAACCGGGCACCGAGCCCAAGATCTGCCCAACCTGCCGCGGCGCCGGACAGGTACGCTACCAGCAGGGCTTTTTCAGCGTCAGCAAGACCTGTGGCCAGTGTAACGGCGAGGGCAAGGTGGTGGATGATCCCTGCCCCGAATGTCGCGGCAAGGGCGGCGTCAAGGATACCAAGACCCTGTCGGTCAAGGTGCCGGGCGGCGTTGAGACCGGATCACGCCTCAAGCTTTCCGGCGAGGGTGGCCAGGGGGTCAAGGGCGGTCCCAACGGTGACCTGTACGTGGCGATCAGCGTCAAGGAACACCCGCTGTTCCAGCGCGAAGACGACAACGTGATCTGCGAAATTCCGATCAGCTTTGCCCAGGCAGCCTTGGGCTGCGAGATCGAGGTGCCGACCCTGGATGGCAAGGTGGCCATGAAGATCCCCGATGGCACCCAGTCCGGCAAGATCTACCGCCTGCGCGGCAAGGGGATACCCTCGCTGCAGGGTTACGGCCGTGGCGACCAGTTGGTGATCGTCAAGGTGGAAACCCCCACCAACCTGAACAAAAAACAGAAGGATCTGTTGGAGGAGTTCGCCAAGATCAGTGGCGAGGATGCCCATCCGATGAAAAAATCGTTTCTGGACAAGGTGATGGATTTCATCAGCTAGCTGATCTCCACTTGCCGGATCAGCGGTTTTGATCTAGCATGGCGCGAATCGCTTCAGCAGGAGGTCCTATGGAAAAACAGGAATTGCTGGAAAAAACCACCGAGGCGCTGCGTCCCTTTGAGACCCAGAACCTGATGAACACCATCCAGAACCTGACGCTTGAGCAGATCTTCGGCAACTGGGTCTTTCTGTTGATCACCTTTGCGCTGATCTTCTTCGGCATTTACAAACGTTCCAAGACCGTGCTGCTGACGGTCTTCTTCCTGCTGGCGCTGATCGTAATGGTACGCTTTGCCATGCCGGCGCCCGATGAAGAGCTGACCATGAAGACTATCCTGCCGTTTGTGGGCTTTGGCCTGGGCATCGGTGGCGTGATCGTCTACTTCAGCTTTATTAAGGATTAACCTATGAAAATTGAAAAACGCGATTGGCTGTTTATCGCCCTGATTGTGGTGGTGGTGGGCACCTTCATCGCCATTTCAGGCAAAGAGAAGACCACACCGGTGCCCAACAACCCGATCCATAACCCGGTCTATCAGGAGGCCTACAAAAACGCCCCCGGCCCCGATGCCTCGATCTTCAAGAAGGCCTTTTTCAAACCGGCCAAGAAGGATGCCGAACAGCTCTGTGAACCCTGCCACCAGCAGTATGGCGTTGAGCTGCCGCCCAACCACCCGCCCAAACATCGCTGCCTATTCTGTCACAAGCTGGTAAAGTAGGCTCCCCATAGAACAACAGCCAACGGCCACCCCGGAAACAGGGTGGCCGTTGGTATCTGGACAGTTACAGCATCTACTCAGTACAGTTCATATTTTAGCAGCCGGCACTCCAAAGGGCCGTTGAAGAGCACAAAACGACGGGCGGGCTTGAGTCCCACCAGACGAGCCAGTTCGAGATCGCCGGCCAAGAGATAGGCGGTCCAGCCGGTAAAGCGTCGCTTAAAGACCTCACCGATCTTGCGGTAGAGCCCTTCCAGCTCGGTCTTATCACCCATCCTCACCCCATAGGGCGGGTTCATCACCAGCACCCCCTGGTGTCCGCAGGGCTCAGTATCCTCGAACGGACGGCGATCGAAGGAGATGGCATACTCGAGACCGGCCCGGCGAGCATTCTCGCGACAGGCAATAATCGACTTGGGATCCCGATCGTACCCCAGCACCGGCACAGTCAGACTGCTGGCAGCGGCGGCCTGTTCTTCCTGCAGCAACCGCTCCCATAAACGACGATCAAAGTCCCGCCAGCGCATCAGACCAAACTCACGGCCGCCGCCAGCCGGCTGCCCCAACGCCATGGCAGCCCCTTCCAGGAGCAGCGTGCCGGAACCGCACATCGGGTCCAACAGCGGCACGGTTCCGTCCCAGCCGGTATGCAGCATGATGGCCGCCGCCAGTGTCTCCCGCAACGGCGCTTCGTTGCGATCTAGCCGCCAACCACGGCGGTCCAGCGGCGCACCGCTGGCATCCAATGAGACGGTGGCCCGGTTCTTGGCGATATGCAGGTTCACCCGCAGGTCAGGAGTCTTGGTCTCAATGTTGGGGCGACTGCCGGTCGTATCCCGCAGCAGGTCGACGATGGCATCCTTGGCCTTTAAGGCTGCAAAATGGGAGTGGGTGATGGCTGAATCTCGCAGGGTGCAGTCCACGGCCAGGGTCATGGCCGGGGTCAGCAGCTCTGTCCAAGGCAGCGATCGGATGCCGTCATACAGCTCCTGGGGCGACCCGCAGGGAAAGCTGCCAAGCTGCACCAGCACCCGGCTGGCGGTCCGCAGCCGCAGCAGACTACGGTACAAAATGCGTCGGTCGCCGCCAAAGCTGACCCCGCCCCGCACCATCTGGATATCGGATGCCCCCAGACGCTGCAGTTCATCAGCCGTCAACTCCTCAACCCCCAGCGCAACGGTGGCAAAAAGCGCCAGCGGACGGCTGGCTGCCACGGCGGCTGCGCCTTTGCGCCGAATTACGGTAGCTGTTTCACTCATACTGCTATCCTTTGCTGCCAGGCTGCCCGCACCTGTTGGCCGGTTTCTTCCTGGGTGCCGCTGTTATCGATCACCACCACGCCATAGCCTTCTTTTTCCGCCAGCGGCATCTGGGCGGCAATGATCTGTTCTGCCTGTTCCCGGTTGCAGCGATCGCGGGCCATCAACCGTTCCAGCTGGACCTCGGGCCGCAGCGTCACCACCCAGATCTCATCCACCCGGTCGGTGGCACCCGCCTCGATCAGCAACGGCGCCATGTAAACCGCCACCTGGGCACCACTGTCGCGAACCGCTGCCAGACGTTGCAATGCCAACTGCTTGATGGCCGGGTGCAGGATGGCCTCCAACTGCTGACGCTTGCCTGTATCGCTAAACACCAACCTACGCATGGCCTGACGATCCAGGCGACCATCGGCCGATAACACAGCAGGACCAAACAACTCCACAACCTTAGACAGTGTGAGCGATCCGGGCGCCACGACATCGCGGGAAAGCTGGTCGGCGTCAATCACCACTGCCCCCAGTTGTTCCATGAATTGGGCCACGGTTGTTTTACCCGTGGCTATGCCGCCGGTCAGTCCGATGATCTTCATAGCCACAGGATAGTAGCAAAGCACTGGCCGGATGAACAGGATTTTTCCCTTGAGTTGTCGAGACCGTTCGTGTAAAAGTTATCGTTCGCGGGCGGTTAGCTCAGTTGGATAGAGCGTTGGCCTCCGAAGCCAAAGGTCGGGAGTTCGAGTCTCCTGCCGCCCGCCAAATCGGCAATCAGGGGACCATTGGTCCCCTTTTTATTTCAGATGTCGGAGGTATACCATGGCCCGAGGTGGCATTGAGTTGTCCGACGCCATTGCGCCGCTGCTGATCCGCATCCCCCTGGGCCTGATATTCATGGCCCACGGCTCGCAAAAGCTCTTCGGACTGTTCGGCGGCAGCGGCCTGACCAGCACCTTTGCCAGCTTCGAGCAGAAGCTGGGCATACCGCCGATCTTCACCCTGCTGGCGATTATCGCCGAGTTCGGCGGCGGCATCGGCGTACTGACCGGTTTTCTGACCCGCTTTTCCGCAGCCGGCATCGCCTCGGTGATGGCGGTGGCCATCTATAAGGTGCACTGGGCCCATGGTTTTTTCATCAACAGCTACTGTGTGCCGGGTCGCGGTCACGGTATCGAGTTCACCCTGGCCCTGCTGGGGATGGCGCTCTACCTGACCCTTGCCGGCGGCGGCAGGTGGTGTGTTGATCGTTTAATCTTTAAAAACTGATCGTGAGGCGGGCCATGCCCGCCTTTTCCTTGCAAGGAGCAGCACTGTGGAAACGTTGCACAATCAAATCGAAGTCGACCAGCGGCGCACCTTTGCTATCATCAGCCACCCAGACGCCGGCAAGACCACCATCACCGAGAAGCTGCTGCTGTTTGGCGGCGCCATCCAGCAGGCCGGAGAGGTGCGCGCCCGCAAAAGCGGCCGTCACGCAACATCAGACTGGATGGAGCTGGAGAAACAACGGGGCATCTCGGTCACCTCCTCGGTGATGAAGTTTTCCTACGACGGCTATGAAATCAACCTGCTGGACACCCCTGGTCACAATGACTTTTCCGAGGATACCTACCGGGTTCTGACCGCCGTTGACTCGGCCCTGATGGTGATCGATTCGGTCAAGGGTGTGGAGAGCCAGACTAAAAAGCTGTTGGATGTCTGCCGCCTGCGGGATACCCCGATCATGACCTTCATGAACAAGCTTGACCGGGAAGGCCAGGAACCACTGGATCTGCTGGACGACGTAGAGAAGAACCTGGGGATGCAAACTGCGCCGATCACCTGGCCGATCGGCATGGGCAAACGCTTTCGCGGCACCTATCACCTCTACAACAAGGAGGTGCAGCTGTTTGACCCCGAGGCTCAGAACGGCGTGGGACGGATCGTGACTGTCAAGGGGCTGGACGATCCCCAGCTGGATGAGATCCTCGGCACCCAGGCTGAGGAACTGCGCAACGACGTTGAACTGCTGGAAGGGGCGGCACATCCCTTCGACCTGCATGAATATCTGGCCGGACGCCAGACCCCGGTCTTTTTCGGCAGTGCCATCAACACCTTCGGTGTGCAGCAACTGCTGGACACCTTTGTTGAATACGCCCCCCACCCCCGCGAGCGGGCCACGGTTTCACGGATGGTTTCCCCCTATGAAGAGCCGTTCTCCGGCTTTGTCTTTAAGATCCAGGCCAACATGGACCCAGCCCATCGCGACCGGATCGCCTTCTTCCGCATCTGCTCCGGCCGCTTCGAGCGTGGCATGAAGGTGCGCCACCTGCGCCTGGGCCGCGATGTGCAGATCAGCAACGCCACCATCTTCATGGCCCAGGACCGTACCAACGTCGAGGAGGCCTATCCCGGCGACATCATCGGCATCCACAACCACGGCACCATCAAGATCGGCGACACCTTCACGCTGGGCGAAGATCTGAAGTTCACCGGCATCCCCAGCTTTGCGCCGGAACATTTCCGCAAGGTGCGCCTGTTGAACCCGATGAAATCCAAGGCACTGGAAAAGGGTCTGGTGCAGCTGGCTGAGGAAGGCACCACCCAGGTCTTCAAGCCACTGTTCGGCGCCGAGTGGGTGGTGGGAGCGGTGGGTGTCCTGCAGTTCGATGTGGTGCTGCACCGCCTGAAGTTCGAGTATAGTGTGGAGATCGCCTACGAGCCTGTGGCCTACGCCACGGCCCGCTGGGTGACCGGCGACAAGAAGCTGGTCGAGGAGTTTGAAAAGCGGGAGAAGATGAACCTGTACATCGACGGTGAAGGCAAACTGACCTATATGGCCGGCAGCCAGTGGCGGCTGGACAACACCATCGAGAACTGGCCGAAGCTTGAGTTCCACGCGACGTCCGAGCACTCGTGAAAACCGACTGGAAACGCACCTGGCAGGCCGTCAGCGCACTGCCCACCGATCGTTTCCCCTTGCTGCTGCCGGGAGTTCACAAGCTTGCCGCTTTCTTTGTTCTGCGACGGCTTAAAAAGCTGGGCTATTCCAATTGTCGGGTAGACAACAGCAGCAAAGGGCTGATCGTCTACGCACAACGCTAAAAAGGGCGGTCCACTATGGGGCCGCCCTTGTAGGTTACTGCTCGTTGCTCAGAATTAGACGGCAAATTTACCGATCTCGTAACCGATCTGCCCCAGCGGCAGCACCTCGTCGGCCACACCACCATCCACACAGGCCTTGGGCATGCCATAGATGGTTGAGGTAGCCTCGTCCTGCACGATGGTTACGCCGCCCTTCTGTTTCAGCTGCTGCATCCCCTTAAAGCCGTCATTGCCCATACCGGTCAGTACCACCCCCAACATGGCACCGGCCGACGCCTCGGCCATTGAGCCGATCATCAGATCAACCGACGGTATATAGACATATTGGGGATAATCGCTGGTAGGCGCAGTCTTGACCACCAGGCCGCCTGCGCCACGCACCAGTTGCGTATGCATGCCACCCGGTGCAATCAGGATCGTACCCGGCTTGACCGGTTCTCCATTCACCGCCTCCTTGACGGTAATCGAGCACTTGGCGTTGAGCCGGTCGGCATAGGGGCCGGTAAAGGCCTTGGGCATGTGGATCGCCACCACGATGCCGTAGGGAAAGTTCATCGGGATACGGGAGATGACCTCCTGCAGCGCAACCGGGCCGCCGGTTGAGGCACCGATACCGACACAGTTTATCTTTTTGCCATGGATCTTTGAACTGGCGGATGAGCGGGGCGTCGCAGCCGCGCCCATTGACGGCCGAGGAGCCGTAGCAGCCGCGCCGATACCGGGAGCGGCCCGCAGAAAACGGGAGCGGGTGGCCTCACGTACCTTCTTGAGCAGTTCCTCCCGGAAGACATTTTGTGCCTCGGAAGAATCCGTTATGTTTTTGGGGATGTAGTCAATAGCGCCGGCATCCAGGGCCTCAAAGGTGGCCCGCGCCCCTTCATTGGTCAGGGTGGAGACCATCAACACCTTGGTGGGCGCCTTGGCCATGATCTGCTTGAGGGCTGAAATGCCGTCCAGACGGGGCATCTCAATATCCATTGTAATCAGGTCAGGTTTAAGGGCGATCGCCTTCTCCACCCCCTCGGCACCGTCACTGGCAGTGCCAACGATGTCGATACTCGGTTCTTTTGACAATATTCCCCGGATCGCCATCCGCATAAAGGAAGAATCATCAACAATCAGTACCCGCGTCTTGGTACCAGCACTGGAAGCAAGCATCCGACCTCCCGCCTAAGCCTTCGAAAATATGGAACTGACCAATTCCTTCACATCCGGCACCGCGTCGTCCAACTCGTAGCAGAACCGCTCCACATCCAGTTGGGCCAGACTGGGGAACTGCTCTTTCAAAATCAGCCAACCGTCCTCTTCAGCCAGATTGAACACCACCCAGGAGCGACCGCCATAGTTCAGGTCGCGTACGGTGCAGAATAAGTCGGCCAGGTTGATGATCGCACAAAGTACCGGATCGGAGGTTGCCGCACGGGGATCATGGTGGAACAGGATCGCCTCCCGGTAGGCCTCGGGAAAATTCCAGCGCTCGGCGATGCAGAAGCCGATCTCGGCATGGGTGGTGCCGAAAGTCTCCGCCTCGGCGTCAATCAATTTGATTGGTCGCTGTCTGGTCATCTCCAAAACCGCCGCAAACTGCTCGGCCCGATAGTAGCTCAAGACCACCTCGCCGATATCGTGGATGATGCCACCGATATAGGCCTTTTCCAGATCGGGGTAGTGAATCTTTTCGGCAATCACCTTGGCCACCATACCAACTCCGAAGGCGTGTTCCCAGCAGGGAGCCACCTCCAGCACACCGCCCTTGTCTTCAAAGGCATTGATAAACGACGAAGTGAGTGCCACCTCCTTGATATGACGCAACCCGAGGTAGACCAGGGCACGCTTGAGCGAGGTGATCTCCTGACTGGGCCGATAGACCGGCGAGTTGACCATCTTCATCACCCGGGCAGTCATCACCTGGTCGGCCAGCATCAGATCAGCCACTTCATCAACGTTCACATCAGGGTTATTCAGCAGCTGCAATACCTGTGTGGCCACCGCCGGGATGGTCGGCAGATCATCTATGGTGGCCACCATGTTGCGGGCTGTTTCCAACATCACCTGTCTATCCATAGCTTGCCGCCCTCATTATTTTTTGTAGCCGAAACCGCCCGGGAAATGGATCGTCTTGAACTTATCGTTCACCCCGTGTAGCGACTCGGACTGCCCCACGAAAAAATAACCGTAGGGCTGCAGGTTATTATAGAAGTGCTGGACAACCTTGGATTTGGCAGCCAGGTCGAAATAGATCAGTACGTTGGCGCAGAAGATAAAGTCAAAACTCTTCATAAACACCATTTTGGTATCATCGTACAGGTTCAGCTTGTTAAAGGTAACGAACTTCTTGACCTCAGGCGAAAGGATGAATTTGCCATTCTCTTCCTTAAAATACTTCTTCTTGTACAGATCAGGCACATTACGCACCGAATAGGCGTTGTAGACACCCTCCTTGGCCTGGGCGACTACGGTCTCGTTGATATCGGTGCCCACGATCTCGATGATCCAGTCCTTGAGCAAGGTGGACCGCTTCTCCAAAAGCATCATCGACAGCGTATAGGCCTCTTCACCTGAGGAGGACGCGGCGCTCCAGATGCGCAGCTTGCGAAAGCCCATCTTGCCTTTGGCCTCGACGATCTCCGGCAAGAACTTGGTTTCAATGGCATTCAGCTGGGGGACGCAACGGAAAAAATAGGTTTCGTTGGTGGTGACCTCATCCAGCAGGAAACGCAGTTCTTCTCCACCCCGCGGTGATTTCAGCAGGGAGTAGTAGTCCATGGCGGTCTTGGTGCCGGTGGCCTCCATCCGCTTGGTCAACCGGCTTTCCAGGAAGTACTTCTTGGTGCTGTGGAAGTACATGCCGCACAGGTTATAGATGAAATCTCGCAACAGCTCGAAATCTTTATCAGATATAGCCACGTTTACGTCCTTTTCAAAAATTCGTTTAGCGACCGGCAGCGGCAGTGTCGCCACTGTCAATCATGCCAACCGGGTCAACAATCAGGGTCACCCGGCCGTCACCAAGAATGGTGGAACCGGCAATGCCCGGGATGTTGGCCAGATAGTTGCCCAAGGACTTGATCGCCACTTCCTGCTGCCCCACCAGACGGGTAACCACCAGACCAACCCGCTTGTCGGCAGCACCGATCACCACCACGTAGCAGAAATCATCCCGCTCTGCCGTGCGTTGCACCTTGAAGACCTGTTCCAGCCGGATCAGCGGCAGCACCGACTCACGCAGCTTGAGTACCTCCTGGCCACCCACCACGTGGAACTGACGTTGATCGACCCGCAATGTTTCCAGGACGGAGGACAACGGGATCGAATAGACCTCACCCTCAACCTCTACCAGCAGCGACTGGATGATGGCCAGTGTCAGCGGCAGACGCAGGATAAACTCGGAACCGAGTCCCTTCTCACTCTTGATCTCGATCAGACCGTTTAGTTTCTTGATGTTGGTCTTGACCACATCCATGCCGACTCCACGGCCGGAGAGGTCAGAGGCCTTGTCCTTGGTGGAAAAGCCGGGTAGGAAGATCAGGTCGAACATCTCGCGCTGGCTCATGGCAGTCAGCTGCTCTTCACTGATCAGCCCCTTCTCGATCGCCTTGCGCCCGACCCGTTCGGTGTCAATACCACGGCCGTCGTCCTTGATGCTGATGATGATTGAGTTGCCTTCATGGACAGCAGCCAGCACCAGGGTGCCGGTGCGTGGTTTGCCGGCGGCCAGACGTTCTTCCGGTGTTTCCAGACCGTGGTCCATGGCGTTGCGGATCAAGTGGATCAGCGGATCGCCGATCTCGTCTACCACCGAGCGGTCCAGCTCGGTTTCTTCGCCGAAGATCTGCAGATCGACCTCTTTACCCAGATCGCGTGACAGGGAGCGTACGATGCGGGGAAACTTCTTGAAGACCTTTTCCACCGGGATCATCCGCATCTTGAGGACCTGCATCTGCAGCTCGGAGGTGACAAAGTTCATCCGTTTGGTCAGCTTGCCGAACTCCTCGCCGAACAGAATATGATCAGAGCTACCTCCCTGCAGATCCTGGTTGAGCTGGATCATCCGGTTCCGTTCCAGCACCAGTTCGCCCACCTGGTTCATCAGATCGTCCAGCCGCTTGACATCAACCCGCACGGTGGAACTGTCGGATAGATCATCGCCTCCTTTGTTATCGGCGGGTTTGGGCGGCGCTGCTTTTTTTACAGCAGGCGCTGCCGAAACAGCGGGAGGCAGCGGAGAGGTCGGGGTTGGAGATTCTGGTTGCGCTGACGGCTGTCCAGCCGCAGAAGTCGGTTCGGAAGACGCAGAGGGAGCAGCTGCAGCTGGTGGTTCGATGCCGGCCCCAACGTTCGTTGGTTCGGCCGCCGGTTCAGCAGGCGGCTGCTGGGCCTGCTCCGACAGCAACGGGATCAGTTTGTTGACGGTCTCGTCGATCTCACGGTCAACAATGTCACCACCCTTGATGTCGGCCACCAGCGTCTTGACCAGGTCGGTGGCTTCGAGCACCACGTCCATGATCTCGGGGGTCACCAGCAACTCGCCCTTGCGCAGACGGTTCAGTACATCCTCGGTCTTGTGGGTCACCCGCACCAGCAGATCAAAGCCGAGAAAACTGGAAGCGCCTTTTACGGTATGGATCGAACGGAAGATCTGATTCAGCAGGTCGGTATCACTGGGGGTCTTTTCCAGCGCGACCAGATCGTCATCCAGCTTTTCCAGCAATTCAGTGGTTTCAGTCAAAAAGCCTTCAAGCAGTTCCTGGTCTTCGCAATCAATCGGCATCGTACACCTCTACGGTTGAGATGAAGTAAAACAACGGAACAAGACCAGTAGCCATTAAAGGTTACTGAACAGCTGACGCTCATCCTGAGTGAATATCTTTTCAAGCTCCAACAGCACCAGCAACCGCTCAGCCTGGTTGATTACGCCGGCAATGCACTCCTGGTCGATACCGCTACTGACCACGGCGGGCGAGGGCTGAATCTCGCTGCTGGAGATACGGATCACCTCGGAGACCGCATCGACGATAAAGCCCATCAATTCGCCCCCCACGTCCATGACCATGATGCGGGTCTGCTTGTCGTACTCGGCCTCGGCCAGGCAAAAGCGCTTACGCATGTTGATGATCGGGATCACCTTGCCCCGCAGGTTGATCACCCCCTCCACATAGTGGGGCGTATTCGGCACACGGGTGATCGTCGGCATCCGAATGATCTCACGCACCTTGAGAACATCAACACCATACTCCTCTTGGGCAAGATTAAAGCTGACCAGCTGAATCAGCTCACCCTGTTCGCCGCTGCGGACATCATCAAGCTTGATCGGTGCCAAGGCATTCGACATGTAAGGCTCCTCGCGTCAGTTTTATAGCGCATCAGGCCACGGAGTCCGGCGCACCCCCCTAACCCGACTGGTACTCATTGTTCTGTAATCTACCATGCCACCCGGCAGTCTGCAAGCCTGGGGAACCCCATTTTTTTACTCAGCTTCCACTGCATTGTAGCCTCCTGCTCCTGCCAACCAGCCGCACCAAGTCAGATTATTGACATCACACGCCTGATACTGGTATGCTGCTCTCGTCGCCAGAGGCCTCATAACCATCAGGATTGCACCAGAAAGCAGGTTATCAGCCATGCACAGCGAACTGCTGATTGTCGAAAAGGACCGCAAGACTAGAGATTTGGTGTCAGCTTTTCTGACATATCAGGGTTATAGCACCGCTGTCGTGGGTGAGCGCGACGATATTTTTGACACCATCAGCAGCAAACCACACCGTGTGGTGATAGCTGATCTGCAGACCCTGCTGACCCGCGCACCCGACATCCTGACCAGGGCCTGGGAGACCAGCCCTGATCTGGTGGTGATTGCCTATGATCAACCGGATGCAGCACGCAGCCTGCCGCACAACGAGCGCCTGCTCCTGATCCCCAAACCGCTCAATCTTGACGAACTGGAAAGCGTGGTAATGCGGGCACGGGAATACCAGGCCCTGCAGGCCAGCAGCGGCGAACCGTCTACCTCGGAAGAATTCCCCCACTTCCTCTGTTCCACCATCATCGGGCGCAGCCGCACGATGCTGAACTTGTTCGAGATGCTTGAAAAAGTCGCCGAATCGAATGCAACCGTGCTGATCCAGGGAGAATCGGGAACCGGCAAGGAACTTGCAGCTCGGGCCATACATCAGCTCTCCAGTCGCAGCAGCAAAAACTTCGTACCAGTCAATTGTGCCGCCATCCCGGACGAGCTGCTGGAAAGCGAACTGTTCGGCCATGTCAAAGGCGCCTTCACCGGGGCCTACGCCAACCGTCCGGGCCGCTTCGACATGGCTGACAAAGGGACCCTCTTTCTGGATGAAATTGGCGACATGAAGGCCAATCTTCAGGTCAAGCTGTTGCGGGTACTGCAGACCAAGGAGTTTGAACCGGTGGGGTCGCCCCGTTCTCAGAAGGTGGATGCCAGGATCATCGCCGCCACCAACAGTAACTTGGAAGAACTGGTGGCCAATAAGGATTTTCGCGAAGACCTCTACTACCGGCTGTCGGTGATTCCGATCACCATTCCGCCGCTGCGGGAACGACGCGAAGACATCCCGCTCTTGATCAATCACTTCCTGGGGCGCTTCAACCACGACAAACGCCGACTGGTCAAAGGTTTTTCACGGGAGGCCCTGGAGATACTGCGCAACTACGATTGGCCCGGCAACGTGCGGGAGCTGGAAAACCTGGTGGAACGGATGGTGACCCTCAAGGAAAACGGCTTCATCACCCCCGACGATCTGCCGGAACGTTACCAGCCGGGCAGCAGACCGCTGCCTCGCAGCGGGGCGCCTGCCCCCGCGTCAGTGACAACCCAGACCGAAGAGCTGCCGGCAGACGGCATCTGCCTGAACAGCGCCGTGGATGCCTTTGAAAACCGTATGATCCTGCAAGCCTTGCAACGCACCGGCGGCAACAAGAAAGAGGCCGCCAGCCTGCTGAACCTAAAACGGACCACCCTGATCGAGAAGCTGAAGAAAAAGAACCTACAATTTGACCCCTAAACGGAGCGCCTTATGTCGCTAAACCCCGCACAAACCCTGTCATTGCTGCAAAGCATGCTACGGGAACCCCCAACGCCTGCCGAGGGCAGACAAGCCACCACGGCCGCCTTTGCCAATCGGCTCGATCAGGCGCTGGAACGGGGTGAGGTGCCGGCCGACAGTTCACCCGAATCAATCCAGCGGGCGGCAGAAACATTGCGTCTGACCACCCTGCGCAGTTCGCTGGAACTGCTGAATGACCAGCCTTCACAGACCGGCGACATACCCCTGCCGCTGCCTGCCGGCCCGCAACAGCCGTTGCCGACGATCCAGGCCTATCTGGCCAACCAAGCCAACCAGGGCACGCAGGCCCCAGCACCAGTGCCTCCATCTGCCACGGCGTCACCCCCCCTGCCGCAGACTGATGAGCCGGGACCGGCGCCAATCAACAGGATCTCACTTTTACGCGAAACCGCCGGTAGCAGCACCTTTGACCCGATTATCCAGAAGGCGTCCCGGCAGTACGGGGTCGATGCCGATCTGATCCGTGCGGTCATCAAGGCCGAAAGCAACTTCAACCCACGGGCAGTCTCTCACGCCGGAGCCCAGGGCCTGATGCAGCTGATGCCTGCCACTGCCCGTGGCCTGGGGGTCAGCAACTCCTTTGATCCCGAGCAGAACGTGATGGCCGGCACCAGATTCCTGAAAGGACTGCTGGATCGCTACAACGGTGATCTGGATGCGGCTCTGGCTGCTTACAACTGGGGGCCCGGCAACGTGGATCGCCGCCCCGAGCGGCTGCCCCGCGAAACCCGCGATTACCTGGTAAAGGTCAAACAGTTCTATGGCAGCTACACCGCCTAACCTCCCAGGCGAGGAGAAATCGCTGTAATGTCCAGTCAGCTCCAGTACCGTCCTATCATCACCGCCTGCATCGACCCCGCCACCTTCCCCGGCGTGGCGTTGTACGTCAAAAGCGGTCCCAACTTCGTGCTCTACAAGCCGGCGGAGCGCCCCCTCTCCCAGCAGGACCTGCAGCGTCTCGAACAAAGTCGAACCGATACGTTGTACATCCGCAACGAAGAGATGGGCCCGGTGGCCAACTTTCTGGAGGAGTCCATCACTGCGATCATGGGCAATCAAGGGCTGCAGCCCCAGGTTAAGGGGCAGATCCTCTCCCAGGTTGCCATGAACTACGTGATGGACCTGTTCACCACCCCGGACAAACTGACCGATGTTGAACGTTGCCGCCATCTGGTGCGACAGCTGATGAACTTCATCACCCAGCACCCCAACGCCTTTGATTCGTTGCATGCGGTGGTCGAGCACGACTATTACACCTTTGTGCACAGCGTCCAGGTGGCCTCGCTGTCAATGTTGACCCATGCCGAGATATACAACCTGCCGCTGTACGAACTGGAAGATGTGGGTATCGGTGGGATACTGCACGACGTGGGGATGATCTTCATCCCCGAGACCATTCTTGACAAACCGGATGCCTTGACCAACTTCGAATACACCATGATCAAGCGTCATGCCCAGCGTGGCTATGAATGTCTGCGTGATCTGGGGGGCTTCAGCGAGATATCCCTGGCAGCGGTCCGTTTCCACCATGAGCGTTACAACGGCGACGGCTACCCCTTCAACCTCAAAGGTGATGCCATCCCGCGCACCGCTCAGATCACCGCCATCTGCGATGTGTATAGCGCACTGACCTCAAACCGCCCTTACCGCTCGGCCATCAGCAACCAGGAGGCGCTGACCCTGATGGAACGGGAGGGGCGCTCCATCTTCAACCCTGAGCTGCTGGCCCGCTTCAAAAAAATCGTCGGCGGCAGTCCGTCAGAAGAATAGCTGCCAGAGCATCACCCCACCGAACAACAGAAACATCCCGCCGGCGGCCCGATGGATCCAGCAGACTGGAATATACCGCACCAGCTGTTTGCCGGCAAATATCCCCAACAACGAGCCCAGCCATAATGCCAGAGTTGAAGCGGCAAACACTGCCGCCATCCCGATCCGACTAGCGGAATACACCGCTGCCTGGCTGGCGGTCACCAATTGGGTCTTATCACCCAACTCAGCCATAAAGATCATGATGAAGGCCGTGCGCATGGCACTGGCAGCCGTAGGTGGCGGTGCATCGTCATCCTCGTCAGCGCAGGCATTACGCAGGGTCGCTACCCCGAAGTACAGAAACAACAGCGCCGCAACCAGGGTCACCCAGAAGCGGGGCAGCAGCAGGAACAGCACCTTGCCCACCGCCACCGCTGCCAGGTTCAACACCACAAAGGCCAGGGCGATCCCCACAAAGATCCGCTTCCAGGGATAACGCAACGCCAGGGCCATGGCGGTCAGCTGGGTCTTATCCCCTAGTTCGGCCACAAAGATTAGGGCAAAGGTGCTCCAAAAGATGGAATCAGTCATGCATGCTCCGGTAGGGTTGGTGACTGTAGCGGTCCGAAGGCTCGGCCAGGGTCTCGTCCTCGATCTCCAGCGGATGGATCGGCTCGAACTGCTCCATGGCCGACGGCGGCAACATGCCGGTCTCCACACGCATATAGGTCTGGATCTCTTTCAAGGCTGCCAGGATCACCGTTTCGTCCTTGGGCAGTTCATGGGGGCTGACCTCCAGGGTCACGCAGCCCTGATAGTCGGTATGTTTAAGGTGGTTCAGGAAACGGGTCAACGGCAGGCGGCCATGACCGGGTAGCAGATGCTCGCGGTTGAAGCCGTAGTCCGAGAAATGGACGTTACGCATCCGTCCCGATTCGTAACAGAGATAAAAATCGTTGATAAAGTTGGCCTTGCCCGATCCCATGTGGGTGGTATCAAAGGTCAGATACAGGTTGTGCTCGTTGATAAAGGTCACCAAGTCCCGCGTGACCGAGAGGATATTGGGGTTGACCTTGAGGCGACCACCGACCCAGGGCATGTTTTCCAGGGTGACCATCACCTGTCCGTCAAGGCCGACCTCTTTCTGGAAATCACGTATTTTGTACAGCCAGCGCCAGAAACCGATCTCAAGCCCCAGCCATGACGGCGGGTGGAAATTGACCAGCGGCACACCGGTCTTGGCCGCCAGATCAATCGAGAGGAATAGCGACTCGACCGGACCGCCCCAGCCGTCAAGCGGCATAAAAGGGGCGTGGATCGAGTTGATCGGGCAGATCTGCTGCAGCTTGCGCACCATCTTGACCGGGTTGACCCACTGGAAATCCTGATTGATGATCAACTCCACCCCGTCAAAACCGGCCTGCTCAGCCAGTTCAAAGGCACGTTCCAGTGGCAGGGTGAACAGCGACCCACTGGAAAGCGAGAGCTTGACCCCTGCCTTCATGCCTGTTGTCCAAAACTGACGTGGAGATGACGCTGCAGATCGGCCACAGTCTCAAGACAGGTCCGCAGCTCTTCCTGTTCGTCATGATTCAGCCGCTCCAGATCGAGATTGAGGATATCACGGCAATCCTGACCGGGTGAGGCGGAAAGCTCAAGGGTTAAACGGTAGCGACTGAAGAGATGCCAGGCCTGCAGGGCCCGTTCAGCCAGATCCACATCAAGCCGGCCGTTGCGCACCAGCTCCCGCAACCGGCGCGGGGTGCCGTCTTCAACCAGATCATGGTGCAGACACAATCCACCCACGCAGGCCCCCAGCGGCAACAAGGCATGCTGCAGCAGGGCAAAGCGTCCCCGATAGGGACCGCTGCGGTTCAAACGAAAACCGCCCATCATCCCCAGTCCATTGGAAAGGACACTGCAACGCTCCACCAGATTGGCAACGGCCGGTCGCTGACGCAACTGTTCGCTGCACAACGCCCTGAAACGACCCGCCAGACCCTGTTCATCAACCAGGACCGCCTGATCGACCAGGCGCACCAGCTCGATCAGTTCACCCTTGTCATTGCCAGCGACGCCACGCTCAAGACGTGCGCGCCACTGTCCCAAACTGCCGCGCCAGTCAGCCTGCAGCGGTGAAATTGCCTCTTCCAGGGCGATGCCGCAGGCACGCAAACAGGCCATCAACTCTTCGGCAAATTCAGCCATCAACGGCTCTTCGGCTGCCGTACCGGCACCCTCCCAGACCAGCACCAACTGCACGCGGCAGAAACGGGTGTATTCCAGCCGCCCGGCCGGTCCCAGCGCCAGCAGGGCCAACGGCGGCAGCTCCACACCATCCTGCTGACGCAAGATGTTTACCTGCATACCGATCAGTGCGGCCAGAAAGCCATTGGCTGCCTCGAAAAAAGCCGGAGGCGACTGAAAGCGACGGAAGTGGCCGTAGGCACGCTGATAGAAACCAGCCAACAGCTTGAGCAACCCCTCCTGATCGTCGATCGATCTCAAGCGTGCCGTCAGCTGACCGCACTGTTCGATAAACTGACGGTTTTCAGCGGCAACCATCCCCAGCTGGTTTCCAATGACCGCCAACAGGTCGCCCATCGCTTCCGGCTGCCTGAGCGCAACCGTTCGGATGGCAGCCTGTCGATAGCTGGCAACAAATTCGTCAAGACCACGCCAGTCCTCCAGCCGGTCTCCCTTTGCAAGCAGCAGCGCCATCAGCGATCCTTCACATCGTGTACATTACGGGCCAGAAAGCCGACTATCTCATCGGATGGCGGCCGAGTCAGCAGCGAGACCACAATCATCACCACCACCACCAGCGGCGCCCCCAAAAAGGCCGATGACGTCAAGGGAAACAGGGTCGCGACCACTGGCAGCAGACCACCCAGCAGTGGGGCCGAAAAACTGATCAGGACCCCCATGAGCATGCCTGCCACCACACCGGCTGCATTGGTGCGGCTCCACCAGATCCCCATCAAGAAGGCCGGGAAGATGGTGTTGCCAGCCAAGGCAAAGGCCACCGCAGCCGTTTCAGCAATCATCCCTACCGGCTTCAGCGATAGCGCCAGCACAGCCGCGGCCAGTACCAGAAAAAAGCCTTTGGCCATCGTCAGCTTGTCGCTGTCGGTGGCCGAGGGGCGCATCAGACGGGGGTAGATATCATAGGCAAAAGCAGCCGCTCCGTTCTGCAGCAGCCCCGAGATGGCATAGAAGGCCGCTGCCAGGCCGCCGGCCACCAGCAGCCCCACCACCCAGACCGGGATGCCGCCCTGCAGGGCCGCCGTCAGGGTCACCAGATCGGCAGTTGCCGGGTCAGGCGTCTTGTATGCCAGTCCAGCCTTGGCGTCGTAAAGACGGGCCAGCACCCCGTAGGCCGGTGCCGACCAGTAGATCAACGAGATGAAAAACAGCCCCCAAACCACCCCCCAGCGGGCATCACGGATACTGGGAGCCATGTAAAACCGAGACAATACGTGGGGCAGCCCGGCGGTGCCAAACATCAGCGTAAAGCAGAGCGCCAGCCAGTGGTAGATAGAAATTGTGGCAAAGGGCTCTGACCAGTAAAAGCCAAACTGGGTCTGCAAATCAATGATCGCCTGGCCGTAGCCGAACTGAGGCAACACCCAGAAGTAGCCGAGCTTTTTGGTAAGAAACATCAGCGGTAGTACAAAGGCCACGATCAGCACAAAATACTGTAGCCGTTGGTTACGCACCACCCCCAGAGTGCCGGAGATCACCACGAAGGTCACCACCAGCGCGCCACCGGTCACCACGGCGGCCTGGTAGCCGATGCCGAACAGCCAGGAGACCAGCAGTGCCACACCTCGCACCTGGGCGATGCAGTAGATGACCGAAATCATGATCGAGATCAGGGCTGCCAGGGTGCGGGCCGTACCCGATTCATAACGGAAGCCGACAAAATCGGGGGCGGTGAACTTGCCAAAACGCCGGATCTGCGTAGCCAGCAGCACCAGCAGCAGGATATAACCGCCGGTCCAGCCGATCACAAAGGCCATGGCGTAGTAGCCCTTGAGATAAAACAGACCGGCCAGGCCCAGGATACTGGCGGCGCTCATCCAGTTGCTGGCGATGGCGGCGCCGCTCCCCAGACGGCCACTGTAGTTGCCGGCAAAACCGTAGTCGGAGGCCTGCCGCATCTTGCTGCCCATCCCTCCCAGCACAAACAGGGCGAACATAGCGGCTACTATCATCAACGGTATCAACTGGACTGGCGACGAGCTCATGGTTGCTGCTCCTTCTTACTGCGCCCGGTGGCCCGATAACGGATAGTGCCTTCGAATTTGCGGGATTCATGGCGATCCATCCAGAGATTGAAGACGACACCCAACAGGATGAACCAGAGCGGCAGGAACTGGCCAGAAAGCCAGAAGTGGATCGGCAGGTTGAAGAAGATAATCTCTGACAGCCAGTACTCGATCAGGGCTGTCTCCAGGTACCAGATCGCGACCTGAGAGCCCACCACCGCCACCAGCCAGGCTGCCATAATCATGACAATGACCTGCACCTCGCCGCGCAGCAAGCCGGACTGCGGCCTGAAGATATTGATGCCCTGGTCAATCCCCTTGTGGTCCATTGCCCCTCCTAGCCGTCGTTTCTGCGACGGTAATGCACAAAATGGATAGCGTTGCCTTCGGCCATGAATTTCAACATGTACTTGGTGCGTGGATACTGATCCAGATCGTGGCGCCACAGATCAGGCGACAAGACGTTTTCGAACTGGCGCTGCCTGGGCATCATCCGGGCCACATCGATGCCGTAATCGGCAAAATCGGTGGTGAAATACAGGTCACCGCCCGGCAGCAGGTAATCGGCCAGAGTGGCGACAAAGGCCTCGTTCACCAGGCGCCTCTTGCGCTGCCGACGTTTGGGCCACGGGTCAGGGCAGTTGATAAACACCGCCCGCAATGCCCCCTTGGCAATACAGCGACTGATGAATGAGCGGGCTTCATCCCGCACCACCCTGATATTCTGCAGATCAAACCGCTCTGCACGACGGCAGGTCTTAAGGCAGCCCTTGTTGTAATAATCAAGGGCAAGATAGTTCCAGTCCGGATGACGAGCAGCCATGGTGACGGCAAAATCACCTATGCCACACCCTATTTCAAGCACCAGCGGCTGCTGGTTGCCGAAGATCATATCCCAGGCCGGTAGTTCGTCAAGCTCGGATCCGGCTAAAAAGAGCGGCGAGTGAATCGGTAGCAAGGTCTCCATAAGCGGGTGTTGTACCACAGCAGCGCACCATTTTCATCGTATTTTGCACCAGCCAGCCGCCATTTTATCCCCAAACAGCGCGCTTGATTGCCATTTACCCGCAGTTGTGCTATAGGCTGTTCTGTTTAGCTGCGGGCAGAAGGAGAGACTGATGGAACTGCTGGGCGGAGTCATGATCATGCTGATGCTGCTAGCGCTTTTGCTCGGCGCTGTCTGGCTCAGTCTGCCGATCCTGATTATCGGGTTATGGCGCCGCCTGGAGCGGCTTGCCGCACAGACAGAACGAGTCGAGACCCGTTTGACACAGCTCGAGCGCCGGCTTGCACAGCAACAGGCGCAGACAACACGTACTACTACTATGCTGCATGCAGATACACAGGGAGGTGTTGATGGGACTGCTGACCGGTAAAAAAGCCCTGATTTTGGGGGTTGCCAACGAGAAAAGCATCGCCTGGGCCATTGCCCGGTTATTCCACGCCGAAGGGGCCGAGCTGATGCTGACCTACGCCGGCGAGGCCGTAGAAAAACGGGTGCGCCCCCTGGCCGAGTCACTGGGTGCTGCGGTTGCGCCCTGCAACGTGACCAGCGACGAGGAGATCGCCGCTGTCATGGCCGATATCAAACAACGTTGGGGCGGGCTTGATATCCTGATTCACTCGGTGGCCTTTGCCGACCGGGAAGAACTGAAAGGCTCGATCCTCTCCACCACCCGTCAGGGCTTTGCCACGGCACTCGATGTCAGTGCCTACTCGCTGATCGCCCTGCTGAAAGAAGCCCAGCCGCTGATGGCCAGCCGCAACGCCTGCGCCCTGGCCATGAGCTACTATGGAGCCGTCAAGGTGTTCCCCAACTACAACGTGATGGGCGTAGCCAAGGCCGCACTCGAGGCATCCATACGCTACCTGTCCGCCGGCATGGGCACCGACGGCGTCCGGGTCAACGGTATCTCTGCCGGCCCGATCAAGACCCTGGCCGCCTCAGGGGTCGGCGATTTCAAACAGATCCTCAACACCGTGGAAGAGCGGGCGCCACTCCATCGCAACATCACCCAGGAGGATGTTGCCAAATCGGCGCTCTACCTGTGCAGCGATCTCGCCAGCGGCGTAACCGGCGAGGTGCACTATGTCGATGCCGGCTACAACGTAACCGGCATCTGACCAACATCTAAGCGGAGCCACGCCATTCACGATATCTTCGGCAATCTTGCCGGCCTGCGGCAGAGTCAGCTCCAGTCTCTGGAGCGGCTCTACCGCCGCCGGGTTCAGCCTGGCGAGTGCTGTTCCAGCGAACTGGCCCAGCGTCTGATGGAGCTCTCCCAAGAGCTGCGCCGCCAACTGGGTATCCTGATCAACCGTCAGGGCAGCGTCGACTACCTGATCGTCGGCGATGAAAAAGGGTTACTAATCCCTGAATTGAAAGACTATCCCCTGGGCCGCAAACGTCTGCGGGGCCTGCGCCTGATCCACACCCACCTCAAAACCGAACCGCTCTCCGAAGACGATCTGACTGACCTGAAACTGCTGCGGCTGGACCTGATCGCCGTACTGACGGCGCCGCCGGGCAGCCAACGCCTGTCCATCCAGCTGGCCCATCTGTCCAGCGCCCCCTCCGGTATCACCCAGCTCACGCCACAACCGTTCGACCGGCTGATTGGCTACGGTAGCGACGAGATCGCCGGCCTGGAAAAAGAGTTGGAGCGGGCCGTCAAACTGCAGACCCAGGCCAAGGACGGGCAGGAACAGGCGATCCTAATCTCGGTCAGGGCCGGCGCTGAACGGCGCGAGGTGGAGGATTCGCTGGCCGAGCTGCAGGAACTGGCGCGCACCGCCGGTGTCATAGTCTTGGACAGCTTTATTCAGCTACCGCGCAAGCTGAACCCCCGCACCCTGATGGGGGAAGGCAAGCTGCAGGAGGTAGTGATCCGTGCCCTGCAACGGGGGGCCAGCCTGCTGATCTTCGATCAGGAGCTGACCCCGGCCCAGGTGCGGGCCATCTCAGCCATGACCGAACTGAAGGTGCTGGACCGCAGCCAGCTGATCCTGGACATCTTCGCCCGCCGCGCCACCACGCTGGACGGCAAGGTGCAGGTGGAACTGGCCCAGCTCAAATACCTGCTGCCGCGGCTGACCGGCCGCGGGGTACAGATGTCGCGGCTGATGGGGGGTATTGGCGGACGGGGACCGGGCGAGACCAAGCTGGAGACCGACCGGCGCAGGATTCGCGACCGGATCACCGCCCTGGAACGGGAGCTTGAAGAGCTTTCCCGTGGCCGGGAGCAACGCCGCAGCCGCCGGATCAAGGCCGGAGTGCCGATCATCTCTATTGTCGGCTACACCAATGCCGGCAAATCGACCCTACTGAACGCCCTGACCAAGAGCGAGGTGTTCACCGAAAACCTCCTGTTCGCCACCCTGGACACCTCCAGCCGTAGACTGCGCCTGCCCCGCGACCGTGAGGTGATCATCACCGACACGGTCGGTTTTATCCGCTCGCTGCCCAAATCCCTGATGGGTGCCTTCAAGGCTACCCTTGAGGAGATGCGGGATGCCGACCTGCTGTTGCACCTGGTGGACGCCTCCAACCCGCGCTTCGAAGACCAGATCCGACAGGTGCGCACCATCCTGGAAGAGCTGGAGCTGGACACCATCCCGGAGTTGGTGGTCTTCAACAAGACCGACCAACTGGAACCGCTCAAAAAACGGGACACCGTCGCCTATCTGCGGGTCAAACAAGCCCAGATGCGTTATAAGGCCATCAGCATCATCGCCGTGCAACGCCCGACGCTGCAGCCGCTTTTGGAGGAATTGAAGCGTCGTTTCTGGCCCGAGGCCGATTGACAGGCAGTGCAGCAATAGCCTATAGTAGCCTAATTACGAACTGCCAGGGTGCCCATGCGCGACCTCAAACATCTCTGCACACCGACACGCACAAAAAATCGACGGGGCCTGGTACTGGTTTCGCTGCTGGCGTTAGTCTTAATCCCGCTGGCACTGTTACTGATCAGGCAGGTTGCCGACGCCTACAGCAGCTGGCGCGGCCAACCGCCGGCACCGGCTCCGATCAGCCTCGGCACCGAGCTGTTCGGAACTGCCAGTGCCCTGCTGCCGACAGCCCAGCAGACGGACAGCGGCCTGACCGCCACGGCCAACGACGGCACCGTACTACACTACAGCATCATGCCTGCATTGCAGCAACGGGTTGAACGTTTTTTACGCTCATACCAGGTGCCCTATGGCCTGCTGATCGCCCTTGAGCCGTCCACCGGCAGGGTACTGGCCATGGCCGGTCACTCCTCGCTGGCCCAAAACTGGACCCGGCAGGCCCCCTATCAGCTTTACCCGATGGCGTCGCTGTTCAAGATGGTAACCGCCGCCGCGGCCCTGGAAAACGGCGTGATCAATCCGGACACCGTGCTTGAGTTCCGTGGCAGCACCATCTCCGAAACACCTGCCAGCTGGGACCCCCGCCCCAGGGGACGCAACAACCAGATGGATGTCTCGGACGCCATGGGCAAATCCTGCAACCCGGTCTATGGCCGGATCGCCAGCGACCTGCTGGGGGCCGAGCGGCTACAGGCCGCCTGTGAGCAGTTCGGCTTCAACCGGCCGCTGCTGCCCGGCCTGCCAGTACATACCAGCCAGGCTCCGCTGTCTGCCACAACCACCG